>JAAUYD010240944.1_pt1 | contig 13892 bp, 13 predicted proteins | sample 7278101 | NCBI WGS metagenome assembly JAAUYD01 (sample SAMN14350128, study PRJNA611818) | marine sediment metagenome | isolation source: surface marine sediment (0.6m) | place: French Polynesia: Moorea | collected 2018-08
CGATAGGACTCGAACTGGGACTCGTCGAACATCTGGTCCGTGATCGGCTGGTAGGGGAACTCCGGGAAGGCACCGCGATAGCTGTAGATGTCGGCCGGCATGTCAGGGGTGATCACCGACTTCAGGTAGATGAAGGTGCCCGTGTGGGCGGGCAGCGTGACCTCGCCCTGGGGCGAGTCGTAGGTCAGGGGAGGGTACTCGATGGTGCCCATGGCGTAGCCGCGGGTGGCCAGTTCGTAGCGCTTCTCGTACAACTCCTCACCGGCCGAACCGGGCATGAGATGGCGTAGATCGTAGTTGTCGTCCGCAAACCGGATATCGACGCTCAGGTCGACCCGGGCGCGCTCGATGGCGATGCCGAGATCCTTGAAATTGAATTGCTGATCCGCGCTGGCATCGCAGAACACGATCACGTCCACGCGCCGGCGCAGCAGCTCGTAGATGCCCGTGTTCTCAAAGTGGCCGCCGTCGGTGAGTTCGACCAGTTGCTCCTGCTCGCTGAAGCCGCTGTTGAACAGACCCTTGAGGCCCGCATTGAAGAAATTCGCCTGGCGGCCCTGATCGCGAGCGTCGGGATTGGCCACCCAGCAGCCGAGGCGCAGGTTCAGGAACGAGGCCATGGCCGAGGCGATAGGATTGCTGATCGGCGTGGCCCAGCCGCTGGGCCCCACCCGCGGGTTCACGGCGGCGCCGGAGATGGTCATGGCCGTGGCTAAGGTCATGCCTGGATCGCTGTCAGGTGTGGCGGAGAACTCCTCCGTACGACGCCACCCCGTGGCCCAGCTGCCGCAGTAGTGGGGCGCAAGGATGAAGCTGTCGCCGGCGCGCCCCCGGTAACGGCTGTCGCCGGAGTTGGAGAGCACCACGTTGGTGTTGACGAAGTGCAGGGGGCGGTGCGTGAGCTCCTTCAGGTGCAGCTGATCTGCGTCCGTGGCGAGCTCCGTGTTGTCCTTGTCCATGGCCGCCTGCAGGTTGGGCATGAAGGCTTCCATCAGGCGATCACGGTACATGCGATGCAGGGAGACGTAGTTGATGTTGGCCCTCAGGCCGAGGACCGTGAAGGCGAGGATAGCGCCGAGGGCAAGGGCGCCCAGGCCGTGGCGCGGCGTGACCTCTGAGGCTGCCTGCAGGCCCAGCCAATGCCCGGCTTGCGCCACGATCAGCTCAGCGATTTCGTAGGCGAAGACCAGATTGCCGAACAGCAGGACGATGGCCGCCACGACGACGATCGTCTGCACGCTGAGCAGCGGCTTCACCAGGGCGCCGATCTTGATCGAGAGCACACCGGCGCCGCCCGCCGCGTTACCGGCGATCAGGGCACCCATGAGCGCCGCGCGCGTAGGGCCATCCGCCACCAACGTGGCGACCAGGGGGGTCACGGCCAGCACCAGGCCCAGGACGGCCAGCAACAGGGCCTTACCGATGAAGCCCTGGCTGAAGCGCCGCAGTGAGTAGTGCGAACTCATGTAGAGGGCGCGGCCCGAGACCAGCAGGGCGATGGTGGAATTGGCCAGGTAGGCCAGCACCGCCAACGCCGTGACCACCGCGGCGAAGACGACGAAGCGTTCATCCCCGGGGGTCTGCGAGAGTTCCTTCGTGTCGTGCGGGACGACGCCCTGGCACAGCTGGAACAGCCAGTGGCTGAATTCGCTGGGGATCAGTTCGCCACTGGCGAAGGCCAGCAGGTAGATACCAATCATCGCCAGCGTCATGGCCGAGAGATAGATCGGCCAGGAGATGATGACCGTGCGCAGGGCGATGGCGAGCAGGGAGGCGAAGCTCAGCGTCGAGTCCGGCGTCAGGTGGTTACGGCGGAAGCGGCTGAAGTCGATCATGCGACTCTCGCGCCGATTGAGCACGTCGTACTCGGGCTCCGGAAAGTGTTTCAGGCTGAGCTCTTCCGGGGGCGGGGTGTCGAAGGTCGACCTTGGGCCCTTGTCCCTTGCCTGCTCCCGTTGCCGCCCAAGGTGGCGGTAGTAGGAGAAGGCAGCGCCGGCGTAGCCGCCTCCGGAGACCGTTGACAGGTAGTCGACGTAGTCCAGCAGTCGCGCCTGCGGCGCGTCGTCGTCGTCGGACACATCGCCATCGCCTGTGCCGGGGGCCTGCCTGATGTTCAGGCCCTGCATGACACCGAGGGCAAAGGACGCGGCGCGAATACCGCCCCCGGACAGGGCCAGGCCCATGGTCTTCAGGCGGCCGTCGGCGTTGTAGCCGCGGCGCGTCGGATCCGTTGTCTGCGTCTCCCGGGACTCGCCTTCCCGGTCCGAGTGGCCGAGCTCGCGCAGCAGAATCTCGTCTTCCGCATGCACGACCTCCAGGAACTGCTGCCGCCGCCGGGCTTCCTTGTGATCTACGAGGCTCACGTGCACTCCCTGCCCTGTCGGTGAGGGCTTCGCTCAGGAGGACAGTCTCCTCCTTCGCGTGCACAGCCGTCCAGTCGTGCAGCAGCGCTGGCGAGTGCGGGATTGGGGTGCCCTGGCGTCACCCAGCGGGACGCTTCGGCTGACGCCTTACGCTCGCTTACGCCAGATGCCCTGACGATGTGTCCGCCGACGTTGCCGCCGGGGGGTGGAAGTCGCAGATCACGGGCAGGTGGTCGGAAGCCTGGCAGTCGCCCACCTGGAAGCGATCGATGATGATCCTCGGGTCGTGCAGGACGTAGTCGAGCTCGCGCTTCGGCTTGTGGCTGGGGTAGGTGGGCGAGCCATCGCGGTTGGCGCTGACCAGGCCCAGGGTCTCCTTGAGGCCGACGAGTTCGTCGTCACCGCCGAAGGTGTTGTAGTCGCCGACCACCATCACCGGCTTACTGGTGCTGGTGGTGATCAGCTCCTGAAGATGCTGCAGCTGGTGCCGGCGATTGCCGGCGCGCAGGGACAGGTGCACGAGGAAGATGGCGACGTCGTCCAGTTCCAGCTCGATCACCAACCGCTTGGTGCCCTTGGTGAAGTAGTGGAAGCGTTCGCCGATGACGCGGGGCGCGGCCAGAAACGCGTTGCCCTGCTTGCGCAGGATGGGCAGCTGCAGGTGCAGCGAGCGAGGATCGTACTTGCAGCGATAGACGGAGTAGTGGCCGAGGGCATCTGCAATGGCGGCGGCCTGGTCGACGCCGGCGCGGATCGAACCGCCGTCCACCTCCACCAGACCGACCACATCCGGGTCCAGCGACTTGAGGTAGGCGGCGATGCGCTGTTGGTTCTCGGAGTTGCGGCGCAGATAGCCAACGCCGGGAAATGGCCAGTGCATCTCCCTGCCGGTGCCGGCTCCGTAGCAGATGTTCCAGACCACTAAGCGCATGCTGGTCCGTCACGGGCAGGGGCCGGGCAATGCAATGCCGGCCCTGGCTGCCTTCGATCTCTATGCAAACGCAGTGGGTGTAGTATCGACCGCATGAGCACCTTGTCGGTGGTTTCCCTGGCGTCCCTGCACGTTCTGCCCGCAGCCCTGGCCAGCTATCACATCCTACTTTACAAGCGTGATGTCCGCTCCGCATCGAGCTGGCTGATGGTCTGCCTACTCGTGCCCTATGCGGGCTACATCGCCTACTACTTCTTCGGCATCAATCGCGTGCGGTCCCGCGCGCGTTCGCTTGCTCGTGGGTTCTTCGCCGTGCCCCATGAGTCGACCCGGGCTCACCTTCCGCCCGCCTCGAGCACGGAGGTCGGCTTGCGTGGCGTGGGTACCCGCATCATCGGCCAGCCCCTGTTGTCCGGGAACGGCATCGACGTGCTGCACAACGGCGACGAAGCCTACCCTAGCATGCTCGCCGCGATCGACAACGCCACGCAGCAGGTATGCCTGTCGACCTACATCCTGCGCGCCGACTCGTCCGGATCGCAGTTCGTCGACGCCCTGCTGCGGGCCAAGGCGCGCGGCGTTCAGGTGATGGTGTTGCTGGACGGCGTGGGCGAGCTCTACTCACGCCGCCGCCCGCGGGCGCTCCTGCGGCGCGAGGGCGTCGAGGTGGTGAGCTTCCTGCCGCCCAGGCTGCTTTTTCCGAGTATCTACGTCAACTGTCGTAACCATCGCAAGCTGCTGACCTGCGATCACCACACGGCATTCGTAGGTGGTATCAACATCGCCGCGGACAACTGCATGCAGGATGACCGGCCACGGCGGATCACGGATGTGCATTTTCGCCTGCGCGGGCCGGTGGTGCGTGAGATCAAGTCCATGTTCGACAGCGATTGGCAGTTCGCGACCGGGCAGCAGCCCCCGCCACTGGAGACGGCGTCCGGGACCGATCGAGGTACCCATGAGTGTCGGGTGATCGCGGACGGCCCCGACGAGAGCATCGACTCCCTGGCCTTGCTCCTACTGTCGGCGATCAGTGCGGCGCAGACCTCGATCCAGATCATGATGCCGTACTTCCTGCCCGATCGCCCGATGATCGCCGCATTGCAGGCTGCTGCGATCCGCGGGGTCCGCGTGCAGGTGGTGCTGCCGGAGGTGAACAACCTGCCCTTCGTCCACTGGGCGAATCGCAACCTGCTCGCGGAGCTCACCGCATGGGGGGTGGAGGTCTACTATCAGCCGCCGCCCTTCTGCCACAGCAAGCTGTTCTGCATCGACGAGGAGTACAGCCTTCTCGGTTCTGCCAATCTGGACCCGCGCAGCCTGCGCCTGAACTTCGAGATCGGCGTGGAGGTGATGTCGCGTGAGTTGAGCTATCGCCTGCGCACGCACATGGACGAGGTCATTCACCAGAGCAGGGAAATCACATACGAAACGCTGGCCAGGCGCTCCGTGCCCGGTCGACTGCGCGACTCGTTCGCGGCGCTGTTCACGCCCTACCTTTAGCCTGCGCTGAGCTCCTGCCCTCCCCGCCGGTCAGGGGATCAGGATCACCGGTCGCTTCGCCAGCTGCAGCAAGCGATGGGACACGCTACCGACGATCATGCCCATCAGGGCCGACTGGCCGCGCGTGCCGGCAACGATCAGCGATGCGTCGATCTTCTCCGCCACGCTGCTCACGGACTCCGCGGGCCTGCCGAACACCAAGTGGCAGTCCGCGTCATGGCCGGCTTCCCTGAGGGCCTTCTCCATGGGGTTGAGGACCTGGCCCCAGGCATCTGCTTCGAGTGTGTCGTGCAGTTCCGGGAGCGTTGCCAACTGCCCCGTATTGGCCCAGGCCTGGTCGTCCCAGTGCACCACGTGCAGCAGCGTGAGCATGGCGCCGGTGCGGCCGGCGAGGTCCGCGGCCCACAGGGCGGCCCGCTCAGCGTTTTCGCTGCCGTCGAGGCAGACAAGATAGCGCTCGGGTTTGTCGCTCATACCGGTCTCCACTTGTGCTTGTCACCGTGGGGCCGTGTAGTAGCGTGCCCCTTGAGAGCATTACCTTGGGGTTGGCGCGTGCGTTCCCAAGTAGGCGGGTGACTGGATGTGGTCTCATGAGGTCGGTGGCGGGTCGTCACGGCGGCGAAGCGTTACGGTTTCAGTCTCTTGATCGAACCAGATCTCTGCGCAACCTTCGTCCAACTGGGCGCGCACCTGCGCGCGCTTGGTCTCCAGGGACTGCTCGTGCTCACCGTAGTCGGTGCCCTCGCGCAGAATGAAATCGTCGATCACGCCCAGCAGGGCGCTCTCCGACAGCAATTGGGCATCGATCTTGATCACCTTGAGCAGTCTACGTGAGCCGGCGTACGCGCGGTGCCTGAAGTGCGCGGTATGCCTGGGTGCCGATCAACCCTGGCGTCGCAGTACAAACCCGGCCGCGCGCGCAGGCGTGGCCGGGCTCATCCCTTGACGGCTCAGGCTGAATCAGACGCTGCGAACGTCGATCCGGCGCGCCTCGTCGTGATGCTCCGCGCGCTTCGGGAACTTCACCGTGAGCACGCCCTTCTTGAAGGTGGCATCCGCTTCGGCAGCATCGACGCCGGCCGGCAGCGGGATCACGCGCTGCAAGGAGCCGTAGCGGCACTCGGAAACGTAGTAGTTACCGTCCTCTTCGCCTTCCTTACGTTCTTCACGTTTCTCCGCCTTGAGGATCACCGCGTCGTCCATTACGCGCAGATCGATGTCACTCTCCTCGACGCCCGGCAGTTCGGCGCGAATCTCGAAGGACTTGTCCTTCTCGATGACATCCAGGTCCGGCGCGTGGCCACCGAACGCCGCCGACTCACCGCGACCGCGCAGGCGATCGAGCAGGCCGGCTCGACTCTGCGTAGCGAAGGGCCAGCCCACGGCAAAGTCCTCGAACAGGCGATCGACCTCGTCGCGAAGGCTGTTCAGCGACGGGTAGGCTTCTCGCTGCTGGCGTTCAGCGCGCGCTTCCTTTGATTTCTTGCTCATCTGCAAACCCCTTTAGCATTAAAGTGATCTGACAATCGGGAAGGCTCCGGCATGGTGCGGGAACTTATCTTCCCTGCTAGGCAGCAGCCGATGGTGATCTCTATACACGGCGATGGGGCCGCAGGCCGCATCGCTGGCTGATCTCGAGGGGAGTTGGAAAACTACCCGCCCGGATAGCTGCCCACTACCCAGTCTAGGTCTCCCATCAACCAAGTAACATAAGGGCTTCCCGAAGGCAGCTGCCCGGCGAGGAATCCTCTCTCATTCGTACCTGGTTTCCCGCTTCGAATGGTCTCGGCAGACTGCCGTCCGCTATGGGTGGCCTGCTCCGGGGCGAGGGATGCGTCGCATGGCTCGCAGCGGTAACCTGTAAGTGGGGTATGGGTTGCTCCCATTGCGGCCTTCTTGCGCCACGCTCAAGCAAACATAATCACTAACTCATTCTCAAGGGATCATGGATGATCGCTGACACGTTCAAAGCTTCCTGAGGCCGTGTTCGATACGCCTGATCCGGTCTCCTGTGGAGGAGATCGGCAGCGCCTGGGCGCCGGCGAGCATCGACACGGACGGCGACGGCATCGGTACGCGCTACGTGGTCTGTCGCAACCTGTCCGATCCGCAGACGGTGTTTCTGCCGCAGCCGGAAATCGAGCTCATCACCCGCTGGAGCTCCGAGGGTGGCGGACTGGCGGTCGCCTCAGGCGATCTGACCCTGCAGATCCCGGTCGAGCAGGATTGTCGCTGGGATTGTGCACCCGACCTGTTCGTGGACAACGGGGACCTGGTGCAGGTGATCATCCGCGTCATCGCTCGCTAGGAAGGCTCTGCACAAGTCCGGTCGCCGCCACCCTCGCGCGTGTGGCGGTGAGCACAGGCTCTGGTTCATCATGATGCCGCGGCGTTTGCCGCATCCGGAGCTGGCCACGCCCAGCCAGATGCCCGAGGGAGGGGGCGGACAGTGCTGCATCGAGCATCAAGCACCCTGGTGACGCTGCTGGTCTTCGTTTCGCAGCTTCAGCTCTCGGCCCGAGCCGAGGACCTGTGCACCTACAGTACAGCGGGATTTCCGGGCGATGCGTTCGCCGCCGAGGTCACCTACGATCGGCTCGATGAGCAGCGTCTTCGACTGACCGTGGTGGTGCAGGGCATCGAAGGCGCTTACAGCGCCGAGCTGGCCCTGTACTACGGCGTGTCTGCCGCTTTCTCGGCCGCCTACGAGGCTCTGGCCGAGCGCAGCTTCGCCTTCACGGGCAAGCTCCAGCTCAATGAGTCCGATGAAGGTGAACTGCTGGCGGAGATGGCCTTGTCGAGGGACTATCCACACCTGGCGTTCGTGCTCACCTTGCAGGAAGGGGACGGTACGACGTCCTATTGCGGCGATCGCTACGTCGCCCTGGTGCTGGAGGGCAGTGCGCCACCGAACGAGCGCAGCGGTCGCCTGGCACGCTTTCGCTACGTGGCGGCTCACTAGGGGAGGACTTCGCTTTGAGCCTTACGTCAGCCATGACTGGAACCTTGCGCCTGGGGCTGCTGCTTCTGTTCGCCTTTGCGACTGAAGCGGTGCTTGCGGACGACGCTGAGGACATCAAGCGAACGCTGGCCACCATGTGGGCAGCCCTGGAGCGCGGGGACATCGATGCCTATGCGCAGCACGTGCACCCTGACTACACCCTGTTCGGGGAGGGCGACGTGTACCTGGCCAAGGGCAAGGCGCTGGAGCTGCGCGCTATGGCCGATTGGGTGTCTCGGGCGACCGGGGTGCATACGGAGATGCATCAGCCGGAAGTCACCGTGCGTGGCGATACGGCGTGGATCACCTACTACTGGACCGACGCCGGCATGATCGGCGACCAGCGTTTCACCAGCCGTGGCAAGTCGACGCGTATCTTCGTGCGCGAGGGCGGCAGATGGCTGTGCATCCACGGTCACTTCACGAACGTACCGTAGCGGGCAGGCAGATGCCGATGGATCAGCTGTTCGCTGCCGGGGCGCCCGTCGCTATCCTCGATGGCGGACTGGCCACGGCGCTGGAGGCGAAGGGCTACGATCTCGACGATCCCCTGTGGTCCGCCCGGCTGCTGGTCGACGCGCCCGACGCGATCCGCGAAGTGCATCACGATTTCCTGCAGGCCGGCGCAGACTGCATCACCACGGCGAGCTACCAGGCCAGCCTTCCGGGCTTTACCAAACGTGGCATTTCGCTGGCCGATAGCCGCGCGCTGATGGTTCGCTCCGTGGAGCTGGCGGTGGAGGCGCGCGATGCGTTCTGGGCGCAGACGGCGAACCGCGTCGGTCGCAGGCGTCCCCTGGTGGCAGCAAGCATCGGTCCCTACGGCGCCTGTCTGGCGGATGGCTCCGAGTACACGGGGGCCTACGCGGTGGACGACGACGAACTCTATGCGTTTCATCGCGAACGCTGGCATCTCCTGGCCGCGAGCCCGGCCGACCTGCTTGCCTGCGAGACGATACCGTCCGGTCGTGAGGTGGCCGTCCTGCTCCGGCTGCTGCGCGAGACGCCTGAACGTCAGGCGTGGTTGAGCTTCTCCTGCGGCAGCGGTTCATCGCTTTGGGACGGCACGGCGGTGGCCGATGCGGGCCGCCTGTGCGACGGGGTCGAGAACGTCGCGGCGGTGGGCGTGAACTGCGTGAAGCCTGCCCTCGTGCTACCGCTTCTGCGCGTGCTGCGGCAGGTGACGGACAAGCCTTTGATCGCTTACCCGAACGCCGGCGAGGACTACGACGTTGCTTCCCGTCGCTGGCGCGCGCAAGGGCCGTGCGCCGACCCGGTGCACGACGTCAGTGCGTGGATCGAGGCCGGCGCGCGCGGCATCGGCGGCTGCTGCCGCATCGGCCCGGCGCGGATTCGGTCCCTGCGTCAAAGCGTCTATGCCACCAGCCCGGCCTGAGGGCCGGACGTGGACAAGAGCTGATCCGAGAAGAGGTGTCAGTCGATCAGACATCGTCCTGGTCCTGGTCCGCGTACGGATGCGTACGAGACCGCGTTGCGTTGGCACCAGTCCCGCCGGCGACGGGAGGCGGAGCCTGGCTGGCCATGTAGAACGCCGTCAGCATCATGCCGGCATTGGAAGCGACACCGGCGACGGCAAAGCACTGCACGGCTCGCAGCGGCGTCAGTGCCAGGGTGATGGCCAGCAACGCTACCAGGACGAACAGGCAAGCCCGAACCGTGTTCACGAACAGTTGGCTGCGCTGCTTCTCCAGCACCATGAGTATGGCGTTCGAAGGTCCCACCAGAAACAGGGAGTAGCCCCAGAGTGCAAGTACCTGCGCATAGTCGCCAGCGCCGGCCCAGCGCTCACCCAACGCCACTGCGAACAGCGGCTTGCCGTACACGGCCACCGCGCCGAAGGGCAGCGCGCCGGCCAGTGCCAGGCCACCGGTGCCGAGCGCCAGTATCGGAAACAGTGAAATGCCGTCACGCCGTCTCACCGCCGCGCGTTGAGCGATTACCTTGCGAATCGCTTTGCTGATCCCCTGCACAGGCAGTCGCACGAGGCGATCGGCGGCCGCATAGAGGCCCACCACGGCAGGTGCGAAGATCGCCCCCAGCAGCAACAGGGGGATGCGTTCGGAGGCCGTGCGCATGAGCGTGCTGGGCAGGCCGTAGAGTGGGAAGTGCCTGTAGCGCAGCGCCGTTTCGCGCAGCCCCGGTACAGCGGCTGGCGCCCCTTCCATGGCGTTGGTGGAGGAGGCGTTCGATGCGGCGCCCAAGGTCGCGTCGTTGCCCTCGCCCGCACGCTCCTGCCCGTGGTGGTGCTCAGGCGGCGTTGTGCCCGGCCGGGCCTGCGCTCCAGCGGCGTACATCATGGCGCGCAGGGCCGTGGCAGCCACGAAGGGGACCAGCAGGCCCGTCATGCTGGAGCCCAGGGCTGCTCCCCAGCCGATGCGACCGCTGGCCGATACGGAACCCTCGACCACGTCACCAGCGGCGAGCCAACGATATCGTTTGTCGCGCAGAGCCCAGGACTGCTGGATGGTGTGGATGCCCAGCACAGCCACGATCACGGTGACCCATAGCCACCAATAGGGATGCTCGGATACCCATGCGGCCAATGCGGCGTCGGGCCAAGCCGCGGTCACGGCTGCCACCAGCAGCACGAACAGCGCCAGTACCAGCCAGCACAGGCGCGATAGTTGTCGTGCTTCGCCATGACTGCCTGCCAACAGGATCGCGTCGGTGAAGCGCAGGGTGCTGGCTGTCGACAGGGTGGTCGCCACGGCGATGAGAAACGCTGCCTGCCCGAAGTGATCGGGATCGAACAAGCGCGCGATGACCGGAATCGACACGATTCGGATCAGTCGGCCCGCCATCACCCCCGAAGCGAGCGTGCCCACGTCGTGCAGCACGGGGCGGCGCGATAACCCGACGAGACGGGTGCGCAGCGCGCTGAGCCGGGGTGGGGTCATTCGGTGGGTCGTTGCCATGCGGGGGCATCACTGTATGGGACGACGAGCGCAGATGATACGGAATCGTTGTTGCCGCAGCGGTGACGTGGGTGGTCCGCACTGCAGATCGGCGGGCGCCGCCGCTATACTCGCGCCACCTGCTGCCCGGAAGTCCGTACCGATGACGACCCCCGCCACCGCCCGGAGCGCCCACCCACGCTTCCTCGCCGGTTCCGGTCGCGGCGGCACGACGTGGTTGCTGGATACGCTGGCGGAGGCCAACGGCCTGCGCACCGTGTTCGAACCACTGCACCCCCAGGCCGCACCGGCGGCGGCGTCCCTCGCCTACCGCTACGTGCCGCCCAAGGCTCAGGACCCGGTCCTGTACGACTTCATGCGGAAGGTCGCCCGCGGTGAGTTCAGTTCGGTCTGGAGCGACTACCGCGTGCGGCCGGATCGCCTGCGAGTGACGCCTGCGGTGCTGATCTCGCCGAAGCGCCTGCGCGAGTTGCGGCGCCGCTGGAGCAAGCTGTGGCGCCATCGCCAGCGCTACAAGGCGCAACGCAAGCGTTCCGAGGTGCTGGTGAAGTGCATCCGTGCCAACCTCATGCTCGGCTGGCTGTGCGAGCGCCTTGGTGCCCGCACCGTGCTGCTGCTGCGACATCCCGGGGCCGTGGTGGAATCGCGCCTGCGCCTCGGTGCGCAAGACTGGGCGCCGGCCGCCCTGCTGGACCGCTACCGGCGGGACGAGCGCCTGCTCACCGCGTTGCCGACCGGTTGTCGAGAACTCCTCGGCGAGTCGCTCTCCCCGCTGGAGCAGCTCGCACTGCTGTGGTGTGTGGAGAACGAGCTGCCCTTGAGGCAGGCGGCGAGCGACGGCGTGCACGTAGTCTGCTACGAACACCTGCTCGCCGGGGACGACCAGAGCTGGGCGTCCCTGTTGCATCATCTCGAGCTGGAGCACCGACCGTCGGCGGCGCAGCTGGCCCGACCCTCACAGCAAGCGGCGGCAGCGCCCGAACCCGCGACTGGCACGGCCCGCATCACCCGTTGGCAGGAACGCCTGGCACCCACGGACGTCGACGCGCTGGCGTCGATTCTCGCCCGCGTCGGCCACGGCGTGTATCGCGCTGACCGCGCCGAACCGGACGCCGCCGCGCTGACCGAGTTGCTGCAGCCGGCGATGTCGCGAGAGAAGCGCGGGTCGGAAGCGGCCGGCGCGAAGGCCACTTCGGTGTGAATCGTGCCGCCCTGCAGTCGCCGGTCTTCTTCATCGGCATGCCGCGCAGCGGCACCACGGTGCTGTTCGAGGCCTTCGCCTGGCATCCGCAAGTGGCCTGGATCTCGAGCTACTGCCGCCAGTACCCGCGCCAGACCTGGATCAACGGCCTGCGCGCGCTCCTGGACAATCGGTTCGTGCAATTGCGCGGCAACAAGAAGCAGTATGCGGGTGCGCCGGCGGCCATCTTCAACCTGTGGTTGCCACAGCCCGACGAAGCCTATGAATTCTGGGAGGCCTGGACGGGTGTTCCATTCGCCCGGGATGCCCTGCTCGAGGTGAGGGCGGACGAGCTTGCCGCCGCGCAAACCCGCAAGGCCGTCGCCGCCATCGCCGGTTGGCAGGGTCGCCCACGGGTGGCCGCCAAGCTCACCGGTCCGCCGCGTATCGCCTTCCTGCGCGACCTGTTCCCGGATGCGCGCTTCGTGCACATCGTGCGTGATGGGCGGGCCGTCGTGCACTCCCTGCTCAAGGTTCCCTTCTGGAAGGCCAATGGTGGCTTCGACGGTCCCTTCTGGAGCAACGTGCTGACGGAATCAGACCTCGCCAGCTGGGAAGCTTCCGGTTGCAATCCGGCGGTGCTCGCGGCCTTGCAGTGGCAACGGATCGTCGCCCTGGCCCGGACCGAGGCAGGCGCGTTGCCCGAGGGCGCGTACGTCGAGATGCGCTACGAGGAATACATCGCCGCCCCCCATGCCAGCCTGCAGGCCCTACTCGACTTCGCCCACCTGAGTGATGCCAGGGCCGTACATGCGCACCTGGAGCGCCAGCCACCTATCGGGGGCATGAACCGAAAGTACGAGAGTGACTTCAGCGCGGATGAGCTCGCCCGGATCGAAGACTGCCTGCAGCCGGGGCTGCGCGCCTACGGCTACGAGTAACGCGGCGATCAAGCGCCGACTCGAGCAGACCCATGACCGCCCGCATCATCTACATCAGTTCGGCCGCCAGATCGGGCTCGACCCTGCTCGATCAGCTGCTGGCCTCGCACCCACAGATTACGTCCGTGGGCGAAGCGCTGCATCTGAAGGCCTACGCGCTGGAGAACCGTCGAGACTACGATCCCGCGCACCCGCTGGTCTGCAGTTGCGGCGAAGCGGTGCCCCAGTGCGCGTTCTGGCGCGCCGTGGAGCGCGAACTCGAGCGTCCTCTGCACAGCCTCAGGCTCGCCCCCAGGCTGCTCTACGGCCCCTCGACACCGCGCGGTACGCTCACGCGGCGCCTGGCTCGGATGCTGCAACTGCGGCCTTCCCTGTACCAGTCACCGCTGGTCCACGGTGCGCTCGGGGGTAATGCCCTGGGCGCAGACAGCGCAGCACTGTTCGACGCCATCGCCGAGGTGAGCGGAAGCAGCCACGTACTGGACTCCTCGAAGATGCCCTACCGCTTCTGGTCGCTGCAACGGGTCCGTCCGGGCGATGTGTGGCTACTGCTGCTCTGCCGCGATTACCGGGCCGTTGCGCACTCGACGGCCAAGCGCAGCGCTTCGCCGCGCCGCGCCGCGCTCCTCGGTGGCGTCCGCACGTGGCGCACGCGCCTGCAGCAGATGGAGGTGCTCGCACGAGACTTCCCCGCCGACCGCGTGATCCGCGTGCGCTACGAAGACCTTTGCGCCGAGCCCGAGCAGACCATGCGCCGCTTGAGCGACTTTCTTGGCCTGCCGTTCGCCCAACAGACCCTCACCAGGGCGTCGCATGGCCTGCATCACATCGGCGGGAGTCCGTCCAAATTCTCGCCCGAGCACCGGGCGATCCACCTCGATACGGACTATCTGCAGCAGCTGACGGCGGAGGAGGCCGCCGCCATGCGCCCGCTGGCGGGCGAGCGTGCGGTCCGTTGGGGCTATGAATAGGTGCGTCTAGTGATTTGGCTCCGATTCGGCTGCGCGTTCGTTGTCCGCGGCGGCTGCACCGGCGCG
>JAAUYD010033385.1_pt1 | contig 13878 bp, 9 predicted proteins | sample 7278101 | NCBI WGS metagenome assembly JAAUYD01 (sample SAMN14350128, study PRJNA611818) | marine sediment metagenome | isolation source: surface marine sediment (0.6m) | place: French Polynesia: Moorea | collected 2018-08
AAATGTAAACCTAAAACGCTATCAATTTCATCGATAAAAATCACCAGTTGTTTTGAGGGAGCAGCATCTTCTACACCGACTTTCGCCAGCAGAACTTCTTCGATAAATTCACTCAAGCGCTGAAGTGGAGAAATATCTTCTTGCTCTTTCCACCAAGCTTTTAGATTAACCTTTCTTAACAAACCAAAACGTCGCCCTAGCTCTACTGCTAGACCCTTATACCACTGGTCAGGGGTGATATTTTCGCTGCCAATGCGGGTCATGTCAATTGCCGCACAGCAAAACCCCTCGTGCTGGAGGTGGTGCATCATGCGCACCATCAGGCTTGACTTGCCCATCTGCCGAGGATTGAGGATATAACAAAACTCCCCACCCTTCAACGCTTTGTAGAGATAACGGTCTGCAGAGCGCACTACGTAAGTAGGAGCGTCCATTGGCAAACTTCCTCCTACTTGATAGTCAAAGGTGGAGATTTGTTCGGTACTTCTGAGTAAATCATTTTCAAAAACCAGTTCCGCTTGGGTGGCTTTGAGAATTTCTACGGTTTGTGACAGTTCTTGAGTGCGCTCCTCTACTTTTTGCTCTAAATTTCGGTTAGACTCTTCTAACTGTCCGTATAGACTGGCATTTTCAATGGAAATAGCAGCTTGAGCAGAAAGAATTTTTAAAACTTCAATTCGATCGCTGGTAAAGGCGCCTGTGGTTAAATCGTTTTCTAAATATAAAATACCGCTTAGTTTGCCTTGATTTAACAAAGGAGTGCAGAGAATCGATTTAGCTTGAGTGGCAATAATATAAGGATCGCGGGTAAATTGTCCGTCATCGACAGCATTATTTAAGACTACATTTTCCTGAGTACGGGCAACATAGTTAACGATCGCCACTGGTAGGATTGGTGTCTGCTTGTCAGGATCTACAGAGTCTATCGAAATTGATTGGAGTATATGAACCTCGTCAGAATTCACTACCCCTTCAGCTTCGATCTCCCACTTACCATCTTTTTCTAGTATCAAAAAGCCTTTTTGAGCGCCTGCATTTTCAATTACAGCCTTCATTAGTTTTCCTAGTAATTTTTCTAGGACTATTTCGCTAGCTAAGGCTTGCGATGCTTTAATAACACTTCTTAAGTCCAACATTTCTGTCTCAGTACCAGTAGTAGATTCGATCGTGGAGATTTCAGTAATTTTCTTTCTTTTGCTTCTTCCTACAAACAACTGTGGATATTCGGCTTCCAAGGCTTTAACTTTGGCTTTTGCACCCCAGCGACTGTAGCAATGATAGGCATTTTTTAGGTATAGTTGTCCTATTTTTTCTCTACCAAGAGAGAGATAAAATTCTGCTGCACGTTCGTAGGCTAGAGCTTCTTCGTGGATAAATTCAGATTTTTTAGCCCCTTGAATTGCTTTTTCATAAAATTCTTGGGCTTGCCAATTTTCTCCTAAAACTCTCGCTTTTTCTGCTTCTACTAAATCGTATTTATTTTGAAAATTGGCTGAGCAATGACCAGCCCATATTTTCATGTCTTCCTGATTTTTTTCTACTTTTCCTAATATTTGTTTTTGCTGGTCTACAGCGCAATTATTGTAATAAGCAAGAAAGGAAAGAGAAGAGTATAAATTATGTTGTGGTGTAGTTAGATATGCGCTTGTACTTTTTAAGTATTTTTCTCCCTTAATACCATTGTCAAAAGCACCATAGTAATTTTTGAAAAAGTAAAAGTAAATTGTCTTAGAAAAATATATAAATAATAGCAACCACTCATTATTTTGCTCTATCCATTTTTCTAAATGTTCATCTTCTTCTTTTTGACAAGTGCCAATCATCAAACAAGAATCATTATTATTGTTTAATAAATTTATTGTTAAGCTATAAATGATTTTTATCGAAAATAAGCTAAATTCTTGCTTTATTTTTTCGATAAGATTAGTGTATCTTTGATAATTTAGTTCGACTTCTTGTAAACTTTCTCCTCCCAAAAACTTTATCAAGCAATAGTTGATAGCTGCATAAGAAGCATACTCATATTCTCCTGCATCTATTCCTCTTTGAAAACTATTTAGTAATGTTTGTTGCGCAACTTGATTTCTAAGAGATTCTTTCCAGTGCCATATTTGGCCATAATACATCTGTTTCACAAAAGTTGTTGTTTTAGAAGTATCAATTTTTTTGAGTAACTTAAGAGATAATTTGCCAAATTTATATCCATCATTAATGTGCTGTTTATTTGCACATAAAAGCATTCCATAAGTATTGTATATACCAGGAGCTTGGGGAGGATTGCCATATTTAATACAGAGATTAAGTTGAATTAATACCAACTCAATGCATAATGAAAAATTTGTAGTAATAGTTGAAGTCATAACTTCCTGCAATATTTTGACAGCTCCAATTTTATATGGATCAGTCATTTTGGTTAGATCGGCCAAGTTCTCGATTTTTTGTGTTTCTAAGAGTGATTTAATATCTTGCTTTTGTTGTTCAATTCTCTCATTTATATTGATAGCTCGCCCCGAAATATCTATTCCTAGTCTCGATAAAATATCAATGCCAGTATTTATTGCTTTTTGATTCTCAAATATAGTGTAATAATATGATATTTTAATTTGATAAGCTTTGACTGTATCGAGAATATTTTTAGCTTTTTGCAGTATAGTGTCAAAAAGTTTTTCAATTCGATTAAACTTGGTATTTAAGCAAAGTAATTCTAAAGTTTCTACATGAATTTCTAAAGTCAATTGATACTGTTGATCCCAACTGCTTGGTGACAATAATACTAACCCAGTTTCTAAATATCTCAGAGCTGCTTCATAAGCTGTTGAGGCTTTCGCTTTTTTACCAGCTTGAAGATTTAATTTAGCTAAATTATCTCTTTCTGAACGCTCAGTTATTAATTTAGAGGCTTCGTTTAGATGATTGACAATATCAAAAATATTTTCTTCTAATTCAGTTTTTTTTATATTTCTTAGTAAAAGACGACCTACTTGTAAATGAACTACTTTTTTATCTGCTTCTGGAATCAAAGTATAGGCGGCTTGCTGAACTCTATCGTGTAAAAATTTGTAGGGGATATATTGGGGGATTTTAGGAATAAAAGCATCAGATATTTCTGAAGTGTCCCTTGATATTTCTTCCTGATTCCAAAGCAAGGGAATTTTGTAGTCATTACTCAAGGATAAAATCAAACCTTCCTCTATTGCTGGCTGAAGTTCTCTAGCTGTAGTTATTTGAGATTGATTATTGATAACGGAAAGAACTTCTAAATTAAATTGGTTGCCAATACAAGCAGCTAATTGCAAAATGTTCTGAGTCTTTTCATCTAGTTTGGTAATCTTACCGATAGTTAAGTTAACTACATTATCAGTTATTCTTACTCTTTCAATTTCTTCAATATTCCAGTGCCAATCATTTTTATTATTGTTAAATGACAAAAGGTTTTTTTTATAGAGAAACTGGAGTAATTGAATTAAGAAAAAAGGGTTTCCTTGAGTTTTATTATTTACTAAATTTGCTATAGATTTTGACTTGGTGGTGGAGCAATTTAAAGTATCGGCAATTAATTGGTTGATATATTTGATTCCTAATGGTTGGAGCGAGATATTATTGATCCTAGAATTTTCTTTTTTAATTTGTTCTACGGTTTGCATTAAAGGATGAATCGCATCAACTTCATTATCTCGGTAAGCTCCGATTATCAATAAATATTCGCTGTCGGCATCGGTTATTAATAGCTCAATTAACTTCAGAGATGCTAAATCTGCCCACTGTAGATCATCGAGGAAGATAACTAAGGGGTGTTCTTTTTTAGTGAAAACGCTAATAAATCTTTGAAAGAATAAGTTAAATCGATTTTGAGCCTCAGTTGATCCTAATTGCGCCACTGGCTGCTGTTTACCGACAATATGCTCTAATTCAGGAATAACATCGATGAGGATCTGACCATTAGCTCCCAAGGCTTCTAAAACTTGCTGTTTCCAAGTTTGTAGTGCTGCTTCAGATTCGGTAAGTAACTGTCGTATTAAGTATTGAAAGGCTAGAGTAATCGCCCCGTAGGGAATATCTCGCTTCAACTGGTCAAATTTTCCGCTAATAAAGTAGCCTCGTTGGCGTAATATCGGTTTGTGAACTTCATTAACTAAGGCAGATTTGCCAATTCCTGAATAACCAGAAACCAGCATCATCTCCGTGCTGCCTTGACTGACTCGCTCAAAAGTAGTTAATAGTTGAGTGACTTCTTTCTCCCTACCGTAAAGTTTTTCGGGAATGTGAAAGCGATCGCAAATATCCTGAGTTGCTAAAGAAAAATGGTCAATTTGCCCTAAACTCTGTAAGCGATCGAGACAGATTTCCAAATCAGCTTTTATTCCCCAAGCACTTTGGTATCGTTCTTCTGGAGTTTTGGCTAACAATTTCATCACAATGTTGGAAACCATCGCAGGAATGGAGGGAATTATCTGATGAGGCGATCGAGGTTGTTGAGCAATATGACAATGAACTAACTCTATAGAGTCAGTGGTTGCAAAAGGCAGTTTATTGGTGAGCAATTCGTAGAAAGTAGCACCCAAGGAATAAAAATCGCTGCGGTAATCTATTCCTCGGTTCATTCTTCCAGTTTGCTCTGGGGCAATATAAGCTAAAGTTCCTTCTAATCGATCGAGATTGCCAACTGTCTGATTTTCCCGAGATAAACAGGTAGAAATGCCAAAATCGATAATTTTGAGTTTTTCGGTTTCTGGGTTATAGACGATATTAGAGGGGTTAATATCTTTGTGGATAATATTAGCAGCGTGAATAGCAGACAAACTCTCAGTAGTTTTGATGGCAATAGAGAGTAATTCTTTGAGAGTAAATTGACGATTGCAGATTAACAATTTTAAAGATTCACCGCCAAAGTCTTCTAAGAACATGACCAGACTATTTTCATATCGCTGCAAATCGTATACTTTAATAACTCCATCGGCATTCAGGGAGTGAGTGATTTCATATTCCTGCTTGTATCGAGTTAGTTCTGAGGGAGTGGGATAGTTTTCCTTGAGAATCTTCAGAATAACGGGTTGACGATCGGGCTTGAGGATAGCTCGATAAACTAATGAATTAAAACTTTCATAGATTTTTTGAATAATCTGATAGTCGGTTTTAATAGTCTCTGGCTGACGATCCATATGAAGCTTGAAAAACCCTGGAATCCTTTTTCTACAAGATTTCTAGAATTTTATCATTCTCTAGTTTCCGCTAAGTCTGGAATGAGAAAATGAATCCAGACTCTGATCTGAAGCAAAAACACCTCTTATTTAATTGACTCAAGCACCGGCTGCTCCAGTTCACGCTGCTTTTGCCATCGATGAGCAGCGACCCCTTTGGGTAAAGCATAGTTGGGTAAATGAGCCGTCACGGAATTCTTTTTTCGGATTGGCCCATTGTTTAGGGCAAATTGGGAAAACTCAGTTCGTGCTAAAACCCGACGCAAGCGCCCTGTCGTCTTTTGTGGGCGGCGGTCCCAGAAGCCCCTCGGCATGGAAAGTTGGTAGCCGTTTTTTTAGCATAATTTCTTAAGATTGTACGACTGCCGATCGCTAAGAGAGGAATGTTTCGGCAAAACAAAAGAGTTAGAGCATAAAAACTTTTTGCTTCTATCCCTACCTCTTTTGCCATCAATCAAAAATGTGGTAGTTTATGTTGTAGCTAGGGGAATAAAGGGGGGAGGAAGGTGATTTTCACTATTGTCGCGCATCCAAGACATCAATTCTCCTTCTGTGACGGAAGCTGGACTAAACCGAGGAGGTTCTGTGTAGGCCAAAGTCGCAACATATCGCGCCTTTTCTTCTTCGTCTTCGCGGATACTGCCAACATAACCAAGAATTACTTCAAAACGAAACAGCTCCATGAAATCTGGATGACTCTTACAAATGCACTGAGTCCCAGTGAGTTCTTCAAACACATCACTCAAAGTTAGTCCCTCTATATTTTCAGCCCCCTCAATAAGTTTTTTCAAAATTTTACTTTCTTTTTCCGCCATAGCCATAGCATGTGGATCCCCATAAGCCTTTGCTGCAGCGTTATATTGAGCTTGATTTTTGAGGGTTTGTGTAAAAAAACGTTTCAACCGCATTTCTGATGACTTTTGCTTATCTTCAGTAAACACCGTATAGTCAACCAACCAAGACCAGGCAACTATTTGAGACCATTGCTTAATGGTTAACTCTATCTCCTCCCAGTGATTATTCTTGAGATATGGGGGTAATTGAGGTCGGCAGTTGAACTGTTCTACCATTTTCAAAAAGCTCCTTAAATTAGTTTAACTGGAAAATAAAAACAATATTGAACTTAATCAGCTATGTTTTATATTAGTTTTGCTCTTAGTCTCTCAATCTCATAAAACTAATGCAAAAACTAATGCAAAAACTAATGAAAAAAATTACGTACCTGACTTCTAGCAAATTTAAATAGAAACGGTATTACCTTAAACCGTAGAAACGGACTGGATTATCCCAGAGGATTTTCTGCACGATTTTCTCCGGTAGTTGCTCCCGAAGTGCTACCGCGTCCGCAACCACATCTGGCTGGTGATCCATGTGAGGGTAGTCAGATCCGAAGATTAGGTTATCTGGGCCGAGATAATCGAGGAATTGAGGCAGATAAGACTCCGAAGGCTCGATCGCAATAAAGCACTGGCGACGGAAATACTCCGAAGGCTTTATCTTCACTGTGTCTTCTACTTCCCAGCGCAAGTCTGCGTACTCGCGATCGAGCCGCCACAGCCAGTAGGGGAGCCAGCCGCAGCCAGATTCCAGAAATCCGACCCTAAGTTTAGGATGGCGCTCTAACACTCCACCTTCGATCAGCGCTAGCAGTGCCATCATTTGCTCCATCGGGTGAGAACAAGCGTGCAAAGCAAAGCGGGTATTAAAGCGATCGGCTCCAGTAGTAGGAAGGCGAGAGTGGGTTCCCTCATGAAGGCTAACGGCAATACCTAATTCTTCGCACTTTGTCCAAAACGGTTCGTAGGCGGAATCGCTCAGCAATCGACCCTTGACGGGATTGGGGCGTAAATAGACGGCTTTCCAGCCAAACTCTGCCACCCGCTCCAATTCAGTTACCATTTCTTCCGGTGCGTGCAAATTAACCACTCCTACACCGCGAAGAGTTTCTGGGTCGTAACTGCAAAAGTCTCGCAGCCAATTATTATAGGCACGGACAAATGCACCTGCCAGTTGGGAAGCCATACTGTCTACGGCGATAATCCACGATAAGTGTGTGGGATATATGAAAGAGACATCAACTCCCATCTGCTTCATAGTCCGCACGTGAGATTCGGCATCAAACTTATTTAGCCAAGATAGAGGATAGGCTTGAGTTACTTGCTTTGCACCCTCTTGGTAGAGGCGATCGGAGTGTTTGTGGAGTACCGCTTCACCTTTAATAGTCAGCTCTGGGGAAGGAGCAAAACTCTTAAAAGCAGGCTCTAGATAATCCTCCCACATATCTGGTGGTTCGTAGACGTGGGAATCTGCATCTATGATTTGATATCCATTTAGCATAGGTCGATCGATTTTGGATTTTATTGGTTAATGTCGGGCTGAAAACATGCCAAAGAGGCGGTCTGTGGGGTAGGAAGCTGCGCGGACTTGTCCGCGCAGAAGTTCACAATGTCAAATGAAATATTTTGATTAAAGTTTTATTTAGTTGTAGAGTTTGATTAGTTCCTAATTTACCAATGCGTCTAGTTATAAGACTACGTTCAATAGTGACAATTCTCGATACTCTAACTTTAGAAGCAACTTTTAGACCAGTACCGGAAAATTCTGGATCTTTTGAATCGAGTAAAAATTCGTCTGGGCGAATATTGGTGAGGTTTTGTGAAGAAATAAAACAAACAGTGGCATCATTACCTGCGTTTTCTACCCATAAAACTACCGCAGGACGTAGCTTAGTTTGACTTAGATTGGTAAAGGGGAAAGGAACTAAGACAATATCTCCTTTAGCAAGTGACACTAGACAGATTCTCCGTCTTCGAGAGTATAAATATCGGGTTCATCTTCTAAAAAGCTAAAAGAACTGCTTTTTTGCGCTAGTTTCATCAAATCTTGCGTTGAAGGTTCTGATATGTGGAAAAATAACTTTTCCTCTAATAAGTTTCGTTCTTCTTTAGAAAGAGAAAAGATAATTTGTATTAAAGTATCAACCAATTGGGTATTCATCTTTTTGGCCTTGCTTAATGCTGTTGCACGGTTAGTATAGTAGTAGATCGAGCGAGTGCTACTTGTGAGAATCCCGCCTTTTTCAAAGCTGGTAGATTTCACATCCACATTGGGAATGGGTTAAGTTGCTCCTCTGAGGTTGTTTCTTTGAGCCAGCCCAATTGCACTGGAACCTCATAAAGCCGTCCCGACCCCAAGCGCTTCCAGAAGTGGCGCAGTCCTGGAATCACAACCTTAACGACTTTCAGTCCAATATCGGGACGGGTTTGATCTAGCACCAGCATTTCCATACCCCGCTGCTCGACAATTTGCTGGCAAAGTTTAATATCTTCGAGCAGATCCTCGCTCCCTAATCGAGGATAGTCGGAGTACGCTTTGGCATCCGTACTTTTGTGGGGTGCTAGGTAAGGCTGATTTTTTAGTGTTGCCCTTTTCCACCAATCGAGAACTAGTGGTTCGGCAGAAGCAGCATATTCAGTGGTACCATCAGCATTTGCAGTTACAACAGCAGGAAGAATTTGATTGACCTCAGTAATAGCTCTTTGAAGAGCTAGCTTGGGATCGAAATGAGCACCAAAGCCGAAAATAATATCTTCTACTTCACGATCGCGCCTGCGACTAATGGCAGCAAAGACTGGAATATTAAGGTCGCTAGTGATATCGAGAACCCAAAGTTCGCGATCGAGCGAGTGGTAATAACTTGTCAAAGATTGAAAATAGGGTTCGTCAAAACTCTCTAAATTTACTCTCGGTCTTTGAATGCGGTTATACCACCACAGAGCGACACTATCTCGCTCTACCAATTCCATAAAACCCTGCACGATCGCCTCTTCTAGAGTATTTCCCGCCGCACAGCCGTTGGTATCTGCCCAACAATCGGGCCTTGGAGGCATGGGATAGCCAAAATAACAATAAGCAGTTGGCAGATACTTGAAGTCTTGGTGGGTTAAAGACCAAACAGGAGTCCATTCAATTTCCCTTTCTTCATCGAAAGGTTCGGGAACTTTCTGAAAGAAACTGTCACAGGCGGCATTCCACTCCTCTCGGTTATTATATTGGGCTTGGCTGAAGTTAGTGCAGGTATTGGGATGGATAGCCCTGTCGCCCATTGTTTGGTAACTGCCCTTAACTCTAATTTCATCTCCCTGAAAAATGCCCGAATACCTTTCGATCGCTTCGCAAAAACCGCTTACTCTCGCTTGCGCCTCCGTTCTTCCTTTTCCTGCACTTCTGCCCCCGATATTCTGCTTTAAGCTTCTTAAATTGTCAAAGGTGTAGACAAAATGATGCTTGGCAAAATAGGTAGGAGTTAAACCATTTAAGTTGCGGGAAATTTTTCCCAACTCTCGTACAACTCCTGTAATGGGGCTAATATGGTGTCGATATCTCTCAAAGGTCTCTTCTGGTGTAGCACAGCGGTGCCCCCCATCAGCAGTAAAGGTTTTTTTTCGACGACCGAGTACTATAGGTAAAGGCTTGCTATGTTCGGGTTTGAGGATACCGCAGCTAGGACACTGGGGGCGTTTAATAAGCTGATGGTTTTGTGTTTCTAGAGAGAGGCTATCGTAAGTAACCAGATTCCCTTCAAGACGCTTATTTTCTCCCTGTAGAATCCATTTAAGTATTTCAGTCGCTGCCATATTTAGGGCAGTTTGCCGCGTTGAGGACAGGTCAGCCAAAGGGGGTGTTAAAGGAAATAACCCATTTTTCCGTCTCTCAATGAACTCTTCAACAGGTCGATTGGCTCGCAAGCGTTGAGCCAAGCATTGCCAACAACCAGTTTTTTCAGGATCGAAGATCGGTCCGATCCAGGTGAGAGTTCCCGTCGGTTTAACCAACATCCAAGGACGCGATCGCGCTAAATTTTTTTGGTTAATTTCTTCGAGTTCCCCTCGCAAGTAGTCGTCGGTCAAAACCACCTCAAGGTTTGCCTCTTCAGCCACTTGAATTTCCAGCGATTCGATAATAGAGGTCAATTCTGAGGCAGACAAGTTGCCTAAAGCCTTGACTGCAACTTTAGTTGTTTGCAAGCGATCGCAGGCATCTTTAAGGCTGACGTTCAAATGTTCGCAAAATACGGCTAAGTTTTCTGGTAGAGTTTCTTTATTTTTGACCAGATAGCCCCTTTGCTCCAACTCCATAAGGGCGTAATAAATATAGGGTGCTGGTAGCTTATCTTGGAGTTGCTCGACAATTTCGTCAGCAGTTCGATTTCCGTCCAACAATGGAAATAAAGATTGAAAAATGCGATCGTTCAGCACAATCGCGCCTCTTTCAGACACGAGGAATGCCCCTTCTTCCTCAAACACCTCAACATGAAAGTGAGTTTTAAGCTTCGGTTTTGTAAGCATATTTTCTTAGGGTTGGGTGAGTGCCGATCGCCTAGAGCTGGATGTTTCGGCAAAACAAAAGAGTTATCTTTGGCGGTAGAATCTGCCCCTCAGCCTTAGCAATAGGGACAAACGCTAGCTCCACAGAAACCAAGGCTAAGACTAAAATTAAAATTCCAACAAAACGCCGAACATATCTCATACCTAGTTTTATAGTTTCAACAGAGTAACAGGGATTGAACTACGGTTTTTGGAGCATCGTTTTAGTTCTTTGCTGAAAAGCAAATTTAAATTTATTGCTACACGATCTTAATGAACTACGTTTTATATTAGTTTTGCTTTGAGACTTTGAATCTCATAAAACTCATCCCAAAACTCATAAAAAATCTCATCTAAAAACTAATTAATAAATATGTACTTATGCATTTCTTAACAAAAATACACCTCTAAATCTTTTAGTTAACAAAGCAGTGGTGTTTAAAATTTTCTGATAAAAATCAATACAAAAAATAAAAGAAAGCTAATAGAATTAATAAATAATAGTGGAGATTAAAATCATGTCTCTTCGACTAGGCGATACAGTTCCTGATTTTACTCAAGCTTCAAACATGGGTAATATTTCTTTATACGAATGGGCTGGAGATAGTTGGATAGTACTTTTTTCTCACCCAGCAGACTATACCCCTGTTTGTACTACTGAGTTAGGGGAAGTTGCCAAACTCAAATCAGAATTCGACAAGCGCAATGTCAAAATAATAGCCTTAAGCGTTGACGACACCCAATCCCATCAAGGTTGGATCCAAGATATTAACGAAACCCAAAATACCACTGTCAACTATCCCATTTTGGCAGATGCAGACAAAAAGGTTTCCGATCTTTACGAGATGATTCACCCGAATGCTGACCCGAAAGTAACGGTTCGTACGGTCTTTGTCATCGATCCAAACAAAAAATTGCGATTAACTCTCACTTATCCTCCCAGTACGGGTCGTAACTTCGATGAAATTTTGCGGGTCATTGATTCTTTGCAACTAACCGACCAATACAAAGTAGCTACTCCAGTTAACTGGAAAGATGGAGAAGACGTAGTCGTAGCGCCTTCTATTCCCACTCAAGAAGCAAAACAGAAGTTTCCCAAAGGGGTTACTGAAATTAAACCTTACTTGCGCATGACTCCCCAACCTAATAAATAACAGTTGTCTGAATAATAGGTACGTGGGAAAATAAAGTGCTGAGTATCGATCGCTAAGTGGTACGAGCGAGTTGAATTCTTTTTGACTAAACAATCAGCACTTTCTTTATTTTTATAGATATGGATATTAAAGACGGTTTTGTAGGAACAATTGGCAATACACCATTAATTCGCCTCAACAGCTTCAGTGAAGAAACGGGTTGTGAAATACTCGGTAAAGCCGAGTTTCTCAACCCAGGTGGTTCGGTAAAAGATCGGGCAGCCTTATATATAATCAAAGAAGCCGAAGAAAAAGGTTTGCTCAAACCTGGTGGTACGGTAGTAGAAGGAACTGCTGGAAATACTGGCATTGGTTTAGCTCATATTTGTAATGCTAAAGGCTATAAATGCCTAATTATTATCCCAGAAACCCAATCTCAAGAAAAAATAGATACTTTAAGAACATTAGGGGCTGAAGTTCGCACCGTCCCAGCAGTACCCTATAAAAATCCCAACAATTACGTCAAAGTTTCCGGTCGCATAGCCCAAGAGATGGACAATGCTATTTGGGCCAATCAGTTCGATAATCTAGCTAATAGACACGCTCATTACGAAACAACAGGGCCTGAGATTTGGGCGGAAACAGATGGTACAATTGACGCTTGGGTTGCTTCTACTGGTACTGGCGGAACATATGCAGGAGCAGCTTTGTTTTTTAAAGAGAAAAACCCCCATATTAAATGTGTTGTAGCAGACCCTATGGGTAGCGGTCTTTATAGTTGGTTTAAAACTGGGGAAATTAAAATAGAAGGCAACTCAATTACAGAAGGAATAGGCAATAGTAGAGTCACTGCTAACATGGAAGGGGCTCCTGTAGATGATGCCATTCAAATTGACGATCCTGAATGCATACGAGTAATATACCAATTACTTAGGAAAGACGGCCTGTTTATGGGCGGTTCTGTAGGTATTAATGTAGGTGCGGCGCTAGCTTTATCTAAGCAGATGGGGCCAGGGCATACTATTGTTACTGTGCTGTGCGATGGTGGGGCGCGCTATCAGTCGCGGATCTATAATCGAGAATGGTTAGCTTCTAAGGGTCTTTCTGTTATTAGTGATTAGCTGTTGGCTGTGTTGCCTCAAACGAAACACTCACAGCCAAGACTTCCCCAGAATCCCGACAAGCTTCCTGCTTTACTTAGAGAGGAATTTGAGAAACGATCGCCCTTAAGAGGGAAACAACAACCCAGATGAGACGATCGCTGTTGTCCATATTTATCGTATTTTTCCACTGAAAATACTAGAGTAAAAGTTGGTTAATTATTTGGTCTTCTTTTGATTAGGATATAGCCATTTGGAGAACAATCGAGTTAGCTGCGGCATAACAAAGTAAGCAAGGAGTGCCACAACTAGACCTGTGCTAATGGCTTGAGCGAGGAGTGGATGTAGGGACGCTAGAATAGGAGACAAAATACGTCCTACAAGGACAACCATACTGTACACGCCTATCCAAGTAACGAAGGCAGTTTTATAACGAGGGGGTGGTTGCTTGGCATCTGAACCTGGTAAAAAAACCAAGTTTTCTAGTCCCGTGAGTATCTGAACGTCTTGAGGCTTTTGTACTAGGGGTTGCGCTCTTTCTATCCATTCTCGGCGAGTATCGGACTTCATCCACTTACAGAGATTTTCGTAGCGATCGAACCGCAAAATAATTACATATTCCGGACGCACTTTATTTTCTGGTTTGAGAATAGTTACGCCACAATGTCCCTCAAACTCTCTAGCTGCAGCAGAAATACCTTTTAACCACTCTTCATAACCTCGTTCTCGACCAGATCTAACTACTTGGGAAATTACTGCTGTTACTTGTTGGTCTTTAACCGAGCGATCGGAATTAATTTCCATAGATAGAAAAGTTTACTTTTATTTAAAGCTGACTAGCCGCGTAGCTAGTGACACCGTAATTGGTGTGTTCGTAACTTGTGTTACCTCTGAGCCTCTGAGATTTTTAGGAATCTCTCGCTTTTAGCGACGAGAGGATTTCAAATTTTCTAATCCTTAACCTGGGATCTTAATTTTTCAAATCGAATACGAGCACCTCAGCAACATCAGAAATACCAGCGATCGCAATACTTTGTTCTTGTGAAATAGCAGCACCATCCCCTGTAGATAAGGTTCGATC
>JAAUYD010238967.1_pt1 | contig 13878 bp, 13 predicted proteins | sample 7278101 | NCBI WGS metagenome assembly JAAUYD01 (sample SAMN14350128, study PRJNA611818) | marine sediment metagenome | isolation source: surface marine sediment (0.6m) | place: French Polynesia: Moorea | collected 2018-08
CCCAGCTGCAGCAGGCCATCAAGCTCTTGCAGCTCTCCCAGCTGGAGCTGCAGGCGACCGTCGAGCAGGAGCTTCAGGAGAACCCCGTCCTCGAGGTCCTCGAGGCCGAGGACGAGCTTCCGCGCGAGGTCTCGCGCGAGGAGGAGGGTCCGTCCGAGGTCCCGGCCGAGGCGTCGAGCGACGCGGAGACGCCGCGCGAGGCCAGCGACCTCGACAAGATCGCCGACCTCGACTGGCAGAACTACATGGACGCCTACCCCCAGACCGGCATGGCCGTGGCCGGGGGGGAGGACGAGCGGCGCTCGCTGGAGGCCACCCTCACCGAGCGCGAGACGCTGCGCGAGCACCTCGAGTGGCAGCTCCAGTTCGTGGATCTCTCCGCGGACGAGAAGGCGGCCGGGGACTGGATCCTCGGGAACCTCGACGAGGACGGCTACCTGCAGTCGGACGTCGAGGAGCTCTCGCGGCGCGCGGGCGTCGGGGAGGAGGTGGTCCAGTCCACCCTGGACAAGATCCAGGCCCTCGATCCCCAGGGCGTCGCCGCGCGCGACCTGCGCGAGTGTCTCCTGATCCAGCTGCGACACCTGAACGTGCAGGATCCCCTGGTGCACCTGCTGGTGGATCAGCACCTCGAAGCCCTGCAGAAGCGCGACTTCCGCGGACTCGCCCGCGAGCTCGAGCAGCCCATCGAGGAGGTGGCGCGCGCGGCCGCCGAGATCGGCCAGCTGGAGCCTCGCCCCGCACGAGCCTTCGGCGGCGACGAGACGATCTACATCACGCCGGACATCTACGTCTACAAGGTCGGCGACGACTTCCACATCCTGCAGAACGAGGACGGGCTCCCCAAGCTGAAGATCAACGCCCTCTACCGGGACGTCCTGGCCCGGGACAAGGGGGTGGCCAAGGACACGCGCGAGTACGTGCAGGACAAGGTCCGCGCGGCGATGTGGCTGATCAAGTCCATCCACCAGCGGCAGCGCACGATCTACAAGGTGATGGAGAGCATCATCCGCTACCAGCGCGAGTTCTTCGAGCGCGGCGTCGCCTACCTGAAGCCGCTGAACCTGCGCGACGTCGCCGACGACATCGGGATGCACGAGTCGACGGTCAGCCGGGTCACCACGAACAAGTACGCGCACACGCCGCAGGGCATCTTCGAGCTCAAGTATTTCTTCAACTCCTCGATCAATCGCGTGGACGGAGACGCCATCGCCAGCGAGAGCGTCAAGGAGCGGATCCGGAAGATCATCTCGAACGAGGACCCGCGTCGTCCCCTTTCGGACCAGCGGATCGCCGAGATGCTCAAGAACGCCAACATCGACATCGCCCGGCGGACGGTCACGAAGTACCGGGAGGCCATGCGGATCCTCTCCTCGACGAAGCGCCGGGAGGTCGGTTAGCCTGATGATGGCTCCCCGATCCTTCGAGTGCGCAGAATCGACGGCGGCCAGCCCGCCCCCGGCCGCCCCCGTTCTCGCGGAGAGATCCCGATGAAGATCATGGACATCCTCGTGCGGGACGCGGTCATCCTCGACCTGACCGCGACCGACAAACGAGGCGTGATCGACGAGCTCGCGTCCGCTCTGGCCAAGGCCGAGCCCGAGGTGGACGCCGATCGCCTGCGCGCGGTCCTGCTCGAACGCGAGGAGCTCCAGAGCACCGGCATCGGCGACGGCGTGGCGATCCCCCACGGCAAGATGCCCGGCCTGCCGCGCCTGCTCGCGTCCTTCGCACGCAGCCGCAACGGGGTCGACTTCGAGTCGATCGATGGTCAGCTCACCAACCTCTTCTTCCTGCTGGTGGTTCCCGAGCACTCGGGTGGGCAGCACCTGAAGGCGCTGGCGCGGATCTCGCGCTTCTTCCGCGACGCGGCCTTCCGCAAGGACCTGGCCGAGGCCGAGACCGCGGCCGACGTCTTCCGCGCCCTGGAAGAGGAAGACGCGAAGTTCTAGGGGCGGGATCCCGTGCCGGACTCACAGGTGCACGGGGCTCTGGTCGACGTCCTCGGGGTGGGCGTCCTGCTCCGCGGCGACAGCGGCATCGGCAAGAGTGAGACCGCTCTCGAGCTGGTGACGCGCGGCCACAAGCTGGTCGCCGACGACGTGGTCCGGCTCCGGATCGCTCCCGATGGCCGTCTCTGGGGCTTCGGGCCCGAGATCATCCGCCACCACGTGGAGATCCGCGGCATCGGAATCCTCGACGTGCCCGATCTCTTCGGTCCCGACGCCGTGGCCTCCGAGTCGCCCGTGGATCTCGACTGCCGGCTCGAGTTCTGGAAGCGGGACGCCCACTACGAGCGGGTCGGGATCGAGCGTCCCAGCGTCTCGCTGCTCGGGGTCTCCTTGCCGAGCCTGACCCTCCCCGTGCGGCCCCACATGGCCACACTGGTGGAGGTGGCCGTCCGCGACCATCTCCAGCGCGTGACCGGAGGGAGTGCGGCCGAGCGTCTCGATCGTAGACTCCGGGAAGACGGGGGAGGAGGCCGGTGACGGGTTCGGCGACGACCGCGGCGGACTGCGGGCCGTGAGCGAGGAGCAGGGTGGAAGCGGCGCCTTGCCCTCGCGGGTCGAGGGCGGCCGCATCGTGTTCGTGAGCGGACTCTCGGGCAGCGGCAAGACCACGGCCATGAGCGCGCTCGAGGACCAGTCGTTCTACTGCGTCGACAACCTGCCGGTCCAGCTGACGCCCCAGTTCCTCGACCTCTGCGCCAAGTCGACGCCGCCCATCGAGAAGGTGGCGCTGGCGCTGGACGCCCGGGAGGGTGTCTTCCTGCAGGGCCTGCCTTCGGTGATCGAAGAGGCCCGCAAGCGCGGCGAGGTGAGCGTCGTCTTCCTCGAGTGCTCGGACCACGCACTGGTGAACCGCTATCGGGAGACGCGCCGGGTGCACCCGCTGTCTCCGGCGGGCTCGGTCGAGGAGGGGATCGCCGCCGAGCGCGAGATGCTCGGAGACGTGGCGCGCCTGGCCGACGTGGTGCTGGACACCACCGAGCTGAACGTGCACCAGCTGCGGGATCGGATGATCCGCAGCGTGGCGGGCGAGGCGCGTCCGACGGTCGTGAACCTGATCTCCTTCGGCTTCCGCTACGGACCGCCTTCGGGCGCCGAGCTGCTCTTCGACGTGCGTTTCCTGGCCAACCCCCACTTCGAGCCCGCTCTGCGCCCCCGGACGGGCCAGGACGCCGAGGTCGCGGACTTCGTGCTCCGCACGGAGCGGGCGAAGGCCCTGCTCGAGCGGCTGGAATCCCTCCTCGATTTCCTGCTTCCCTGCTATGACGAGGAGGGCAAGGCCTACATCCAGATCGGGGTAGGCTGCACCGGGGGACGCCACCGCTCGGTGGCGGTGAGCGAGGCGCTGGCGAAGGCGCTGCGCGAGAGAGGACGAGAGGTGAACCTGACCCACCGGGATTCGGGGCTTTCGCGATGAGCCAGGACGAGCCGCGGCCCGGCATCCTGCTGGTGACCCACTACGGGCTCGGTGCCGAGTTCATCCAGGCCCTGCGCCTGATCGTGCCCGATGCGCCGCCCTGCCAGGCGGTCGGGATCGAGCCGAAGCAGAGCGTCGACGAGATGCGCTCGGCGATCTCCGACGCCCTGGAGTCCGTCGACGAGGGAGCGGGCGTCCTCATCCTGACGGACATGTTCGGGGGCACGCCCTCCAACATCAGCCTCTCGTTCCACGAGGAGCGCCGGGTCGAGGTCGTGACCGGGGTGAACCTGCCCATGCTGATCAAGCTCGCGACCCTGCGGGAGGGCAAGCCGCTCGACGAGCTGGCCCGCTTCATCCGCGACTACGGCCAGCGCAACATCTCGGTGGCGAGCGACCTCCTGCCGGATGGCCCGCGTTGAGCGACGAGAACGCCGAGGGGACCTTCGTGGTCGCCAGCGAGCTCGGGCTCCACGCCCGCCCGGCCGGGACCTTCGCGGCCCTGGCCGGCCGCTTCGAAGGCGAGGTCGAGGTCTCCCGCGAGGGCGGCGACGAGTGGGTCAACGGCCAGAGCGTGCTCGGCCTGCTCTCCCTGGCCGCGGCGCGCGGCACCCGTCTGCACATCCGCCTGGTGGGGCCGGGAGCGGCCCGGGCCCTGGCCGAGCTCGGGGCCCTGGTGGAGCGCATGGAGGACGCCGGAACGGGCATCTGAGACGCCGCCCGGACGGGGCCAAGCCCTTGAGATCGCACGGGTTCGTGCCCGCTCCGGACAGCCGCGCGGAGCCCGCCAGGCCCTAGCGGAACGCGGCCGCGGATCCTACTCTGCGGGGCCGCCGCGCCGGAGAAGGCGTCCACCCCCCAAGGGACGAAGGCGCGTGGCACTCGAGTACGGCCGAAGCGTGCTCGTTCGTCTTCCACGCTTCGGCAAAGGGTCTGCTACGGGCGGCCCAGCACCCCAGGAGGTATTGGCCATGGCCGCGCGCTCGGTGTTCACGTCCGAGTCCGTTTCGATGGGTCACCCGGACAAGATGTGTGACCAGATCTCCGACGCGATCCTCGACGAGATGCTCGCTCAGGACCCCGCGTCGCGGGTGGCCTGCGAGACCATGACGACGACCGGACTCGTCGCCATCGCGGGTGAGGTCACCACGACCGCCCAGGTCGACTTCCAGAAGGTGATCCGCGGCGTGGTGTCCGACATCGGATACACCGACTCCGCCATGGGCTTCGACGCCGAGACCTGCGGCGTGCTGGTGGCCCTGGGCCGACAGTCCCCCGACATCTCCCAGGGCGTGACCGAGGGCGAGGGCCTGCACAAGGAGCAGGGCGCCGGCGACCAGGGCATGATGTTCGGCTTCGCCTGCGACGAGACGCCCGAGCTGATGCCCATGCCGATCCGGCTGTCGCATCGGCTGATCGAGGCCCATCGCGGCAAGCTCGAGAGCGGCGAGCTCGACTACCTTCGCCCCGACGCCAAGAGCCAGGTCTCGATCGAGTACGACGGAAACACGCCGAAGCGCGTGGAGGCCGTCGTGCTGTCGACCCAGCACGCTCCCGAGGTCGGCTACGACAAGCTGCGCGACGACATCATCGCGCAGGTCATCCGGCCCACGATCTCGAGCGATCTCCTCGACGACGACACCATCTTCCACGTGAACCCCACGGGCCGCTTCGTGGTGGGCGGCCCCATGGGCGACGCGGGCCTCACGGGCCGCAAGATCATCGTCGACACCTACGGCGGCATGGGACGTCACGGCGGCGGCGCTTTTTCGGGCAAGGACCCCTCCAAGGTCGATCGCAGCGCGGCCTACGCGGCCCGCTGGGTGGCGAAGAACCTGGTCGCCGCCGGCGTGGCCACGCGCTGCGAGGTGCAGCTGGCGTATGCCATCGGCGTGGCCGAGCCGGTGTCGATCCGGGTCGAGACCTTCGGTACGGGCAAGCTCGACGCGGCTGCGCTCGACCACCTGGTCCGCAAGCACTTCGACCTCACGCCGGCGGGCATCATCGGCTCGCTCGATCTTCGCCGCCCCATCTACCGGGCGACCTCCTATCACGGGCACTTCGGCCGCGAGGGCTTCCCGTGGGAGGACACCGGAAAGGCCGAGGCCATCCGCCGAGACGCCGAGTAGGAGGACGCCGTGATCTGGCTCCAGGCCCAGCCGGGAAGTCCCCTGGACTTCCTGGTGCCGATGGCCGCGATCTTCCTGATCTTCTACTTCCTGTTGATCCGGCCCCAGCAGAAGCAGCAGAAGGAGCACGAGGAGATGCGCTCCTCGGTCAGCCGCGGCGACAAGGTCGTCACCACCGGGGGCATCCACGGAACGGTGACGGGCGCGGAAGGGGAAGTGGTCACCCTCGAGATCGCGAACGTCGAGGGCAAGCGCATCCGCGTGAAGCTGGATCGCACCCGCATCGACCGGCGCCTGAGCGACGGCGATGAAGGAAACAAGAAATGAGCCTTCGCTGGCGATTCGGCTCGGTCCTCGCCCTGGTGCTGCTGTTCGGATACCTGGGCGCCGCAAACTTCGTCTCCGAGGAGCGGCGCGAGGCCGCCTGGTACCTGCCCGACGAGGGCCTCCGCCTGGGGCTCGACCTCCAGGGCGGAATCCACATGGTGATCGGGCCGGATCTCGACGACGCGATCGGCCACGAGCTCTCGGCGATCGAGAACTCCATCGAGAACCAGCTCGAGCGCGAGGGGATCCGCGGCACGCAGTTCGTCCTCTCGCCGGACCGGCTCGTCGTGCGCCCCGATGGCTCGACCAACGCGGAGAAGATCCGCGCGCTCCTGGCCGAGTACGAGACGGTCGAGATCGAGTCGGGCGACGACCCCTACGAGATCCGCTTGCGGCTCACGGACGAGTGGGACGCCGACGTCCGCGAGCGGGCCATGCTCCAGGTGCTGGAGGTGCTGCGGCGGCGCGTGGACGACCCCCAGACGGGCATCCCGGAGTCGGTGATCACCCGCCAGGGCGCGGATCGCGTCCTGGTCCAGATCCCCGGCGTCTCGCGGGTCCCCAAGATCTTCGGCACCACGGGCAAGCTCGAGTTCAAGATCGTCGAGGACTTCGCCGCGACCGAGGATCTGCTCCGGGCCAAGCTCCCCGACGGTGCGGTCCCCGAAGGCAAGGAGATCGTCGCCGAGATCGATCGCGAGACGGACCGCGTGCTCTCGGCCTATCTCGTGCCCCAGGTCGCCGACATCACGGGCGAGTATCTGACCGATGCGCGTGTCGGCTTCGACAGCCGTTTCAACGAGTGGCAGGTCAACTTCACCTGGAACGCCGACGGCGGGGAGATCTTCGGCGAGCTCACCGGGGCCAACGTGAACAAGCCCCTCGCCATCATCCTCGACAGCCAGGTCTACAGCGCGCCGGTGATCGAGAGCCGGATCTCCCGTCAGGGCGTGATCCGCGGCTCCTTCGACTCCGAGCAAGCCAGCGACCTCGCGGTGATCCTGCGGGCGGGTGCCCTGCCCATCGACGTCACGATCGAGGAGGAGCGCACCATCGGTCCCGCCCTGGGTGCGGACTCGATCTCGCGCGGCCTCTGGGCCTCGCTCGGCGGGCTGCTGGTCGTGATCGCGTTCGCCATCGGGTACTACAAGCGCTCGGGCCTCTACGCTGCGGTCTCCCTCGGCGTGAACCTCGTGCTGCTGCTCGGGCTGATGTCCCTCTTCGAGGGCACGCTGACCTTGCCCGGGATCGCCGGGCTGGTGCTCACCGTCGGCATGGCGATCGACGCCAACGTGATCATCTTCGAGCGGATCCGCGAGGAGCTCCGCTCGGGACGCGCGCCACGGGCCGCGGTCGCCACGGGCTTCCAGAAGGCGCGCTGGACCATCCTCGACGCGAACCTGACCACGCTCTTCACCGCGATCATCCTCTTCAACTACGGGACGGGCCCCATCAAGGGCTTCGCCGTCACGCTCAGCGTGGGCATCCTGACCAGCGTGTTCGCCGCGCTGGTGCTCACCCGGCTGCTCTACGAGTGGTACCCGGGTCAACGTCCCGTCGAGCAGCTCTCGATCTAGGAAGACCGACGTGTTCACCGAGATCATCAAGCCCGATACCCACATCGACTTCATCAGCCGCTGGAAGTATTGCGCGGCGCTCTCGGTCGCCGTGATCGTGGCGGGGCTCGTCGCCATCCCGATCCTGGGCTTCCGCCTCGGCGTCGACTTCAAGGGCGGCACCGAGCTCCAGGTGCGCTTCACCGGCGACGCCGCGGTCGGCGAGGCCGAGGTGCGGCGGGTGGCCGCAGCCGTCATCCAGGAGGACGACCTCTCGGTGGTCCGCTTCGGCGACGAGTCCGTCCCCGAGTTCCTGATCAAGTTCCCCGGCGACCGCGCGATCTCCGAGGCCGCCCAGGCGGACATCCTGCCCAAGCCCGAGGCGGCCACCTTCGAGCCGCTCGAGGGCGCCGAGGAGGCGCCCGCTGAGGCCTCCGAGGAGGCACCCGCTGAGGGGGCGGAGGACGCACTCGCCGAGAGCGCCGAGGAGGCAGCGGCCGAGGAGGCGGAGCCCGAAGCGGCCCCGACCGAGACCGCGGAGAGCGACGCCGAGGAACGGGCGCCGCCGGAAGCGGACGGCGGCACGAGCGACGGCTTCAACGCGCGCAACGACCTGATCGAGGCCCTCGTGGTGGCGCTCGAGACCGAGATCGGCCCGCTCGAGCCCCAGCGCGTCGAGTTCGTGGGCCCGAAGGTCGGTGCCGAGCTGCGCAACGACGGTCTTCGGGCGATCGGCGTCGCCTGTCTGGTGATCCTCGCCTACATCGCCTTCCGCTTCTCGGCGCGGTTCGCGCCGGGGGCCGTCGTCGCTCTGTTGCACGACGTGCTCGTGACCTCGAGCGTGTGGATCCTGCTCGGTCTCGAGTTCGACCTGAAGGTGCTCGCCGCCCTGCTCGCGATCATCGGCTACAGCCTGAACGACACGATCATCGTGTACGACCGGATTCGCGAGAACCTGGAGCTCCACACGCGACACGACCTGATCTACGTGCTCAACCGCAGCGTCAACCAGACCCTGTCGCGGACCCTGCTCACGTCGGCCACGACCCTGGCCGCCGTCCTCGCGCTGCTCTTCCTGGGCGGCACGGTGATCCGGCCCTTCGCCATGGCGATGACGATCGGCGTGCTGGTCGGCACCTATTCGTCGATCTACGTGGCGGCACCCACGCTGCTCTTCCTCGAGAGCCGCTTCGGTGGAGGCTCGGCCGCCAAGCAGTCGACGGCGAAGGAGCGGGCCGACCAGGCACGGGGCAAGGCGCGGACGCGCGGCAAGGGCCGGCAGCGGGCGGGCGCCTAGGGGCGCCTGGCGTCAGCTGCGGCCCACGGGGAGCCCCGGCCGCCGATCGGGATGGCGGCCAGGGCATCACGACGGGGCTAGCTGGCGGCGGCCTTGACCTCGGGCGTCGTGCCCTCGGCCTTGGCGGGCGCGCTCGCGGTCGCGGCGGGCCGCTTGGCCGCCTCGCCCATCTCGACGCTGCCGTTCAGCGTGGCGCCCTCGTGCACGATGAGGCGCGGCGCACGGACGTCTCCGTCGATCTTGCCGTTCTCCTGGACCTCGATCTTGTCCACGGCGCTCACGTTGCCCTGGATGCGGCCGATCACCACGACGTTCTTGGCGTGGACCTGGGCGACGAGCCGCCCCTCGGCGCCGACCGTCACCTCGTTGTCGGGCAGGTCGATCTTGCCCTCGACCGTGCCTTCGACCTGGATGTCTTCGCTTCCACTGAGATCACCCTTGATCGTGATCGACTTCCCGATGGTGGCCATGGATGATCCTCCGTGTTGGGCTCTCTGCGGCTCGGGCCGCGTAGGGGCAGGGGAGGGGGCGGCCGGGGCCGGACGCTCCGGCGCCGAGCGGGCTTCGGGCTTCGCCGGCTGCGAGGCAGGCTTCGACTCCGAAGACTTCGCGCTCGAAGCCTTCGAGCCCGAAGCTTTCGGATCCCCGCTCGATCCCGACGATCCCGACGAATTGCGGCCGAAGAGGCTCACGCATCACCCTCCAATTGCGACGCACGAGACTACCGCAACCGGGCCGCGCCATCGACGAGAAACGCCGCTCCCGGCCGGCTCGAAATGCACGAAAACCGGGAACCCGCCCTCGACTGGCGGTGTCAGTATCCGCTGGCTCTAGCGCAGGCGGGCGGCTTCCTGCACCAGGATGTTGCGGTCCTTCAGGATGGTCCCCTGGGCCCGGTCGAGGGCCGTGACGGAGTTGTGATAGGCCTCGAGCGCCACGATCTTCTGGCTCTCGGCGTCGACCAGGTCCTCCTCGCGCTGCAGCACGTCGAAGGGCGTCGACTCCCCGTACTCGAGCCGGATGCTCTCGGCGCGGAGCTGCTCCGCCGCCGCGACCCGCCGGCTCTCGGCGGCCTCGATGCCTTCGAGGGTCGAGTTGAGCGCGCGGATGGCGTCGCGGATCTCGAGGATGATCGTCTGCTCCTGGCGGCGGACCTGGGTCTTGGCGCGCCGCAGCTCGAGCCGCGACGCCGTCAGGTTCCCGCGCGCCTGGACGTTTCCGATGGGGATCGAGAAGACCGCCCCGGCCGACCAGGACTCGGCCTGGTCGCCGGTGAAGAAATCCTGGTGGGCGTCGGAGTAGTGGCGGGAGATGTTCGTCGGGGGCGGGCCGCCGAAGGCGCTCTCCTGGCCCTTGCCCGAGAGCCCGTTCAGCCCCCAGTCTCCACGCAGGTCGAGCTGGGGCAGCCACTGGTTGCGCGCCCCCTTGATCTCGAACTCGCGCTGCCGCACCTGGTCGCGCAGGATCGCGAGCTCGGGGCGGTGCTCGAGGGCGCGACGGGTGGCCTCGTCCGGGTCGACCTCGAAGCGCTGGTACTCCTCGGGCGAGTCGCTGGGAATGATCCGGAGCGTCGAGCTCGGCTGGAGGAAGGGCCCGAGCACCAGGTCGATCAGCCGGTCTTCCGCCTGTCCGTAGGCGTTGTCGGCGACGATCTGGTCGAACTGGCGGGAGGCCACGCCCGCCTCCGCCTCGACGACCTCCACCTTCGAAACGACGCCGACCTCGTACTGGGCTTCGACCTGCTCGAGCAGCTCCTCCGCCGTCTCGAGGCTCTTGTCGGCGACGCGCAGCTGGTCCTTGGTGGCCGAGAGGTCCCAGTAGGCGTTCTCGATGCCCTGGACCACGTCCATCAGCGACTGCCGGAACTGATGCCCGGCGGAGTCGCTCCGGACCCCCGCGAGCTTCACCTGGACCCAGGGCTCGCCCCACCAGAACCCGCGGAGCAGCGGAAGCGTGGCCGTCGCCGTCACGTTGGCCCGATACTCGGGGGACAGGTTGGCGATGGCCGAGTTGGTCTCGAGGCTCGAGCCCGTATAGCCGATCTGGTACTGCCACCCGAGCTTCGGGAGCAGTCCGCGGATGCCTGCGGTGCCGTCGAGCTCCCGCTCGAGGAGCTGGTCGACGCCCACCTGGAGGGCGCTGGCCTGGGGGATCGCACGGCTCGCGTAGTCGAACTCGGCGAACGCGTCCGGGTCGTAGACACCCCAGGCCGCGAACTCCTGGGCGTCGGCGATGAGCGGGTCGTGTCGGACCAGCTCGACGTCGAGGTTGTTCTCGATTCCCATCGAGATCGCGTCGGCCAGGCTCAGGGCGAGGTCGCCCTGCAGCGAAGGCAGGTTCGGCCCCGCGGTTCCCGGCGAAGGCGGCGTCTGCGTGGCGCCCGGAGTCGCGGTGAGGAGCAGCGCGAAGAGTGCGATGGCCACTCCGCGCACAGGCCCTTGGCGTCGCGGAGACGCCCCGTTTCGTCGAATACCCCTGGTGAATCGCATGCTGAACCCTCCGCGCGGCATGTTAGCGGTCGCCGTTCGGCCAGCGAGCTTCGCTACCCTTGGCCGATGACCGTGGCAGCCCTCGTGGTCGGGGCCGGGCGCGGCGAGCGGCTGCAGAGGAGCCTGTCCGATCTCCCGGAACCTGCGCCTCGGGACGCGCAGGTGGCGGGGGTTCCGAAGGCCTTCGTTCGCCTGGCCGGCCGCACGCTCCTGGCCCACTCCCTCGACGCCCTGGCCGGCGCGCCGGAGATCGCGCGGCTCGTGCCCGTGCTCCCGCCCGATGCGTTGAACGCCTGGGACGGGGTGAAGGCCGAGCTGGCCCCGGCGACGGCGGAGCGCTGCCTCGACCCGGTCGCGGGCGGCACCGAGCGCCAGGATTCGGTGCTTCGCGGGCTCGCCGTCCTCGGGCCCGAGACGACCCACGTCGCGGTCCACGACGCGGCGCGGCCGTTCGTGTCGCCGGCGGCGGTGAGCCGGGTCGTCCGGGCCGCGCTCGAACACGGCGCGGCGCTGCTCGCCGTCCCCGTGTCGGACACCATCCATCTCGCCCTCGGCGAGCGGATCGGGGAGACTCCCGAGCGCGCGACGTGCCGGGCCGCCCAGACGCCGCAGGTCTTCCGGGTGGATTGGCTGCGCAAGGCCCTCGAAGAAGCCCGGGTCGAGGGACGGGTCGGAACCGACGACGCCGGGCTCGTGGCCGCATGTCCTGAACTTCGACGGCAGGGAGCACACGTGCAGATCGTGGCGGGAGAGGAAGCCAACCGGAAGATCACCGACGCCGGAGATCTCGCCTGGGCCGAGGCGCGGCTCGCCGCGGCGGAGGCGGCGCGTTGAAGATCGGACAGGGCTTCGACGCCCACCGCCTCGTGGCGGGCCGACCCCTCATGCTCGGAGGCGTCGAGGTCCCCCACGATCGCGGCCTCGAAGGGCACTCCGACGGCGACGCCCTGTTGCACGCCGTGGCCGACGCGCTCCTCGGCGCCCTCGGCGAGGGAGATCTGGGGCGCCACTTCTCGTCCGACGACGCCTCGCTCGCCGGAGTCGCCAGCGCACGCATCCTGGAGCGCGTGGTGGGCATGATGCGCGAGCGGGATCTCTCGGTCGCGCATCTCGATGCGACGATCGTCGCCCAGGAGCCGAGGCTCGCCCCGCACCAGGCGAAGATGCGCGAGCAGCTCGCTGCACTCGTCGCGGCACCACTCGAATCCGTGAACCTCAAGGTCACCAGCACCGACCACCTGGGCGCCATCGGCCGGGGGGAAGGCATCGCCGCCCTGGCCGTCGTCCTGCTCGAGGGAAGGGCCTCGGACTCCGCATGACCGCTCTCTCGCTGTTCAACACCCGGACCCGGAAGAAGGAGCCCTTCGTTCCCCTCGAGGAGGGGCATGCGCGCGTCTACTCGTGCGGGCCGACGGTGTACTCGCCTCAGCATCTGGGCAACATGCGGCCGTGCGTGTTCGCCGACCTGCTGCGCCGCGCGCTCCTGGCCGAGGGCCTGCGCGTCACCCACGTCATGAACATCACCGACGTGGGCCACCTGACCCAGGACGACGTCGATCAGGGCGAGGACAAGATGGAGAAGGCGGCGCGGGAGAGCGGGCGCAGCGCCCAGGAGATCGCTGCTCAGTACACCGAGCAGTGGCAGCGCGACCTGCGACGCCTCAACGTGCTCGACTACGACGTGCTGTGCAAGGCGACCGATCACATCGCCGAGCAGATCGAGATGATCCAGAAGCTCGAGGAGAGGGGCTGCGTCTACACCATCGAGGACGGCGTCTACTTCGACGTGAGCCGCTTCGCGCGCTACGCCGACCTCGCGCGCCTCGACCTCGAGAGCCAGGAGGGCGGGGCCCGGATCGGCGAGGTGGAAGGCAAGCGCAATCCCCAGGACTTCGCGCTGTGGAAGTTCAGCCCGCCCGACGAGAAGCGGCTGCAGAGCTGGGACTCGCCCTGGGGAGAGGGATTTCCGGGCTGGCACATCGAGTGCTCGGCGATGAGCGTGAAGTACCTGGGGGAGACCTTCGACATCCACACCGGTGGCGTCGAACACCTGCCCGTGCACCACACCAACGAGGTCGCCCAGGCGGAGATGGCGCTCGGCGTGCACCCCTGGGTCAACGTCTGGATGCACGAGGACTGGATCCTGTTCGAGGGCGGCAAGATGTCGAAGTCCCTCGGCAACGTGAAGTGCCTCGACGATCTGGTGGCCGACGGCGTTCCGCCGCTCGCCTACCGCTTCTTCCTGCTCCAGGCCCACTACCGGAAGCAGCAGCACTACAACGCCGAGGCCATCGAGGCGGCCCGGACGGGCTATCAGCGGATGCTCCAGGCCGCCGTGGCGGTCCGCGACGCCGAGGGAGAGCCCGACGAGGCCGCCGTGGCCCCCTGGCTCGAGCGCTTCCGCGCCGCGGTGCGCGACGATCTCAACGCGCCGCGCGCCCTGGCCATCGCCCTCGAGGCGCTGCGCTCGGAGAGCCTCGGGAAGGCCGATCGACGCGATCTGCTGACGCATTTCGACGCCTGGCTCGGGCTGGGCCTCTTGACGGAGGCGCTTCCGGAGGCGACCCAGGAGACGGACCCGCGCATCGATGCGCTGGTGGAGCAGCGTCAGGAGGCCCGCCGGCAGCGAGACTTCGCCGAGGCGGACCGGATCC
>JAAUYD010185083.1_pt1 | contig 13877 bp, 19 predicted proteins | sample 7278101 | NCBI WGS metagenome assembly JAAUYD01 (sample SAMN14350128, study PRJNA611818) | marine sediment metagenome | isolation source: surface marine sediment (0.6m) | place: French Polynesia: Moorea | collected 2018-08
AAGCATTCGTTTAATTTCAGTCACTTTTGATTCTTCTTTGGGAAAGATTTGGGTTCCTCTATAAACACATAAAGTAAGCTGATGGCTGATAACTGATAGCTGAATGCTTACTTATTACCAATGCCAAACTTGCTGGTAATTATCAAACAATTTAGGTAATTCTTTAAAAGATAATTGTTCAATTCCTGCTAATAATTTATCTTCGGGAATACCTCGTTTAGAAATATCTTCACTAACAGCATAAACTTTTATGCCTTTGTCAAGACATTGTTGTAAATCTTCATCTAGTTTAGCAGGAAAACTTTGTTTCCATTCCCCAAAAGAAAGTCCTTCTACCACTTGTCCTTTAACGGCATAATTAACCGCATTACCCCGTAATACAATATCAACATCACCGCCGATACTTTCTAACACTTGAATAAACCAAACAACGGGATCATCTTGTTCTTCAATGGTGCAACGATAAGCGGATTGAATTACTTGTAATACTTTCATATTTACTCCTTATTTTGTACCAATAACTAAGGTTCCATTTGCTTCTTTTGACCATTCCCAAAAGTCTTTGGGTGCGCCACGACGACAGCCTTCAACAGCCTCGTTAACTCCTCTTTCATCGACGCAAAGCCCACAATTAACCCATTCTAATTCACATCCTTTACTTTTTGCTTTATTAAATAAGGCTGTGATCCAATCTTTGGTTAAAGGATGATTTTCTTCATCAAAGGTACGACCATGAACACTATTTGCATGGGGTTTTTGATGGGCAAACGCTAAAGAAACGCCCCCTTCATAGGTAAATACTTTAACATCGCATCCTTTGTCTAAAGCAGCATCAATCATACGAAAAGCAGTGGTGGTTCTCGCTTGCTCAAAAGGACCATCCATCAACAAAAAACTTAGAACTGTTTTACTCATTTTTTCTATTTCTCCTATTAATTATAACCACATCATTTTTTGTCCTTCACTCATAGCATCTACAATAGATGCAACGGTAGAAATTTCAATTTTAACCCCTAATTCTGTGGTATCAATTCCTCGTTCATCTAAAGAGAATTTATCAGCTAATAACTTCACGTTTTCCAGATTCGTTAATCCTTGAGACGCAACTACAGAACGAGACGCTAAAACCCCATTTTCGATTAAAAATAAGGTAACATCATTACCAGCATCAGCAAGATCAGAGGCGAGATTATAGTTATTATTGACCTCTGGATAATCAAAGGGACTTTGAGATTCAATTAGAAAATATTTAGCCATTGATTGCTAGGTTGTAACTTGTGTGAGAAATGATTATTTTTCATCTCATAATGAGATGCTTGAGAATGTTTCTTGTTCTCAATATCATTGAAGTTCATGGCTTTTATGAGGCTATCTCCAACCACGCACTTCTTCCACAACCCTATCACTGACTTTAGGGATAAGTGTTAATTTTTCCAAATTATTCAAGCTTTGCCAATATTTTTCCAATGGTTTGCTACAATTGAATTGTCTTATGGAGGTTGAGTCCCTAGATGTTAAATACCTTAAGGTTATCTTGCTTCAAGGTCCTCTAATAAATCTTAAAAGACAATCGAAGTTAATAGGGATAGATAGTAAACAGTGTTAGCTGTCATAATGTAGGGAAATTTTCTAATATTTCTAGAATTTGGCGGTTAAATCCTGATTTAATTGATCTACTCTATTAAATCCAATTGATTCTAGGTGGTGTGAGATGTTAGAACGTTTTTTATTAGCCAGTACAGTAACCTGGTTACTCTATGTATCATTGCAGTTAGGTCAGTCCCCAATGACTCCTAAAACAATGAATCAAACAGCTAATCATGTTACCATCGAGAAGCTAATGGTATATCCCCATGATTCTCACTTTAGCGATTTTACCGTTGCTCAAAAGTAAGGGTTATGGTCAAAAAATGAAATGATTATCGTTCCCTCACACATTAAAAATTTCACAATTAAATAATAGGGGTGGACAAAAGTTCACCCCTTAATTAATGGCAAAAAAATCAATAATTAGCCTTAAGCTGTCTTTTTGACTTGTGTTTTGATATAAGGTTTACAATCATAAGGCTGTACCCCAATATCTTTGTAGTCATCTTTAGCTGGACTAAAAATTCTGGCAAAGCCTTCTGTGAAATATTGTACTAATCCTTGTAACGTATCGTTAAGTTTCATACCATCTGCCTCCAACTCCGTTGAATCAATAATTCATTCGTTTTTTACTTTTAAGTGTCAAAGAGAACAAGGTTTTTCTCCTCTCTATTTCGATTATCTAATAAGGCGATTAATTTTTGCCTATATTAGTAATAAATATTTAATTTTCTTTATAATACTTTGCTAACGATGAGGGATCATTTTAAAATGTATAAAGAAATATGTCTTTTTTTGTCAGCGACGGTTGAAACACTTATTAACTATTATCCCATTTTCAGAGAAGTTGGCAAGGGATTGAAGTAAGAATTACACAAATGAAGTTTTAAGGTAAATTGAGGACACATTTTTAGGATCTTCATTATGTCGTTTAATTATTATGACTAGCGATCGCTACTTTCAAATTATCAAATAGGTGATCGCACTTCCTTTGTTGATTTTCTGGCGACTCCCTTGGCTTTTTTAAAAAATTTTTCATCTAGGGGTGGAATATCAGAGTAATCTATAATTTTTGATTATATTAATGGAATACTAAGATCCTTACAAATTTTCTTGGCTAAAATATTCTTGATTTCTCGATGACGGGGAACAGCACTTTTTTCTTTTGTTTCTGGGTTCCACCAAATTGAATGTCGAGATCCTTCACGAAGTAACTCACATTGATTTTGTTTAAGATAGCGAATCAAATCACTTCGCTTCATAGAGTAATCATAACTTCTTCGTAGTTTTCCGTAGCTTCCTGGCGAGCTTGTTCTCGATTCAATTCTAAAATATCTTTAAGAGCTTCTTTTAAACTTTCTAGAAGTTCTTCTTTGGTGGATTCTTGAGCATTCACACCTTGTATTTCTTCAATCCATCCAACCCACCAATCACCATCTTTTTTAATAATTGCTGTATATTTATTTTCCATGAATTTTGTTTTTGATACAAACAGTACAACTATTGACTATTGATAGTTTAACAAAAAATAGTATCAAAATCTAGTCCATAATATTTATTATGCAGATGTTGTGAGAAGATTTGAAGAGATCAAAGCTAAATTAGAACGTCAAGAAACAGAAGATTTTACTTTGCTTGCTCAATCTTTTACCGTTAATTAGTAGTTTTTACTATTATTTTTTGTCCATATCACCCCCTCAACTTCATAATTCCTGACCATTGTACTTTCTTTTCATGGGTGCGACGATAGGAAAAGAAATGGGAGGGAGATTGATAGGTACAATAAGGAGCGATACTAATTTGTTGTGCGTTAATTCCTAATTGTTCCAGTTGTAACTGATTAATGCGACGTACATCTAAACGCACTTTTCCTGGTTCTGGATCGGGTAGGATCGGAGGGTTAGCAATCTTGGCTAAGGGGTTTAAAATGCCCTCTAAGCTATCCATTTTCTCCTTTTCAAACAAACTAGACCCCACTTCTGCTGCCACCTCCTCAGACACCTGATACACCTCTCCACTGATAGCTGGCCCCATAGCAATGCGTAAATTTTCCAACGCACTACCCCAAGCTTGTAAACGGGCGATCGCTGCTGGTACAATCCGTTTAGCTGTGCCTCGCCATCCTGCGTGAATGGCTGCAATGTTTCCTGTGACTTCATCCCCGATTAAAACAGGAGTACAATCAGCACTAGCCACCCAAATCGCTTGTTTTTCAACTTTTGCTACCATCCCATCAGCAGGGGGAAACCCCTCTTCTAAAGCTTCTTCTATGATTTCATCAGGAGAGAAAACACGATTACCATGTACCTGTTGGACGCGGTAGGTGGTCGCTTCGGGGTGAAGAATTTTACTTAAATCTTCAGGGGTTTTGGGATAAAAGGGTTGAGTAAAAAAGCCGTGAGGCCAAGCTTGTAGTAAGGAACAGGTTAAATAAGGTAGCCCTTGGGCGGACTGCCATTGCCAGGTTTGGGTTAAGCGATCGCTCATCATCTTTCAGTTACCAGTGAGCAGTGATCAGGTACTACTCAATTCTAACCCCACTCAATCACAAGATTGTAGTGGGGATGGCTCTTAAAGCACCACTGCTTTGCGAGCAGGGACTAAATTTTTATGAGCTAAATATTCATGAAGTTCTAACGGTTTTAGTTTACAAAGATCTTTGGCTAATTCTTCGAGTTTAATGCCTTTGGGCAAATGGGGAGATAAAGACTCACGCACTAAACCTAACATTTGAGGTTCAGCTACTAAGAGAATTAGATGAGCTTCCCATTGTTGAAGACAGTCTGTAATTTTTTGGGTAATATCCTTAGCAAAATTTCGTTCATATTCGCTGAGATGGTTTTGACGATGATCATCATAACCATGGCCTTGAGTGCGCGCTCCTCGGTTACGCCCTTTTGTATTAGCCCATAGTTCCCTTCCTGCCATTTCTTTAGCAGTATTGGTTAAACATTGATGTTCTACCAAATTAGGACTTGACTCGTATTCGGGAAACTCAGCCTCTTCTAAGGTAAAAAAGCGGGCTTTTGTTCCATCCATAACAGCAATGACAGCTTGATTCATAGGAATTTTCGATAGACTTCTCAAGATCTTTATCGTAACAATGAAACCTGTATTCTAGAACACTTTGGAATAAAGCTTAAAATTTGGGGAGGGGATCAAGGATATTTTCAGTAAAACAACTTAACAAACTGTTTTTAGGGTGTTTTGAAACCTTAGTGTAATTACTTGAAAATAGCTGTATATCTTGCCTGTTCCCTGTTCCCCGTTCCGGCGTTCCCTCTCTCAACTGTGCAATTTATTTTGTGTACTTACTTAATTTGCTAAAAAATAAGATATTATTTATTTTAGTCAGGTAGGATAGGATCAGCCTATCCTAAAATTTATGCCCTGACCTTAAAACACACCTAAAAGTACAGCAGTGGTAAACAGGATAAGCATTGCCATAATAATCATAGAGATCATAAAGTAAGGTGCTTGATTAACCTGTTCTAAGTATTGGTGCTTTTGGCGATCTTTTTCACTTAAAGGCTTGAAATACATATCGTGCATAATATTAACTCTCCATTCTACTCATGACGAATGTTGAAGATGACCTTTGTTTATAGTTCATAAAAATATAGCCAAATATGACCTATCTTTATTTTGTCGGTTTTACCCTGACTGGGTGAACTACAACACCACGCCAGTTGCGTGACTGTCGGGGAACCCGCCCAACGCACTGGCTCCTCTATCCCATAGTTAAAGACATTTGGGACTGCTTTCTATCTAGCGCATTTGGTTTTTTCTTCACCTAAAATTGTGAGTCAGTGAAACTAGCTATTGCCTATTTTGAACGAGATTTAGATTAAATGTACACTGATTGATGATGAGGCTCACGACTCAATTATCTTTGTGGTGAAATGTCATCAACTCATAACCTCATTCTAAACCCCTCAATTCTAATTAGACGTTAATATTTGTTACAAAAACAGACTGAGAATTAATGAGTGATGGACATTGCTGTATCTAAATGCTTGATTAAAGTTGCTTGGGGTAAAGGCCCTTGTAAATGACTCCAAGGTAATATTTGCTCGGTTTTCCAGTTATAATGAACATAATAATCTAAAGGGGGTAATTGTCCTTTTAATTCCTTGAAAGCGCGTTTATAACTCCCTAATGAGTCCCCATAGGATCGGGTTAATTGTAATAACTTACTAAGACGGCGATCGCCTCTCGATATTAAAGCTTGTATCACAGACCAATTATAGCTTTCTGGACGAAATTCTATCCCTTTTTTGCCTAGTTGTTTTTCTAAATATTTAAGTCTTTTTTTTGCTATTTTATTGACTCCAAACCATTGAAATGGGGTATGAGATTTAGGAACAAAAGTGCTACAACCGAAGGTTAATCTTAATCCTGGGACTGCTTTTTTAATCGCTTCTAACATCATAATAGTTTGTTCAATATCCGCTTCATTTTCTTCTGGTATTCCTACCATTCCATACAATTTCAAATTATTTAATCCGCCGGCTTTGGCGTTAACTGCTGCTTGGATAATTTCTTCAGTTTCTAATTTTTTATTAATAATCTTTCTAATTTTTTCGGAACCACTTTCAACAGCGATGGTAACGGATTTTGTTTGGCGATCGCTTAATATTTTAGCTAATTTTTCTGTCAAAGTATTGGTTCTCACGGAAGCAATACTAACTCTAACATCTTCATATCTAGGTTGATAAAGATAGTCTAATAACTCATTGAATTCAGGATGTTGAGTAACAGATGCACCTAATAAACCGATTCTATTGGTCACTTTTAAACCTTTTTCAATTGCTGGTATTAAAGCTCCTTCTAAACTAGCAGTCCGAAAGGGTAAAGTTAGATAACTTGCTAAACAAAAACGACACATTTCTGGACAACTTCTAACTACTTCTACCATATAAATATTTTCCCATGCTGCCTTTTCGGTCACTACAGTAGAAGCAGATAAAATATTCCCTTTATAAGTTTGTTTTTCAACAGTTGAAGGAATATGATTATCAATAGGTTTAATTGATGTTATTTCACCATCAGGACTATTATAACTAACTTCATATAAACTGGGAATATAGATTCCTGGAATGGTAGCTAAATATCTTAATTTTGACTCTCTATTCTCATATCTAACAGTTTTGTAAGCGTTAATAAAATCATTAATTAAATTTTCTCCATCTCCCAATAAAATTATATCAAAAAAATCAGCGAAAGGTTCAGGGTTTGCAGTTAAAACGGGTCCACCACCAAACACTAAAGGATGATCATTATTCCGTTGATTGGCTTGAAAAGGAATCGTTAAAGATTCTAAAAGATTGAGAATATTAACATAATCTAATTCCCAAGAGAAAGAAAAACCTAGTAATTCTGGAGTTTGGGGTAAAGTTTCTTGAATATCGGTGAATAAGCGACTGACATTAACATCAGAACGAGTAGCAAACGTAGCCCAAATAATTTGATATCCTAAGCTAGTAATTCCCACATTATAGTCATTAGGAAAAGCGAAGATTAAAGGAATTGCATTATTATCAGGGGTAACAGGGTTAAATAATAAACGTTCTTGGTTAAAATCAGTCATCAGTTATCTCTTTAATTATAAGTATCTTCTTCAACATTTAGTCTAAAATTGGTTTAAAATCTATAGTTAGTCCAACTGAATGTAAAACAAATAAAAGATTTTCTAAGGTTAACGGTTCTTGATCTAAAGAACAATTTACACTCTTTTTTTGTAAGTAATCCGTATTTTTTGCTATGTCGTTAACACTTAGTTTGGCTTCTATTATATTTTTTAAAGCGAGTAAAAAGGCTTCTTGGTTTCCATCTTTTAAGGTTTCATCTAGTGCTGCTTTTAAATATTGAGATGAATAATTAGGATCGCATAGTCTCTTTAGAAGATCGTCTCGATAATTTTTAACTGGCATTTAATTATATACCTCCCTGTTCATTTTGATAAGCTTTCCAGAATTTTTTTGCTGTTTTAATGTCTTTATTTTGGTTCTTTTTTGAACCTCCTGTTAAAAGAAGTATAATCTTTTTACCTATTATACCGTAGTATATTCGATATCCTGAACCAAAAAACAACCTTAACTCATAAACTCCTTCTCCTACACTTTTAGCGTCTCCAAAGTTTCCTAAACTAACTCGATCAAGACGTACATCTACTCGCACTTGAGTTTGAATATCAAGTTTTTCAAACCATTGATCAAAAGGACATATTTCTGTGTAAGTAACGTATTTTTGTATTTCCCATTTATTCTCATTCATATTTACTAATTCAAACCATTTAGGAACCTACAGATGATAAATTTGGGATTAAATAAAAATAGCACATAATTAATTTATTATTGTCCCATTCCACACCCTACACCCTACACCCAGGAGCGAAGCGACGATAAACTATCATCCATAAAAGACAATTTACAACTTTGGGATACTTCCCAAAAAAATTGTCATCGACTTGCCATATCCTTGACACACCATTGACACAATGATGATATTCAATGTAGTTGTGGTTTTATTTCAAAAGCCAGTTTATATATTTTAAAAACTGTTTTAAAGCTGCTTAACTATGAACCCCACTGCAACCAGACTTTTTAATTTTCTACAACAAGACTTAGACATTCCTGCTGAGTCTATAAACCTTGCTCTAAAAGATGAACAAGCCATGCTTCACCATTTCCCTATGATTTTATGGCAGTACGGCTTAGTTACCAAAGAGCAGTTAGAATCTGTCTTTGACTGGTTAGATGAACATCTTTTATAAACTTCTAACCATTATTTCATTATCACTACTTTTTCCTAAATGGTTGTCAATTTTAAGAAAGTATTTATGATCCCTAAATTGTTCTGTATTCTTGACCCATACTAATGACTTAATCAAGTTATCTAAAGTAAAATAACCCTTGAGATGTATGCTAGAGATAAAATTATATGGGTCGTGCTAAAAAAGTCGTGCTTGCTTATTCTGGTGGGGTAGATACCTCCGTTTGTATTCCCTACCTTAAGCATGAGTGGGGAGTCGATGAAGTGATCACCTTAGCTGCGGACTTGGGCCAAGGAGATGAACTGGGTCCCATTCAAGCCAAAGCCTTAAAATCTGGGGCTGTGGAGTCCCTGGTAGAAGATGCTACCACAGAATTTGTCACAGATTATGCTTTTAAAGCTATCAAAGCTAATGCCCTCTACGAGAGTCGTTATCCCCTCTCTACGGCGTTAGCCCGTCCTCTGATTGCTAAACTATTAGTAGAAGCAGCGGAAAAATATGGGGCTGATGCAGTTGCTCATGGTTGCACAGCCAAAGGGAATGATCAAGTCCGTTTTGATCTGGGCATCTTAGCTTTAAATCCTACCTTAAAAGTATTAGCCCCAGCTAGGGAATGGAATATGAGTCGGGAACAAACCATTGCTTATGGTGAGCAATTTGGTTTAGAATTCCCTGTGAAAAAGTCTTCTCCTTTCAGTATTGATCGCAACCTTTTAGGACGCAGTATTGAAGCGGGTCCCTTGGAAGATCCCATGACGGAACCCCCAGAAGAAATCTATTTGATGACTAAAGCGATCGCCGATACCCCAGACACCCCTGAATATGTGGAGATCGGCTTTGAAAAGGGTATCCCTGTCAGTCTCAATGGTCAAACCTTAGATCCCGTTACCCTCATTTCTCAACTGAATGAGGTGGTGGGTAAACATGGTGTGGGCCGTATTGATATGATAGAAAATAGAGTGGTTGGCATTAAATCACGGGAAATTTATGAAGCGCCGGCTTTATTAGTTCTTATTGATGCCCACCGAGACTTAGAAAGCTTAACGTTGACTTCTGATGTCACCCACTACAAGAAAGGGGTAGAAGAAACCTACAGTCATTTGATTTATCGCGGTTTATGGTATTCTCCTTTGAAAGAGTCTCTGGATGCTTTCATCGATCATACCCAGGAACGAGTTACGGGAATGGTACGCATTAAGCTATTTAAAGGGAATGCGACTATTGTGGGTCGTCAGTCTGATTATTCTATTTATAGTCCCCATTTAGCTACCTATGGGGAAGACGATCACTTCGATCATAAAGCAGCAGAAGGGTTTATCTATATTTGGGGACTACCTACCAGGGTTTGGGCAGAAAAAACCAAAGGTTAATGCTGTATTTTTGGGGCTTAATTTAGATTAAGTCCCTATTCTCCCGTTACGGATAAATCACTAACCCAAACTCTCGGACACACTCCTGCTGGGGTTACTTCTGCTTCTGACTCCACACAAACAATGGACTTTAATAAACTCAGATAATCCCCTGCAACGGTGGCCGCGTCAATACTGGTCCATTCTCCCTTATTCACTAACCAACCATCAAAGGGTAAAGAAAAGGAACCTTGTAGGGCATTTACCCCTGCATGAAGGGCTTGTAATTTGTCAATTAAAATGACATTTTCTGCTTCATCAAGGTTGTATTGGGGATTCGCTTCTGAGTTGGAAAAAACATGATGAAAATGGGAACCTACTGTAACTTTTGCCCCAATATTAGCGTGTCCTGTGGGTTGGGCATTGATCCGTTTAGCCGTTCCTGAACTATGTAATAATCCAATTAAAACCCCATCTTTAATTAATTCTACGCGACGGGTGGGGGTTCCTTCTCCATCAAAGGTTTCTGCCCCAATATTATCAGGATGAAGCGCATCGTCACATAGACACAGCAAAGGAGAAGCCACTTCTTTTCCTAAAGAATCAAGGGTAGAAAGACTTTGTTTATCTAAAATATTTTGGGCATTAAACAAATTAGTAAAGGAACTAATTAAACTTAAAAAGGCTTTAGGAGAAAAAACAACGGTGTATTTTCCTGAAGGAATGGTTCGATAATTAATATGACTGATTGTTTTTTCTGTAACCTCTTTTAAACAGCCATCAACGTCTAAAGTGTCTAACCCCCGACTAATTTTCATTGCACTGGCCCCTCTGGGTTTTTTCCCTTCTTCTTCAGTGCGACTATAAAGATAGATAACTGCATAGGAACGGGCTTCTTGACGTAGAGAACCTTCACTGTTGAGATAGAATCTTTTTATGTCTTCTTGAGATAACCCGTTGTAGGGAACTCCTTTGATAGCAGGATGGGCTTCTAAGAGGGATTTTTCTGCTTTAATTAAGGTATCGATTAAGATAGGAACGGGAGCCGATTCTACGATTTCATCTGCTGTATTCTTAATGCTATTTTTAGCTTCAGGACTGAAGTCTGGGGGATTTTCTATATTACCAAAAGTGCTGGCTTCTTTGGCTGTTTCTAGGGCTAATTTTATACCCAGTTCATCTAAATCTGTTGTGGTTGTAACCCCAACTGTTCCCTTTTCATTCCATACCCGAACAATAACACTAGAACGGTTAGATGCTTGGACTTGTTTCGGTTCCCCATTATCAACTTCTACACTGGTTTCATCGATGGAAGACCCATAAATGTCGTATTTATTAATGCCGAGTTTCTCTGCGCTGCTTTGGGCATAATTTGCGATCGCTTCTGTGTTTAGCATTGCTATCTATCAGTTTCTTAAATAATATCTTAATTTAGGTTTCTAACTTATTCTACCTTATTCAGCACTGTTTTGCTCAACCTGAAGAAATTTTCACGACTCTGACCTTTCATTTCTTAAAACAAACAACCCAAATAATTAAGCTAGTAAATCCAATATAAATAAAAACTGTAATCCAATCTAAAAACGTATGAGAAATCATTTTATATTATTAACAATTTCAATTAAGATTATAACATTTCCTGGACTCATGAGGTACACTTAATATTTAACTTCTGAACTCCTGCTGGGGAGCATCGGGCGAAGCCGGCCCTCCCGAACTCCTAAAACTAGAAAAGTTTGTACCTCACAAGTATGGGAACTGCTACATAACATATAATAATAATAAGGTGAGCCTTACCCACCTTACTAATTTTAATCATTATTGGTCAACTCACTCCACGCTGCTTTGAGAGCTAAAGGGAAACGTTGCGCTATTTTTTTAATATAAGTTATGCCCTTTTGAATTGATGTTTTAATTTGAGATAGTTTTGAACTATGATATGTTTTTTTTCTGTGAGGATAGGTTAAATCCCTAATAATAACCTCATGGGGATTAAGATAACGAATACCCTCAGACAACTCATCAGTGTCTAACCAGTCGTTATCGGGATCAAGTACAGATGAAAGTAAAAAATCATCTTCATCCCATCTAGACCTATCTATTGGATTATTCCAGTAATAAACTTTCCGCTTTCCATCATAAACAATCTCTTCAAAGCCATCAATTTGAGGAGAAGATGACTGACCATTTTTAATAATTTTTACTTGACGATAATGACGGTAACTATGACTCATAATTAGCTCCTTATATTATTCATTCCTTTTACTACGAGAATAACATTGATGACTTATTTTTCGGGTTCGGTTATGATCACCTAATAGGTAGGGATTTCTTCTCGTTATTTCTTTTTTTTCTTAAATAGCTTAGTTCCCATTTCTGTTTTAGCTGAAAAAATTAAATAAGCAATTAAGAGTGTAACCCCAAGGAAAAAAGAAAAAAGCTCATTATTCATACTGTCCATTTTTAGCTCAAGGGAGTTTCCTTAAGTTTTCTAGAATAGCTTGTTCAATCTTCATTTTTACTCCTTTAAATTTGAAGTTAAATAATTTAATTTACCTATCTTATATTTTAACTGAATTATGACTGAACAAAATAAAGAATTAAAAATCAAGAATGGGCAGAAAAAATAAATTATAAATTCTAAATTTGTCCCACAAGATAAATTTTAGCCAAAACCTACGCAGGATGAAGCGTCTAGAAATTGAAAAAAATGGAACATATATGCTAAAATAAAGTTTATATTAACTGTTTAAATCGTCTCTAAAATATGGATTTAGTCAATATAGCCAATTGGGGTTTAGGATTATTTTTAGGGTTAATGACTTTCTTATTTATTTTTCGTATTGTCTTAACTTGGTATCCTCAAGTTGAATTAAACCGTCTTCCTTGGAAATTAATTGCCTTACCTACTGAACCTTTATTAATTCCTGTTCGTCGTGTGATTCCCCCTCTGGGTGGAGTGGATATTAGTCCCATTATATGGGTTGGTATTTGTAGTTTACTTAGAGAAATTTTAGTTGGTCAACAAGGATTGATTACTATGAGCCTAAATAGTCATTAGAAAGGAGAGACATCTTAATGAATATCTCTCCTCTTTGAATACTTATACGGTTAGGGGACTTTTTCTAATTTTGATTAACTTATGTTTTTTAAGGAAAGCGGTACACATTACCACTCCTCAACAGAACCGAATATTACACAGAACGTCAAAGAACTACTTAGCTTTGCGCTTTAAGCGACTGCTTAAACCCAGTCCAGCTAACGCAGTTAAACCAAGGATAGTACCCGGTTCAGGTGCTTGTGCAGTACCAATTCGTCCATCACCCCCTGCTTGGAATTCAAACAAGTCGTCAGCAGCACCTAGAGTGGTAACCTCAAGGTCTTCAGGGTTAACACCAACAACTCCATTAAACAGAGCAAACTGTGCTTGAGTATCTCTGAAGTTGCCTTCCATGTCTTGGAAAAAGCCATCAAAATTGAAGGTGACATTCAAAGCATTAGGGTCATCGCTAGGTATCACTTCCCGTCTAAAGGTGGTAGCAATAAACTTGAAGTCACCTAAAGGATTAGAACCAGCTCCAGAAGCTTCTCCAAATAGACCATCATTATCTGTATCAAGTTCTAGAAAAGTGAAAGGTTCTGGTAAGGTGTAGGTTATACCGTTTTCAACACGGATAGGTGTCATTTCTTCGTCATCGTCCGTGATTGCAAAGTCCGCGATTTCGATATTTCTGCTAACGAACTGTCTTCCCGCTAACTTATCTAAAATTTCTGGAGTAATAAAACCAGGAAAAGTGGTGTCATCATCAGGAAGAACCCCGAAAATACCTGCTTGAGAATCCAAGAAATTTCGTGGAGTGGTGATAACACCAGTTCCATCGACACCAGGACTTCGCTGAGCAGTATTATCAACGGTGAAGTCAACAGCATTATTAGTGAAAAAGATACCGCCGTCCGTTTCAACGCTCAGGACACCAGGACCTAAAGTTGACGCTTGGGCAGAGGTAGCACCAGTGGTCATTCCGACTACTACGCTGGCAACTCCTAATAAGCTCAGGATTTTCTTATTCATTGGTAATTTACTTGTGTAAACTGTGTATTTTCAAAGACCTGTCTATTATTGAGGTCTTTAGTTGCTAATGTTAAGAGATATTTTAAAAAATTTC
>JAAUYD010062619.1_pt1 | contig 13876 bp, 15 predicted proteins | sample 7278101 | NCBI WGS metagenome assembly JAAUYD01 (sample SAMN14350128, study PRJNA611818) | marine sediment metagenome | isolation source: surface marine sediment (0.6m) | place: French Polynesia: Moorea | collected 2018-08
GGGCGGGGCGCGCAGGCCGGTTGGCGACAGTGGTCTCGCGGCGCTTGCCGCTACCTCGGCGGATCGGCGAGGATCGCCTCACGACGTCACGAGGGGGTTCGCGCATGGCGCGCCGTTCGGTTCTCATCACCGGGTCATCGACGGGGATCGGCGCAGCGTGCGCGGCGCGCCTCGCCCGCGCCGGATGGCAGGTCTACGCCGGGGTTCGCAGGCCGGAGGACGGCGAACGCCTGACAGCACGGCACGCCGGCGCGATCGAACCGGTCATCGTCGACGTGTGCGACCAGGCGTCGATCGACGCGGTCATCGACCACATCGCCGCCGCCGACACGGGTCTCGATGCGCTGGTCAACAACGCCGGCGTCAGCTCGGGCGGCGCTGTCGAAGCGCTCGACATCGATGCGTGGCGCGCTGCCTTCGAGACCAACTTCTTCGGGCTGATCGCGATGACGAAGGCGGCGTTCCCGCTGATCGACGCAGCAGGCGGTCGGTTCGTCCACATCGGCTCGATCGCCGGCCGGGTGGCTGCGCCCGGCCTGGCTCCCTATGCAGCGACGAAGCACGCTGTGTCGGCGCTGAATTGGTCGCTGCGCGCCGAGCTGGCGCACCTCGGCCCGATGACATCGTCGGTCGTCGAGCCGGGCGAGGTCAGGACGGCGATCTGGGCCAAGGCCGAGCAGCAGCTGACCGACCGGCAGCAGGAGCTCGACCGGGCCGGCCTGACCGAACGCTACTGGTGGCTGCTCGATCTGATCCGCGGGTTCCTCGACGAGGCCGAGGAGAAGGCCATCGAGCCGGACTTGGTGGCCAAGGTCGTGGAACGTGCACTGACGGCGAAACGCCCGAAGGCGCGCTACCTCGTCGGCAACGATGCCAAGGTCCAGGCGGCGTTGGCGCGGCTGCCCGATCGAGCGCGCGAGTTCGGGCTGACGAAGGCGTACGGGATCTACATCCAGAACGGCAGGAAGCGACGCGTCGGCGCCGCCTGACCGGCGACGTCCGCCCCGCAGTGACTCAGACGGCGGTCGGGCGGCAGGGTCCATGCATCGGCTCGTTCGCCGACCGCGGGTCGTTCGTCCCTGGTCACGGCCGTGGACGCGGCGGGACAATCGAACAATGAGTGAGACGAGCACCCAATTCGACGATCAACAGTTCGAGGCGGCGGCGGGCGGTGGCCTCATCGAACCGGACGCCGAGCTCTCCGACGCGGGCGTCGAGCTGATCTGCGTCGAGATCGACCACATCCGCGAGGGCGCCGACCGGCTGATCCACACGCTCGACGGCGTGTTCCCGCCGCAGGACGGCGTACACGGGATCCCGAAGCGAATCCACGCCGAGCTCGACGGTCTCGAGGCACGGCTCGACGCCGCCGCCGAGGAGGCCGACGCCACGGAGGCGTAAGGGGCACCAGCCCTTGACGGCGCAGGGGCTGTCACATATCGACCGTTGTCGAGGTGCCGGCGTCGGCGCGTGCCCGGCGCGGCTCTCAGACCGGTCGGGCCGTTGGCCTCTTGCCAACGCAGCGTCCGACTCGTGACCGTGGAGGCACGGAGACCCGCGCACGCTCTCGCGCGTGCCGATGTCCTCCACGGAAGGAGTGCGTGATGGTGCGCACGAAGTTCCTGCCGGTTCTCGTGGCCGCCGGCGCCGTGATGGCGGCCGGATGTTCCTCCTCCGACGATGGGGCCTCGACCCACGCCGAACCCTCGACCCCGGCTGAGCCGGGCGCAACGTCGATCCCGACGACGACGCCGGCCACCACGGAGCCGGTGGCCACGACGTCCGCGGCGCCGATCACGACGACATCCACGACCTCTACCACGACGACCACGGTCCCCGGCTCGATCGAGGACGTGCGCCTGAACGAGCTCCAGGTGATCGGGTCGCACAACAGCTACCACCTCGCGGCCGAGGGCGCACTGAGGGAGGGCCTGTTCGCGATCGCCCCCGAGTTCGCCGCGGATCTCGACTACACCCATCGACCGCTCACCGAGCAGCTCGACCGGTTCGGCATCCGGCAGTTCGAGATCGACGTGCACGCCGACCCCGAGGGCGGCCACTACTCCCGTCGCATGGGGAACGGGGTGGTCGGTCTGCCCGTCGAGTCCGGCATTCCCGAGCTCGACGAGCCGGGCTTCAAGGTGCTGCACATCCAGGACTTCGACTTCCGCGCGACGTGCTCGACGCTGATCGCATGCCTGGAGGAGATCGAGGCATGGAGCACCACCCATCCGGCGCACGTCCCGCTCCACGTCATGATCGAGATCAAGACCGAGACCGTCGAGGAGATCGCCGACGATGCCGGCTTCGGTCTCCCCGATCTCGGCGTCGAGTGGACCGTCCCGATCCCCACGACCGCCGAGCTGCTGACCGACCTCGAGAACGAGGTGCTCGCCGTGTTCGACCGCAGCCGGATCATCACGCCGGACGACGTCCGCGGCGCGTACGACACCCTGCCGGAGGCGATCGACGCCGACGGTTGGCCGACGCTCGGCGAGTCACGCGGGAAGGTGATGGTCTCGTTGCTCGACCGAGGCGCCAGCGCGGATCTGTATCGGGCAGGTGCTCCGGGGCTCGAGGGTCGTCTGTTCTTCACCCATGCCGACCCGGGAGCTCCCGACGCAGCGGTCGTCCGGTTCGACGACCCGATCGGCGACGCGGATGCGATCGCGGACGCCCTGGCCGCCGGCTACCTCGTCCGGACCCGCAGCGACGACGACGACACGCCCGACGGCGACACCGCGATGCGCGATGCTGCGCTCGCCGGTGGAGCGCAGTACGTCTCGACCGACGTCTACGAGGACGTCGGCCGCGGCTTCGTGGTCCGCCTCCCCGGCGACGCCGTCGTGCGCTGCAACCCGGTCACCGCGTCGGACCTGTGCGTCAACGCAGAACTGGCCGAGTAGGTCACGGAACGGCATGAGCGACCAGACACTCCCCGGCCACCACCTCGAGGTGGCGACGAGTGCGCGATCGGATCTGCGTGCATGGCACGCAGAGTCGTGGGTGCGGCCGCTCGCCGTGTTCGCTGCGACGTTCGCGCTCTGGATCGGCGTGGTCGGGGTCGGCCTCTGGGTCGAGCACTGGCTGGTGCGCGCGGCGCTCGGCGTGCCGCTCGCCCTGCTCTCGGGTCGGCTGTTCACACTCGCCCACGACGCTGGTCATGGGAGCTACTCGACCTCGCGCGCCGTCAACGCGGTGGTCGGCCGGTTGGCGTTCGTGCCCTCGGTCCATGTGTTCGGGCTCTGGCGGCACCACCACGATCTCCACCATCGGTACACCAACCTGCGCGGGCGCGACTTCGTCTGGACGCCGCTGTCAGTCGACGAGTATCGGGCGCTTCCGAGCCGGCGCCAGACACTGCATCGCGCCTTCCGGCACCCATCGAGCCTCGGGCTCGGGTTGCACTACGCGACCGAGATCTGGGCGCCGCGGATGGTGTGGCCCCGGAAGCATCACGGACTGCCGAATCGCCGCGGCCTGATCGCCGACACGCTGTTGCTGTACGGGCTGCTGGTGAGCGCTGGCGTGGCGGTGTGGGCGTTCATGCGGCACGTGGACCCCGATCGCGTCGGTGACGTTGCGTCCTGGATCTCGGCCGCCGTGTTCCTGTTCGTGCTCCCGCTGATCGGGACCCACTGGCTGATCGGGTTCGTGATCTACCTCAACCACACCCACCCGGACGTCGTCTGGTACGACGACGCGGGCGAGTGGGCGCAGCATGAGGTCCAGCTCGAGGGCTCGACGGGGCTGCGCTTCAGGCCGGTCCGACATGCGCTGATGCCGCGCCGCATCATGAACCACACCGCCCACCACGTCGACCCCGGCGTGCCGCTCGAGCGGCTCGCCGAAGCCCAGGGGCACCTCGTCGACATCTACGGCGACCGCATCGTCACGCCCGAGTTCTCGTGGGGGTGGCTGCGCGACGTGCTGGACGACTGTCAGCTCTACGACTACGACGGCCGCCGCTGGCTCACGTTCGACGCGGCCCAGGTCTCGCCATGACCACGAGACCCGACGTCGCGATCGCAGGAGGTGGCCTCGCCGGGCTCGCGACCGCGATCGGGTTGGCGCGCCGCCAGCTGCGGGTGGTGTGCATCGAGACTGCGCCGTGGCCGCGGCCAGCGGTCGGTGAGTCACTCGAGTTCTCGGCGCCGCGACTCCTCGCGGAGCTGGGTGTCGAGCAGGCGGCCGACGCGCGGCGACCGCACCTGTTCCCGAAGACGTCGGTGCGGGTCGTCGGCGGCGCCGGTTGCGACGAGGAGTTCACGGTGTGGCCGCCGACCTGGTTCTCGCTGCCGCCGATCTGGTGCTCACGGGTCGCGTTCCACACCGATCGGACCGAGCTCGACCACCTGGTGCTCGAGCTCGCGATCGACGCCGGCGTCGAGATCCTGCCCGAGCGCGTGACGACGGTCGAGACCGACGACGACTGCGTGGAGGCGGTCGTCACCAACGGGGGTTCGCGTGTCGAAGCCGCCTGGTTCGTCGACGCGAGCGGTCACGTCGGCCGGCTCGTCGCGCGAGCCCTCGAGCTCGAGCGCGAGCTGCTCGGCGACCCGCAAGCCGCCTACTGGGCTCGGTTCGACGAGGCACCCGACGGTCATGCGACCGGGCTCTACTTCCCCGAACCCGGCCACCGCGACCTGACGTGGGCGTGGGAGATCCCGCTCAACGAGCAGGAGGTCAGCGTCGGCGTCGTGATGTCCGCCGAACGCCTCGCTCGGTTCCGTGCAGGCGGCGCCCAGCCGCGCGAGATCTTCGAGGATCGGCTGCGAGCGATCCCCCGGCTGAACCACGTGATCGATGGGCACCCCGACGTCGAGCTGCACGCCACCTCGTACACGCCGTACCGGCATCGGCGCACCATCGGACCGAACTGGCTGCTCGTCGGCGACGCCTCGGCGATGGTCGACCCGCTCACGTCGAACGGGGTGACCTCGGCGCTGCGGCACGCAGATCAGGCGGCACGGACCATCTCAGTTGCGCTCGACCGAGGACGTCGTCGTCGAGATCGGTGGGCGTACGAGCACACGGCTCCCGCGATGGTGGCAACGCTGGACCGCGCGATGGAGTCGTTTCTGTACGAGCCGGAAGTCCGCCGGCGACTCGGGCTCCGGTGGGCCGTCACCCTCTATGCCGCCACCGGCGTCATCACGAACTCGCTGTACGCCAAGCTCCGCCCGACGACCGTGACCCACGCCACCGCGTGCGCCGCGATGCTCGCTGTGAGCCGAGCGTGGACCCGCATCGCACGCTGTGTGCTCGTCCTGGTCTCGCGACACGTGGACCGTGATTCGGAGCCACGACCGCCGGCGCCGAGGGAGCTCGAGATCGCCGAAGCGGCTGCGAAAGGAGAGCGCGTTGGCGTCGGAGGATGAGTTCCGGGGCGAACCGATCGACTCGGGCGAGTTGGAGGTGTTCAGCGGTCGCTACTTCGACGCATGGAACTCGCACGCACCGGCACAGGTTGCAGCGTTGGCCACCGAGGACGTCGTCTGGGATTCGCCGGCGTTCCGCGAGCCGGGCCGCGGACGGCAGGCGGTCATCGACCTGGTGGCGACCACCGTCGTGGCGTTCCCCGACTACGTGTTCTCTCGGCCGTCTGCGCCCGCGATCGCCGAGGACGGCGTCACCGCCTATGTGCCGTGGCACATGACCGGGACGAACACCGGATCCTTCGAGCCACCGGGCTACGCCCCCACCGGGAAGGCGATCGACCTGCCGGGCATCGACGTCTGGTGCTTCCGGGACGGCCTGATCTGGCGCTACCAGGCGGTCTACGACTACGCCGTGATCGGCCGCCAGCTCGGACTCGCGCTCCCCCGCGGCGGGCGTCTCGAACGGGCCGCCGTGCGCGCCCAACGATTGCTCGTCGGCGTCCGGCACCGGCTGCACAGCTGAGCATCCAGTGCTCAGTCGATCGACCCGCCCGATCGAACGATCGGGCACGCGGCGGCGCGGACCCTGTCACCGACGTTCGGCACTGGACGGCCGCTGCCGGCGGACGGATGATGAAGGTGGACCGAGAAGGGAGTTCACGATGAGCGACCTGCGGATTGTTGCCGCGCTCGGACTGGTGCTGGCGGCGTCGGCCTGTGGAGCCGACGACGACGTGGCCGACACGTCGACGACGGCCTCGACGCCGGCGGCGGACACCAGTGCCGAGACGACCGAACCCACGACCGAACCGTCGACGACTGCACCACCCACGACCGAACCGGCTGCGACGACGACCACGCCCCCCACCTCGACGACGCCGCCGACCACCCAGCCGGCCAGCACGACCACGACCCCTCCGACCACTCCGACCACGACGGCCGAAACGACCCCGACGACCGAGCCGACGACGGTCGACGTGAAGGTCTACTTCTTCCGCGGCGAGCGCCTCGAGATCGCGCACCGTCGGGTGGAGGCACCGGGCGTGCTGCGAGGTGCGGTCACCGAGGTCCTCGCCGGCCCGACGGCGGACGAGCGGGCGGCCGGCCTCTCGTCGGAGATCCCGCCGGCGACGACGCTGCGCGACGTCAGCCTCGCCGACGGCCAGGCGATCGTCGACCTGAGCGGCGACCTCGAGTCGGGCGGGGGTTCCATGTCGATGCTGGGCCGGCTCGGGCAGGTGGTCTTCACCGCGACCCAGTTCGACAACGTCGACCGGGTCCTGTTCTGGCTCGACGGTGAGCCGGTCGAGTTCTTCGGTGGTGAGGGGATCGTGCTCGACGAGCCGCTGGCCCGCATGAACGTTCCCAGGGAGTTCACCGGTGGCATCATCATCGACGCCCCGGAGCCCGGTGCGACGGTGCGCAGCCCGTTCACGGTCACCGGCGAAGGCGACCTGTTCGAGGGCTACTCCGCCATGTGGGTGTGGCGCGACGGTGAGTCGATCGCCGGCCCGTTCGGCGTCAACGCGGGCGCGTGGGGGACGTGGGACGAGTTCGAGACGACGGTCACGCTCGACATCGCACCAGGACCGATCACGCTGGTCGTCGACGACGGCAACGGGTGCACGCCTGGCGATCCGGAGTGCGGTGAGCCCAACCCGGCGACCGCCGAGGTGACGCTCGCCGGGTGACCTTCGACCACGTCGACCGATCCGATGTGCGCTCACCAGGTCGGGAGTGTCGTCTCGGTCGCGACGGCTTGGACACTCGGGGGCCGGTTCCGAGCTCGCAGTGAGTCGAGGACGTCACGCAGGGCCGGCACCTCCCCTCGAACTGCCTCATCCCACACTCGGACCGGAATCGCCGAGCATCGTCAGCCGGCGAGATCGAGGGCGAGGCGGAGGCCGTGGTCGACGCGACCCTGTGCGGTGAGGTCGAGTCGGCCGACTCGCTCGGTGAGGTGGCGCCGATCGAGGGTGGCGAGCTGGGAGACGTTGACGACGGAGTCCTTGGTGAGGCCCACCGTGCCGGCGGCGAGCGCCACATTGCCGGGAGCGGCCGCGAGTGCGGTGTTCGACGAGATCATGGCGACGATGACGGTGGCGATCCGGCTCTGGTTGAACGAGCCGGCCGAGATCACGACGACCGGCCGGCGGTAGCCGGGGCCCGAGCCGGTCGGTGCCACGAGGTCGGCCCACCAGATCTCGCCGCGCTCGATCACCACTCCTCCCGCAACGTCTCGGCCTGGGCGGCGGCCACGGCTGCGTCGAGGACCGAGGTGTGCTCGGCGTAGACGTCGTCGAGGCGGGCGGTGACGTCGTCGTCGGACTGCTCGGCGAGCAGCCGTTCGAGCGCCTCGGCGTAGAGGGCCGACCGGCTGATCTTGCGGCGGCGCGCCAGCCGGTCGGCCGCCTCGAACAGCGGATCGGGGATGGACACAGCCGTCTTCACACCTTGAGTATAACCGGGTATGACCATCACGCTGCCCAGCACAGGCGGTTGATCCGCTCGCCGGCGAGACGAGCGTCGAGGGCGACGGCCCCACCGATCCTGACGGCATCGGCGAGCTCGAGGACGAGCCGTTCGAGCGTGATGCCCAGGCGGACGTGGGTCATGATCTCATCGTGCTCCCGGGGCACTAGCCGGTTCATCCAGCGTGTGACGATCGCGTCGGTGGCGAGGCGGTCGGCGTCCTGGCCGTCCAGCATCCGGGCGAGCACCCGCTCTGCGAGGGTCGGCCGCTCGTAGCAGGTCTCGTCGTCGGCATGCTCCTCGTACCAGTCCTCCTCTTCCCGATCGAAGTCACCGCGGTGTTCGGCGCGGCGCACCAGTCGCAGCTGGTGGACGACCTCGAGCACAAGGGGTCGGGCCGACCGACGACGAACTCGTCGAAGACGATCACCAGGCCGCGATCGGTGAGCGCCTGGACGACGGCGAACCAGCCGGCACGGAACTCGTCGGCGAGCTCGACCGGCGACGACGAGGCGGCTGCGAGCAGGTCGGCGGAGATCGGCCGGTCAGCCTCGACCCGTCGGTCGAGCGGCGGCGGGCGGTGGCGGGGCATGTTCCCTCCTCGTCGGTACGGGAGGGGAAGTCGGTGCGTCCGACACTAAGCAGAGGGTGTGTCATTTCAGGTTGTGTCTGACACAACTTGAAATGGCGGGTTCAGCGGCGGATCAGGGCGGCGATGCGGCGGGGGTCCTTCAGCACGCCGATGCCGGCGGCGACCCGGAGGGCGGGGTCGATCGGGTACGGGGCGACGTAGATGCCTCCGTGGACCCGGGTGGTGAACAGCTCGTCGAGGGAGCGCTCGGCGGCCGCCGGGTCGAGTCGGTCGTGCAGCGTCAGCAGCCCGTTGAGCGCGGCGGTGGTCGCCGGCGGGAACGTCTCGACGTCGAGGGCCTGCGCACCGGCGAACGCGATCTCGAACACCGGGTGCTGGAGCGACTCGGTCAGCGACACGCCGGCGGTGTTGACCGACACGTTGATCGCCGGATCGGCCGATGCCCACACCTCGGCCGCGAGCAGCTTGCCGACGTACTGCGCACCCTGGTAACTGCCGCCCTGGATGGACACGATCCCGCGGTTGGTGGAGGTCGTCCCGATCGTCGTGTGACCATCACCTCGGCCGAGCGCGTGCACCCGATCGAGCACGCGGAGCCACCTCGGTGCGCGGGCGCGGCGGCCGGCTTCGGCGGCGAGCTCGGCGTCGGTGAGCACGCCACAGGTGGTCGGCGACAGCAGCATCGCCGCGCCCTGCACCAGGCCGGCAGGAAGCCCGTCGACGATGGCGTTCATCGCCGCCGTCAGCCGCCACTCCCGGGCCTGCCCGCCGGCGTAGGCGTAGAGCCCGAGGTCGATGCGCTCGCCTCCTGCGAACTCCTCGATCGTCGCTCGCACGCGGTCGGGGTCGGTGAGCAGGTCGGCGCCGCCGGGGATCCATCGCAGTGTGCCGGCGAGGTCGTTGCGCTCGATGAGGTCGGTGGGTGGGTCGGCGACGTCGATCCACAGCACGTCGGCGCCTCCGTCGAGCCACAGTCGAGTGGGGGCGAGCTCGGCGCCGGCGCCCAACATCGCGATGCGACGTCCGGAGAGATCGATGCCATCGGAGCCCGCCTCGCCGACGAGCCAGGAGACGGCGTCGGCCACTGCGGGCGAGGCCGACCCGCGGGTCACCATCGCCGACACGGCCTCGACCAGCGCACGTCCCTCGCGCGGGGTGCCGTCGAGTGTGACCCGTGGATGCAGTCGCGAGCTCCCACCGAAGTGCCTTGTCTCGGTGGGGAACGGTTCGGCGGCCCGTGCGACGGCATCGACGATCGGCGCGCCGTCGGGGTGCATCACGAGACGTTCGGCGGCTGCTGCCACGACCGCGCGGGCGATCTCGACCCGCCGGCCCGAACCGGCTCGGGCCGCCTCGAAGCGGGGCAGCACCTCGGGGTACGACGTCCGGAACGCCGCCGGGTCGTCGGGGACCTCCGCGGCATCGAGCTCGTCAGGGAAGCGGGACACCGCCGAGCGCAGTGCTGCGTGGAGGTGAGCCGTCGCCGATCCGCCCTCGACAAAGCCGATCCCGATGTTCCCGTCGTCCTGCACGCAGCGAGTCTGGCACCTGGACCCCGCCGGCCATCCGGTCGTCACCGACGAATGACAGCGAGTGGGCCATCCGGCGTCGAGAGATCGCGCTGGTGCCGCGGCGGACCCGGCCGTGTGGCGGTGGACCTCAGCCGGCGACGAGCAGCACGAAGATCGCAGGGCCCTCGGCCTGAGCGCCGGGATCCTCGTCCGGTGTGATGCTGATCTGTCGGATGCGGTCGTCGTCGAACGACTGGTAGATCACCGACCCCTCGACTTCGGTTCTCGCCCACTCGCCGTTCTGGCTGATCCAGTCGTCGTAGAACGCGACGAGGCGGTCGAAATCGTCGTTCGGGTAGTAGAGCTGGCGCTGGCTGTCCATCGGGATGCCGGCGTCGACGAGGGCGTCGAGGATGAGGCCGTCGGGGGCCGGGATCGGGAAGTCGCCGCCGCCGGTATCGGCGGATCCGCTGCTGTCGACCGCCCCACCGGCGTCGTCCGAGTCGCCCGCACCGCCGCTGGAGTCGCCTCCGGCGTCGGTCGAGTCGTCACCGCCGTCTCCGCCGGCGTCGGACCCGGATGCCTCGGCGTCCGCGGGGTCGGACCCGGCATCGTCATCGTCGCCGCCGCAGCCCGCGACCCCGACCAACGCCAGGGCCGCCAGGACTCCGATCGTGCCTCGCCGCCTGTGGTTCGGATCACGCTGCCGCATGGACCGACGTTAGCTCCCGCGGATCGTTGGTCGGATCGAGCCCGGCGGTCTGAGGGGCGTCACGTTCACGTTGTGTCTGACACAACGTGAACGTCGGTCTGCAGTGACGAGCTCGCAGTCGAACGACTGCACCTGACATAGGGTCGGGCCGCATGGGGCGTCGGGAGGCGATCGCGGCGGGGGGCGAGATGGTCGACTCGGGCGCGTTCTTCGAGACGCTCGCTCGTCGTGTCGCCGTGCCGACCGCCAGCACCGAGGCGACGGCGGAGGTGATGCACGAGTACTTCGACCGTCGGATCACGCCCGACCTCGAAGCGCTCGGCTACACGGTCGAGGTGTTCCCGAACCCGGCGCCCGACGGGTTCCCGTTCCTCATTGGCCGGCGGGTGGAGGATCCGTCGCTGCCGACGGTGCTGACCTACGGCCACGCCGACGTGGTGCGCGGGCAGGACGACCGCTGGTCGGCCGGGCGCTCACCGTGGGAGCTGCGCGCCGACGGCGATCGCTGGTATGGCCGCGGCACGGCCGACAACAAGGCGCAGCACTCGATCAACCTCGCCGCGCTCGCCGTCGTCGTGGCCGAGCGAGGGCGGCTCGGGTTCAACTCGACGATCCTGCTCGAGACCGGCGAGGAGATCGGGTCGCCCGGGTTGTGCGAATTCTGCAAGGCGCACGGCGAGCTGCTCGCCGCCGACGTGCTGATCGGGTCGGACGGGCCGCGCCTGCACCGTGACCGGCCGCTCGTGATGGGCGGCACTCGCGGCGTGGTCAACTTCGATCTGACGGTCGACCTGCGACCGGGCGGGCACCACTCGGGCAACTGGGGCGGCCTCCTGCGCAACCCGGGGAGCGTGCTGGCGAACGCGATCGCCTCGATCATCGATCGGGACGGTGCGATCCGGGTGCCCGAGTGGCGGCCGACCACGCTGACCGACGAGGTGCGCGAGGCGCTGGCGACGATCGAGATCGAGCAGGGCGCCGATGCCCCGGCGATCGACCCGACGTGGGGCGAGCCGGGCCTGACTCCGAACGAGCGGGTGTTCGGATGGAACGCATTCGAGGTGCTCGCATTCGAGACCGGTAACCCGGCGGCACCCGTGAACGCCATCCCGCCCCGGGCGCAGGCCCACTGCCAGCTCCGCTTCGTGGTCGGCACCGACGCCGACGACATCATCCCGGCGCTGCGACGCCACCTCGACCGCGAGGGGTTCGGCGAGGTCGAGGTGTCGCAGTCGGACGTGTTGATGGGCGCAACGCGCCTCGACCCCGGCGACCCGTGGGCCCGCCTCGCCGCCGACTCGATCGCCGAGACGACCGGCGGCCGCCCCGACCTGCTGCCCAACGCCGGCGGCTCGCTCCCCAACGACGTGTTCACCGACGTGCTCGGCCTGCCGACCGTGTGGGTGCCGCACAGCTACCCCGGCTGCAACCAGCACGCCCCGGACGAGCACGTGTTGGAACCGCTGATGCGCGACGGCCTGGCGATCATGACCGGCATCTTCTGGGACGTCGGCGAGCGATAGCTCCTCGAACGGATCGCCGCCAGCGCGCTGATCAGGTCTGGTCAGGGACTCGGCGGCGGTAGGTGAGCGCGTGACGGATGAGCTCGGCGAGCTCGGGTTCGTCCAGGTCGTCGTCGGCGCCGAACAGGACGGCCCGATCGCCGTCGAAGCGGAAGTCGTCGCCGTAGGCTGCGCGGAACTCGGGGATGACCGTCGACTGGCAGTGTGTGAGCAGCGCAGCGTCGCCATCGCCGGTCCAACCGAGCCGTACGGGCGTCGACTCGTTGCCGTGAGGTGATCGGTAGCTCGGCTGGCCCCACTTGACCTCCTCGACGAGGGGCCACGCACCTTCGTCCCGTGCGACGTGGTGGACGAGTGCGCGCAGCTGATCGACGCGGTCTCGCAACTCGACGGGAACGGTGCGCAGCCAGTCGGCGACGGCGGAGACCGGGGGCGGGACCTCGTCGCTCACGCTTCCAGTCTGGCCGACGCCGACGGCGTCGTTCCGTTCACGTTGTGTCTGACACAACTTGAAACGTCGGTTAGGTCGTGTGGAGTTCGACGACGTCGCCGTCGGCGAGCACGTGGTCGGCGCCCACCTGCTGGCCGTCGAAGGTGGCGCCTCCCCACAGACGGGCGTGATGGAAGCCCGCCGCGATGTCCTTGTGCACCAGGCGGGCGAGGTCGAGGACGGTGCCACCCTTGCGGAGCGTGTTGGGGCGGTCCATGTCGGGCGGCTGGTGGGGGATCTTGGTGTAGACGCGCACCACGGCCAAGTGCGTGAAGAGCCACTCGGCCAGCTCGTCGAGACCCTGGCCGGTGTGGGCAGATGTGGCGATGGCGTCGTAGGTGTAGCCGGTCAGCTCGCGGAAGACCTCGAGCTCGCCGGCGACGTCATCGATTGCGTCGGCGTGGTTGGCGACGACGAGCGTGGGCAACTGCTTGGCGAACGGATCGTCGCTGTCGACCTCGATGCCGTGGACGTCGTGGTCGTCGTCGACCGGCCAGGCATCGGAGAGGTGGACGTGGCGTACGGCGAGGATGTCGTGGAGCTCGACCACGTCGGCGACGCATCCGGCGTGCCCGAGATCGATGACGAGACATGCGGCATCGGCGGGCTGCAGCGTGTTGGCGATCCAGGGGATCTCGTGCGTCGACGCCACCGACGGCACGTCGACGAGCTGGATGGTGATGTCGTCGTAGGGGAGCATGCCCGGCGTCGGCCACTGGGTGGCGAAGGGGTGTTCACCGACGTCGGCATGGGAACCGGTGAGCCGGGCGTGCAGCGCCGACTTGCCGGTGTTGGGCGGTCCGATCAGCGCGACCTGGGCGGCGCCTTCGGGTCGGAAGACCGTCGGCGGCCCGGTGCTGGCGCCGCGCTTGCGGGGTCCGGCGAGCTCGTCGGTGAGCTCCTTGATGCGCGTCTTGATGTCGGCCTGGAGATGTTCGGTCCCCTTGTGCTTGGGGATGCTGCGGTGCATCTCCCGCAGGTGCTCGAGCTTCTCCTGAGGGTCCCGGGCCCGCCGGAAGGCCTCCTCCGCCTTCTTGTACTCGGGCGAGACGTTGGTGGGCACGGCTCCAGGCTACGAGACGTCGACGCGTCGTGGCCCCACGTGTCGCAAGTCGTTCAGCCGGTGCCGACGGCCTGGATCTCGTAGACGTCGTAGGGGAAGCTGATCGAGGTGGTGACGTCGGGGTCGCTCCCC
>JAAUYD010146308.1_pt1 | contig 13871 bp, 16 predicted proteins | sample 7278101 | NCBI WGS metagenome assembly JAAUYD01 (sample SAMN14350128, study PRJNA611818) | marine sediment metagenome | isolation source: surface marine sediment (0.6m) | place: French Polynesia: Moorea | collected 2018-08
ACCAGAGCAGATCGTAGGGCTCGAAGGCTCGCGCGGCCGCAATCGCCTGATCGACGTTAAGCGCGTAATTGGCGTCGACCATAAAGGCAGCCTCCGGCCCGATCATCTCACGCACCGCCTTCAGACGGGCAACATCATCGGCCAGATCCGGCCGCCCGACCTTGATCTTGATACCGTTGAACCCGCGGGCCAGATACCCCTCCATCTGGGCCAGGAGCTTCGGCAAAGGAAAGTTCAGATCGATCCCGCCGGCATAGGCGCGGCAGCGGTCCGAATGCCCTCCGGCCATCCGAACCAAAGACTGCCCGGCCGCCTTGCATCGCAGATCCCAAAGCGCGATATCCACAGCCGAAATCGCAAAGGACGCGATCCCGCCCCGTGCCACGTAGTGCATGTGCCACTGCATCGCGTCATAGAGCGCCTCAACCTCGGCCCCGTCTCGCCCCTTCAGAAATGGCGTCAGATCGTGCCGGATCATCGCCTCGATCGCGCGCCCACCGCGACCGCCGGTATAGGTATAGCCCGTACCCTCTGACCCGTCAGCCAACCGGACCGTCGCCGTGATCAGCTCAAAATGCGTGTGATCGCCGTGCTTGGCGTCGGTCAGAACCTCGGCCAGCGGCACGTTGAACAGCCTAGCCGAGACATCTGCAATTGCGGTCATGAGCTCTCACCCCCGAACTTTTCCCCAGTTGAACGGAGACCGCCCGTCAATGCAAAGCTCCAGCCGGCGGCGCGCTTGACCGAACCGGACCGCTCGGGCAGAGAACGGAGCCATGGCAAAGCTCTACTTCAACTATTCAACGATGAATGCCGGCAAAAGCACGATCCTTTTGCAGGCGTCCTACAACTATATCGAACGGGGAATGCAGACCTATCTTCTGACCGCCAGCTTTGACGACCGGGCGGGCAAAGGCCAGATCGCGAGCCGAATCGGCATCTCGGCCGAGGCCGATACCTATGACCGCGACACCGACCTGTTCGCCCGGATCGAGGCGCGTCTGGCGGAGGGGCCTTGTGCCTGCGTTCTGGTCGACGAGGCACAGTGGATGACCGAGGATCAGGTCTGGCAACTGGCCCGTGCCGTCGACGATCTGGGCGTGCCGGTCATGTGCTACGGCCTCCGCGTCGATTTCCAGGGCAAGCTCTTCCCGGGCTCGGCCGCCCTTTTGGCACTGGCCGACGAGATGCGGGAAGTCCGCACCATCTGCCATTGCGGGCGCAAGGCCACTATGGTTGTGCGCCAGAACGAGAAGGGCGAAGCGCTGAAGGAAGGCCCCCAGATCGAGGTTGGCGGCAACGATCGCTATGTCTCGCTCTGCCGGCGCCACTGGCGCGACGCGATGGAGGGTGCCAGCTAGACGCGCCGGGTCACGCCGCCCTGCGATAGATGTTCATGACGACGCCGTTTGGCAGCGCCTCGCTTTTCCTTAGCGTCAGATCCATAGCCTTGTCGGATGCAAACAGCTGTTTGCCCTGACCGACAAGCGTCGGAAAGACCCAAAGACGAAACTCGTCCACAAGGTCGTTCTGGATGAGTGTTTGGATCAATCCGGCACTGCCATGCACCTGCAGCAGCGGTCCATCCTCAGCCTTCAGCGCCCGCAGCGCCGCGACGACATCGCCCGTGATCAGATGAGAGTTCGCCCAGCTCAGGTCCGGGGACCCTGTTGATACGACATATTTTCGCGCGGCAGCCATCATATCGGCCGCCGGGTCATCCTTGACCGTGGTCCAATGGCCGGCGAATTGCTCATAGGTGCGGCGACCGAACAGCATGTCATAGGGCGTGGCCATAGCCTCACGTTGCACCTGCGCCATGACATCGTCCCAGTAGGGCATTGCCCAACCGCTGTGCTCAAACCTTCCGGACGGATCCTCCCTTGGGTCGGCCGGGGCCTGCATTACACCGTCCAGCGTGACAAATGTCAGAAGGGCAAGCTCTCTCATACCGAAAATCCTTCCTCTAAAGCTGCTTCCAGAATGGTCAATGTGCCCTCCCAGCCATCGGCGTGGATCGTGCAGGCCATATCCGTGGGGATGCCATGATGGGTGATGATCACCTCCGTCCGATCGCCGCGGGGCTCGAAGGCGAAGGTCACGTGCATGGGCACATCCTCGAGAGGGTCGGGAGCCTCCCACACCCAGGAAAAACTGATCTCGACCGGCTTCTCAATCCGATCGAACCCGCCGCCGACGACGGGTCTGCGTCCATCCGGCATGTGATAGCGCAGACGGAACACGCCGTTTGGCTGGAAACTGTATTCCAGGACTTCGACCTTGATCTCAGTGGTGGGGCGGAACCAGCGTGACAGGTTCTCGGCAGTCGCAAAAGCATCGAACAATGTCTCGCAGGATGCGCCGATCATCCGTCGGATGATCAGTGGAATGGCCGTTTCGCTCACGTCTCGCTCTCCTCACTACCGGGGGCCGCGACGAAGGCCTCCAATTGCACCAGCGTGCCCTCCCAGAACCGCCGATGCGCAGCCATCCAATCCTCGGCGCCGCGAAGCGCCGCATCTTCCAGCGCAAACCGGTGCACCCGGCCCGAGACCTTGCGCCGGACAATTCCGGCTTTCTCCAGAACCTTGATGTGTTTCGAGATCGTCGGCTGTGCGACGTCAAACGGTTGTCCAAGCTCCGAGGCGGTCGCCGCACCATCCTGCGCCAGCCGTGCAATCATTTCCCGCCGTGTACCATCGCCAAGTGCGTGAAACACGCGGTCGAGTTGTGTGTGATATTGAATAGCCATATGGCTATATATCTGGAGATCAGAAAGCGGTCAATGGACCTTACAGCCTCACCTGAGGCCGTCCGTGCAGAAACGGATCGCCATGTGGGATGCTTGGCGGGCCTGATTTCGGTGGCGCGGTTCGTGGACCCTGACGGACAAATCAGACTGCAAGGGGGCGCCCGTCGCTGCTCAGAAGGCCCGGAGGCGGCGAAGGCCGCACATCCGGAAGCATTCAGCTTTCAAGATATTCGCGAATTGCCTCCCGGCAGCCCCGCGACCAGATCAGCGACAGCCAGGCAGAGAACAGGTCTGCAACGCCATTTTGCTCGGCAAGATCGCCGTAGAACTGTGTCTGGCCCAGCCACGCCCGCGGATCCGAGCGTGCTTGCGCAGCGCACGCAGCCAGATCGCCCCAGTGTGGATCGTTTGGCGCGATGGTCGTGCCATCCTCACGCACCCCCGCGCACATTCGCGCCCAGAGCGCCTCGACAAGGGTCTGTCCCCGTATCGATCCGCCCGCGGCCAGTGCATCGCGCAGGATCGGCAGAACAAACCCTGTGTGGCGGGCAGACCCATCAAAGGCCACGCGCCGCGTGGTGTCGAGGATCGCCGGGTTTGCAAAGCGCCTGCCGATGAGATCGAGATAGGCTGAAGGGCTCGTTCCCGGAACCGCATTCACGTACGGAACGATCTCCTCGGTTTCAACCTTGCGGAAGAATGCGGCGACAAGCGGATCGCCCATACAGGCTGCAATCGTCGGGAGGGAGAGAACCTCGCCGACATTTGCCAGAACCTGATGGCCTGCGTTCAAGATCCGGATCTTCATGGTCTCGTAGGGGTGCACATCGTCGGTGAACGTGGCGCCCACCTTGTCCCAATCGGGCCGCCCGGCGCAAAAGGCGTCCTCGATCACCCATTGCCGAAAGTTCTCATGGGTCACCGGCGCGGCATCGTCGATGCCGAGGCGCTTGGCCAGCGCCAGTTCGGCTGAGCCTGTCGCGGGAACAATGCAATCCACCATGGAGTTGGGAAAGTTTGCCTCTGCGTCGATCCAGTCTGCAAGATCCGGATCGGTCAACCGGGCAAGGCCCACCACGGTCTGGCGCAGGATCGCGCCGTTGTCCTGCAGGTTGTCGCAACACTGGCCGGTGAAGGCACCGCGACCTGCCATCCGGCGGAGCTTTAGCGCCGCGACCATCGCGCCAAAGGCGGTCACCGGCGCATCGGGATGCGCCGCGTCATGAACGATATCGGGATGTTCTGCGTCGAACTCACCTGCCGCGGTTCGGTAGTAGCCCCCCTCCGTGACTGTCAGGGAAACGATGCGGATCGCGGGATCTGACATCGCCCGGATCAGCGGCCCATTGCCCTCTTCCACTGGCAGAAAGTCAATCATCGAGCCGACGACCTCAGCGCGCGTGCCCGCGGGATCCAACGCGATCAATGTGGTCAGGCAGTCCTGTGCCAGCAGCCTTGAGCGCATCGCCGCATCGCCGGGGCGGACACCCGCGCCAAGGATCGCCCAGTCATGGGCCTGGCCCTGCTCCATCAACCGGTGCAGATACCACGCCTGATGCGCGCGATGGAAGTTGCCAAGACCGATATGAACGATACCCGGGGTCAGCGCCGACCGGTCATAGGTCGGGCGTCTGATCTCGGCGGGAAGATCGGCCAGCGATGCATTATTCAGCTTCATCCGCACGTCTCCCTCACCCACATCGCCCCTCAGCTCATCCAATTGCCACCATCCACATTCAGCGTCTGCGCGGTGATGTAGCGGGCCTCGTCCGAAGCCAGAAAGACGCATGGGTCGGCAATCTCGTCGGGCCGCCCCATATGCCCGAGCGGTACAGCCGCGCCGACAAGGCGCTTTTTCTCACCCACCGCGCGGTGCTCGTACTTGGCAAAGAGGCTGTCCACCACATCCCACATCGGGGTATCGACGACCCCCGGTGCGATAGCGTTCACCCGTATGCCGAAACCTGCCAGCTCCAATGCCAGCGACTGGGTGACCGAGATGACAGCCGCCTTGGTCGAGCAGTAGACGACGATGTTGGGCTCGCCTCGCCTGCCGGCCTGCGAGGAGAAGTTGATGATCGCCCCGCCCGTTCCGCGGCGTTTCATGCCTGGCACGACGGCCTGCGTCGTGAAAATCGTGCCGCCAACATTGACATCGTATTGGCGCCGGTAATCCTCAACCGTGACCTCCTCGATCGGCGCCATGTTGAAGATGCCGGCATTGTTGACGAGGATGTCGATGCCACCCAATTCGCCCTCGACAGTACTGACGCCCTCAGTGATCGAGCCGGGATCCGTGACATCCATGCTGAGCCCGATCCCGCCAATCGCCTCGGCCGTCTCCAGGGCCTCATCGGCCAGCAGATCAGCCACGGCAACCCTTGCACCTTCGCGCGCATAAGCCTCGCATATCGCCTTGCCTATGCCGCGCGCACCACCGGTGACCAGCGCCGTCTTGCCGTCCAGCCGCCTCATATCCGAAGCCCCTCCGCATCGAACCTGTGGATCACATCTTCCCGCGGGGTCAGACGCACCCGGTCACCATGGCGAAAGCCGACTTCGCCATCGGCCCTGACGGTGATCGTGTCGGCAAGCCCGGTCTCATGAATGTGGAAGAACGTGTCAGAGCCAAGGTGCTCGGACACGCCCACGGTCCCGGACCACGGCCCCTCGCTTTCAGAGACCGAGATATGCTCGGGGCGGACGCCGATTGTGTGCGCTCCGTGCCTGGCGGCCTCCTCTCCTGCAATGAAGTTCATCTTGGGCGACCCGATGAACCCGGCCACAAAGAGGTTGCGGGGAGTGCGATAAAGCTCCAGTGGCGAGCCAACCTGCTCGATATTGCCCGCCCTCAACACCACGATCTTGTCGGCCATGGTCATCGCCTCGACCTGGTCATGCGTGACGTAGATCATCGTGGTCGCCAGACGTTTGTGGAGCTCCGAGATCTCAAGGCGCATGCCGACCCGCAACGCCGCATCGAGGTTGGACAGCGGCTCGTCGAACAGAAAGGCCGCCGGTTCGCGCACGATGGCGCGGCCGATGGCGACCCGCTGCCGCTGACCACCCGAGAGCTGACCTGGCCTGCGGTCGAGATAATCGGTGAGGTTCAGAACCGCAGCGGCATTGTTAACCCGTCTGTTGATCTCGGCCTGGTCCAGTTTTGCCATTCGCAGCGGAAAGGCGATGTTCTTGCGCACCGTCATGTGGGGGTAGAGCGCATAGGATTGGAACACCATCGCCAGGCCACGTTTAGCCGGCGGCGTGTTTGTGGCGTCGGTGCCATCGATGAAAACCTTGCCGGAGGTGACATCCTCAAGCCCGGCAATCAGCCTGAGCAGCGTGGACTTCCCACAGCCCGAAGGGCCGACGAAGACCGCAAACTCCCCGTCCTCGATGCTGAGGTCCAGAGGCGGGATCACCTCCGTGTTCCCGAAGCTTTTGGAGACCTTTTCAAGCACTATGCGTCCCATGTCGTTGCCCTATTTCACCGCGCCGAAGGTCAGTCCGCGGACCAGTTGTTTCTGGCTGAACCAGCCGAGGATCAGGATCGGCGCGATGGCCATCGTGGACGCGTCACTCAGCTTTGCGTAGAACAGACCCTCGGGGCTGGAATAGCTGGCAATGAAGGCCGTCAAGGGCCCGGCTTGCGCCGCCGTCAGGTTCAGCGTCCAGAACGCCTCGTTCCAGGCGAGGATGATGTTCAGAAGGATTGTCGATGCGATGCCGGGGATCGCCATCGGCGTCAGCACGTAGAGGATTTCCTCGCGCAACCCGGCGCCATCCATCCGGGCGGCTTCCAGGATCTCGCCGGGGATTTCCTTGAAGTAGGTGTAAAGCATCCAGATGATGATCGGCAGGTTGATGAGCATCAGAACCAGGGTCAGCCCGATCCGCGTATCCAGAAGCCCAAGCTGGATGAAGAGCAGATAGATCGGATAAAGGACACCGACTGCCGGCAGCATCTTGGTCGACAGCATCCACAGCAGGATGTCTTTCGTCCGTCTGGACGGCACAAAGGCCATCGACCAGGCGGCCGGAACCGCAACGAGAATGCCAAGAAGCGTCGATCCACCCGCGATAATCACCGAGTTCCAGAGAAACCGCATGTAGTCCGAGCGCTCCTGCACGATCGCGTAATTCTCCAGTGTCCAGTCGAAGAACAGGAACAGCGGCGGGTCGTTGATGGCTTGCGCCTCGGTCTTGAAGCTCGTCAGGATCGTCCAGAGGATCGGGAAGAAAATAAGCAGTCCGACAGCCCAGGCCAATGCCGTGTTCAAAGCCTTGCGCTGCGGGGTCACTGCACGTGCCATCCTCCGTCCCCCCTCACGCGTCCAGGTTCTTGCCGACGATGCGCATCAGGAAGAGCGCGACGATATTGGCCAGTATGATCGCATAGACCCCGCCTGCCGAGCCAAGGCCGACATTCTGGCTTTCCAACACGCGCTGGAAGATCAGGTAGGTCAGCGTCTTGGTGCCGAACGAGCCCTGCGTCGTCACGAAGATCTCCGCAAAGATCGACAACAGGAAGATCGTCTGGATCAGGATCACGACCGTGATCGCCCGAGACAGGTGCGGCAGGATGATATGCCAGAACCGCTTCAGGGCCGGCGCACCGTCCATCTCGGCCGCTTCCAGTTGTTCGGAGTCGAGCGACTGGATGGCGGTCAGCAGGATGAGTGTGGCAAAGGGCAGCCACTGCCACGAGACAATCAGGATGATCGACGGCAGCGCGGCCTCCGACAGCCAGGACACGGGCGTGGCCCCGAACGACTTCCAGAGATGCGCAAAAAGCCCGTTCACCGGGTCCATGAACATGTTCTTCCAGACCAGTGCCGAGACCGTCGGCATCACGAAGAACGGAGCGATCACAAGGATCCGCACAACCCCTTGCCCCCACATCGGCTGATCGAGGAGAAGCGCCAGCAGCACCCCAAGAACAACGGTGATCACCAGAACACCGCCGACAATGACAAGGGTCGCCTGGACGGCCGGCCAGAATGCGCTGGACGACAAAAACCGTGCATAGTTCTCGAAACCGACCCAGCCCAGATCGCCGCCACGCAGGGGCAGGTACTTCTTGAACGAGAAAAACAGGGTCATCGTCAGGGGCACCAGCATCCAGCCGAGCAGCAGGACAACTGCAGGTGCCATCATCAACCGGGCGGCAGATCGTGAGTGCTGGGTGGCCATTGGCACATCTCCCCTGCTGACGGACATACGCCGTCGTGATCACCTCTCGCGGGGTTCAGACCTTGGTGCCGGAGGGCAGCCGCAGCCGCCCGCCGACGGGGGACGAAGCCTCAGTAGCCTGCCGCTTCCATGGCATCCGTCGTCAGCGCCTGCGCTTTCTCCAGCGCTTCAGCGACCGATTGCTGTCCGGCAAGTGCCGCCGAGAACTCCTGGCCGACCTCAGTCGCGATACCTGCGAATTCCGGGATCGCGACGAACTGGACACCGACATAAGGCACCGGGTCGACGGTCGGGTTCAGCGGATCGGCGGACAGGATCGACTTCAACGTCATATCGGCGAAGGGGATGTCCTTGTAGTTCGGGTTCTCGTACAGCGAGGTGCGCGCGCCCGGCGGCACATTGGCCCAGCCTTCGTTTGCGGCGACCAGCTCGATATACTCCTTCGATGTCGCCCACTGGATAAACTCCTTGGCGGCCGCTTCGTTGTCCGTGCCGGCCGGGATTGCCAGTGCCCAGGCCCAAAGCCAGTTGCCGCGCTTGCCTTTCCCGGTGTCGGGCGCCAGCGCGAAACCGACCTTGTCGGCAACGGTCGAGTCATCGGGGTTCGTCACAAAGGATGCCGCAACGGTCGCGTCGATCCACATGCCGCATTTGCCCTGCTGGAAGAGCGAGAGGTTCTCATTGAAACCGTTGTTCGATGCGCCTGGAGGCCCGGCGTCCTTCATCAGATCGATGTAGAAATTCAGCGTGTTGGACCATGCCTCGCTGTCAAACTGCGCGGTCCAGTCTTCATCGAACCAGCGCGCGCCGAAGGCATTGGATGTGGCGGTCAGAAACGCCATGTTCTCGCCCCAGCCCGCCTTTCCGCGCAGACAGACACCGTAGATCTCGTTGCCCCTGTCCGTCATGGCCCGGGCGGCATCAGCGACAAAGTCCCAGGTCGGCGCGTCAGGCATCTCCAGACCGGCCTTCTCCATCAGGTCGGTCCTGTACATGATCATTGAACTTTCGCCATAGAACGGTGCCGCATAGAGGGTACCGTCATAGGACAGACCACCCTTCATGGCCGGCAGGATGTCGTCGGCATCATACTCGGCCGGCAGATCGTCAAGCGAGACGAGCCACCCGTTCTTTCCCCAGATCGGCGTCTCGTACATGCCGATGGTCATGATGTCGAACTGGCCGCCCTTGGTGGTGATGTCGGTGGTGACGCGCTGGCGCAGGACGTTCTCCTCCAGCGTGACCCACTCAACCTTGTGGCCCGTCTTTGCCGTGAAGTCGTCGGTCAGACCCTGCATACGGATCATGTCGCCATTGTTCACGGTAGCAATTGTGATGGTCTTCTCGTGGCCGTCAGCGTAAACGCTGCCCGCCGCGATCAGTGACATAGCTGTCACCGCACGAAGTGCGTTGTGCAGATACATCCGACTCCTCCCCAGATTTTATGATGTTGTACAGAAACGCTACCCACGCGGATCCCGCGGTGTCAATTTATTTTTTACGCGCGGAAAGTTTTGTGAGGCCTACGCAGAGTCACGCATAACCAGTCTGCCCTCGAATAGCGTTTCTTTTCGGGGTCTTGTCTCGCCTTCAATCGCCCGAAACAGGGTCTCGACCGTGTGACGGGAAATTGCATCGTAATCCTGGGCAATGGTCGTCAAGGGCGGGCAGGTATAGCGTGAGAACGGGTGATCGTCCTGGCCGGCGACGCGAATCGCGCAATCAGCGTCGCGCCCGACCCGTATGCGGCATTCGTAACAGGCCGTCAGAAATCCGATGGCCAATCGGTCGTTGCTGCAGAGGACGGTGTTGGTGGTGAAGCGCCGCTCTTCGAGCGCCCTCACACCCTCGCGCCGTCCGATCTCTTCAAATGCCCAGCCCGCGCCGCTTGCCTGCACGATGGTCGGCGTATGGCCAAGCCGCTCCATCGCCTGCAAATAGCCCTGCCGCCGCTTGTTGGCGTTCGGGTTTGACGGGTTCTTCATCTCAAAGAAACACGGCGGCTCACCCGTCCGGCAAAGATACTCGACAATCAGCATCGAGAACTGCGGGTTGTCCGAGCCAACGAACGCCAGTCCAAGATTCTGGAGATTGCTGTCGAAAAGGACAGTGGGAATGTCGGCGCAGAACTTCTCGATCACCGCGCTGTCCGACGTCCGGCCCAGGGGCGCCAGCAGCACCCCAGCGGGCTTCAGCGACCGCAGGCTGTCCAGAATGTCGTTTTCCAGCGAGGGCTGTCCGTGCGAGCTGTAAAGCGTCGGCCTGTAGCCCGCGTCGATGCAGCGCTGCTCGATGATCCGTGCCATTTCGGCAAAGAACGGGTCGGCGAGGTAAGGCACCACGATCCCGACATTCTTGGTCAGCTTCCGGTTCTGGTTCATCGCGAAGATGTTTGGGCGATAGTCGTACCGCTGAAGTGCCGCCTCGATCCGCGCCCGCGTCGACGGTCGCACGCTGTCCGGGTCATGAAAGTACTTCGAGACCGTTGGGCGCGAGATGCCGCTGACCGCAGCAAACTCTTCCATATTCCTGATCTTGTCGTCGCCCATCTTCGCTCAAACCTCCGGCAGCGCGACAAACCTGCCACGGCACTTACTTTACATCGTTTACACTTTCTTACCGCGCGCAAAAAATCAATGCGCGTCCGGAAACCGACCCGAGTGGCCGGGAGCGCTGCGGCCCAATGGGAGGTGCAACAGGCCCCGCCCTCTCGCGCATCGCGACGACAGATCATTGGATCTGATACCAAGATGGCCAGGGATCAAAGTGAGGCTTCCCGGGAACACACCCGTGCAAACCCAACGATCTGGCCGCTCAGCATCGAGGAGCTGCGGGCAGAGAGCGTTTCGGGATAAAGGATAACGCGGCACGATGCTCCAAACCGGATCATGCCGGCAAATCCCGAAGACCCAAGCACCGTCTGTGTCCCGTTCACCCACGGCTCGTCGCCGCGAGAGGTGTCGTCCCGCCGCAGCAACCGCTGGCCCCGCGGGGCGCCCCTAATGCATCCGCGCGCCGATCGGAACTTCCTTGTCGGGCGCAATCAGCACGATCCCACCGTCGGCGTCCGACGCGCCGAGCACCAGGATCTCAGACATGAAAGGGCCGATCTGGCGAGGCGGGAAGTTGACAACCGCCATCACCTGCCGCCCGATCAACTCTTCAGGCGCGTAATGCGCGGTGATCTGGGCCGAGGACTTCTTCTCCCCGATCTCCGGTCCGAAATCGACCCACAGCTTGATCGCGGGCCTGCGCGCCTCGGGGAACGGCTCCGCGCGGGTCACTCGACCCACGCGGATATCGACCGCCAGAAAGGCGTCAAAGTCAATCTCGGCCACCTGCTACCCCTTCAGCTTGTCAACCATGTCCTTCAATTCGGCCATGGATTCCTCGACCCGGCCCGAGACGATGCGAAACGCCTCGCTGTTGGTCTTCTGCGCGGTCTCGGCAAGCTCGCGCATGTTGTCGAGCGCCTTTTGGAATGCCGTACGCAGGATCTCGGCCTGCGCATCCGGGTCAGGCGCCTTCAGATCGCCCTTGGCCATGCCCTCGATTTGCGTCTTGGCCTCGGAAAGCGTCTCCTCAAAGATCCTGACCTGCTGCTGGAACAACTCCTGGAACCCGGCGGCGGCCGCGGCATTGGCCTCCATCAGCGCATCCATGTTCTTCTTCTGCGCAACCATCAGGGCATCCGGATCGACGCCCGGGACGTTCATGTCCTTCAGATAGCGGGTGAAATCGTTCTGCTCGAAAAACTCTCTCATCGCTTCCGGCGTCATTGCGAATTTTGTAAAGTCGATCATCCCACTCACTCCTCTGATGGTCGGGCGCACTCTGCCCACAGGCGCCGGGCGGGGGCAAGCCATTCTGTGGCCGCCGACGCGGAAAAGGGCTAGGGTCGGTCCATTGGAAGGGGGCTGGAATGGCAAAAGGATCATGCCTGTGCGGCGCTGTGCGGTTTGAGGTTGCAGGCGATCTGCCGGGCCCCGATGCCTGCCATTGCACGATGTGCCGGAAACAGTCGGGCCACTACTTCGTCTCGACCGACGTGCCGAAAGCGGCGCTGACAGTCGAAGGGGCGGAGAATGTCACCTGGTTCCAGTCCTCAGAGAAGGTCCGCCGCGGGTTTTGCGCGACCTGCGGATCGACGTTGTTCTGGGATCCCGTCTTTCGGGACTGGATCGGCGTGGCCATGGGGGCATTTGAAGCGCCCACCGGAGCAAAGCTTGCCCTTCATATCTTTGTTGCCGAGAAGGGCGACTATTACGAGATCACGGACGGCTTGCCGCAGAATGCGCAATAGCCGGACGGGTCGGTGGGTTAACCTGCCCTCGCGGGCAGACCACCCACCCTACCGACGGGGATCAGGCGCGCCCGAATGCCTCGGTCATGGCGATTTCCATCGCTGTCTCGGGCGTCTCGTCACCCCAGCAGACCATCTGGAAAGCGGGAAAGAAGCGCTCGCTCGCCATCACGGCCTGCCCGACCATGTTGGAGATCTGCGTGGCCGAGGCGCTGGCCCCGCCGCTCAGGTTCAATCCGTACCGGAATACCATCATCTTCTGCGCCGGCCAGCGGGTGAAGCCCCCCGACCAGCACTTGTCATTGGCCCGCTCCATCACTGCCAGAAGGGCAGGCAGCTTTTCCTCGGGCGGGTCCATGTCAAAGGCACAGATCAGGCGCAGCGTTTCGTCGTAATCGGACCAGGCGAGGGTCAGCGAATAGGTCCGCCAAACCCCCTCGATCGCCATGGCGATCTGATCATCGGCCACACGGTCGAAATCCCAGGCGTGATGCTCGGCCAGGTTTTCGACGATGTCGATGGGGTGAAGATCTTCCGCGTAGAGTTCGTGCTCGACACTGCTCATGCCAGGTCCCTCTCGTTGTGGCCTCCGGCGGAGCTAGACCCCGCTAGGGGCTGTGAGGTTGTCTATCTATCGGGGCAGTGAATATCTGCCCTCCAAGATATGGTGGGGGCAAAGGGGCGGGCTGTAAAGTGAAATTTCATGACTTTCCCGCGACACAACCCTGCCGACATCGTCGAGCAGATTTGATCGCGGCTTTCCGAGACGTCTCAACGGCCGCCGGATCGCACGATTTCGATCCTGGATTTATGATTCACATCAATGTCTTACGGATCACGGACCCACCCGTTCCAAAGCCTCGGCCGGGATAGTCGGGGGCCAAAGACGGCATTGCCCGTTCTTTCATCTTCGGTGTCAAAACCTGCTGAGAAGTGCGTGCAAAGCGCTCCGCTTCGCATTGGTCACTTTGCAAGACCCTGTTGAGGTGTCGAAGCCGAACTCCAAAGAGGAAGACGACGGAGCGGCACAGCCGTCACTTTGACGCGCCAGCCGCCTTTTCGAGAGCGTCGATCCGGGCCTTCAGCGCCTCGTTCTCTTCACGCGCTTTCTGGGCCATGGCGCGGACAGCGTCAAACTCGTCGCGGCTGACGAAGTTGCGGTCCGCCATCCAGCGGTCCATCATGCCTTTCATCGCGGTCTCGGCTTCTTCGCGCGCGCCCTGAGCCACGCCCATGGCATTGGTCATCAGCTGGCTGATATCGTCGAATATCCGGTTGCGGGTCTGCATGGAACACCTGTGCTTTGCTTGGCCGACTATATGGGCGCTGACGAGCAATTTGCCAAGCACAGTGTGGAACGTCAGACAGATTTGATCTTCACCTCATCAACTGGCCTGAAGCTGCGATGTAGGCGTTAGACGAATGACTGGAACGAGCCCAAAGTGACGGATGCTGCACCTCGCACCAAAAGCAATGAAGCGCAGATAGCCGACATTGGCTGAATTCATGGGCCGATTCTGTGGAAAAACAACGTGTTGCGAGCGCAGAAAAATGCGACATGAACCGGGCGCGAGCGCCTTTCTGATCAGGCTTTTCGCATTTGCTGCGGTGCGGGAAAGATCT
>JAAUYD010137655.1_pt1 | contig 13870 bp, 12 predicted proteins | sample 7278101 | NCBI WGS metagenome assembly JAAUYD01 (sample SAMN14350128, study PRJNA611818) | marine sediment metagenome | isolation source: surface marine sediment (0.6m) | place: French Polynesia: Moorea | collected 2018-08
GACAATTGAAAATCCCCCTGCCCCCTTTTTCAAGGGGGATTCTTTTCTGGCGATCCTACGCTATAAAAACACCCAAAAATCCTTAACCGAATGCCATTGCCCCTTTGCCAGGGGGAGGCCACCTACCCGACATTGTGGACTTGACAAAGCATTAAGCGAGCAGTCGGTTTAGGTGCTGCTTTTCCCAGGCCTTTGCCGCGTCATAATGGACAAAAGCCCGCTCCAAACTCCTAAACTGCTCTGTGTGGTAGCGACGCTTCCCCCCAATCTCTTCTACTGGAAGGACGTGGTGTAATACCTCGTGGTAGACCACCCACTCGACCACAAAACCAGGGACGTCAGCGGCATCGAGGATGGGGCTCACCCGTATGGTGCTGTCATCAAAGCTATAGGTGGCAAGGGCCCGGCTCACACTCCTGGTACGCCTGCGGCGCCTGCATGTGGGTGACCGTCCCCATCCGATCCGCACGTCCACTTTTCCGCCAAAATAGGTCCCGCTGACCTTATTCAGCACGGCACTTAGGTCGTGATGCTGCCCAGCTGATGTAACCCGGGTCTGCCGTGTCTTGGCCGGTGAGTGGATCTCGTGTTGATAACGGACAATGAATTGATCCAGCTTTTGAGACGCTGATTTTTCCCGTTTGCCAATGTACAGTGCGAGTGCGTCCAGAATTTCTGGATCCGCGTGCCTGAACAGTCGATGCATGCGGATGATCAACCGCCCACCGCGTCGCTTAAAAGAAACCATGGTCGAGCGATTGTTGGTAAAGATGACATCCACTGGCTCTGGCATCAGAACGGTCAGATATCCAGCGATACGCCGTTTGTGCGCCTCTAGCAAAAATCCAGGACCCACGGCCTTGTCCTCATCTGGTGAAAAGGAAAGGCGCATCTGGTGCCACCCTGTTTGCGACATGTATCAACATGTAAAAAGCACGCAGGCTTCTGTCAAGTTAACGGGCAAAAAACTCAAAAAAATTGGAATATTGCGAGAGGATCGGGGCGTTTTATTGCTCAAGATGTCTAAAGAAACACAAATTTAGGTTCTGAGCAGTGACCATCCAGAAAAACTGGACGTCGCATCAGACCCTAGATAGAATCTCTCTGAACGATGACAAAGAAGCCAACCACACTGATCGCGATACTGGGTCTTCTGGCACTTATTCTGGACAATTCCCCAACCTATGGGGACATATACGCCCGCACTGACAAAGACGGCACCGTGCATTTTACGAATCAACGCCCAAAAGGCCGGGACCGCCACAAGTACAAGGTTTATTTAAAGACGCCGCCGATCAGAAAGGCCCGCCCTGGTGTCATTCCCGTGCCTGCTCGGGATACCAACCCTGCGCGTTATACCCGATACGATGCGGCCATCCGCACCGCATCTCGGTCGTTCTCTGTGCCCGAGCCATTTATTCGCGCTGTCATTCGCGTTGAATCGGATTACGATCCCGTTGTCGTTTCCCATGCAGGCGCCCAGGGGCTGATGCAGCTCATGCCAGCCACTGCCCGCCGGATGAACGTTAAAAATAGCTTTGACCCCCACGACAACATCATGGGCGGCACTCGCTATTTGAGATACCTCGCCAATATGTTCGGCGGGGATATGGTGCTTACTATCGCGGGCTATCATGCGGGTGAGGGGGCTGTGATCAAGTACAATGGCGTCCCTCCCTACACATCCACCCGCGGCTATATCCGAAAGGTACTCAAGTTCTACAATTACTATAAATCTAAGATCTGACATTAAGCGATCATCAAAAAGGGGAGTTTCATGCGATTCAAGAGAGTTGGTGTGTTGTTCGGGGGAATGTCGGCCGAGCGCCACGTATCCATTGAAAGCGGCAATGCGGTCATTGCCGCCCTCGGCGCACGGGGATATGACGTGGTCGCTATCGACGCCCAAGATGACCTCGACAGACGTCTTCGGGCCGCAGAAGTAGAGGCAGTTTACATCGCTCTCCACGGACGCCTCGGTGAGGACGGCACGGTTCAGGGAATGCTCGATGTCATGGGCATGCCATATACAGGCTCGTCTGTGCTCTCATCTGCCGTGGCAATGGACAAGTCCGTATCCAACGCGCTTCTCGCCGCATCAGGGATACCCGTGCCCAAATGCCTGGTGCTTACTGAAGATAGTCCGCGCTCCCTCCCCTCATCGGATTGGCAGCCCCCGATCGTAGTCAAACCAGCAACCGGGGGATCTTCAGTTGGCGTTTCGCTGGTGAAACGCATTGGCGCGCTGGACACGGCCATCAAGACCGCCCTTGGGCACTCACATCGCGCAATCATTGAGGAGCACGTGGTCGGAACAGAGATCACAGTGGGTATTTTGGACGATCGGATTCTCGGGTCCCTCGAAGTAGAGCCCAATCGTGAATTCTACAACTACTCGGCAAAGTACGCGCCCGGTGGATCAAACCACCACATCCCTCCCCGGCTCCCCGAACAACAGATCGCCGATGCTCACGACCTGGGCCTGATGGCCTACCAACTGCTTCAGTGTACAGGTGCGGCGCGGGTTGACTTTATGGTTCCCAAAAATGCACGCCCTGTATTGCTCGAGGTCAACACTATCCCCGGCATGACCCAGAACAGCCTACTTCCGGAAATCGCTCGCGCTGCTGGGCTTTCTTTTGAAGATTTGGTGGTCGAAATAATGGAAAGTGCGACGCGGCATACCCGCCCGGCCTGGACGAGCCAAAACCCGGGCTAAAGCTTTTTTCCGTGTCTGAGGAATTCTTCGTATACGCGCTCATCCAAGGCAGAGAGTCCCTTTTCGATGCGCCGGCCGTTGATAAAGAATGTCGGGGTGCTATCTACCCCCAGCTGCTTTGCGAGCTTCCTATCCGCAGCCAGTGCAGCTTGGGCAGCCGTTGAATCCATATCCTCTTTAAACTGTTCGAGATCTAATCCCAGCCCCTGGGCGGTGATCTCAAGGCGTTCGCGCGTCAGTAAAGACCCGGACGCGGAAAAAATCGTATCGTGCATCTGCCAAAACTTTTCCTGCCGATGCGCTGCAAAGGCCGCCTTTGCGGACATTTCCGCGTTCTTGTGAATCTTGGCAAGGGGCAAGTTCTTGTGGACCAATGCGATATCCTCTGGATACCGCCTGACCAGGTGGTGCAGCTCACTCGCTGCTTTGGCGCAAAACGGACACTCAAAATCAGTGAAGACAACCAAGGTGACCGAGGGGTTGGCAGCGCCCATTCTCGGAGATCCATCCTCGGATATCTCCAGTCCTGCAATCGCAGCGTAGCGCTTCATATACGCCGTTGCAATCTCCTCCTGGTTGTAGTCCTCCATGATCTTTTTCATCACAAAGCGGCCGGCAAGGGGTGCGAGCGGGCAATGGTCGGGATTGAACAGGGATTCGGCCAAGGTCACGTCATCGCCACATGGGGATACTTCCGCGTTCAATACTTTCTCGATCCGTTTTACTTCAAGCGGGGTGAGCTCACTGAAGTCAAACCGCATCTCAAGCGCCTTTGCCGTGATGATGCGGCTATCATCGATGCGGGAGCAGGCAAACCAACACGCGACAAAACCAGCTACCGCCAAAACAATAAGATGCACATTTTTTCTCATTATCTGCTTCACAAACCCGATCCTAATCGGCATTTTCTTCTGGGTCAAAAAATGGCGCCCCCGTTGCAATCCAGTCGGACAGGGCGATCTGATCTTCCAGGGGAATTGGGTCAGCCGCACCATCGAAATCGAGGGCACGGGGCATTGGCGTCCCGCCGATGCGGGCATCACCGATTAACTTATACAACAGGTAGCTCCGGCCTGGGCGATACGGTGAAATGCGCTGCCAGCCCGTCCACTGCTGTGAATGGACAGCGATCGCCGTATCTCCAATCCCTTCCAGGGTGTCGAGCTGCAGCTCGGAAAAGCCCTCTCCTTGGGATCCGCCATGGCATTGCCCACAGTGCTGTTTGAATATCGGGAGTATTTCCGAGTTAAACGACCTACGAATATAAGGCGTATTGTCCCCCTTTTCCTCCCCTGTCTTAAAATGCATGATTACGCCTGGAGCAACAGGCAGGCCATCGATCCCGACAATGCCCTCCTCAATCTCGAAAATCCAAATCGCACTGCCGCGCATTGTTGCAGATGGCCATGTGATCAACTGACTGCGAATGGGATCATAGAACGCATTGGTGTAGAGATTTACCGGCCCTGAATAGAGGTCTATCCGGTCTACATTCAAACTGCGACTGTCCAAATGGTCAGAAAACGTAATGCGGATGACCTTGTCCTTGAATACATTGGTCTGACCATTCATGGGATCTGTCGCCAGAGGCACCGGCCCCCCGGGGGGCACACCAGCATCTGGATCAATTTCGGGTGGAGGGGCACAGTGGGTCCATCCCAACAATACAATTGCTATCGCAGTTAAACGTGTTTGAAGACTGACTGGCGAGGGGGCCTTCACAGATTATGATTCCGCGTAGGAGATGAGGTGTTCTCGGATGACCGCTGCGGTGATGCCTGTGGCGAGATTGGCAGTCAGGCAATCGGCCAGGGTCAACAGAAGCTCGTCGATGCCCTTATCCTCGATGATTTTTTGCATCAGCGCCCGAGATTCTTCATTATCCTGTCGTCGCAGGAATGCCCGGACAGACTCCACAGTCACCTCGCCTTCGAAATCGAAAATCACGTTCTCGAGTAGATATTGCGCTAGTTCGTCCAAAGGTTGCCTCCCAGATGATGTCTAGCCCCCAATTGGGGGCATCATCCGAATAGAATGATACTTGTATATATATACCTCCTTTACTTAGGGCAAGTCGTTTTAACGGTTGAACCGGTAACAACAAACCCCACGGATGGCCCTTTCTCAGTCGATTCGAAGCGACTAAAATGGGGCTGCCGGAACTGGCAAGAGAAAGGCTAGCCCATGAATTTCGACGATATTGCGCGGCGCGCTGCTACTGGCGCGCCCAAAAAGATAGCTGTTGTGGGTGCCCACGACCCCAAAATATTAAACGCCCTTTGGCGCGTGGCCGAGGCCGGCATCGCCTCTGGTATCTTGATCGGGGATAGGAGCGACATCGAAACCGTGGCTCGAGTTGAAAAAATAGACATCTCTGCCCACGACATCTGGCACATGGAACATCCAGAGACATGGGTAGACGCTGCCATGACCCTGGTGAAGAGCGGCACTGTCACCGCGATCATGAAGGGAAAGATCACCACGGCCGAGCTGATGCACCAGGCCATTCAAAAGGGCTTGCGCCAGGAGGGATCCCTGCTGACCCATGTCACTGCGATTGAGCATCCCGCCCTTGGCGAGGACCGGCTCGTCCTCCTCACAGACGCGGGACTGATCACCTTTCCAACCCTGGAACAGCGGGTGCAAATCATCAAAAACGGTGTCCGAGTGATGCAAACCCTCGGCATTCAAACCCCAAACGTCGCAGTTCTTTCGATCTCAGAAGAAGTAAATGAACGCGTCCCGCCTTCGGTCGAAGCGCAAAAACTCAAGGAAATGAACGCGCCAGGCAGGCCCCTGCACGGCTTTGGCATCGTGGACGGCCCCCTCGACTTGTTTTGCGCAGTGGATGCCAATATCGCAGCCCTCAAAGGCGTTTCGAGCCGGGTAACCGGCAATGCCGACATCCTCCACTGCCCAAACGCGGTCTGCGGCAACCTTATGAGCAAGGCCATCATCTATTTTGCAAAGGAGAGCCGAAACGGCGGCTGCGTTGTCGGGGGAAAAGTACCGGTCATCCTCCTCTCCCGCGCCTCGTCCGCCATGGACAAATACTGCTCGATACTCCTGGGCATGATCGCAATGCAGGATTGCAATGGGGAAAATAGTACTAACTAATGTCTAATACCGATAATGGTCGGGTTTGAACGGGCCTTCGACCGGGACGCCAATGTAGTCGGCCTGCTGCTTTGTGAGGGTGGTCATCTTTACGCCTAGTTTGTCCAAATGCAGTCGGGCCACTTCCTCGTCGAGTTTCTTGGGCAACATGTAAACCCCAATTGGCGGCTTGTCTTGTGCGAGCGCCATTTGGGCGAGACATTGGTTGGTGAACGAATTGGACATGACAAAACTCGGATGACCTGTAGCACACCCGAGATTGACGAGGCGCCCCTCGGCCAGGACAAAGATGGCGTGACCATCCGGATACACCCATTTGTCCACCTGCGGTTTGATGGTGACTTTCTTTAATTCCGGCCACTGCTCTAACCCGGCCATGTCAATCTCGTTGTCGAAATGGCCGATATTGCAGACAATCGCCTGATCCTTCATGGCAGCCATGTGCGCTGCAGTGATAACATCCCGATTGCCCGTGGCCGTGACAAAAATATCCGCCTCTGAAATCGCATCTTCGATAGTGGTGACCTCGTACCCTTCCATTGCCGCCTGCAGCGCGCAAATGGGATCGATTTCAGTCACCAGCACGCGGGCACCAAAGCCGCGCATGGACTGGGCACACCCCTTACCTACCTCGCCATAGCCACAGACAACAACGACCTTGCCTGCCACCATTACGTCGGTTGCGCGCTTGATGCCGTCTGCCAATGATTCTCTGCATCCGTAGAGATTGTCGAACTTCGACTTTGTTACAGAGTCATTTACATTGTACGCGGGAAACAACAATTCCTTGTTTTCCATCATCTGGTACAAGCGGTGCACACCCGTGGTCGTCTCCTCTGAAACGCCCAAGATATCCGGTACCATGCGGTGCCAATAGTCGGGATCCCGTGCAATGGTACTTCTCAGCTGTTGTTCGACGATAACCTCTTCTTTGACAGTCGTAGCAATATCTGGCAGGCGCCCGTGTTCTTCAAAAAACGCTTCTAGCTGATAGCCCTTATGCACGAGCAGGGTTGCGTCGCCTCCATCGTCCACGATGAGATTCGGCCCCTTGCCGTTTGAAAACGCCAGCGCCCTGTCCGTACACCACCAGTATTCCTCCAAGGACTCACCCTTCCAAGCAAACACCGGAATGCCCCGGGCTGCAATGGCCGCGGCAGCGTGATCCTGGGTGGAAAAGATATTACAGCTGGCCCATCTAACGTCTGCACCCAGCGCGTCGAGGGTCTCTATCAAAACCGCGGTTTGAATGGTCATATGCAGGGAGCCACTTACCCGCAGGCCTTTGAGCGGCTTTTCCGGGCCGTATTTCTCCCGGACTGCCATCAATCCGGGCATCTCCTGCTCGGCTATCTCAATTTCGCGGCGACCGTAATCTGCCAGGGAGATATCTTTGACCTTGTAATCTGTAAACGAAGTGCTCGGTGAAGCCTCCATGGGTGATCCTTTCATTAAAAACGAGCAGTTAGCCTTTCCAAGGCCAATTTACACCATTTAAAAACTGCCACAAGGGATCTTTTTTGGAATTATATCGGTTAACTCTTTGTTACAATAAAGAAAAGGCGTTTTCCTTGTGGAGGATAAATGAAAACAATCCCGCTCGTCGCGTTTCAGTCCAGCCCGTCCAACCAATCCGCCATTAAAGAAACCCTGGAAAATGGAAGTCTGATTTGCTTTCCAGCAGCATCAGACTACAAGCTCGGTGCGGATCTCAGCTCTCGACGTGCGATCACAGCCATGTTGCAGGCCAAACGGCGGGTGAACAACGCGCCCACACTTGTATTTGTTCCGGATGTTTCATGGGTTGATAAGCTCGTGGCCAACATCTCGGACCAGGCCCGCAGGCTGATGACAGATCTGTGGCCAGGACCGCTCACGCTCTTGTTTCAACCCAGCGACTACCTCGAACCTCGGGTGCGAAAAACCCTCACCAAGGCCAAAGGATGGCTTGGATTGCGCATGCCCGACGACGAGATATCTAGGACCGTGCTCGGCGTGTTTAAAAAGCCGCTGTTGGTCTCATCGGCCAACTTGTCAAAAAAGCACGGGGCACAGTCGGTTGCCCAGGTTCGCAAGAACTTCGGCCGCACTGTCGACTACTTGATTGAAAATGGGGATATCAACGGCGCCTCAAAATCAACACTCGTCGATTTAACCCGTGCGGTGCCGGAAGTGATTCGACGAGGCGCCATATCTGAGGAGGCCATCAAACGCACATTGGCCGGATAGTGAAGTGAATAAACGACGCGGGGTTATTCACCAGCGCTGGCCCGTGACTGCAGCACATCTGTCAAGTTCTGATGGGAACCTGCGATTCGGTTAACATTCTCGACGAGGATAAACGTGGATTCCGATAATTCAGAAGCTGCAAATTCGATGTGATTGATGCCGCTGGCCACCTCGTCCAACCTGACTTGCTGTTCTTTGGCCGCGTTTGTAATCCGCTCGACCCGCGTTGCAGTGCTGACAAAGGCGCTCGATATTTCCTCGATCAGCGCGCCGGTCGACAACAACTCATCGAGCTGGGATTTCAATAGCTCAGAGCTCTTCTCCACAGTCCTCGCGCTGTGCCTGGCCTGGTTGCGAATGCCCTCCAAGAGCTGCTTGCTGTGGCTGAGGCTCTCATCTGTTCCCTGAATCATTCCCTTGAGCTCATTGGCCACAACCCGGAACCCACTGCCGTAGTCACCGGCCCTTGACGCTTCAATCCCGGCATTGATGGCGAGCACTTTGATCTGTGCGGCGATCTCGCGATTGGTCCTCAACACCTCTTCGATGTCTTCTGCCTGTTCGGCCAGGGCAGCGAATTCCGCTTTGGCAGCATCGTTGATCTCGACGACATTCTGAAATCCCTCGCGCATGACCCGTACTTGATCGCTTCCGGTCTCGGATTTTTCTCTGAACCGCGCAGAGACCGCATGGGTTTCTGCTGCAGATGAGGCGGTTTCCTTAGCCGTATTTCTAAGGTGCGAAATGGAGACACTCATCTCCCTTGTCGAAGCTGCCTGCTCTCCAGCCTGTGAGGCAAAGGCATTGCTGACCTCCTCGAGCCGGTCAACAACGTCTTCAAGTGCTTTGCCCACATCTGCTGCGGTCGCAATTATCGTCGAGAGTTCAGCGTTTATTTTTTTGGTTGATGCAACAAGTCCGTTGTTCATTTTGCGATTGAGATCCAATACCAATGCAATGACCGGAAACAAGATCGCTGCAAACGCGACCTCGATGAACAACCGCTCTCCGGCAGAAAGCTCCTTGACCGGATACAGATCCGCATACATCGCCATCTCGCTAAACACAAAAGAGATAAGCACGCCAGCAGAGCAATAGATCATTAATCGCCGCTGGTGAAAGGATGCGTAAACGATCGCCGCAATCGCAGCGATCATGCACGTTGGCGCGGTCCCCTTGATCAATGCATAAACAAGGGTAACCAAACAGACAGTCGAAATGACAAAAATGCTGACTGCGGATATGATGCGATCTTTACGGGTGAGCACCAGGCCATAAACCCAGCATACAGACGTCAGCAAAGAACCGATAAACACGGCGTAGGTCTGCCAGCAAGCGGCTAAGACAGCCAGAATAGCAAAAAAAATGGCCGTTGCCGGTGCGACGTAATAGACGACAATTTTCTGAATAATCAGATGAATATGACGAAGCCACTGTTTATGCCCCCCAGCCACAACCTCAGCAGCCAATCCTTGAGAGTCGACCATTGCAACATCCAATCATAGGCGAGCTGGATCTTTTTCAGTTACAGCTTGTTAATCTTTAGTCTACCCCGTCTGGGTCATGGCACAAGTTTTTGGTTCGTGTCGGTCTGGCAGAAGAGCAATCGAGCTGGGGATTATGCCTGAATGAGCCCCCATGTGATCGCCAGTAAGGACGGATCTGTGCCTATCAATCCAGGCGTCGTACAGCCGCACCCATCGTCTGCTTGGCCGCCGCCGGCACTATCCCCGTCTGAATCGCTGTCCGAATCGCTATCCGAGTCAGCATCCGAGTCGGTATCACTGTCTGAGTCGGCATCCGAGTCGGTATCACTATCTGAATCTGAATCCGAGTCCGTGTCTGAATCGCTGTCTGATCCAGTGTCGGTATCTTCTTCGCAGCTCTCTTCTTCGCCTGCACCCCAGATCTCGACGTCATCGATGTTCCATCCGCATGCTTCCCAGTTGTCGTCTGTGGCGCCCATGGTCCAGCGAATGTAGACCGTTTCTTTACCGTCTGCGATGCTGGATATATCGACTTCTACCTGGGTCCACTCGCTATCGGTGATGGTTCCGGAATTCTCCCAAACCGGGGTGAAGCTCGAACCGTCCGTACTAACACTGATCGCCCCCTTGTCATATTGAGACTCCTCGAGGCCGAGCCAGCGCCAGAATCTGAGGGTTGTGGCTCCGAGCTCGCTGAGGTCAATCGCCAACGTGGTGAGATGCTCTGCCGGTGTGCCAGGGGCATAGTCGCCGTTTAAGTTTACGCCGTAGACATTGGTGCCCGTGCGACCGCTCGTGGGATCTGGGCTGCCTTCTGACCCCCCCCCGCCTGTCGGCGTTCCAAAGGCCCACTGGCCTTCTGCAGTCCAACCCGGATCCTCGTCCAACGTCCACTCATATGCCTTCTTGCCGGTAATTCTGAGGGTGATAGTGTAGCTCTTGTTGCCAGCCCCGTCCGTGACGTTGATAAAATCCACGTTGGCTTCATAGGTACCAGAGGCATATTCCAGTGTCTCTTCGATCAGGGTGAAGGTCACATCGGCGGTTTCATCTCCAGCCAGGGTGCCTTGGGCCGTATCCACCAGGAGCCACTCCGCGTCAATTTCCACCTTGAAATCAATGGGGTCACTGCCCCGGTTGCGCACTGAATAGGCCAATGATGCCGGTTCAAACGGCCCGCAATAGGGACCGGAAAACAGGCTGTCCCCGGATTGGACATCCATGCCTGCCTCGGCCTCGTAGACCACGTAGCTCGCCCACCTGTCGATGAGGGAAGTACCATAGGCAATGCGCATGTAGCCATCCTCGCCCCAGTTGCTACCCCACGAATTCCGCATGTGCCAAAACCCCTCGTCATCATCCCATCCCACCAGCATGACCATGTGGTTGCCATCGCTGCAGTGGTCGGTAAAGATGCCGCCGTTGTATCCATTCATGGTGTTGGCGCAACACCCGACCAAAACCGGGCCATAGTCGTACATGGCTTGCTGTATGGCTTCTGTGCCGTCATCAGCCCACCCGTGATCTTGGATTTTGTACACGTGATTGTAGGGCGGGTTGCACGAACCATCCTGTGCGGTGTAGGGCAGTTCTTCTTCCATCACAGCGCCGGCTTCAGTGTCGCCCGGCGGGTATTTGTCCAAATGCCAATCGTGCTCGGCCTTGCCGCCACCGCACCCATTGCTGGTCGTCGCGCAATTAACGAGATACTGCTCAGACAAGTCGACCTCATCCCCATCTTGAATGAGGATATTGTTCTCCAACACACCTACTGTGGCAAACGCCCAACAGCTGCCGCAAGAGCCTTGGTTTCTTATGGGCGTACAGCCGTTCACCTCCTCGCACCAGTTGAATTTTGCGGGAAGAAATTTGTTTTTCTTATTCAGATAGGGTTTGGGCGTTATTGAGGGATATGGAATGATATCGAATTGACCTGTGAACGCACCTTCTGATTGCACCTGAATCGTCTTTTGGTCTGCGACCTTTTTTTCATGAAACCGCTTGTAGTGAAAGACGAGTTCCTGAGATCCCACGCCAGCACCGGCGATGTACACGCGATCCACACCCCAGCCGCCAATGACATTGGGCTTATCGCTCACATATTCCGTGCCCAATACGCGCACCACCGATGCTTCAGTAACAACCTCCCAGTGGTATCCTGTGGAGGCGTTTGCCGGCATCTCCACCATGGCGATGCTGGTTGGGGAAACGCGGATGAGTGCGTCCAGCTTGTGCCCTGAGATCCTCTGAACCTCAATGCCGTCACTGACAACCGCCCGGCCTTTTTCATCGACCGGGTGGTTAGGTGCGTCACTGTCCAGGTCAATGCCCGCTGATACCAACCCGGGGATGGCGATGATCAGCAAATTGATAAATATGGACTTACCCTTCATTGATGCCTCCCTTAAAAATGCCTCTTCCTCGATTTTGCCTTTTTTACATAAAGTCAGTTTTTTATTGGACATGTAAATTAGAAAAATGTCAAATGCTCAGTTCAAGCGCCAGACTCGGCAGTTTCTCAATGATACATCAAAAAATTGGTATGACGCTGCCAACAAAACCCTCTATTTATCGAAGATTTTTGATTGGTAGGGCAAAGACTTCATCGACAAAGCCCCATCGGTCGCCGTGTACGTCGCCCCCTACATGTCGCAGCAGGCAGTAGAAGACGTCGCCGCTGCCCAGGTGAACGTCAAATGTCTTCCCTACGACTGGACTTTAAAATAACTATCCTCCGGAAGGGTCTATGAGCGACAACTCAGGGGGCAACTCGAAGTACGCTCTTATGGATTGTATTTTGCTACATAAATATCTTGGCTAGTTTGGTCAGCGGAAATGAGTTTTGTCTCGTTCGACTCGCCTTTACCAAATATCGCTATTTCGTTCATTTCACCTGTGATGATGGCTGATCCATCGGGTAAAACTGCGATTCCAGTCCCTCGATTTCCTCCTATTGCGCTTTTCGCCCAACCGAAACTACCGTCAGCATGATACTTGGCGATGTAAATATCACCATAGTCCTCAGCTGTGAGTGTTCTCTCGCTTGGCTCGCCAGCTCCAAAAGTAACGCTATAGCTATATTCTCCTGTGATAGTCGAAGAGCCATCTGGTAGAGCGCTGATTCCTCCGCCAATATCCCAGCCATCTCCACCCGCGCTTTTAGCCCAAACAAGTGCGCCTTCAGGACTGTACTTTGCGATGAAAATATCCGAACCGTCATCCTCTTCGTCTTCGGCTGTAAGTATTGTCTCGTTTTGTTCTCCTGGTCCAAAGACCGCTTCTTTTCTAAAAAAACCGGTGATCACGCTCGAACCATCAGGAAGTAGGCTTAATCCGCGTAATGCGTCTGACACTTCGCCTGGTTCAATGTAGTCGCCGCCTGCTCTTCTAACCCAGATCAACCCGCCGACAGCATCGTATTTAGCTATGAAAATATCCTCATCCACGTAATAGTTGTCTTCTATTTCAGTAGTAAACGTCGTTTCGTTTGGCCCGCCAGGGCCGAAAGTAACTGAACCAGAGAAGCTACCTGCGATCATTACAGAATCGTCGGATAAGGTGCTGATCTCTGCCGAGGTAACGCCACCAAGATTGATATCATCGCTTCGGCGGGCTACGCATTTTGCCCAATCCAAAGTACCGTTAGATGTGTACTTAGCCAAAAAGGCATCAAAGTGGCCACTGGTATCACTGCCGGTCGAAAGTGTTGTTTCATTTGATTCTCCCTGGCCAAAAGTTGCTGTCCCAGAAAATCTACCTGCGGTGATCAGAGAGTTATCCGATAGCGAGGCGATCCCCATCGCATATACCCGACGGTTTCCGCTTACACGCTTCACCCAGGTCAGGTTGCCTTCTGGATTGTATTTAGCGACGAAACTGTCATAATCACGGTCTTCCCCATCTGCAGGGAACACAGTTTCATTTGGCTCGCCTTCGCCAAAGGTGGCTGTGCTGTAGAAGTAGCCAGCAACCGCAATGGCATTATCGGGCAGTACACAGATTCCATTCGCGCTAATACCTCTACCTTGAATGGTATCGCTCGAACCCGCTGTTTTCGCCCAGTTCAAGCTACCGTCGGGACGATATTTGGCAATGAATATGGCAACGACAAAGGGGGCGACCAGTGTGATTTCATTAGGTTCCCCACGGCCGAAAGTAGCATTTAAACGATAATCTCCAACAATCAAAGACGATCCATCGGATAAGGCGCTATATGGCCGCGCATATTAAATACGACTAAGATCTCCGCAAGTCTTACATCATAAGGCTCATCCAAATAGCTAAATCAAACAAACCATCAATAAGGCAGGTCAAAATC
>JAAUYD010245724.1_pt1 | contig 13870 bp, 9 predicted proteins | sample 7278101 | NCBI WGS metagenome assembly JAAUYD01 (sample SAMN14350128, study PRJNA611818) | marine sediment metagenome | isolation source: surface marine sediment (0.6m) | place: French Polynesia: Moorea | collected 2018-08
ATTTAATCCCTAACTCCTGTTCGCGCTTAGCCGGAGCGGAGCGAGGAACTCCTGACTCCTGACTCCTAAAACTAGAAAACTTTGTACCTCACAAGTATGGGAACTGCTATATTGAGACAGAACAACCTTTATCCCCTCTTTCTAACATCATTTCTTCAAGATTTCAAGGAACCTGAATTCGTGAGTAATGTAACCCTATTAACCGAGAGAGGTTGACATATCAGGAGCTAAATTCGCAAAAATTTCATCAAATTCTCCCATAACATCCTTGAAATTATTTGGGGATGTTCCTATTCCTGAAAAATCAGGTCTTTCTAGCATATCATTCATTAACCTATCTTCTGAAATGACTTCACCAAAATTAGGTAAAAAAGGACCATCAAATCGACTTGTTAATGCTGTTTTGTTATCCAATACTTTTCCTAAAACGCCTCCTTTTGTGAGTTCATCTATCTCAGGTAAATTGTTTTTTCTTACCCCTTTAAAATTAGGAAAACGTTCTCCTAAATCAACAGATCGTTGGAAAGGAAACTGGCCAGGTAATTTATCCCCAGAAAGCAAATCTCTTTCTGATACAAAGTCTTGTAATTTAGAAATAAACTTTTCTTTGTTGGTAGGTAATTTTCCAAAATCCAATGGTAACTTTTCAACAGGAAAGTTAGGGTTATTAGCGACAAATTCCGTTTTAATCGCTTCCAGATCCGACTTAATTTCTTGGATATCAGCTTCAGTAATATTGGCATTATCCAGAATTTCTTGGACAGAAGCTTTGATATCTCTCAAAGTTCCTTCTCCTTGAAAATAATCAGCAATGGATTCAGCGAGATTTTGCTTATCTCTAAATGTAACTTCTGATTGTTCTCGAATTTCCGTCAAGGTTTCAGAGAGTTGTTGGATGTTTTCTTGTTGAGTATCAGAAATTTTATCAGCAAAAAGACTTTCAGGTAAACCTTCTTCTGTTACCCCTTTAAAATCAGGTAAACTGTCTCTTAAATGAAAAGCTTTTCGGAAAGGAAATTTGCCAGGTAATTTATCCCCAGAAAGCAAATCTCTTTCTGATACAAAGTCTTGTAATTTGGAAATAAACTGTTCTTTATTGATAGGTAATTTCCCAAAATCCAACGGTAACTCTTCGACAGGAAAGTTAGGATTATTAGCGATAAATTCCGTTTTAATCGCTTCAAAATCCGATTTAATTTCTTGGATATCAGCTTCAGTAATATTGGCATTATCCAGAATTTCTTGGAGGTAAGTTGTGATATCTGTTAAGGTTCCTTCTCCTTGAAAATAGTCAGCAATGGATTCAGCGAGATTTTGCTTATCTTTAAATGTGACTTCTGATTGTTCTCGAATTCCTGTCAAAGTTTCAGAGAGTTGTTGGATGTTTTCTTGTTGAGTTTCGGAAATTTTACTGGAAATTTTCATGATTTTATTGTTGTCTGTGAGTAATGAATACAAAAAAGAATTTTCAGAAATTTTTACAACTTATCAATTACCCCGTCTGAATCTGTTCGGTGTTTGACGAACATTCATTTGTTGACGAATTTGTTGACGTTGTTCTTCTGTTAACACTTGAAAACTTTGCTCTTTTGCTGAACGAAAAATTGTTTGAACTTGATTGCGTTGTTCTTGGGTTAAGTTAAGTTGAGCAAACATTTCTCTAGTGTTTTGTCTATTTGTTCTAATACCTTGTAGTTTTTCTTGTTGTTGTGGGGTTAGAATGGTTTTGAGTTGGGAATTAGTGTTTTCCTGGATTTGTTTTAGTTCATTTTTCTGTTCAGTAGAAAGGTTCAAATCTGAAGCAATAGGAAAAAAAGTTTCAGCAAAAATCTGGGTAGGTTGAGCATAGCTAGTCATACAATTTGTCATGATACCCAGTACCGCGACACCTATAAAAAGCAATGGAAATTTTAGTTTTTTCATCAATTTATCCTCAAGAAAATCCATATATTTACCTTACGAAGAAATCCCTTAAAGTTACATGAGGCAAAAGACCCAAATATAACTAGGACTTTAGTCCTAAATGTGTTGATTATTGATTGTTAAACCTCGTCGATGTTGAAACCTGGAGTTTTCGAGAAAGATCAAGTATGATACTCTTCAAGTCAAACAAAGCAGTATTTACTGATGTTAAAAGAGAATTTTATATTGAATGGTTTATGATTAAAACTCATCCGATTCGTTTTTTACTTTATTTAGAATGGATTTCTTTGGCTATCGCTGCTTTAAGTGAAATTATCCGTTTTCCGATTCATCAATCTCCCAGGTTATTATTATTTAATTTGATTATTTTGGTATTCTTCGGATTGATGGGACTAAAATTACCCAAAAAGAAATTGGTGAACCGAGCTATTTATGTTGGCTTAGAATTTTTCTTAATTTGTGTGAGTTTCTACGTTGATCGTATCCGATCGCCTATTTTATTTCACGTTATCTTCGCCATTCGTAATAGCTTGATCTTTAAACAAAAAGTCAGTCTTTTAATCAGTGGATTGACTTTTTTTTTACTTCCCCTAATCTCCAATCGCAGGCTAAGCAATATTCCTTTTCCCTTCCAGGATGAATTGGCAGAACAGTTTAGACTATTCTTTTTGACTGCTGGTATTTTATTTGGACTATTTTTGATTTTTTTACAACTCTTAGTTAATGCAGTGTTATCGGATAGAGAGTCAAAAGCACAATTGGCACTCGCTAATAATAAACTACGTCAATATGCCTTAAAAATAGAAGATATTGCTACTTTAAAAGAACGTAATCGTATCGCTCAAGAAATTCATGATTCTTTGGGACATTATCTTACAGTTCTCAATATTAATTTAGAAGCAGCATGGAAACTCAGCCAACGAAATCCACAAGAAGCGTCTATCTTTTTAGCAGATGCTAAGAAAATGGGATCAACTGCTCTCGATGAAGTTCGTAAATCTGTTGCTACCTTACGGTTTGAATCCTGGCAAAATCAATCCCTAAAAGAAGCACTCACCACTTTAACAACAGATTTTTATAAGTCTACTGGCATCTTACCCCAATGCAAGATTAAAATAGATTTTCCTCTTCCTGCACAGATGAAAGCTTCGATTTATCGTATCGTGCAAGAAGCGCTTACCAACATTTGTAAATATGCACAAGCAACAGAAGTAACTATCAATATTCAAACTCAGGAGAATCTATCTTTAATGGTTCAAGATAATGGAAAAGGATTTAATTTGAATGAACAGCCAAAAGGTTTTGGCTTGCAAAGTATGGAAGAACGCGCCTTAGCATTGGATGGATGGTTAAAAATTGAGACATCTCTAGATCGGGGTTGCTGTATTATGGCTGAGTTGCCTTTACCTGATAACAATAGAACAGAACAATGGTAATTCGTATTTTGTTGGTTGATGATGAAAAACTCATCCGGCGGGGATTAAAAGCTCTACTCACCCTTGAAACCACCTTAGACATTGTGGGTGAAGCTAACGATGGGAAAACAGCAATTTATCAAGCAGAAACCTTGCAACCTGATGTCATACTCATGGATGTGCGGATGCCTGAAATGAATGGAGTGATTGCTACCAAAGAAATTTGTCAACGTTTTCCCCAAATCAAAGTATTAATTCTTACTACCTTTGATACCGATGAATATGTGACCCAAGCACTGAGACATGGTGCAGCAGGCTATTTACTGAAAGATACCCCTTCAGAAGAATTAGCTCAGGCAATTCAAGCAGTCCATAAAGGCTATACTCAATTAGGGCCAGGAATCGGTCAAAAAGTCAGCCAACAACTAATCATTTCAACGGCTAAACCACCGCCAGAATTAGAGCAACTTACCCCTAGAGAAAAAGAAATTCTACAATTAATAGCCAAAGGCTCCAATAATCGAGAAATTGCTCAAGAACTTTATATTTCTGAAAAAACCGTTAAAAATCACGTTACTAATATTTTAAATCGCTTGAATGTTCGCGATCGCACTCAAGCAGCTATCTTAGCCAATGGGGGTGGCTGTGGGGTGTCGGGGTGATGGGGTGATGGGGTGTGTGGGAAGTGTGGGAAGTGTGGGAAGTCAGAATAGTTTCCCTTGTCTCCCAGTCTCCCTCTGCTCCCTGCTCCCTATTATTCATTATTTTGCAGAAATATTGAATATTCTGACTCCTGACTCCTGACTCCTGACTCCCTCACATCACCGTAACCTAATTTCGTCGAACTCTTCTTGAAAAAGAAGACTTTTCATTGACTATGAGCAATTACTTCGGTTGCGTTTAGCTAAAACACCCACTAATCCTATCATAGCTAAGGCCGTCACCGATGTAGGTTCAGGAATGGGAGTAGCTGTAGAGGTTACGGTTCCAGGATTATCAGTATCGGGATTATCTGGATTATCGGAGGTCCCATCTGGGTTATTGCCATTGGGTTGTAGCATTGATGCGACGGTCACTAAATCAGTGGTTTCAGTATTTTGTGGTACTGAATCACTAGAACTACTACTAGAATCTGATGAGGTTGTGTCACTGGTTTCTGTTCCACTATCATTATTCCCATTACCATTAGAAGAATTTCGTGAACTTTGAGAACTTACAAATGGAGAAGAGGAAGGAGTAATACTAAGGTTAGATGAATTGGGATTACCACCATTAGAAAATTGCGAAGAAGAAGGATTAATTGATGTGATGCTAGGTGGATCGGTCGCATCAGGATCAATGATTAATAATTCAAAAGGTTCAATTAATAACTCTGCTGAAGCTGGTGTGGACGCTAAACAAGCAACTCCGAAGGATATTATCAAAGGAATGGGTTTAACAATTGTTGTAATTAAGGTTTTTTTTGACATTTTTTATAGCCCTTTCTATTTTAAAGACAACTTTTTTTGATATAAAATATAAAAAATTGGCTTGAAAATATATGCTTTCCAGGCAAAACATTTAATTAAATTATAGAGATTTTAAATCAGTAAAAAACCGATCAAAATTACTTTTAAATACTATTGTATGACAAGAAAAAAAGTTTGTCTTCTTATTTTTCAAAAATGGTTATTTATACTAAAACTAGCAATTAATAATACAAAAAATATCCCTAAAAATACTTAGATGATTCGGTAATCTTACTTATCCTTATATTAAATGGAAATAAACATGCTATCAGTAAATTTTCTCCCTGCTCCCAACTCCGGCGCTCCTAACTTCCTGCTCCCAATAACCGTCTTGTTTCATTGGCTGCTTTATTCATAGCTTCTTCTGGAGTCATTTGATCCGTTATGGCTGCACTCAGATAACGTTGTAAAATATCCGAAGCTTGGGCATATTGAGCAATAGGCGGGCGTAATGCTGCATTTTCCACCACCTCCAATAATTGGGAATAATGGGGATATTTCGCTAAAATTTCAAGATCATTAAATAAGGCACGACGACTGGGAACATAGCCTGTGGCTAGGATAAATCTTCGTTGTATGTCTTCGCTGCTGAAAAATTTAGCCACTTCCCAGGCTGCGTCTGGATGTTTACTGCTGGTGGTAATGCCAAGACCCCAACCCCCTAAACAAGCCCCGCTAGGGTAGTTAGGGGCGTGAACCATCGGTTTAATGGCAAATTTGCCCTGAACAGGGGAATCATCAGCGGATAAGAGTCCAAAAGCGTAAGGCCAGTTACGCATAAATACAGCATCCCCATTTTGAAAGAGACGGCGAGCTTCTTCTTCAGCATAAGTGGTAATACCTGGCGGTGACACTTGTTTTTCTAAGGTACTACGCAAAAATTTCACCGCTTCTATGGCTTCGGGACTATCTAAACCCACTTCTAAGGTAGCTGGATCAACCCAAAAAGCCCCATATCCGGCTAAAACTTCGACAAACATAGCAGGTAGCCCTTCATACTGTTTTCCCTGCCATAAATAACCCCATTCTACTAGGTTTTGTTTTTGTAAGGTTTGGGAGATATCTAACAATTCCGTAAAGGTATTCGGGGGTTTATATCCACCTTGGTCTAATAAATCAGTACGATAATAAAGCATTCCTCCATCAGAGCGCACCGGCATCCGATATAATTCTCCTTGGTAGCGTCCTCCATTGATATCCCCTTCTAAAAAATCTGCTAACTCTGCTGATGAGACTCGATCAGATAAACTTCTTAACCATCCTGCTGCTGCAAATTTAGGAACCCAGACAATATCCATAAAAACAAGATCGTAAGGGGAGTTTCCCAATAAAAATGAGGAAGTGTACAAGTCTTCTACTTGGTTGGTTGCATTGGGACCTTCAATAATTTCTAATTCAATATCAGGGTGTTTTTCGTTAAATTCTTGCACAAAAGGTTCCCATTGGGCTGCTTCTAAGGCTTGCATCAACAGGGTAACTTTTACAGGGGAAGCATTTAAACCAGGAATAATAGTCACTAGAACTAAACATAAACAGACAGCTACAGGGATGGCAAAACGAATGACCGCAGAAAGTCTCTTAAAAAAGGGATTCATAGGTTGCTGTGTTCTCATACTTTAGACTGTCATTTTAGGTAAGATATGGATTAAGGGCAGATAGGGTAAGCCTCTCAACGCCTTAACCCCTCTACTTCTAAGCTGTTTCTATGACTTCTACTTCGTTGTCACGAAAATGCGCTCGAAATCGTTTCTCAAACTTGACTAATACGGGTAGGTTAGCACTAACTGGCCTACCCTGCCAGTTGGTAACAATGTCAATTATCTCCCCTTCCATTCCTTTGAGGTCAAATGGTTCTTTCTTATGTTGAGGATGATGATAAACAATAACAGATTCTATAACGCGAATGCGATCGCCAATTTTCATATTCATTAACTCTCTATGATCCTCCTAATAAAGCTATGATGGGGATGATTTACAACTTTACTATTTTTGCATAGAGTGTCACTGGATCACAGGATTCATGAAATGGTTCATCTTTCAAAAAGTTACTTCATAGGTTAAATAATATAAAGAAAACTTGAATTTTTGTCAATTTAATGATTATAATTAAACCTTATACTTAAATCTTAAGAGAATGATATTTCCGATCTTAAGAAGGCAGTTATCCTATCGACAAGTTGCGGTTATTGTTGGCCGACTAATTATTATCGAGTTATTATTATTGGTCTTTGGGATACTGGCAGTTCGTCAAACTTATTATACCTATCATAATCATTCTTTTTTCTCATCACAAAGGTTGGATTCTGATATTTTACTTCCCACAGTTCCTTTGGCTTTGTCCTATGCTATCACTAATAATGATACAGAGCAAGTTAACCAGATTTTAAATACTAATTATCATGGTTTACAAGGATTAATTATTACAGATGTAGAAGGGAAAAAAATCACTAATTATTCTTATAAAAATTTAAGTAATAGGAAAAATTGGCTCAAGAATCTATCCACTGATACCCTTAACAATTATCCTTATGATTTACTTTTAGATCCGTTGTTATCAGAAGCTAAAACCTATTATTTTAGTGAAAGAGATGGGGGAAATGATGATCAAGACTTGATTGATGAAGAATTGATTATTGCTCGAGTTTATTATATTAGTAATATTTCCGAAGAATTTTCACAAGAACTATTACAATGGCTTGAAAATCCTTTTGAAAGGAATAGTCGCTTTCCTATTTATAATTTGACAATATTATTATTTATAATTGGTGGATTGTTTATCTGGAGTTTTATTGAATGTTTTGTGAGCTATCGACTTTTAACCCTCAGAGAAAAAGAACAATTATCCCAAAGACTAAAATTAGAAAAAGAACTGGTAAAACAAGAAATAGACAAAAGAAAAATTGCTGATCAAAATCAAGAAATGTTAAAATATCAGCAAATTCAACTACAAAAAGAAATTACGATTCTTCAGGATAATCTTAAAGAAAAACTTGTGCAAAATTCACGTTTAATTGAAGAAAGAGAAAAAGAGCGAAAGAAATTAGAAGAGTTGGAAAATTATCAAACTCAAAAAATACAAAATCTTCAAACTATTATTCAAGAATATGAACAAGAAATTTTAATTTTAGAAGTTTGGCAAGAAAAGTCTCAGGAGTTAGAAGAAATCAAACAAGAAAAAAATTATTTATTGTTACAATTAGAAGAGCAACAAGTTTTAGAAAAAGAAAGTAAAAAACAAATTAAATCTCTTAGAGAAAAAATTGAACTCTTAATGACTCAAAATAAAGAGAATAAAGAAAAAATCAATGATTTGCAGGAATTACAACTATCTAACAAAAAATCCATTCAACAGAGGGAAGAAACCATACAAAAAGAATTTGAACGACAAATCAATCTATTAAAATTAGAATCGCAATATGCTTTTGAAGAAGCGCAAAATATAGAGCAAGAAAAAGAAAAATTGATTCTACAAAATAAAGCTCTTCGAGAAAATTTAAACTCAGAAACTGAAAAAAATAAATACTTAGAATTTGTCCTAGAAAACTATAAAGAAGATAATAACATTATTGACGAAACAAAAACAACTAATAATGATTATCCATCAATTCCTACATCTAACTTAACTAATATTTCTAGTAGAAAAGCCATTAAAGCGTTTCAGAAATTAGGATTTGAAAAAGATAGACATAAGGGAGATCATTTCATCTTAAAAAAAACAGAAACTAATACCATTACTGTTCCCATTCCTCATCCTCGACAAGAACTCAATCCTCTCACTTTAAAAAACATTTTAATACAAACAAACACTTGTTTAGAGGATTTTTTAGATAATTTATAGTCGAAAACTGCTGTAACTAACGACCTAACGTTAATTCTTCCTTTTTTCCTAAAATACCTTGGGGTCGCCAAACCATTAAAATCATTAAAATTAGACCAATAATCATAATTCTAAAATAACCAGCTTGACTGGGACTTAAAATCCCCAGTTGAGGCAAAACAAAACGAGTTAGAGAATCATAACCCCAAAAAATGATTGCTCCTAAAAGGGTTCCGGCATTACTTCCTGAACCGCCTAAAACCACGATAATCCAAGTATTAAAAGTAATTAAAGGATCAAACTTATCAGGGTAAATAGTGGTTAATTGCCAAGCAAAGAAAGCTCCTGCAATACCAGCGATCGCTCCGCCTAACATAAAGGATTGTAACTTATATAAAAGGATATTTTTACCCAATGCTTTAGGAACTTGTTCGTCTTCTCGAATCGCTTTTAAGATACGTCCCCAAGGGGAATTAACCAAAAATTCCAAACTAGCATAAATTAAAGCTAAAACCGATAGAACCAAAACCATCAGTCCTGCTTTATAAGTATAGAAATAGAGGGCTGTTGTTCCTGTTATATAAACTAATAAAATTAAAGTTGTGGCAATAATCCCCCAAATAATTAAACTAATTGGTTTTCTCGGTTGATAACTTTTGCCTTGTATTTCTTTATTTTGTTTCCACTGATAAGCTAAACTCTTATAAAGGGTCCATTCTGCATAAATAGCCAATAGGGTTAAAATAGAAATTAATAATAGTTTGATAGGAAAATTGGCTTCTATATTCAGAGGTAAAGGATATTGTCTTAACCCTAATGCTCCTTTGGTTAACCATTCTTCATTTAAAGCAAATAAACGAACTAATTCTGAGACTCCGATAGTGACAATAGCCAAATAATCTTCTCGAAGACGTAGGGTAGACAGTCCAATTAATAACCCTAAAATAGCGGCTAAAATAGCTCCAACTAAAACAGCTAAAATAAAAGGAACCCCTGCTAACGTTAATAAGACGCTAGTATAAGCCCCCAAAGTCATAAAACCTACCACACCAAAATTAATGAGTCCTGTAAACCCCCATTGTAAATTTAACCCCAGGGCGAAAATTCCATATACTCCTGCTGAAGTGGTGATATAAATGATGTAACCGCTAATGCCAATGAGTTGAACTAATAAGGCGTTATCCATGAATATGAAAACTGAAGATAAATGGCATTGAGATTATACAGTAATTAAGAAAAATTGCCTAATTAATCTTATTTTAGAACAAGTATTTTCCTCCGCTTCTTTAACAACATAATATCAGTTCTCAAAAATAGCTAGAGATATCTAGTTTGGGGTGTGGGGTGTAGGGTGTAGGGTGTAGGGTTAAATCCCTTTTATAGCCCACCCTATTCAATTTTTAGAGAATTTAGAAGCGGATTTGGTATAAGAACCGAGAAAAGTTTGTTTTCTCGGTTCGGCGTATTGATTCAATTAATCAGGTGATGATTTAGATGTGATGAACTTCTAATTTACCAATCTTGAAGGAATCCTCAAAGGTATGCTCATCAGGGTTGGCAGCGATAATTAAAGTATTACCGGTTAGTCCACCGCTATTAATATCAGCCCAACGAGGAGAATACTCACCAATACCAGGGGTTTCATTGATTTCACTGTAGAAACTGTCGAGCAGAGCATCATTCAAAGAAGTGGCATTCGTATCACCAATCCAATACTTAATATCAGCGTCATAATCAACTGCATCTAAATAAGCGCGATCAACTTCAACTTCTTTAGAGAACTTGAAGAGAACATAGTTGAAATTCTGTCCTAAGTTATCGACTCGGTGAGCATGAGTACCTTCACTTTGGTCAGTTACCCCTAAACCACCAGAATAAGCACCGAGATAAGCATCTTTCCATTGTCCAGTTAAATCATCTTTGCCTCGGCTAAAAGCACTAACATCTACAGAAAGACCATCTTCGCTAAAGGTGCGAACATTACCGTCAGGACCATCTAAAGGACTGTTACCGGTAAGATGAAAAGTAGTTTTAATGGGGTCAGAGGGGAGAGCAGGATTCGTGTAACCACTCATATCGCTATCAGTGACAGAATCAGCAGTGACAACTGCGGTATTGATATAATTGCCAACAATGGTTTCACCAGGTACAGAAATATCCAGTTTTTTCAACTTGAAGGCATCGTCGTGGTCATTGTCACGCGCAGCAATCACCAGCGTGTCACCCACTAACTCATCAGCGTTAATATTAGCCCAACGAGCGTTATCAGAGCCACCAGAACCACCAGAGTTATATTCCTTGGCGAAGCTATTCAAGATCTGGCTGTTTAAATGGGTAATATCTCCATTGCGATCGCCAATCCAAACGGTGATATCGCTATCATGGCTAATGGAATCGAGGAAGGCGCGATCAACGGTTACTTCTTTGTCAAACTCAAAGAGAATATAGTCGTTACTACCGCCATTATCGACTCGGTGATGAGAACCACTCTCATTACGATTGGTAACACCTAAACCACCACCATAAGCTCCAAGGTAAGCGGTTCGCCAGTTACCACCGGACTTATCACTACTAAAGGCACTGACATCAACAGAAACACCATTTTCCATAAACGTGCGAATATTGCCGTTATTTCCAGTGGTGGAACTATTTCCGGTCAAGACAAATGTGAGGTGTTCTTCAGGGGTGGTTATGGTTAAATCTTGGGCTGCTTGAGTAGCAGAAACATACGTCCAAGTTTCCCCCACACTGAGAATGCCATCAGAACCTTGGTCTGTAGAAACATCTAAAGTAGGAGTAAAGTCATCGCTACCATCTCCGATGGTTCCATTGTCGTCTGTAACAAAGATTTCATTAGCAGCAAAAGCAATGTTACCCGTATTAGTAACTAGGTAAGTAAAGGTAACATCACTACCAGCAGCAATTTCAGGAAGGTTAGTCAGATCGGTAACATCAATTCCATTGACAAATTTTTCGATCTCGATACCAGGATCAGCAGGTAAATTAATGTAATGAGAGTGATCTTCATCTGTTACATCACCAGCAACCACCGTTCCAGTATTTTTATAAATACCAGTGCTGATGGTGTCGAAATCTAACCCAGAAATAGCACCACTACCAACTAAATCAACTTCTATCTTGACAACATCACTATCATTGATGTTGAGTGTTTGGAGACTACCGTTACCAGGGGCAGGAATAGCAGTAGTGGTAACATTTCCATCAGCATCAGTTGTGAAAACGATACCACCAGCTTCTTCGATATCCACAAAGTTGATGGAGTTAACAGTAACTGGATTGTCCAAATCAAAAGTAATGACACCACCACCAGCATTATCATCAGGATCAGAACTATCTCCATCTTCAGAAATAATTAAGATGTTGCCTTCACTATCGGTTGCTAAATCATCATCTCCACCAGTTGGATTAGCACTATCAAAGATCATGGCACCAAATCCAGTAGCAGAGATAGTTAAACCGAGATTCTGGTATTCGTTATCAATAACAGTACCAGCAGGTAAAGGATTGCCAGAACCATCGGTTTCAAAATCAATGACAGTATTAACAACGGTAGATAAATCTTGAGCAATTCCTGTTTTTTGGTAAATCCAGGTTTCACCAACCTCTAAGAGATTATCTCCGTCTCCTTTATCAATAATTTCGGTGATAACTCCTTCTTGGTCATCCGTTACTACAACTTCGCTTTCGTCAAAATCAACTTCCCCAGTGTTGGTTACTTCATAAGTCCAAGTTACTGTATCACCTGCAAGGATTTCTGGTGCTTCATCTGGACTGTCAGCATCGACCCCATTGGTAAATTTCTCAATGTCAATACTAGGGATGAGTTGAATTAAGCCTGCGTCTAGGGTATCGTTGAAGTCTCCTGACTCTAAAACAACAGTTTGAGTCATACCGTTCATGGTGGGATCAGCATCACTATCAACGGTGTCATCGCCACCTGCATTAGCAGTGGTAAATTCAAAGCCATCTGGTGCCACAAACATGACTTTGTATTCCCCAGGGGTTAACCCAGTAAAGGCGTATTCTCCATTGGCATCGGTCATGGTGGTGATAGGATTACCTGCATCATCTAAGACGGCACTACCATCGGGGTTTTGCAGTTTAACTAAGACCCCTTCAACTCCTGCTTCTCCTGCATCTTGAATACCATTGCGGTTATCATCCAGAAAAACGAAATCACCTAAACCTGCTGTTTTGAAGAACCCTGCATCGATGGTAGGGTTATTTTCGCCAGAACCTAAGACCACCACATCGGACATTAAACCGTTGTTGGGGTCAGCGTCAGAGTCCACTGCTGTGTTGTTTCCTGCTTGGAAAGGACTCACACCATCAAACCCATCCGGTTGAGTAAACATGACTTTGTACTCGACTCCAGGGGTTAAACCTGTGAAGGCGTAACTTCCATCTCCTGCGGTGATGTCGGTTTCAACCACATCGTCAATTTCACCATCATTATCAAGATCCGCTAAGAGTTTGACTTCAACCCCTGCAATACCGGCTTCTCCATTATCTTGAATCCCGTTAGCGTTGTCATCTTCAAAGACGAAGTCTCCTAACGATGCGGTTTGATAAAAACCCTGGTCAATGGTGGGGTCATTTTCTCCTGGATCTAGGTTAATTACATCAGAAATCAGACCATCACTATCAACTGTATCATCTCCCCCTTGATTGGCTGGACTAACACCATCAAACCCATCGGGTTGTTCAAATTCAACTTTATAATCCCCCGCAACCACCGTAAACATATACATCCCATCAGCATCGGTGGTGGTGCTATCAACTATTTCTCCTGCTTCTATTTCCCCGTCTCCATCTATATCGGCTAATAAGTTGACGGTGACTCCTTCAATGCCGTTTTCTCCTCCATCTTGAATCCCATTAGCGTTGCTATCTTCAAAAACAAAGTCTCCTAATTTTGATAATTCTACTTCGACGATGACAAACTGCCTATCAGGGTTGAATACTCCATCATCGGTGGTATCTGGTGTAATAATTACTGCTAGTTTGTCCCCAAACTCTGGGACAAACCCATCTCCTTGAGTTAAAGCTAATTCCGCAATTCTTTGCGCTCTTTCTTCGCTAAAGGGTCCTAAACCCCCTGTTGTGTTCTCATCATCAATGATCTCCCAAATGGCTCTTTGTACATCTCCATAGGTTACTATTCCTAGACTATTCCCAGTTTCATC
>JAAUYD010191668.1_pt1 | contig 13868 bp, 12 predicted proteins | sample 7278101 | NCBI WGS metagenome assembly JAAUYD01 (sample SAMN14350128, study PRJNA611818) | marine sediment metagenome | isolation source: surface marine sediment (0.6m) | place: French Polynesia: Moorea | collected 2018-08
CGGAGACGCTGATGCGCGAGGCCATGCCACCCAGGACGGAACGTCCGAGTCGGTCTCGGTCTGGCTCGATGCACGGGGCGGCGATGGAGGGGACGCCAGCGGAGACGGCACCCAGGTCGGGGATGGCGGAGCGGCAACGGGCCGCGCTCACGGCGAGTCGACACGCGGCGCCCCCGTCAGCTCGAGGCTGGTTGCTACGGGCGGGAACGCAGGCTTTGCCACGGGGGGCGCCGCGTCCGGCCGGGGTGGTGACGTGGACCTGGCCGACCGGGTCTCCGGTTCGACGAGCGGTTTGCTCGTCCTCCGCCAGGAGGCCATTGGAGGCAGTGGAGCGAGGGGTGTCGGGGGCGACGCCACGAGCAGGCTGAATGCGGTCAACCCGGGGGGCGGGGATCTCGAGGTCGAGTTGGTCGCAACCGGAGGCAACGTGTCCGACTCGGCCGGGCAAGCCGGGGCGGGGCACGTGGAAGGCAGCGCGACTGCCGTGGGAAACGTGGTGCTGGAGGGAACCGCGACCTCGGGGTTGGGAGCGAGCGCGGGGAGTGCATCGATCGGCCCGCTGTTCGGTGAGTCGACCGGCGGCGGGGACGTCGAGGTGCGCGCCGTCCTTCGCGGCGACCAGGGGCGGTTCGGCATCCGCTCGCCCGGAACTGAAGCCCTGATCGAAGACGCGGTGGATGGCCGAACCACCGGACGCCTCGTCCTCGAGCAGATCGCGTTGGGTGGTCAGAGCCCCAGCTCGACGGGGCCGGGGGATGCCGGCGACGCCCGAAGTGTCCTCGATCGGGTCGCTTCGGCCGAGGCTCTCGAGGTGAAGACCACGGCTTCGGGCGGAGAAGTCCAGTTCCGCGATCAGCGCCAAGGCGGAGACGCGCTTGCGAGCTCGAAGGCTTGGAACGACGCCGGAGACACGCTCTCGCAAGCGGAGGCCACCGGTGGGCTCGCGGGTTTCGGGGGGATCGCCGACGCGGAAGCGGAAGCCGTCTCGGCTGCAAACGGCCGAGAGGTTCGCGCCGTCGCAACGGCCGAAGGCGGGCGGTCCTTCGGGGCTCCTGGTGGCGCGGCGCGAAGCGACGCGCGGGCCACCGCGCTCGGCGACTCTACCGTCCAAGCGGAGAGCGTTGCGACCGGCGGACTCGCACTGGAGCGCGGATCGGCCCACGCGGTGGCGTTTGGCCGGAATCAGGGAGCCTCGCCCGTGACCGTCGAGGCGAAGGCGGTCGGGCGCGGCGCGTTGGCGACCGCTCATGGGGAGTCCATCTCCGGATCCGTGGAGGTCGTGGCGGAGGCGACCGCCGAGGATCTGGAGGGATCGGTCCGCCTGGAGGACGCCGCTTCCGGCTCGACGGCCGGTCGCCTCGAGCTTCGGCAGACGGCCCGTGGCCAATCCCGGTTCGAGCGGGGGCTCGGCAAGGACGCGGAGTCGATCCTCCATGCCACGAACCCGGGTGGGGGCGAGCTCGAAGCCGTCGTCGAGGCGATCGGCACCGAGAACGCGCTGGCCTCGGGGCGGGCCGTGGGCGAGTCCGACGTCGAGCTGATCGTGCTCTCCACCGCAGAGACGGGCCGCGCTCGGCTCTCCGCTGCGGAAGCGATCTCCACGGGGGGCGGGGACGTGAGCGTCGTGGCGGAGCTTCGCCAGGGCGCGGCGGAGCAGGGCGGCAGCTCGAACGCGATCCTCGTCGACGTCGCAAGGGCGACGACGCAGGGCTCGACTTCGCTCGAACAGAAGGCGTACGCGGGAGCGGGCGGGCGGGCGGTCAGTCGCCTTCGCGGCGCTGCCGACGCCGAGTCGGTCGAGGTGACGACTCTCGCGGTCGCGCGGGGTGACCGCGTGGCTCAGGCCGAGTCGGTCGCGGAGAACAAGAGCGGAGCCGCCGCGGCCAGGGCTCGCGCTACGGGCGAGGAGTCGAGTCAGGAGGCTCGCACGGGCGCGGCGGAATCGCTGGCGATGGCGCGTACCTACGGAGATGGCCAGGCCGTGCTCGCCGAGAGCGAGGCCGTCGGCGGCGCACAGTTCTCGTTCGGCGGCGGTACCGGCGGGCGGGCGTCGAGCGAGAGCATCGGGCAGGCCCTGGGCGACTCCCCCGTGGAGGTGCGCGACGCCGCCTACGGGGGGCCCGTCCGCCTGGGTACGCCCCCTGGGCTCGCCCTCTCGCGAGCAACAGGCCGGAATCGCGGCGCCAGCGCCGTGATCGTCGAGTCCATCGCGCGGGGCGGCGAGGGGCAAGGGTCCGCCGGCGGCGCGAAGGGCAGCGGTCACGCCGCTGGGTTCTCGGAGCGGGGTGACGTGAGTGTTCGCGTCCAGCAGACCGGGGGCGATGGCGGACGCTCGGGCGGGGATGGGGCCAGCTCGAAGCTGGACAACGCTGCTGAGGGCGACACGAAGGGCTCACTCTTGCTGGATCAGTTTGCGGTGGGAGGCGACGCCGACGCCGGGCGGGGTGGCGATGCGGCCTCCCTCCTGCAGAAGAGCGTGGGACGGGTCGAGAAGCTCGAGATCCGCTCGGAGGCCGTGGGGGGAGACTCGCCGACTTCTCCCGGCAGAGCGCTGGCATCCGGAGTCGCGACCGCGACCGGAGATGCCGATGTCTCCGTCTTCGTTCGCGCCCGCGGCGGCAACGTCCCTGGGAGAGGCACGGAAGGGGGTTTCGCGCGGCTCGGGCCGGTCCGGGGGCGATCCGACTCGGGCTCCGTGCGGGTGGAGGGACGCGCCGAGAGTGGGGGGCCGGGCCGGGGAGGTGGCTCCGCAGCCGAGCTCTCGCGGGGCCGTCCCCAGATCCTGATCGACGCCGTCCAAGGCGATACCAGTGGCGACCTCGAGATCATCCAGGCCGCCCGCGGTGCGGACGCCCTCGTCGCCGGGCGAGCGGAGAGCGTGCTCACCAAGTCGACCTCGTCGACGTCGCTCGTCGGGCGGGCGTTCGCGAGCGGAGGGTCCGGCCGAGCCGTGACGACGCCGAACGGAAGGGTCGCGGGCACGGGCGCGAGGGGAGAGGCGACGCTCGACCTCTTCAACGATGCGGGCGTGGTCATCGGGGAGGCGAGCGCGAACGGGGGGCTGGCCGCGGGGGGGCGTGCCGGGGACTCACGCGCGATCGCGCGAGGCGAGACGACCGGCGACGGCCACGACGTGATGATGAGTGCCGTCAGCTCTTCGCCCGGGGCCGAGTTCATCTTCGAAGGGGGCACGGGAGGGCAAGCCTTCTCGGACAGCGTCGCGATCACGCGGGGCCGCAGTCGCGCCGAGGCGACGAGCCGCGCGAGCGCGGGCGGGTCCGATGGGCCGCGGACAGGGAGCGCCACCGCACGGGCGGAAGCGACGACGCAGTCGGATGCGGACAGCGTTGCCTCTGCCGTGGCGGAGACCGGCGTGCCCGTCGGCATGGGCGTTCGCGACGGACTCGGACGCGCCACGGCGCGGGCCCGCAGCGCGGGTCACGCGACATCGACCAGTGTGGCTGCCTCGGGCCAGTCGATCTTCGTCGGCGCAGACCGGCCGGTCGGTGGCGATCTTCTGGCGACGGCGATCTCCGAAGGCGCGACGGCGACCGCGACGGCAACCGCGCTTTCCCGGGCCGCGTCCCGGGGGCTCCTCGAGACCGAGGTGGTCGTCACCTCGAGCGGCGACGCCGGGCGCGCGGCGGTGAGCCACATCGGGACCGTCCCCGCTGCGCTGCCGAACGAAGCGCTGGCTTCGACCGTGATGGAGGTGGTCAACGCGCCGGGGCGGGACGCCGTCGACGCTCTTGCGGGGCCGTCCCTCAGGGCTCAGCTGGCGCAGACCCGATTGAACTCGCTGGTTTCGTTCGCGTCCGAGAACGATGCCGGCGTGGCCGGTCCGAGCAGCGTCGACGCCAGCGTGCTCTTCACCCTCGATGCGTTCGAGACGTCGGATCCCCAGCAGATCCATCTGGGACTCTTCGAGCTCGACGCGGGGCCGGAGAGCTTCGTGTCGATCGCCCTCGAGGTGTCGGCGGATGGCGTGACGCTCGTCGACGCCTTCTTCGATCAGGTCGGAGAGGCCGTGGCGTTCTTCTCGGATCGGCTTCTCTCGTTCCACATCCAGCCCACGGTCGAGATCGACGACATCGGGCCGGGGCCGCCCTTCCCGGTGGTCCAGCCGATCGAGCTCACCGTTCGGCTCGTGCTCGAGCAGATGGCCGGCGCCGATCCCACGAGGGCGCAGCTCGTGCTGGCGCGGACGGTCGTCGCCGAGCCCGGAGTGCTCTGGCTGCTCGCGATGGCGTGGTGGCCCATCGCGCGTCTGGGGCGGCGTCGGCGCGCCTGAGCGACCTCGGGGCTCAGGACCAGGCCTTTTTCAGCACCTCGCTGTGTGCGAGGGCGCGGGCATAGTAGTCGTGGGACTCGCCGGCGAGGAGCTCGTTCGAGGCCTCGACGAGGGCCGCGTAGGCGGCCCAGGCCAGGGCGCTCCCGACCGAGATGCGCTGGACGCCGAGCGCCAGGATCTCGTTCACGCTCGGGCCGCCCGGGATTAGCAGCACGTTCAGCGGGCGGTCGATGCTCGCAAGGACGCTTCGGATGTCGTCGGGCGCCACCAGCGCCGGCGCGTAGAGGGCATCGGCGCCCGCCTCCTGGAAGGCCTGGAGCCGCTTGATGGTGTCGCCGAGGTCGGGATTGCCGCGCAGGTGGTTCTCGCAGCGGGCCGTGAGGAGGACGCGATCGGGCTCGTCCGCGACGGCTTCGGCGGCGGCGCGCACGCGCTCGACGGCGAGGTCGAAGGGGTAGAGGCCCGCGTCTTCGCCCCAGTCCTCGATGGAGCAGCCCGCGACGCCGGCGGCTGCCGCGGCGGCGACGGTGGCGGCGGCGTCCTCCGGCGTGTCGCCGAAGCCGTTCTCGAGGTCGGCCGACAAGGGCAGGGCGGTGGCGCCGTTCAGCTCGCGGGCGTGCGCGATGGCCTCGTCGCGCGTGATCTGACCGTCGCGGCGGCCAAGGGCTGCGGCGGCGCCCTGGCTCGTCGTGGCCAGCGCCTGAAAGCCCTGGGCCTCGAGGACGCGGGCGGAGCCGAGATCCCAGGGGTTCACGAGGACGAAGCCGCCCTCCTGCTCGTGAAGCTCGCGGAAGCGCCGGCGCTTGGCGGAGACGTGCGGATCGGACATGGGACCTCCGGGACGCTCTTGGAGGAGGCGAACGGTACCACGCGGCAGGCCTGGACCTGTCACCAGAGCGGCGGCGAAGCGGTAGGCTTGCGGGGTTGCGAGCCCACGGAGGAGCCATGGCCGAGTACGTCTGCATCATCCAGGAAGGCCAGGAGGCCGAGCGCCAGAAGGATGCGCTCTCCGCCGCCCTGAAGAAGCTCGGCCAGGAGGCCTTCGGCGACGACCCGGCCCAGACGGAGATCGACTGGCGCGTGATCAAGCCCGACTTCGCGTGGACGGCCGGCGAGCCGAGCCACTCGTCCGTGGTGATCCGCTCCGTCCCGGTAGGCCTTCCCAACGAGCGCCGCGAGCCCTTCCTGCGCGCCGTGGGCGAGCTCTTCGTCGAGCACACCGGCTGCCACATCAACGACGTCGTCATCACCGCCTGGGACGGCCCGCTCCCGGTCTGACCGGAGCAAAAGGAGACCCCATGCCCCTGTATCGCTGCGCCGTCCAGGAAGGACGCACCACTCGCGCCCAGCGCGAGCAGATCGCGAAGGAGGTCGTGCGCGTGCACTGCGGCGTGACCGCGGCTCCGCCGTCCTTCGTGCACGCCTTCTTCACCGAGTACCCGGCGAGCGAGATGCCCGGCGGCAAGGTCGCCTTCGTGCTGGGCTCGATCCGCCAGGGCCGCACCGACGAGCAGAAGGCGCAGATCGCAAGCGACCTCGGCGAGAGCGTGGCGACGGCCCTCGGCTGCAGCCCCGCAGAGGTGGCCGTCGTGACCGCCGACGTGCCCTCCAAGTGGATCATGGAAGGCGGCGAGCTCTTGCCAGAGCCGGGGGAGGAGGCGGAGTGGCTCGAGCGCCATCGAGAGGGGCCCGACGCACATTGACCGACCTCGTCCTCCACCACTACGACCTCTCGCCCTTCGCGGAGAAGATCCGGCTGTGCCTCGGGCGCAAAGGGCTGCCCTGGAAGTCGGTGCAGACGCCGATGGTGCTTCCCAAGCCGGACCACTTCGAGCTCACCGGCGGCTACCGGCGCGTGCCCGTGCTGCAGATCGGGGCCGACGTCTACTGCGACAGCCACCTGATCACGCGCGTGCTGGACGCCCACTCCCCCACGCCGCCGCTCTCTCCCCCGGGCCGCGAGGTGGAGGAGATCGCCTTCTCGCGCTGGGCCGAGACGACCTTCATGATGGCGGTCCTGGCCTTCTTCGGGATCGGCGGCGTCTTCCCGGAGGACTTCGTCGAGGACCGCTCGAAGACCATGGTGCCGCCCGGCCAGGACATGGCGCAGGCCGGCATGATCCTGCCCTCGAAGCTCGTCCAGATCCGCAGCATGGTCGAGCGCGTGGATCGTCAGCTCGCGGACGGGCGGCCCTTCGTGTTCGGCGACGAGCCCTGCGCCGCGGACTTCTCGGCCTTCCACCCGCTGATGATGCTCACCATCCACGAGCGCACCGCCGCGCTGCTCGCACCCTACGAGCACGTCCAGGCCTGGATGGGCCGGGTGCCGAGCGTGGGCCACGGCAAGCCCGAGCCCATCGACGTGGCTGAGGCCATCGAGATCGCCCGGCAGGCGACGCCGGCGGCCTACGAGGGCGAGCCCGTGCTGCCGGACGGCATGGAGATCGGGACCCCGGTGCTCGTGCTGCACGACGAGTTCGGATCCGGGCACGTCTCCGGGACCCTCGCGGCCTCGGGGCTCCACGAGATCGCCGTGCGGCGCCAGACCGAACGCGCCGGCGAGGTGGTGGTGCACTTCCCGCGCGACGACTTCGCCGTCATCGCGACGGGCTAGGCGGGGTCGGGCTCGACCCGGAGGAGCTCGGCGGCGCGTTCGGGACGGTCCGAGGCGGCGAGGTTCTCGCTCAACCGCTCGCCGGCGCTCGTGTCGACCCGGATGAAGCTCTGGCTCGGGTCGTCGCCCGGGGCGATGCGCACGGACATCGATGAGCCGGGCCAACGGAGCTCGATGAGCCCGTCGGCGCTCGTCTCGCGCTCGGCTCCGAGGAGCGTCTCGAAACGGCGGGCGGCGGCATCGGGCTCGCCGCTCGAGAAGTGCACGCCGCGGATCCGCGAAGGAGGCAGGGCCTCGGCATGCGTCTGCAGGAAGGGCTCCCACTTCTCGGTGAGGCCACTCTCGCGCTGAGCCCGCTTGTCGGCCTTCAGCACCTGGATCAAGAGGCCCTTCGGCAGCAGCTCCGGTGCGCGGACGAAGTACTCCTTCCAGTTGGGCACGACGCGACCGACCATGGGCTCCTCGCCGATGGCCCGGGCAAGCTCGAGGCTCGCGTCGAAGTCGTCGACGAGGAAGGTCACGTGGTGGAGCGCGGCGCGGCCTCCGTGCCGCTCGACGTAGCGCTCGTTGGGGCTCTTCTTCCCGCTCCCCTCCATCCAGGTGATGAGCTCGAGCATCCCACCGTCGGGATAGTCGACCTGCCCGCCCTGGAAGCCCATGCGCCGCTCGCCGCCGCCGAGCCCTCGGGTGCCCCCGAGGTCGGAGCGCAGCACCCGATCCCAGGCGAGGAGATCGTCGAGATGGACGGCGAGGGCGATGTGCTCGAACTGCGCGGGCGCGTTCATGGCGCGTCAATCCTCCCGACGCACGCCGAGCTGCGTGATGAAGAGCGCGCCGCCCGTCATCGTGAGGCCCTTCAGGAAGAACGAGAGCTGGATGGCCCGCATCTGCTCGTCGGGGTTCGTCACCATCTCGTAGCCGTGCACGGTGAACGTCACCGGGATCAGGAAGGCCACGATCAGCCAGCCGCCCAGGCGCGGCAGGGTATCCAGCAGGATCAGGATCGCGCCCGCCAGCTCCACCACGCCGGAGATCAGCACCCAGAAGGTCTTGAACGGCATGGCCTCGGGCATGAGCGAGGCGTAGCCCTCGATGTCCGTGAAGTGGGTGATTCCGGAGAGGAAGAAGATCGCGGTGAAGAGGATGCGAGCGGTCCAGCCGATCGCGGGGTGGTGGATCTCGAGGTCCCGGGCCATGGCGCCTCCCATCGGGTCGCCCGGGTTCTAGCGCACCCCCTGGTGCCGGTCAGCTGCAGCGTCGCGTCCGACGAAGAAGGGCGCCGGCCTCAGAGGAGGCCGACGCCCGGGGCCGAGGGTGGCGAGGGGCTAGTCGCCAATGGTGAAGGAGGGGAGCTCCTCGGCCGTGAGGTCCTCGTACCAGGCGCAGAAGCCGAAGGCGCCGCCCACGCTGGGTGCGCCGCCGCCGAGCTGCGCGGTCCACATGTCCATGAGGTCGTCGCCCTCGCCGTAGAGCTGGCAGAGCATGCCGACGGCGGGGATCGTGCACTCGTCCTGGAGCTCGGTCTGCGTCTTGCTGTCGCTCCAGCGGTAGTTCACGCCGTCCTCGACGATCTCGGCCAGGCAGTGCATGAGCGGCCAGTAGCCCTCCATCATGGTGGTCTCGAGCGTTGCCTCGACGCCGCAGCTGGAGACCCAGTAGGGCCGGTCGATCACGCGCCACTCGGACTCGCCGTCGAACTCGGCGGGGTAGTCGAACTCGTCGTGGTCGTCCGTCGAGAAGAGCTTGCCGGTGTTGGCGCGCGCCATCTCACCTTCGGTGAAGCAGGAGCCCGAGTAGTTCACGGCGTTGGTGAAGAGCTCGATCGTGGCTTCCTGACTGGCCTCCTTGCAGTGCTGGTAGATCGGGAAGTAGGGCGAGGCCGGCGTCGCGTACTGGGGCATCAGCTCGTCGCAGGCGTCCTTCGTCCACTGGACGGGGTGCGGCATGTTCGAGCCCACGCTCGCGCCGTACTCGACCAGCACCGAGAGGATGCGCTCCTCGAGGCCCTGCTTCAGGAACTCGTCGAAGAGGAGGCCGAGCACCCCGGAGTTGCCGAGCACGCCGTTGAGCAGGCTCTCGAGCATGTTCTTGATGTCGGAGTGCACGCCCTCGAAGCTGCCCAGCGCCTTCGTCGACTGGACCTGGCGGATGGTCACGTTGCGCAGGCGCGCGTTCACGAACTCGACCCGGATCGGCGAGGGCGGAGCGTTGGTGAGGTGCTCGAGGTTGCCCTGGGTGTCGTCGTGGATCGCCGCCGTCGCGCAGACCTCGAGCGGGTCGTACTCGAAGGTGCCCCACTGGAAGCCCGTGATGTGGCTCGTGTTGAAGGGCCCGGAGATGGTGATGTCGTGGGGCGTCGTCTCGCCCCGCAGCTGGCCGCCCGGAAGCTGGATGCAGACGTTGAAGAAGGCGTCCGCATGCGATGCGTTCACGCCGCTCGGTGCATCCCAGGTCACGTTGTACCAGACGTCCGTGTCGTGCAGGCGGACGGCCGACTCCGTGGTGTCCACGTCGGCCATGGTCTTGAAGTGCTCGTGCTCGACCAGGTCGGCGGTCGGCTGGTTGTTGTGCCAGCCGGTGTCCAGGTCCACCACCTCGTAGGTGCCGCGGGTCTGGCCGCCGAGGCGCGAGTGCTGGATCGGAATCGCGAACGGGATGTCGTCCATCTTGATCACGCCGACGTCGAAGCCGGGCAGCGTGTAGTCGATGGTGTGGATGTCCTTCCAGCTGGCGCTCACGATGTCGCCCACCGGGAGCTCACCGCACTCGTAGCGCTTTGCGGGCGGCACGGTGTTCGGGTAGCTGGGCGTGGGCGTGATCCACTCGAAGACGCTGTGCGGGGTGACCGGGTAGTGGTTGCAGTGGCCGTAGAAGCGGTCCTCGAAGAGCTCTGCCGCCAGCCGCCCGAAGAGTCCGTAGCGCGCGGCGAAGTCGATCTCGTCGCTCGAGTCGGTGGTGGTGCCAACGGCGAGCCAGCGCAGCGGGAACCAGCCGGCGGGGTACGGGAAGCGGTCGGCCACCGTCACCTCGACGAACACCATGCCATCGTTTTGGATGGGCGGGGTGTTCAGCACGAAGACGCGGTCGTGGCGGTCGAGGATCATGATCTCGCCCGCGCTCGTGTCGGGCTGGTTGCGCAGGGGCAGGCCGTCGGAGAGCGCCCAGCGCTCCACCTGGCTGCCGCCGTTGCCCTTGATGCCGCCGACGGGGTCGAAGGTCGGGTTGACCGTCCCGCCACCGTCGCCGCCGCCCACGTTGGCGAGCCCGTCGGCGCCGCCGAAGCCGGGATCGGGATTCGGCGGGGTGTAGTGATAGATCACGTAGTCGCCGGAGGCCGTGGGCGGCTGGAGCCAGTCCCCACCACCCCCGCCGCCGGGCTGCTGGCCCAGGGTGAAGCCGGGGCCGCCCGAGCCCGGGTCGCCCTCCTCGAGGCCGTGCTCGACCAGCAGCGAGAGGTACTCGTCGTGGCTCTCGAAGATCGGGACCTCGGCGACGAAGACCTCGGGGGTCTCGGCGATGAGCTCGAACTCCATCTGCTGGTAGATCTGTCGGCGCTTCTTGCGCCCCTCGTCGAGGGTCTTCGCGTGGAACCTGTCGGTGGTCTCGATCTTGGGCGCCAGCTTCTGCTGGGGCTGCTCCACCGGCTCGTCGCAGGCGATGAGGGGCATGGCGAGGAGGCCCACCAGGGCCAGGTTCGCGAGGGGGCTCTTGCTCGGGCTGCGCTTCGTCATCTGGTCTCTCCTTGCTCGAAATCGACGAAGCCAAGGTCCCATCCGGGCCGGGGCCGAGCTTGAAGAGCACTTGAGCGTTGGTTGATGAGGGGCCGTGTGAGACCTCACGCCCCGGGCGCTGGCGCGTTCTCCGGGCTCCTGACGCCCCTGGGGGGCTGGGCTGGGCCCTGGCCCGACGTTCCCGCGGTCGCAGCCCTGAGCGCGCGCTCACGGAAGGAGAGGGGGTCACCACCACCGGGCTCGTCCGCCCTCGGCAGCGGACGGTCAGATCGCCTCGATCGCTCGAGTCAATGAGCTCGTCGTCCCCTACGCGCCGCTGCCGCCTCGCTTGGCGAGATCCCGCAGGCCCACCAGCAGATCGCCCCACCAGTACCCCATGGCGCCCTGGAGCTCGCCGCCCACCAGGCCGTGGCGGGCCGGGTGATCGGCCGGGATCTCCTCCCAGCCGCGCTGCTCGAGCACCACGCGGGTGCCGCCCTCGACGGCCGCGAAGACGATCTCGACCTCGGTGGGCGGATCGTCCGGGCCGAAGTCGCGGCCGCCCAGCTCGAACACGAGGCGGGAGCCGGGCTCCCAGGCCACGATCCGGCCGAGTACGAACACCTCGTCCGCCTCGTCGTCGAACACCTCGACGAAGCGGCCGCCCACGCCGCCCTCGAAGCGCATCTCGCCCTCCCGGCTCGTGCCCGGCCGGAAGCGCGGGCCCGAGCGCCACCAGGCGTCGACCTCGTCGGTGAAGAGACGGAAGGCCTCGTCGGGATCGACCGAGACGGTGGTGGTGACGCGGACGACCTCGGCGTCGCTCACGTGCGGCGCCTCGGCCGCTTGCTCCGGCTCTTGCTCCGGCTCTTTCGGGTGGGCGACTCCGCATGGGCCTTGAACGCCGCGAGCTTCCCGGTCCAGAAGCGCTCGACCTCCTGCAGCCAGCCTTTCAGATCCTGGAACGGCTCCGGGCGCAAGCGGTACAGCCGGACGCGGGCATCGTCGTCCACGCGGTCCTCCTCGACGAGCCCGTGGGTGCGCAGCACGCGCAGGTGCCGGCTCATGGCCGGCGGGCTCATCTCGAACGCCTCGGCCAGCTCCCCCGCACGATGGGGGCGCTGGATGAGGCGCTCGATCACCTGCCGACGGGTGGGGTCGGCCAGGGCGGCGAGGGTGGCGTCGAGATCGGGGTGAGGCTCGGGCACCGATCGCTCAGCTCTCGCCCTTGTGTTGGGTGAAGATCCAGCGGTGGCCCTCGGGATCCACGGCGCGGTAGATGCGCGCGCCGTAGAACTGGTCTTCGGGCTCGGCCGAGATGGTCGCGCCGGCCTCCCGGGCCTTCTCGCAGTGGGCATCCACGTCGTCGACGTAGACGTTCACCTGCGAGTGCGGGCCGGGCAGGTCCTTCGGGCTCTTCATCCCGGCGGCCTCCCACACCGTGGCCAGCATCACCACCGCGTCTCCCATCGCGAGCTCGGCGTGGCCGACGCTGCCGTCGTCCATGTCGAGCTGGTAGGTCTTCTCGAAGCCGAAGGCCTTGCACAGGAAGTCGATCGCCGCCGGGGCGTCGGCGTAGGCGAGCATGGGGATGATGCCCTGGTGTCCCTCGGGTCGCGCGATCGTTCGCGCGCTCACTTGGCCAGCTCCTTGATGCTCTCGTCCCAGGCCGCCTGGTCGATGCGCTGGGCGAAGCACCAGACGTGGCCGCCGAGATCGGCGGCGAGATAGTTGCGATCGCCGTAGTGGACGTCGGTGGGCTCGCGGACGATGCGGGCGCCGGCATCGGCCGCGTGCTTGCAGTGGGCGTCGACGTCGTCCACGTAGACGAAGAGCGACTGGGTGAAGCGCCCGTCGATCTTGTCGGGGCTCTCGGCGCCTTCCAGGCTGCCGTCGAGCCCGCCGACCATGATCAGGCCGTCGTCTCCGAGCTCGAGCTCCGAGTGCACGATCTGGCCGTCGGGGCCTTCGATCTTGACCCGGGTCACGAAGCCGAAGGCCTTCTCGAGCCAGTCGATGGCGGCGGCGGGGTCCTGGTAGAAGAGGGCGGAAGAGATCCGGGGCCAGCCCGGGGGCGGCTTCGACATGGGGTGTACTCCTGAGGGGGTGTGGGTCCGTGGAGTCGTTCACGACCTGAGCAATAGTTAACACCAAGGTGAACTAAATGTCCAGGTGAAATCGACGGGAGCCGCTCCGGAGTCTGGCTAGTCGCCCGATCGAGTCAGGAAGTCGGCGACGGGCCGCGAGAAGCGCATCTGGCCGGGGACCGGGCGCTCGGCTCTCCAGCCGTTGCGGGACGCAGGCGATGCGCCTCCGGCCTGGGCACTCGGGTCACTCACGATGATCGTGGTCATGGCGTCGAGAAAGCCCTGGGTGGTGAGGAACATGGCCTCGCTGAAGAGCTCGACGTTGTCGTAGACGAGCACGAGACGATCCGTCTCGGCGTCGTGGGCGACGTCGATCTCGACGAAGTCGCAGAGCACCTTGATCATGCCCGCGACGGCGCGCGTGTTCGCGAGCAGGCCGTCGACCGTGAGCTCGGCGTCGCGCCGCCCGGCCGCGACGAAGCCGGTGTAGAGGCCGCTCTCGATCAGGCCCGTCGCGCTCTGGCGGCCCGCCTCGCGCATGAACTCGGGGTCGCGCCCACCGGCCGTCTCCCAGAAGACGTCGAGCAGCTCCATGTGGAGCGTGGCGGGGTACCAGGCGACACCCACGGGCTTGTCCTCGAGCAGGGCCAGGGCCTCGCGCGAGAGCCGCACCTCGAGGTCGGCCTGATACAGCCGACCGGACGCGAGCAGGTCCTGGAGGGCTGCGGCCAGCCCCTCGATCAGCGTGCCTTTGACGCTTCCTTCGGGCATCGCTCGAACGGTTCGGCCGCTGGTCCACGTGACTGAACCCCTTTTCAGGGCCTCGGTGGAAGGGCCCAGCGGGCTCCGGCCTGTGCGACATTCCCGCGTGCTCAGCTCGCTCCCGGTGATCCAGGATCCGTGGTTCTACGCCGTCGCCACGGTGGCCGTGCTGGTGCTCGGCATCGCCAAGGGCGGGCTCGCCGGGGGGATCGGCCTGGTCGCCGTCCCGCTGATGTCGCTCAGCGTCGAGCCGGCGCGGGCGGCCGCCATCCTGCTGCCGATCTTGATGCTGATGGACGTGACCGCCCTGCGCCCCTACTGGGGCCGCTGGGATCGCCGCAGCATGGAGACCACCTGGCTCGGGGCCGTGGTGGGGACGGGGCTCGGCTGGCTCTCGTTCGTCC
>JAAUYD010256148.1_pt1 | contig 13865 bp, 12 predicted proteins | sample 7278101 | NCBI WGS metagenome assembly JAAUYD01 (sample SAMN14350128, study PRJNA611818) | marine sediment metagenome | isolation source: surface marine sediment (0.6m) | place: French Polynesia: Moorea | collected 2018-08
GTCCACCGGGGGAGGGCCGGGGTGGGGGCTCCGCGCCGGGGGCGTTTTATCAGGGACCGTCTGCATTCACCACTGGATACCTGCTGGGCCGGGTCGAGTATATCAGCCGGTTCAGCGCTTTGGTGTACGCTCGTGCACTGGCCACGATGATGTCTGTCTCTGATGCGCGGCCGATAAACATGTTACCCTTCTCGTCCTCAATGCGAATCGTTACCTCTCCTTGGGCGTCAATGCCCTCGGTGATGGCTTTGATGCTGAACTCTGTGAGGGTCGGGACAATGCCTGTGATGCGGTTCATGGCTTGGTAGACAGCATCAATCGGCCCGGTGCCCGTGGCCGCGTCCTTTACGATGGCCCCGGTTGGATCTCGAAGCGTCAGCGTTGCGGTTGCAGTGGTGTTGTTGCCTGCGGATACCTGGATATGATCTAGGGTCCATGCGGGATTCTCCAGATCCCGCATTTGATCGATGAGGATGGCCTCGATATCGCGGTCATCGATATTGGCCTTTTTGTCCGACAGTGCCTGAACCGCATCAAACGCGCGCTCCAACTCCTCATCAGTCAACTCGAACCCCAGGTATGCCACCTTGTCTCTAAACGCCTGACGACCCGACAGCTTGCTGATGATAATTTGCGCCCCCTGGGGCACACCGATAGCCTCGGGATCAATCCTGCCCCTGGTTTCGTCTTGATGGGACATCTCGTCCCAGTGCATACCAGATCCATGGCGAAATGAATTCTTTCCGACAATGGCCTTGTTCCACTGAATGGGCATCCCCGAGCAGGTCTCGATTAGCTTGCTGGTGCGATAGATCTCCTTATGGTTGATGTCTGTATAGTAGTTCAGAAAATCTTTGCGCGTGCGAATCGCCATTGCTACTTCTTCCAAAGACGTATTCCCAGCGCGCTCGCCAATACCGTTCACCGTGACCTCGGCCTGACGAACCCCGTTTTGTATTGCCGATAGGGTATTGGCCGAACAGAGCCCCAAATCGTTGTGGGCATGGACACTGACGCGTGCCCGGTGGATATTGGAAACGTTTTTAAAAATATCCCTAAAGTACGTTCCAAATTCCTCGGGTATGGCATAGCCCACGGAATCGGGAACATTTATCGTCGTGGCGCCGGCGTTGATGCACGCTTCGATAATGCTGTAGAGGAATTGGGGATCGGTTCGCGTCGCGTCCATGGGGCTGAACTCCACGTTGCTGGTGAACTTAGTAGCGTAGCGAACCATGGACACCGCCTGGTCGAGGACTGTTGCTGGATCCATGCGCAATTGATGTTCGATCTGAATGGCGCTCGTATTGATAAACACATGGATGCGCGGATCTGCTGCTTCGCAAATTCCTTCCCAAGCAGCGTCTATATCCGCTGGAACAGCGCGCGCTAGGGCGCAAATTGAGGTCCCTCGTACCTCCTTGGAGATGGTCTTAACCGCTGCCATATCCCCAGGGGAAGAGATGGGAAATCCCGCCTCGATGACGTCCACACCGATCCGTTCCAGTTGTTTGGCGATCTCCAATTTTTCCTTTGGGGTAAACGCCACGCCTGCAGATTGCTCCCCATCCCTCAGGGTTGTGTCAAAAATGTAAATTTTCTCAGCCATGTCCTTCTCCATCAAAAAATCCCTAGAGGTACGGTTCTACCTTGTCTCGAACGAGTTTGTATTCCAGGGCATCCACCATGGCCTGCCAGCTCGCTTCGATAATGTTGTGGCTGACACCCACGGTTCCCCAAACATCACTGCCATCGCCTGAGCGAATCAATACCCTCACCACCGCGGCCGTGCCCTCGCCGCTGGACAGCACGCGCACCTTATAATCGAGCAGGCAGACTTTTTTTAAACAGGGATAAAACTTGTCTATTAGCTTGCGCAGGGTCTTGTCTATCGCGTGCACTGGACCATCCCCTTCTGCGCGGGCCTCTGCGACCACACCCCCGACCTCGAGCTTGATCCGGGCCGAGGCAAACTCGTCGAGCCCGACACGCTCGGTTTCCTCGGTGTTGCGCAAATCCACGTGCACATCCAAGTCGTGCAGGGTGAAATAGCGAGGCCGATAGCCCATGGCTTGATCCACCAAGAGCTTAAAAGACGCATCGGCGCCCTCAAATTGATACCCTTTGCTTTCCAGGTACTTCAGGCGATTGAGGACTATCTCAGTGGCCGCGTCATCACCGCTTAGATCGACGCCCACCTCTTTTGCCTTTAGGCATACACTGGCCTTGCCCGATAGATCCGATACCAGAATGCGATGTCGATTCCCGACAGCCGCTGGCTCGATGTGTTCATAGGTCCGGCGATCCTTCATTACCGCGTTGGCATGAATCCCGGCCTTGTGGGCAAACGCACTGCGGCCGACATAGGGCTGGTATTGCATGGGAGAGCGGTTGGCGATCTCGTCCACCGTATGGGCAACGTGGGTAAGGAGAGCGAGTTTTCCCGCCGGTAGGCAGGTGCATCCCTGTTTCAACTCAAGCGCTGGGATGATGGAAACGAGATTGGCGTTGCCGCACCGCTCTCCATATCCATTCATTGTTCCCTGAACCACCCGAACCCCGGCCCGCACAGCTGCCAGGGAATTGGCTACGGCCAGCTCAGCATCGTTGTGGGTATGGATGCCGAGCAGACAGTCGATCTCTTCACGAACCCGCTCCACCGCACGGGTCACATCTGGGGTTAGGGTGCCGCCGTTTGTATCGCAGAGCACGAGTTGATCAGCGCCCCCGTCTTTAGCTGTTGCTAATACCTTTATGGCATAGTCGGGATCATCGGCATATCCATCGAAAAAGTGCTCTGCGTCGAAGATGACTTCATGAACGCGGGGCTTTAGATAGGAGACGGTTTCCCAAATCAGGGCCAAGTTCTCTTCAGGGGAGATACCCAAGGCGTGGGTCGCTTGAAACCGCCAGGCCTTGCCAAATACGGTCACCACCGCTGTATCTGCATGAAGCAAGGCTTGAACACTGGGGTCGACCTCGCACTTATTTCCCGAGCGCCGCGTGGATCCAAACGCAGCTATCTTGGACGTCTTCAGGTCCAATTTGGACACTTGCTGAAAATACGCCTCATCCCTTGGGTTTGATCCGGGCCAGCCACCCTCGATATATGCGACCCCCAGCTCGTCGAAGAGCTGGGTCAGCGCAAGCTTATCAGGCAGGGAAAGGTGCATACCTTCGCTTTGTAAGCCATCGCGAAGGGTTGTTTCATATACGGATACGTTCATCATCTTCATCCCGTGTTTTCTTGCCCCAAAAAAAAAGCCCGCTCACTTGGTGAGCGGGCCTGCATGGGAACCGGCTTAGCTAGGCTACGGTCCGCCACACAGGCCCAAGCGCAGAATAATAATCGCGAGAATACCGGCTATCTCGGTGTGCGTGCGCTGGGTGGTGGCGAAACGCGTCATGTTCATTCAAACCTCAGACCCATCTATAAAGCTTGGGTGTGCCAGCGTCAACTCAAAATATACCTTTGACCCTATATTTATGCAAAAAAGGCCGCAGCGCAGGTGTTCTTTAGATGTTATAGATAGCTGGAAACGCGATTTGATAAAGGGGTCGGCATTGACTGAAGAAAAAGATACTGCAGCACTTCGACTCACCAAGACCGTCAAGGGGGCTGGGTGAGCGTCAAAGCTGGGTCCGGGAGACCTGGAAAAGGCGCTTTGTGGTCTTGAAATACCATCTTCCCCCAACCTATTGGTTGGCTTGGAGGTGCCAGACGATGCAGGGGTCTATCGCTTGACCGACGATCTGGCCATTATCCAAACGGTTGATTTCTTTACGCCAATTGTGGATGACCCCTATTCGTTCGGCAAGATCGCCGCGGCCAATGCCCTGAGCGATGTCTATGCAATGGGCGGCAGGCCGATAACGGCGATGAATCTCGTGGGATTTCCCCTGGCGACCATGGACATAGGGATATTGCGGGACATTCTCCGCGGTGGCATGGACATCCTCAAAGCAGCAGGCGTCACATTGGTAGGCGGCCACAGCATTGAGGATGCAGAGCTCAAGTACGGCCTCTCAGTGACCGGCACGGTCCATCCCCAAAAGGTCATAACCAATGTGGGTGGCCGGCCAGGAGATCGGCTGATTCTCACCAAGCCGATCGGCACCGGGATTATCAATACCGCCATCAAAGCAGGACAAGCCGATGACCTGACGATCTCGTCAGTCATCGACAAAATGTCCGAACTCAACCGGGCAGCGGCCGACATAATGGCTCGTAACCGCATCCACGCGTGCACAGATGTCACGGGCTTTGGCCTGCTCGGTCACATGGCCGAGATGATGCAAGGCGGGGATGTGGGGATTTGTATCGACCACACTGCCGTGCCCGTGTTTGCCAAAACGCCGGATTATGCGGAGATGGGATTGATACCAGGGGGGGCCTACAGAAATCGGGACTATCGCGCGCACATGGTCGATTTTGACACTGGCCTGCCCGCATGGGTACCCATTGTCTTTTTCGATCCCCAAACCTCGGGCGGCCTCATCATTGTCACACCTGAAGCTGATGCCCAGGGGCTTGTACAGGAAATCCACCTTGCCGGCGTATCTGATGCGGCCATCATCGGCGAAGTCGTCGACACTCCCAAGGGCCGGATTAGGGTGATCTAGTACTTTTTTATCAACGACATCTTCTTCAACACGTAAGGAATCCTCTCACAATGTAGGGCGCGGGTTTATCCCGCGCCGCATCTATCTCTGTTATGCGCCAGACGGCTGGGCGTAAAGCCCAGCCCTACGCCTTATTTGTTGCTCGCATTCAATATGTTAACATTAAATTTCTATGCCTGTAGATAACGCTTTGAGGAGGAAAAAGAGTGGAAAATCAACCCCGATTATCATGTCCAAGGACAATGTGTGTTTTCATTGGCTTGCTCATCGGCGCGCTCGTGGCTGTTATGGGTTGCGGCAGTGCACCTGCTAGCACTCCTGCCACTCCTAGCACTGCAGCACCCCAGCACCAACGCCCAAAACCCGTTTCCTCTCCAACTGTTTCAACGATCGAACATCCAAATAAGCTGACTGCGACGCATGCGTGCCCCAACATCACAGAGACCAGTAGACCCTGGCTGCTGCACCTCGAAAATTCAAAAAAGATAATGGCCGCAAAGAGCGCCCAGGAAGTCATTATCGTGAAATACGAGAACTGCCGACTCGACGTGCTTCCAGACTGCGGCCCCAAGGGCGTGTATGCGTTCACTCCCACCAAACGCACCCGAATTGACGACTATATCTACCAAAAGGAAGATCTGTTTGAGCGCCTGCCCATGGATGCCGAGGCGCTCGTGCCTGAATTCGATAAAGGGGGCATCTGGTCCGTGCAAGCGGCAAGGGTAGGCAATTACCAAGCCCCCTTGTCGAGTGTGGGCAAGAACCAGCTCTCTGCCCAATGCCAAGAGGCGACCCACTTCGTCAAAGGCATGATGGTCGGTGCCTATCGACTGGCCATCAACACCCAAAAAGGCGAAACCGCCACATCCGAGGTTGTCCGAACAGGCGGCGTGTTTGAACGGTGCCTCATCAGCCAAGTCGACGCCATGAGCCGGGCCTGCCAACATGTTTTAAAATTGCACCTCTCTCCCCTACTTCAAGCGTCTGCAATGCCGCCGTCCAAACCCCACCACCTATTGGACCAGTTTCCAGGATCTGAACGGGTAAAGCGGGTCGAAGCGCAGTACTTTGGCAAAGCCATGCAAGTGCCAACAGCGGGCGGTGTAAATATCGTGATCTTCTGGGGTAAGTCCAACACCAAGAAAGCAGGCGCTGATTCGTCAACGGCAGTGTTAAAGGAGACGGCATCGCTTTGGACCCATCTGGATAGACAAAAGATAACCATTATTGGCGCTGCAGTTGGCATGGATATTTTTGAGGCCCGAGAAAAACTCCAGAATACACCGTTGCCATTTCCAATCGTCGTAGACAGCGAAGGGGGCAAACTAACAGCTCGATACCACATTGGAGGGCAAACGCCGGCTATTTTTGTTATAGATAAAAACGGCTATGTGAGGTTCTTTGCCGACGGTTCCCCTGGCGACGCAGAAAAAGTAGTCGCCGCTGCCAATGCACTGGCATCTGGCGATTAGAGGAGTTGGAAATTGCAAATCGTCATCATCGGCAACGGCATATCGGGGATTACTGCCGCTCTCTCCATCCGCCGACAAAAGCCAGATTGGCGCATCTCTGTCATCTCAGACGAGTCTGACGTTTTTTTTTCTCGTCCTGCCCTGATGTATTTGTACTTGGGCCACATGCGCTTCGATGATGTTAAACCCTATGAGGACTGGGTGTGGGATGTGCAGCGCATCGAGCGCGTACGTGCCCGTGTCACCCAGGTGGATGTGACGTCCAAATCCCTGCACACTGAGGGCCGCGGAACAATATCCTACGACAAGCTAATCATCGCCACCGGGTCAGTAGCCAACAGGTTTGGATGGCCTGGACAGGATCTCAAGCGAGTGCACGGCATGGTCAGTCTGTCCGACCTGTCGTCCCTCGAGGACATTTCAGGAGAGCTAAAGCACGCGGTCCTTGTGGGGGGCGGATTGATCGGCGTCGAATTGGCTGAAATGCTCCACGCCCGCAACGTGGGGGTTACCATTTTGGCGCGCGAGCCCTCCTACTGGCTCAACGCCCTGCCGCGTGAAGAATCCCAACTGGTCAACCGCGTCATTCGCCATGAAGGCATCGACCTCAACCTGGGTTGCGAGCTCGACGAAATCCTTGGTGACAGCACGGGTCGCGCCTGTGGTGTCACCACCAAGGACGGCAGGCGCATCGACTGTCAGTTCGTGGGGTTAACCGCTGGCGTGCGCCCCAACCTCAGCGCCCTGCAGGGGTCGGAGATTGCAGCAGGTCGAGGCGTGTTGGTGGATTTTTCATTTCGAAGCACAAACACCGAGGATGTGTATGCCATTGGAGACTGCGCTGAGCTGGTGACGCCCGATGGAGCGCCCAATCGGATCGAACAGCTCTGGTACACGGGTAAAATGCACGGCAGTGTCGTCGCGGATGTGATCTGCGGCACCGAACGCACCTACGACAGGGGCATTCTGTATAACTCGGCCAAATTCATAGACTTGGAGTGGCACACCTACGGCCTCGTAAGTTCAGGGGCAGGTCCTGAACTGGTGTCTGGGGAGCAGCACCTCTATTGGGAAGACCCGCTTGGGCAGCGCTCCCTGCGCCTGATACACGCGGACGGCACCATTGTAGGCATCAATTGCATGGGCATTCGCTATCGCCATCGCGTGTGCGAGCAGTGGATAGCTGACAAGCGATCTGTAGACGACGTGATCGACCATCTACCAGAGGCCAACTTTGACCCAGAGTTCTATCGACGCCACGAGAATGCCGCGATCAGCTCCTTCAAGGAGCAATTGAGATGATAAAAATCCTGAGTTATTTTCTCATTGCCCTGGGGGCTGCCCAATTCGTCGGGGCGTTGTTTCACCATCCCATTGGCGGACAATGGCTCGCGTTGTTGCTCTGTTACGGCCCCTTGGCCCTGGGCATTCTGATCCTGCCGCTAGCCACCTATGGGGGCACGACCCCAGGCATTAAAAATAACCTCACCGTCACCCGCTACAAAGGCTGGCGCAGCCTTTCAGGGTGGATAGTCGCATTTGTATTGATCGGCTTTTATGTGTGTCTTTACTGGTTTCCAGCGGTGTTGCGCGGACCTATTGAGATGCTAGACCCCCTGTCAAAAGCCCATACGGGAAAGCCACCGGATCAATGGTATTTGTACGGATTCTTGTATACCTTTGCCGTACTCACCATGGGGGTTAGGTTTTATTATCGATACCGGCACAACCGATATCAGATTATCCGCAATGCCTCGGTGATGGCGATCCAGCTGGTGCTCGCGTTTGCCATACCTGGATTTCTAAAGGCGCTGCATCAGCCTGAATTTTACTTCACCTATTTCTGGCCCCTAAAGCCCAACTACCTCTATCCAGATACGGTCCAGAGCCTATCCAGTCATCCCGGGGGCTTGGGCACAGCCTTTGTTTTTTGGGCAACAGCAGTGAGTTTTGTAGGCGTGCCAGTATTGACCTATATTTGGGGCAAGCGCTGGTATTGCTCCTGGGTCTGCGGTTGTGGCGCCCTTGCCGAAACCCTGGGCGACCCGTTTCGCCATTTGTCCAACAAATCCCTAAAAGCGTGGCGATTCGAGCGCTGGTCCATTCACCTCGTGCTCGTCATTATCTTTTTGGGAACACTGTTGCTGTGGATCCAAGCAGGTACAGGCGGGAGTCTGTTGGGTCAGGCATCGCGGCAATTCAACAAGTGGTACGGGTTTATTGTGGGCGCGACCCTGGCCGGGGTGGTGGGCACCGGGTTTTATTCCCTCTTTGGTAATCGGGTGTGGTGTCGGTTCTTTTGTCCTCAGGCAGCAATTTTGGGCATTGTCCAAAGGTTTTTTTCTCGCTTTCGCATTACGACCAACGGTGATCAATGCATGTCCTGTGGCAACTGTTCGACCTACTGCGAGATGGGCATTGACGTGCGATATTACGCACAGCAAGGACAGAATATCGTCCGCGCATCCTGCGTGGGTTGCGGGATCTGCTCGGCTGTGTGCCCGCGGGGCGTGCTCAAGTTAGAAAACGGCAAGACCCACAAGGACCGGTACGACGGAGCAGACCGACCATTGCACGCCCTATGGCGATCCCTCACCTGGCGCTGATCTCGCATAAATGGTTTAGGGAAGGTTTAGGCTAGTGCCATGTCAAACGAAATTTGTCGGGTGAAGATAGAAAATTCCCCCTTGAAAAAGGGGGGAAGGGGGATTTTGTCACCTCGCAGTGCCAAGGGAAAAGACGAAATCCCCCCAGCCCCCTTTGCCAAAGGGGGAGGCTTTTTACCCGACATTGAGGATTGGACAGAGCACTAGTCGGAAATCATACCCTATTTTCGGACAACCTTTTTTTCGTTGTAGCCCCTCACCTCCAATGGTTTGTCCCCCTGTCACCCGGCAATCTTTTCGACAATGGCCGCAGGAACCGGAACATCACTGAGGGTTTTTCCGTAGTAGACCCACTGAATGGTTTTATCCGGACCCACCACAAACACCGCTGGAAGCTGGGTTTCCCGGCCTTCGAATTTTCCATGCCGGACCCCCTTGACCGTCGCATTTATGGTCGCCAACAAACCGGCTGGATGAAGGTATTTGAGAACCCCACCCGGCGCAACCCGATACAGCTGAAAGATCTCTTCCTGGGGATCGCAAACAATCGTGAACGGCCAATCTGCCTGGCTCGCAGAGGCCGCAATCGTGTCCGGCGAACTCTGCAAAAAAACAAACAACTGTACCCCCTTTTCTTCGAAAAGGCTGATCTCCAACTTCAAATTGGCCATCTCCACCTGGCACACCGGACAGCCAAGATACCTGAGGAAAACCAATACTGCTGTCTTTTTCCCTGCTGATGCATAAAAGTTCTGCCCGGTTTCCCAAGGAGTGTCATACACAAAATCCGCTGCCTTATCTCCCTGCTGTAGTTGAATTGTCATAAGTTGTACTCCTCTCTGATGGTTTTATTCGGTCTGCTCTTTCGGTCATTGTCCCGATTCTCGCCCAAGGCGACCCTGAGGCCAACAATTCTTGCAAATCTAGCTTGTGAATGTCAAAGCTGGCTGTTGGGAACGGCAGTGGGCAGGTGAAGTGGCGAGCTCGCTCCGGTCCACATAGACCACGTGCTGGAAGTAAAAGGAAGGAGTGGGGTGAAATGATGCGCGAAGAGCATGCGACTCTGCCACTGATTTTTCTGATATCGTGCAAAAATGAGAGGACGTTGGGTCTAGAAGTGCAACAATCGCGTAATGGTGCGGACGAGACCTGCGGTGCGCCCGATCGTCGAGCAGCCGCAACCACCTTCGTCATCAGCCCCATTGTCACCGTCGGCGTCACTATCGGAATCGCCGTCTGAATCACTGTCCGAGTCCGTATCTGAGTCACTGTCGGAATCACTGTCCGTATCCGTGTCGGTATCCGTGTCCGTGTCGGTGTCCGTATCCGTATCGGTATCCGTATCCGTATCCGTATCGGTGTCCGTATCCGTGTCCGTATCGGTATCCGTGTCAGTGTCGGTGTCGGTATCCGTGTCCGTATCGGTATCCGTGTCCGTACCCCAGGGATCGCCGCATTGATCACTGTACCCGCCGACCGGAGAATCCGCACACCAATTGCTCCAATTGGCACCGGATCCGGTATGATCTCCAGCCCAGAAACCACCGCAATCCTCGGTAGGATCCCAATCACCGGTTTCTGCATCAAAACAAGGGGTGATATCCACGCCGGTTTCCTGCTCAAAATAGGCGACGATTTGATCCGGGCGGTTGTAATTACAGGCCGAATTGCAAGGAGTGCCGGTCGTCCCTCCTAGAACAGTGCCGAAGTTGCGCCAGGTGCCATCATCCACTTTGATGAAGGCCGGACCACCGGAATCGCCTGGGCAGGGGGAAGGCATCACGCCTGGATCTCCCACGATAACCCGCTTGGCCTCTACGGTATTAATTGTCTGCGCTCCCCAGCGCAGGGTGCCGGAGCCGCCACCGTTGAAGCTGGTTTTGCCATATCCCGCGATGATCACAGGTGCGCCAACTTTAAGGTATTTTTCAACTTCACAACCCAATAAGATCGGGGTCACCGGCAAGTCGGTTACAGGTTCTTCCAGCAAGCATATTTTCGAGTCGTCGCTGAGGGACGTGTTTTCCACGCACCGCTCAATATTGACCGTGTGCTCATCTGCTTCAGTGCCAAACTTAACCGTTGACATGGAGCCGCAATGAACGGCAGAGGTAATGGCCCGGGGATGAACGAGGGTTGCGGTGCATCCACCGACATACCCGGTGGTGGGATAACCACATGTTTCAACAACTTGACCATCTACAATCCGCGTGCCTGTCTGTCGCTCGGTATGCCAGTCAAAAGCAAGCGCACCAGTGGAACAGATGAACAGTGCTGAGGTAGCAATGACAAAGGGAATCCTGTTTATCTTACGCCTTAATTGTTTCATTTTATTCTCCTTAGTTTAGAAATTGTTAGTTTAGGTGTTAAAAGCAACACTCTTTCGACAGTAATAACATTAGACCAATGTACCCAGTATTTGACTACCATTCAACAAGAAAACGATTCGCCTCCGTCCCTTGTTTGCTGGTTTAGGTTCTCTGGGCGACCCTTGCGCTCCTAGTGGTGATCTTTTGTCCGTCACTGATCTCTCTATCCATTGTTTTAGAAGTGTGCTATCGCTTGCGGGCTTACGTGCAAGAGGGCATTCATATGGCACAAGAAAAAGGAAAAATCACTTCCCAAAACGAGGACTTTCCCAAGTGGTATCAAGACGTTATCCGAGAGGGCGACTTGGCCGAGGCAGCCAAAGTGGTCAAGGGGTGCATGGTCATCAAGCCCCACGGGTTTGCTATTTGGGAGAAAATGCAGGCCGATTTGGATCGGCGGTTCAAGGAGACCGGTCATCAAAACGCATATTTTCCCCTATTGATTCCAAAGAGTTTCATTACCAAGGAGGCTGAGCACGTGGAGGGGTTTGCCCCGGAGCTGGCCATTGTCACCCACGCTGGGGGTAAACAACTCGAACAAGGGGAAGAATATGTGGTGCGGCCCACCTCAGAGACGATCATCGGCCACTTTTTTGCCAAGTGGATAGAATCCTATCGGGATCTGCCACTCCTCATCAATCAGTGGGCCAATGTAATGCGCTGGGAACTGCATACACGCCTGTTCCTCAGAACCACCGAGTTTCTGTGGCAGGAGGGGCACACAGCCCATGCGTCCCACGAAGAGGCCCTCGAAGAGGTGCTGCGTATTTTGAATATTTACGCAGATTTTTCCGAATCGGTCATGGCCGTACCGGTCATCAGAGGGTTAAAAACAGAGTCCGAGCGCTTTGCCGGTGCCCTTGCCACCTATACCATCGAAGGGATGATGCGGGACGGCAAGGCGCTTCAGATGGGTACGAGCCACGATCTCGGCCAGAACTTTGGCCGGGCCTTTGACGTGACATTCCAAAACGAAGCCCGCCAGATGGATTATGTGTGGCAGACTTCCTGGGGCGTGTCCACCCGGCTTGTCGGTGGCTTGATCATGACCCATTCAGACGATACAGGTCTTATCTTGCCGCCAGCACTCGCGCCGATTCAGGTGGTCATCGTGCCCATTTGGAGCAAAAATCGCGATAAAACGACCGTGCTCGAAAGCGCTGAACAGCTCTTGAAAGAACTGACGGCTGAGGGCATCGCTGCGAAGCTGGACGATCGGGACGGCAAGCGCCCGGGTGAGAAATATTTCGAATGGGAACGCAAGGGTGTACCTATAAGGATCGAGCTCGGCCCGCGGGACATCGCATCGGGCCAGGCGATGATCAAACAGCGCATCGGTGAGGATAAGCGCGCGCTGCAAAGGGATGCAATTGTAGCGGAAATCCCCGGCTTACTAACTGCGCTTCAGAACGTACTGTTCGACAGGGCAGTACAGTTCCAAAAAGAAAACACAGTCAGTGTTGATACGTGGGATGACTTTTTACAGGTATTTAAGGACAACCAGTCCAAATTCACATGGGCCCACTGGGACGGCACTGGGGAGACAGAAGCCGTCATAAAAGAGGAGACCAAAGCTACCATTCGCTGCATTCCCCTCCAAGGGTGGGGGCCTCCTCCTGAGCCAGGCGTCTGCGTAAAGACCGGGAACCCATCCAAACAGCGGGTCTTATTCGCCAAATCATATTAGCGGCTTTGCCGATCCATCGGGTTGGGGTTGATTTTTTTCCGCCCAATGTGTGATCCCCAAAAAATTCAAATCTTTTTGTTTTTCAACAAGACTGTTCACTCAGCAGCTCGCCAAGGAGCTCTCTAATATCCGATAACGCCGCTGTCTCAAGCTCTCCGCGGAACCTGAGTTGCTCTTTGAAATTCGTCAAAGGTGAGCTGTTTGTCTTCAAGCTCCATTGTCCCCAGGACTTTATCGTCGGAGGAGGCCTGTTCGCGCGTTCGACGTTATTGCCCGTGAGCTTTGCCTTGGAAGCAATCGGTACAAAAAGCTGTGTTTTATTCGAACAACCGTTATTCTTCGATCAGGCTCATTGGTCGGTTCATTCCGGGGATTGACCAACCGGTGAGAAGATGGTTCATTCAGGCCATGTCTACGAAGAAACTATGGTTGCTCAGAGGACAACGGGACGCCGAGGGGTGGTGCGATTTGGAGCGCGATTCCAAAGCAGGTGACGTGGACCTGGTCATATTCGACAGGGCGGCGTGGGCGTTGCTCTTGGCGGACGAAGCACCGGTCGCATACGAAGGATTGGAGCCCGAGGTGCCTGCGGACGGTTTGTACGTAAGCGAACAGGGCCAGCCTGTGTATGTGGTGAATCGCCAGGAGGTCACAGAGCCCGAGCCCCTGCTCGAGGCGCTAGGCGATGAAGCGATCGAGCTGGCCAAGAAACTCGGTGATCCAATCACTGCCTTGCAGCAGCTGGGCCGGGCATACTAAAAAAAGCCAAGCAAAACCGAGCCGAATCGACTATGCAAGGGTTGCGTCCGGGTGTTAAGAGCCCGGATAGAGCCTGGACGAATCCGCTCACATTGGGCGCGCGGGAACCTTTTCCTGCTGATCTTTGCCCTGGGGGAGATGGCCGGCTCCCCCAAGAACACCGAGTCTTTGGGCCGCATGGCAGCCAAGGACAAGCGGGCCTTGCACATAGGCTGTTAGTTCTTGCCTGTGGCCGGGGGTGTCTCATACCCTCTACCCTGACCAAAGATGTTCCATAATTCGTAATCTTGCGTTGCGTTGGGATATCAGTAGTTATGAGTGGGACATCAGGGGGGCATGCTGGGGATGA
>JAAUYD010046697.1_pt1 | contig 13864 bp, 10 predicted proteins | sample 7278101 | NCBI WGS metagenome assembly JAAUYD01 (sample SAMN14350128, study PRJNA611818) | marine sediment metagenome | isolation source: surface marine sediment (0.6m) | place: French Polynesia: Moorea | collected 2018-08
CACCCGGGCCAAGGAGTCGCTGTTCCAGACGACCGACACCGACGAAGCGCCCTGGGTGGTGGTCAAGGCCGAGGACAAGCTCCGCGCACGCCTCGAGACGATGCGCTGGCTGCTGGCGCGGTTCGACTATGAAGGGAAGGACCCCGAGGCGGCCCGGAGGCCGGATCCGCTCCTGATCGGCCGCGCGGCGGACGTCATGGGCTTCGACTCGATCCGGGAGAGGTAACGGGGAGGGAGAGCCCTGGATTGGCCCGTTCCAATATTTGACATAATATTTCTTATCGGACGTTGGGTGGGGGCGGTGCAGGCCGGCGACGGAGACGGATCGCGAGCGCCAGGGTCAGCAGTGCCACCCAACAGGCCTCGAGCGCCGGCTCTGGCACGGGAAATGGTCCGGCCAGCCGCGTGATCTCGCCGAACTCGACGCTGCCGCCGATGCAAGACGGCAGCGGTCTCCCGTCGATCGAGCACGACAGGTTCGAGATCTCGACCCATCCGAATCGCCACGCGTCCGCTGGAAGCGCGTTCGTCGGAAGCGTCAGGTCCGAGAGCCACGCGCCGCTCGAGTCGCCGAATCCCAGCCGCAGCGTTCGGGCGCCGCCGTCGGCGAAGGACCGCGTGAGCGTGAACTGGATGCCGTCGGCCGGCGGCCCTCCCGCGGGGGCGCGAAACGGCGGTCCCACAGGCGACCCGGGGACGAAGTCGTCGAAGACCCGGACCCCGAGCGAGTCGACGCGCGCGGCGTCAGGGAGTGGCGGTGGCCGCCCTCGCCCGCACCTCCTGCATCCGGAACGTCAGGTGGTCGGGAACGGCGGCGTCGCTCTCGAGGGCCTCGGCCTGGTCGAAGAGCTCGAGGGCGTGGGCGTCGTCGCCGACGCGGGCCCAGACGCGGCCGGCGTTCATCAGCGCGATCTTTCGGCTCGGGAGCGAGGTGATCTCGCCCGCCTGCTCGTAGGCGCCGGCCGCCTCGCGGTCCTTCCCGTTGTCCTCGTAGCTCTGGGCCAGGCGCTCGAGCACGAGGCCGCGCAGAGCGCTCCCGGACCGGGCCTCTTCGGACGCGCGCTCGAGGGCCGAGAGAGCGCCCTCGCTGTCGCCGAGCTGCTCACTCAGGGTCGCGGCCTCCATCAGCGCCGAGATCGAGGCGACGCTTCCCGAGTGCTCGTCGGCGACCTCGAGGAAGCGCTGGACGTACTCCTCGCGGATGCCCTGCACGGCCTCGGGATTCGCGGGCTCCGGCACCTCCACCGACCCCGGCGTGGCGCCCATGGCCGCGAAGTACTCGGCCTGGACGGCGGCCACCGAAGCGGCGGCCTGATTGGCCGTGGCCCGGCTGCGCCAATCGGCCACGCCCGCGATGGCGGCCAGGGCGAGCACGCCGCCGATGGCGCTCATCACGAGGGCCGGATTGGTCGCGACCCACTCGGCGATCCGGTCGAAGACCGAGTTCACCTCTTGAAGGGTCTCGGTGGCCTGCTTGGTGTCGGGGCGCGCCACGGGGCTTCTCCTGCGGATGCCGGGGCCCGTCCGGGGCCCCAAGGGCGATCGCGAACCCGGATGGCTAGCGAAGCGCGCTTCGGTGCGCGAGAGCCCTTCCCGACCGCTCCGCACGCGAGGCGCGTTCTGCGTGCCGTTCGCCATCCGGAGCGGTCAGCGGGCGACCACCCGTTGCCGGTCAGCCGCTTTCCAGTGGCTCGAGGCCGGCTTTCGCGGACTTCGGGCCCGAGTTGCGCGAGCCCCCGGCGAGGGTGCCGTGGAGCGTCGTTTCGGGCGCCGGGTCGCGCGATTCCAAACCTCTGGAATTCCGGTCACTTGAGCGCCAATTCCGATGTGGCATGGCGCTTGCTCTTTCAGGGGTCGCCCCCGCTCACCGGAGGGGGCAGAGGAGACCCGGATGACCCCCCGATTCGCTCTGGCCGCTGCCCTGACCGCGCTCACGAGCCTCGCCCTGCTCGCGGCTCCCGACCGCGCCCATGCCGGCTGCGGTTGCGATCACCCGCCCCCGGAGTGGAGCGTCGTGATGCCGCCCTTCGCCTCCCCGGGCAAGACGGTGACCCTGTTCGCCGAAGCCGGTGAGGAGTTCGTGGTGGGCGACGTCTACACGGTGCGCTTCGACAACCGGAACGCCGTGGCGACCGCCACGATGACCGACCGGCTCGAGGTCACGATGCCCTCCGGCGTGAAGCCGGGCCCGGTGGCGATCGAGGTCGAGGGCACCGACTTCCAGGTGGTGTATCCGGACACCGCCTTCACCGCGCTCACCCGCCCGCGCAAGATCAAGTCCTATCCCGGCGTCTTCTCCGCCCGCACCTTCAAGGCCTCGGTGAGCGCCGACGGGACCCTGCTGCTGCCGCTGCGGGTCCACAAGGTGCTCGACGCGATGCAGTTCTCGTTCGCCATGCGGGACCTCCCCCTGGCCTACGGCCACGACGACGTGGTCATCTACAACGCCGACGGCGTCGACCTCACCCTCTTCACGCTCGACGTGGACTCGGTGGAGAAGCAGTGGGGTGAGTACTACGGCTGGTCCGTCGAGGGCGACGCGGGGATCGTCGGGGACGTCTACTACGGGCTCGCGTCCGAGTCCGACGACCTCGCCCATACGAGCGACGTCTTCAGCTACTGGCGCCACGAGTTCCACACCTACAAGGACGCCCACGGCGCGGGCGGCAGCCACGAGGTGCAGGCGAACGGCTACCACCCCGACGGCACCCTGCACGTCGACCACGACAACCTGATCATCGCGATCCGGGGCGTGGTGCGGGATCCGTCCGCGCCGGAGGATCCGGATGCGGCCACCGATCTCGAGCCGGGCGTGCTCCCCGTCGACCTCGGCTGGGTCTCGCTGCGGAGCGACACCCCGCTCGACACCAGCCTGCTCATGATGATGATGGCCTCGACGGACGAGGACTGGGCCGAGGCCTTGGAGGAGTGGCTCGAGGGCGACGACGACTGATCCGTCCCCTCCCGGGCGCCGACGACCAACCGTTCGGCACGCCCCTTCGCTCCACTCTTCTCACTCACCATCGGGAACCGCATCGATGGCAACGACACCGCTGCATCTGCGCCTCGCCGGACTCGCCGGAATCGCCCTGCTCGCCATCGCCCTCTTCGGACTCGGCGGAGCCCTGGGCTTCCTCGGCCAGCCCTTCCCCGGCTTCCTCGTGCTCGAGAACGGCGTGGTGGCCTCGGCCGGCGTCCCCGGCTGGCCCGCCACCGAGGCGGGCGAGATCTTCCAGCACGAGGTCGTCGCCCTGGAGGGCCAGCCGATCGCGGATGCGCGAGACCTCCTGGAGCGGGTCGCCGGTCACCCGGTCGGGACACCCCTGCGATACCGCTTCCGAAAGGGCACCGAAGCCTTCGATCTTGCGATCGAAACCCGCCGCTTCGAGCTCCGTGACTTCGGCCTCCTGTTCGGGACGTACCTGGTCAACGGCCTGATCCTCGGCAGCTGCGGGATCCTGGTCCTGCTGCGCGGGCGTCCGGGAAGTGGTGCGCGCGCGACGGTCCCCTTCCTGCTCGTCGGCGCCGCCTGGGGGCTCACCGCACTCGATCTGTACGGGCCCTCCGCCCTCTTCCGCCTGCATGCAGCCTTCGAGTCGTTCCTCTTCGCGGCCTCCCTGCACATGGCCCTCGGCTTCCCGCGGCCCGGTCGCGGAATCCGGCCGGAGATCCTGGTCGCGACGTACCTCGTCGCGGGTGCACTGGCGGTCGCGTACCAGATCGCCCTTCCGCACCCCGACGCCTACGTGCAGCTCCACCTCGCCGCGACGTCGGCCGCCGGCGCCGCGCTCCTCGCGCTGCTCGGCATCCAGGGCACGCGCTACGTGCTGGAGCACCGGAGCGGCGTGCGTCGCGAGATGCGCGGCCTCGGGCTCGGCGCGCTCCTCGCCGTCGTGCCCATCATCGCGCTGATGATCGCCGAGTCCTTCACCGGCGGGAAGGCGGCCCAGAACGCGGTCGGCCTCACCGCCTTCCTCTTCGCTCTGGCCGTGAGCCACGCCGCCCTGCGGGCCCGGGCTCACGAGAGCGTCTAGTCCAAGCCGAGCCGCCGCATCTTCTGGCGCAGGCCGGCTCGCGAGATGCCGAGTGCCTCGGCGACGTGGGTCTTGTTTCCGTCGAAGCGCTGGAGCGCCTCCTGGATGGCCTGGGTCTCGAGCTGGGCCACGCGATCGGCGAGCGTGCCCATCGCGAAGAGCGCGGGCCGGAACGAGGCGTCGGGGGCGAGGGCCTCCGACGAGATGGCCTCGCCCGGCTCGGTCAGTGCGATGGCGCGCTCCACCGCGTTGCGGACCTCGCGCACGTTGCCGGGCAGGTCGCGCTGGGCCAGGGCCTCGACGAAGTCTTCGCCGAGGACGATGCGTCGCGCCTGCTCGCGGCCGAGCTCCTCGGCGAAGTGCTGGGCGAGGAACGGGATGTCCACCCGGCGTCGCCGCAGCGGAGGCAGGTAGATCGTGGCGGCGTTCAGCCGGTAGAGCAGGTCCTGTCGGAAGCGCCCCTCCTCCACCTCGGTCTCGAGGTCGCGGTGGGTCGCCGAGACCACCCGGACCCGGGTGCGGCGGCTGTGGTTCGAGCCCACGGGCCGGACTTCGCCGGTCTCGAGCACGCGCAGCAGCTTGACCTGCAGCTGCGGACTCATCTCGCCCACTTCGTCGAGGAAGAGCGTGCCCTCGTCGGCCTCCTCGAACAGGCCCCGGCGATCCTTGGTGGCGCCGGTGAAGGCCCCCTTCTCGTGGCCGAAGAGCTCCGCCTCGAGCAGCGTCTCGGTGAGGGCGCCGCAGTTCACCGCGACGAACGCGCGGCTTGCGCGCGGGCTCCGTTCGTGGATGGCCCGGGCCACGAGCTCCTTGCCCGTCCCGGTCTCGCCGAGCACCAGCACGGACATCTGCGAGGGGGCGATGCGCTCGATGTGCTCGGTCACCCGGCGGATCGCCGAGCTGATGCCCAGCAGCGCTCGCGCGGGACGGTGCTGATCGCGCGCGCCCCGGCCGACGTGCTGGCCCTCGACGTCGCGCAGGGCGTGGCGCAGGGCGATCGCGGGCACGGGGTCGAAGAGCAGATGCCGCGGGGCGAGCTCGGCGACCGCGGCCTCGATCGCGTCCTCGGAGAGGCTTCGCGCCAGCAGCACCGACGCGGCGCCCACCGGCACGCCCTTCAGGGTCTCGGCGAGCTCGGCGAGCCCTTCCGCGTGGTCGGCCTCGACCACCACGAGCGCCGCCTGCACGTCGAGCAGGTCCTCGATGGGCGGCAGCGGGACGAAGCGGCGAGAGCGCACCCGGAAGTCGCGGGCGAGCTCCCGCTCGAGCTCCCGGCACAGCGCCCCCTCGGCTCCCAGCAGGAGGATCGCGGGGCGCTTCTCGTCGGTCATGACGCGACGGGGAGTCGCACGTCGAAGGCCGTGCCGCCGCCCTCGGGCTTCGACACCTCGACGCCGCCTTCGTGGTCCTGGACGACCTTGCGAACGACGGCGAGCCCGAGCCCGGAGCCGTGCGCCTTGCCCTGCGTGACGAAGGGCTCGAACACGTCGTCCAGGATCTCGGCGGGGATGCCGGGGCCGTTGTCGCGCACGCGGATCCACACCCAGGGCCCGTCGGCCCGGGTCTCGACCCGGAGGGTCCCCCCATCCGCCATCGCCTCGAGGGCGTTCTGGGCCAGGTTGCGTAGCGCGCGACGCAGGCCGTCCTCGTCCACGCACACGATCGCGTCGGAGTGGAGCTCGAGCTCGAGGGTCACGCCCTGGCTGCCGGCGGCTTCGGCCAGAGGAGCGAGCGCGCTCGACACCACGTCGTCCATGGCCTTCTCGCTGCGCGGGGTCGCCTCGTTGGCGCGGGTCACGTCCATCAGCTCGTCGCACATGCGCTGCATGTGGTCGGCCTCCGTGCGGATCTCCTGGCCCAGCGGAGCGAGCTCCGGAAGGTCTCTGCTCTCGCCCACCCGCTCGAGCTCGGCCGCGACCGACTGCACCACGGTGATCGGGCTGCGCAGGTCGTGGACGACCATCGCGCTCATCTTGCCGATGGCCGCCATGCGTTCGGCGGCCACCACCTGATCCTTCGCGGTGTCGAGGCGCGCGAGCAGGCGCGCGTTCTCCCGCGCGAGGTGCACGCGGTCGAGCACGCCGGCGATGGTCGCCCGCAGGTCCTGGGGCGAGCACGGCTTGTGGAGGAATGCGTGGACCCGGCCGCGGTTGATGGCCTCGACCGTCGCGTCGAGGTCGGAGTAGCCCGTGAGCAGGATGCGGCCCACGGTGTCGTCGCGGTCCGCGATGGAGCTCAGGAGATCGACGCCGGTCATCCCGGGCATGCGCTGGTCGCAGATCACGACCTCGAAGTCCTGGGCGGCGAGCTTCTCGGCCGCCTCGGCCCCGGAGAGGGCGGTCTCGACCTTGCCGCGGGCGCGGAGGATGCGCACCAGCAGCTCGACGGCGCGAGGCTCGTCGTCCACGACCAGGATTCGAGACGCTTCGGTCGGCATCGCTCCCTGATTCGGCGTCCCTGGGCCCCCGCTTGAGGCGCGCTCCGGTCGCAGGCGCCGCCGTCTTCGCTGCGCGCTCAGGCGCCGCCGTCTTCGGTGCGCGGGAAGACCCGCGGCAGCCGGATCCGGAAGCACGTGCCGCGCCCGGGCTCGCTCTCGACGCCGATCTCGCCGCCGTGGCGCGCCACCACGCCGTAGGAGATCGCGAGCCCCAGGCCCGTGCCCTGGCCAACCTCCTTGGTGGTGAAGAAGGGCTCGAAGATGCGCTCGCGGGCCTCGGGTGCGATGCCGCAGCCGTCGTCCTCGATCTCGAGCACCACCCCTTCGCGCGCGCCCTTCCCTTCGGCTCGTAGCCGGATGCGGATGGTGCCGCGGTCGCCCACCGCATCCGCGGCGTTCGCCACGAGGTTGAGCAGGACCTGATCCAGCTGTCCCTCGAGGCCCTCGATGAGCGGGACGTCCTCCTCCTCGCGCTCGACCTCGATGCCGGTGAGCTTGCCGCGCAGCAGGTTCAGCGTGGCGTCGATCACCGCCGAGAGGTCCACCTCGGTCGGGCGGCCACTCTCGAGGCGCGAGAAGGTCCGCAGATCCTTCACGATGGTCGTGGTGCGGCTCACGCCCTCTTCGCAGCCGGCGAACAGCGATTGGAGGTCGTCGAGCACGAAGTCGACGTCCAGCTCCTCGCGGATCGTGGCGAGCTCGGGCTCCTTGCCGGCCGCGACCTCGCCATAGCGCGTGAGCGTCCGGGTCAGGGTGTCGACGTACTCGCGCAGGAGCGAGAGGTTGCCGTGGATGAAGTTGAGCGGGTTGTTGATCTCGTGGGCGACGCCGGCCACGAGCTGGCCGAGGGAGGCCATCTTCTCCTGGTGGACCATCTGCTGCTGGGTCTCGCGCAGCTCGTCGAGGGCCTCGCTCAGCTCCGCCGTGCGCTCCACCACCCGCGACTCGAGCGTTCGGTTCAGCTCCCTCAGGCTCAGGAGCGCCAGCGAGTTCTGGATGGCGATCGCGCCCTGGTTCGCGAGCGTGCTCAGGAAGCGGCGGTCGTCGCCGGTGTAGAAGCGGCCGGAGAGCGGCCGTCCGAGCTGCATGGCCGCCACGAGCCGGCCCTGGGCCACGAATGCCACGCCGAGCCCGTCGCCCGGCAGCTCGATGATCCACGCGTCGGGAGACGTGCGCCGCGCGTCCGAGCCGTGCCAGGGAACCTCGTCCAGCGGAATCGAGCCCTGCTGGGGCGCGGCGAGCTTGAGCGTGAGCGATTCGGGGGCGAGGGCCCGCTTCACCACCTCCTCGAGGTGGGCCGCCAGCACCGGGAGCTCCGTCAGGGTGGCCATCGCGGCGCTCGTCTCGCCCACGAGTCGTCGGTAGTCGAACTGGGTGCGGAAGAAGATGCGATCCACCATCGACTGGACGCCGTCGCGAAGCGGCAGCACCACCAGCACGAGGAGCGTCGAGAGCGAGAGCGCAGAGGTCGCCGAGTCGGTGATGCCGAAGGCGCGGAAGGCGGGCCCGATCGCGGCCAGCGCTGCCAGGTAGCCGATGGCCACGAGACCCGTCAGCACCGTGTAGGCCACGGTGCGCCGCAGGATCACGTCGACGCGCAGGAGGTCGCTGCGGAGCACCGAGTAGGCGACGGCCAGGGGGAAGAAGATCCCGCTCCAGCCCATCAGGTTCTCGGGAGCCTGTCCGCCCGATGCGGCCGAAGCGATGGAGAGCAGCACCTGGGGTGCGAGCGCGGCGACGGATCCGAGCGCCATCACCTTCACCCGCTGGCGTGCGTCGAAGCTCGGCGGCCGCACGAACGTGTACACCTGCGCCGCGATCAGGGCGACCGCCGCAATCCCGAACGCGCTGGTCGCGATGCGGTGGGTCAGCACGTAGGTCGCCGGATCGAAGAGGCCCACCTGGTTCCACAGGGCGAGTGGCGCGGCGGCCGCGTAGCACAGGGGGATCAGGCCGGGGAAGCGTCGCGCCAGGCTCCGCGGGGCCGGGAACACGAGCGCGAGGTGGAGGGTGCCGGCCCAGATGAAGCACTCGAAGAACGCGTGCACGCGGAAGCCGCGATGGGGGCCGTAGAGGTCCATCGCGGTGAGCGCCCACATCCCGATCAGCCAGAGCGAGATCGAGCTGCCGCGACCCACCGGATCGTGGGGCCGCAGGAAGCGGATCGTGAGCGCCACGCCGGTCAGTCCGAGACCGCAGAAGAGGAACGAGCCGAACAGCAGCAGGAAGTCGCTGCGCTTGAAGAGCCGCGTCTCGATGACGCGCTCCATCGCGTCCTCGCCGTGGCCGAAGCGGTAGGTCACGGGCGTGCCGACCGGCAGGCTGCGGGCGTGGCGCTGCAGCTGCGCGGGATCCTCGAGGAGTCGGCCGTCGATGCTCACCAGCTCGCGCTGGTAGATCTCGCCGCCGGCCGTGCCGGGCCAGTGAGCGAGACCCGCGGAGGGCACCACGTGGTTCTCGAGCAGCAGGAAGCCCGCGAAGGGACGCCCGGTCCACGCCGCAGCGCTCAAGAGGCCATGCAGCGTCACGGCGAGCACCAGCAGCGCGCCCACCAACAGCACGGGATCGCGCCGGGTCCGCATCCCCGATCGATCGGCAGCTCGGCGGCCGAACTCAAGGCGCTGGCGCAGGATCCCGATCCAGGCCCCGTGCGGTGCATCTCGACGCCGATCTCGACGCCAATCCGGGCGCCAAACTGGACGCCAGTCCGGACGCCGATGGGGCCCCGATGATCTGGAGGCCGATGGCGACGCTCGTGTCCGGCGTGCTCTACGGCGCGCTGTTCCCGCCGCTCGGTCTCGGCGCCCTGGCCTGGGTCGCCCTGGTGCCCCTGATCGTCGCCTTGCGAAGCGGCTCGGGACGCAGCGGCGTGGCCCTGGGCGCGCTGTTCGGCTGGGTCGGGACCCTGGCGGTGATCCCCTGGCTGATCCCGACCCTGAGCGGCCACTTCGAGCGGCCCCTCCCCTTCGCCATCGCGTTCTGGGCGATCTTCGGCACGACCGCGCTCGCTCCGTACTACGGACTCCTGCTCGGCGCCCAGGCCGGCGCGCAGCGCCGGCTGCCCGTTGGCCTCTTCCCGTGGCTGTTCGCCGCGGCGTGGACGGCGGCCGAGTGGCTGCGCATCGAGCTCGGCTTCCGCTCACCCTGGACGCGGCTCGGCGACGCGGCCGTGGACTGGCCCTGGCTGCGGCAGCTCGCGGCCCTGTTCGGCGTGTTCGGTTTGAGCTTCCTCCTCGCGGCCGCGAATGCCGTGCTCGCGGAGGCGTGGCTCGTCCTGCGCGCGCGCCCGCAAAGGCTGCCCCGCCCGCTCCTCGCCAACGCCACCGCCCTCCTGCTGTGCGTGGGAGCCGCCCTCGCCTACGGCGCGGTGCGCAGCGAGACGCTCGCCCACACCGCGCGCGTGTCCCACGACGGGTTCGACGTGGCGCTGGTTCAGGGCAACGTGCCGCCCGAGCTTCGCTGGCGTCGGACCGGGGCGTCGAAGGTGCTGCGCCGCTACACGGGCCTCACGCTTCGCGTCCAGCGCGATGCCGAGGCCGGCCCGCCCGACCTCGTGGTGTGGCCCGAGAACGCCATCCAGACCGGCGTCGACGATCCCGTCTACGGGCCGCCCCTGCACGCGCTGGCTCGCCCCGCACCGCTCGTGCTCGGAGCCCCGCACCGCGAGAGCCGCGACGGCCGGCGCGCGGACTTCAACAGCGCCTTCCTGCTGGCTGGCGGAGACGTGCACGGCCGCTACGACAAGCGCCGCCTGCTGCCGTTCAGCGAAACCCGGCCCCTCGGCGACCTCGGTGCGCTCGGGTCCCGGGGCGAGCTCGATGCAGCGAGCTACGCCGCGGGCACGGAAGCCACGCTCTTCGAGGTGGCGGGCCACTCGCTCGCGCCGCTGATCTGCATGGAGGCGCTGTATCCGGATCTCTCGCGGGAGGCCGCCCGGGCCGGGGCCCGGAGCCTGCTCGTGCTCTCGAACGACGGCTGGTTCCGGGGCTCGGGCGCCGCGGCACAATCCCTCGCGATGGTGCGATTCCGCGCGATCGAGACCGGGCTGCCCGTGCTGCGCGCCACGACCACCGGTGTCTCCGCGGTGATCGCACCGGACGGCCGCGTGCTCGAGCGGCTCGAGCCCGGAACGAGCGGCGTGCTGCGCACGACCGTCGCGTTGGGCTCGGGTGCCCCGACCCTCTACACGCGCCTGGGAGACGCCTTCGCCCTCGCCTGTCTGGGCGCGACGCTTCTCGCGGTCGTCGTCGCGCGCTGGCGAAAGCCGCCCACGAGCGCCTAGCCGTCCTCGTCCTCGCTGCGCCGCTTGCGCAGGATCAACCGGACCGGTGCCCCGCCGAGGTCGAACTGCTCGCGCAGGCGGTTCTCGAGGAAGCGCAGGTACGAGCCCTGGACGGCGTTGGGCTCGGTGCAGAAGAGCACGAAGGTCGGCGGCCGCGTCCCGACCTGGGTGGCGTAGAAGAACTTGAGCGGCCGCTTGCGCGCGCCGCGCTGGGCCATGGCCGGCTCGTGGCGGGCTACGGCATCGCGCAGCCAGCGGTTCAGCTCGGCCGTCGGGATCTCCACGCCACCGGCCTCCGCCAGCTTCGTGATGAGCGGGAAGATGCGGGCCACGCCCTTGCCGGTCTGGGCGGAGATCCGCAACAGGGGCACGTCCGACAGGCCGCGCAGCCGCCGCTCGAGCTCGTCGCGCAGGCGCCTCCGGAAGCCCTCGTCCTCGCGCTCGGCGAGGTCCCACTTGTTCACGAGCACGGCGCCGGCGCAGCCGCGCTCACGCACGAGCGAGAGCACCCGCGCATCCTGATCGGTGAAGCCCTCCGACGCGTCCACCAGCACGAGCGCGACGCTCGCCCGCTCGATGGCGCGCACCGCCATCAGCGCGGCGCCCTGCTCGCCCACGCGCCGCCGCGAGCCGGGCCGGCGGATGCCGGCGGTATCGACGAACACGTAGGCCTGGCCCTCGTGCTCGAGACGGATGTCGATGGCGTCGCGCGTGGTCCCCGGCACGTCGGAGACGACCACGCGCTCCTCGCCCACCAGGCGGTTGAGGAGCGAGCTCTTGCCCACGTTGGGGCGGCCCACGATCGCGACCCGGGTCGCCTCGTCCGTCGCCGGGCGCTCGCCGGGCTCGCCCAGCTGCTCGACCAGCTCCTCGAGCAGGTCCCAGGCCCCGCTGCCGTGCTCGGCGGAGATGCCGCGCACGAGGTCGAGGCCGAGAGCGTGGAACTCGCCCACGCGGTGCTGGTGCTTCGGGTGGTCGACCTTGTTCACGGCCAGCGCGACCGGCTGTCCGCCGCGGCGCAGCATGCGGGCGATCTCCTCCTCCTCGGGGAGCAGCCCGGCCTGGCCGTCGACCACGAAGAGGATCGCGTCGGCCTCCTCGATGGCCGTGCGCGCCTGGGCCTGGACGGCGGCCTCGATGGCGCTCTCGGGCTCCGGGTCGAGCCCTGCCGTGTCCACCACCAGCACCGGGCGCCCCGAGACGTCGACCTCCTCGGCGAGGCGGTCCCGGGTGACGCCGGGCGTGTCCTCCACGAGGGCCCGGCGCCGCCCCGCGAAGCGGTTGAAGAGCGTGGACTTCCCCACGTTGGGACGGCCCAGGATGGCCACGATGGGAATGGATCGATCGGACATTCGCCTTTGGACACCGCTCGGGCCCGCCACCCGGGGAGTCGCTGCCGGGCGCCCTGGCACGCTACCCCTGACTCGCTGCGTCGCAACTCGGCTCCCGCGGGACTTCGAGCGGCGCAGAGGAGACCTCGGCGGGAGCCCGGCGGCCCCCGCAACTCTCCGTTGCAACCGGGCGCGGCCGCATCGTTTGCTTGACAAGCGCCGCAGCGCGGACCAACGTTGCGCTCGGGGTGCTTGCCGGGTCGATTCGGGCCCGGCTTTCGGGAATCGGTTCCACAGCCGATACCCATTCTGGAGGGATTGACTCGATGGCTCTCAACCGCCGCGTGGCCGCGGCTCTCGTTGCGTTCTGCTTCGCCTTCTCGGCGCTTCCCGCGGCGGCGACGCCCGACACGCTCAAGCGCTCGATCGAGAACCTGACCCAGTGGCCCGGCGACATCATCCTGGCTCCGGTCACGTCCACGCTCTCGATCTACAACAACCTGCGGGACATCGACGATTCCCTCGGTGTGCGCATCGCCTATCCGCTCCCGGGCTGGATCTGGAACACGATGGTGAACGTCGGCGCCGGCGTGCTGCGCGGCCTGACCGGCGTGCTCGAGCTGATCCCGGGCCTCGTGCTGCTCTTCACCGAAGCCGACATGGATCCGCTCTTCGACCCGGCGGACGAGAACGAAGCGCTGGTCGACTTCGAGAACGGGATCTACGACATCAAGTTCGGCGTCGACTACACCACCGCCGGCTGATCCCCGCCGCGAGCGGCCGAGCGCCCTTCCCTCCAGAGGGCGCCGGCCCCGATCCGGCCCGTCCGCGCCGGCTCAGCCGGTCTGGGACAGGAACGCCTCGACCTCGTCCGCGAGCTGCTGCGCCGCGCCCGGGGCCGAGGGGTCGATCCAACGCGCCTCGGGAACGGCGCGCAGCCAGGTGCGCTGGCGTCGCGCGAGCTGCCAGGTGTCGCGCTTGAGCAGCGGCAGGATGCTGGCCAGGGTGGCTGTGCCGTCGACCACCGGCTGCATGTGGCGATAGCCGATGGCCTGCATGCTCGGAAGCTCGGGCCCGTAGCCCTCTTCGCGCAGTCGCCGAACCTCCCACAGGAGGCCCTGCTCGACCATCACCTCGCAGCGCACGTCGATCCGCTCGCGCAGCTTCTCGCCGGGGTCGAGTGCGAGATGCAGCGCGCGGAACGGTGAGGCTCTCGCCTCGCGACAGCGAAGCTCCGACGGGCGTCGCCCGGTCGTCTCGAGCAGCTCGATCGCCCGCACCAGCCGCACGACGTCGTTGGGGTGGAGCTGCGCGGCTCGTTCGGGGTCGCCTTTCGCAAGGCGCCGGTGGAGTCGCTCGGGGTCACCTTCGGCCACGGCCTTCTCGTGCTCGGCCTCGAGCTCGGCCCGGAGCTCGGAGCGGCCGCCGACCTCGGCGCTCAGGCCCTCGAGGAACGAGCGGATGTAGAGCCCGGTGCCGCCGCACAGAAAGACGCGGCGGCCTCGCGCGTGGATGTCCTCGGCGGCCAGCCGGGCCTCGACGCCGTAACGCCCCGCGTTGTAACGGACGTCCGGCCGGACCACGTCGAGCAGGTGATGGCGGACCCGGGCCCGCTCCTCGGGCGTGGGCTTGGCCGTGCCGATGTCCATGCCGATGTAGACCTGCTGGGAGTCGGCGTTGATGATCTCGCCGCCGAAGCGCTCGGCGAGCTCGAGAGCGGCCGCCGTCTTGCCCGCGGCCGTCGGACCGGTGACGACCACGACGGGAATCGTGCCATCGG
>JAAUYD010190159.1_pt1 | contig 13864 bp, 13 predicted proteins | sample 7278101 | NCBI WGS metagenome assembly JAAUYD01 (sample SAMN14350128, study PRJNA611818) | marine sediment metagenome | isolation source: surface marine sediment (0.6m) | place: French Polynesia: Moorea | collected 2018-08
GGCCTATGATCAGACCGACCGGGGTAAACAACTCGTCGGGAACATCCCCTTCAAACTCGTGCGCGCCATCACCCAAAGCCGCAAACAGCGCGATTATTGGGAAAACACCCAGGAAAATATGTTTTGTATGAATGCGCTGATTGACTACAGCCGCAGGTATGAAAGTGAATCACCCGATATAACACTACGAATACTGATGGATGCCCAGGAGCTGGGCCGGACCGAATTTGCAGATTTGCGGGATGATCCGGCGATTTTTGAAAAACCAATCGGTGCCGATGACCCGGGCCGTGCGGCAACCCTGAAACTGGAAAGGGCCGGGCCGGGCCGCCTCTACTATAGCACGCGGCTTTCGTATGCGCCGCAAACCTTGAGAAGAGACCCCATCAATGCGGGAATCGAAATTCACCGCGAATACAGTCGGGAGGTCGACGGACAATGGAAAATTTTAGAAGGACCCATGTCGCTAAACCGCGGCGATCTGGTGCGGATAGATCTTTTCGTCTCCCTGCCGACAGCCGGAAATTTTGTGGTAGTCGACGATCCCGTGCCAGGCGGCCTGGAACCCGTCAATCGGGATCTGGCGACGGCGTCGACGGTGGATGCTGATAAAGGCGCGTTCAAGCATGCCGGCGACTCTTGGTGGTTTCGTTACAGCGACTGGTCGTCCTATGGGGTTTCACGCTGGAGCTTTTATCATCAGGAATTGCGCCACAACGCCGCTCGTTTCTATTCCGAGTACTTGCCGGCCGGCAATTATCATTTGTCCTACATGGCCCAGGCCATCGTTCCGGGTGAATTTGTTGTGATGCCGGTGTATGTCGAAGAGATGTATGATCCGGATGTATTCGGGATGGGAGTTGTGGGGATGTTGAAGGTGAGTAAGTGACGGATGTGAGATGACAGAGGGCAGGGGACAGAAAACAGAGGTCAGAAGTCAGAATACAGATGTCAGCGGACAGATAACGGAAAACAGAGGTAATTGAAGGTGGAAATATCAGGCAAATGGCGCAGGGCGCAAGGCATAGGGCAGGGAGCATAGTGCATGGGGACTAGGGGCATAGAGCAACGTCTAACAGTAAATGGTTGATTAAGTTGAATAGGTTGATTAGGTATTTCCGGTCAACCTATTCAACTCAATCAACTTAATCAACTCAATAAACTTGAATATAAAAATTAAAATAAGCAAAAGTTTGACCGCGGTGCTGTTGTCAACGGTTGCATTGATTGCTGGGGGCATCGCTTGGAAAACCAGCATCGACCTCCTTGCGCTGCCGACCTCCCTCTCGGCGGATGGCTCCTATGTGCGCAAGGCTCAGGTCACAGACAGAAACTACCATCCCCTGACCGTGACCTACCAGAATCGGTGGAACCTTCATGACCATATTTCCCTGCACGATATGCCGCTTTTTTTGCAGCAGGCATTTGTGGTATCCGAGGATCAACGTTTTTACCGCCACAAGGGAGTGGACTGGTTGGCGCGCTTGCATGCGATATATCAGAACATCAGGGCGCTGGATTCGATCCGTGGTGCCAGCACCATCAGCGAACAGGTGATCCGAATGTGGCACCCGCGACCACGCACCCTCTGGTCCCGCTGGCTGGAAGGTCTCGAGGCCGGCCGTCTTGAAAAAGAATTTTCCAAAAGTGATATTTTCGAATTTTATCTCAATCAAGTTCCCTATGCCGGTCGACGGCGGGGGGTGGTGCAGGCTGCGCGCCTTTTTTTTGATCGCGATCCCGATACCTTAAGCACGGCAGAAATGCTGGCCCTGGTGGCAATGGTTCGGGCACCCACCCGCTTGGATGTGCGCAGAAATCCGAAAAGGCTTTTCAAATCGATTGAACAACTCGCCAATCGCTTGCTCGAAATTGGGGTCCTCAATCAGCGACAGTATGCGACGCTCAAGGTCGCTGATCTTAAGATCAACAACGCCACGCCTCCTGTCAGGGCGGAGCATTTTGTCCAATATCTTGATCGACGACATCCGCCGTTGGATCTGCGGAGCAAAGATCGTCTGCGCACCACCCTTGATGCCGGACTTCAACATATCGTCCAAACCATTTTGGACCATCGTCTCAAGGATTTAAAAGTCCGTGGCGCTAAAAACGGGGCGGTATTGATTGTCGACCATCAGCGACATGAGATTCTGGCCTGGGTGAACAGTGGTGCCTGCCTGGATGAGGTGTCGTCAAGCTGGATCGATGCGGTCACGACGCCGCGCCAGCCGGGTTCTACCCTGAAACCATTTTTATATGCCCTGGCATTGGAAAAAGGCTGGACAGCGGCTACCCTAGTCGATGATTCCCCGCTATCCGAGTCCGTTGATCGCGGATTGCATGCGTATCAGAACTACAGTCGCATTCACTACGGAATGCTGAGGGTGCGGCAGGCCCTCGGCAATTCGTTGAACATCCCTGCCTTGAGGGCCGCCCAGTTCGTGGGTGTCGACGAGCTCCTGGCTTGCCTGCATGAATTGGGTGTTCAAAGTCTGCAACAGCATCCGAATTATTATGGTGATGGATTGGCGCTGGGAAACGGCGAGATCACCCTGCTGGAACTTGTGCAGGCCTATACCGCTTTGGCCCGGCAGGGAACCTATCATCCTTTGAAATATTTGCTAACTGATGTATCCCGCCGAGAAGATACCCGCAGGGTTTTTTCTGCTGAAACGGCATCGCTGATCGGCAATATCCTGTCGGACCCGGCAGCCCGGAGGCTGGAATTCGGTAACGGCAGCTTGTTGCGGTTTCCAATCCAAACAGCAGTTAAAACAGGGACTTCCAGTGATTATCGGGATGCCTGGGCTCTGGGTTTCAATCACCGTTTCACGGTGGGTGTCTGGATCGGTAATCTGGATCATCTTGCCACTGACGGTATCACCGGCGCCAACGGACCGGCCCTGGTATTACGTTCCGTTCTGGCGGAACTCAATCGTCATCAGAATTCACGCCCGCTGTATCTTAGTCCGCGGCTGGTAAAAACAGAGATTTGCAGGCAAACAGGTTTGCAGGATGACGGGCAGTGCGCCAGTCTCAGTGAATGGTTCGTGTCCGGAACTGAACCCAAAACAATCGCAGCGCCGACCAAGGATCTGAAGCCGGTTTACTTGCAGCATCCCACCCAGGGGATGCTGCTGGCCATGGATCCTCGTATCCCGGATGATCAGGAGGCATTTGTTTTCAGGCTGGCCAACCTGCCGCAACGCACCCCGGTTGACTGGTATGTCGATGACCGACTGGTGGCCGCCTCCACCAGCGGTGAATATATGTGGCAGTTACAGCGAGGCATCCATTCGGTCAGGGCTCGCATTTGGTTGGATGGCGCCGGAGAATTTCAGGATACGCCGGACGTCAGCTTTACGGTTAAATAAGCAGCTATCAATATTCAATTCCGGCTTGTCCGGGATTGGACTCTCAAATATGGTTTCTTGCATAATCTGTATGGAAGAATGGCGTATCTAAATATATTGACAGCAGGAGGTGAACGATGACCATAGAGAAAAGTTTGAAACCCCTGGATGAAAACTGGGAAAGGGCACTGGCGGTGGTGGCTCACCCGGATGATCTTGAGTACGGGGCAGCCAGCGCCGTGGCGCGCTGGACCGCCCAAGGCAAGCAGGTCAAATATCTGATGGTATCGCGGGGGGAAGCAGGTATAGAAAGCATGTCGCCGGAAGAAACGGGACCGCTTCGGGAAGAGGAGGAAAGGGCCAGCGCGCGTCTGGTGGGTGTTGAAACTGTCGAGTTTCTGAACTACCGGGACGGAGTCATCGAATACGGGTTGCCGCTCCGTCGGGATATTGCCCGGGCTATTAGAAGACATCGCCCGAATATGCTGGTGACGCTGAATTTTCAGCTTACCTTCGGCGGCCCTGAGCTTAATATGGCCGATCATCGCTGGGTGGGCCTGGCGGTGCTGGACGCTGCCCGGGATGCTGCCAATCGCTGGATATTCCCGGAATTGATCCAGGAAGGTCTTCAACCTTGGGACGGCGTCAAGACGGTCTGCATTTTCGGATCACCCAGGGCTGACCATGCCGTTGATGTTACCGATTATCTGGACAAAGGCATCGCCTCTTTAAAAGCCCATAAAGCCTATATCGAAAACCTTTCGGGGGATTTTGATCCTGAGGCATTCCTGCGAAATAACGCCTCAGCAACAGGGGATCGTTTCGGATGCTCATATGCGGTAGGGTTTGAGGTGATGAAAATTTAAATTTTTTATTGACAGTTCAATCTCTTACCTTTAATCTGGGCACTCCATGTGAAAGGAGGTCCCACCATGCCCAAAACCGGTACCCTCACAAAAGCTCAAATTATTGAAGACATCGCTGAAGCAAATGGCTTCACCCGAATTAAATCCGTCGAAACCACCGAGATCATGCTGGAGCTGATCAAATCCACCTTAGCGTCCGGTGAGGACGTATTGGTATCCGGCTTCGGCAAATTCTGTGTAAAACAGAAATCAGAACGTCGGGGCAGGAACCCGGCCACCGGCGAGGACATGATGCTGCCGCCCAGACGGGTTGTTACTTTCCAGTGCTCGGGGAAGTTGAGGGAAAAAATTAATTCCCGATAATTTAAGCCAAGATGTGGATAGCAAATATTCTGAAAGGGTGGATCGTGAGTTGAATCAATTCACCGGTGATAGGCTCTGCTCGCGCCCTGCTTATCAAGCTCGATCGAGCCGAGTATATCTAATAGACTATGGTTAAATTTAAAGCAGATCACAAATTTTGTTGGGTTTCGACCATCTAATTAACTTTTTACTTTAATTTTAAAATCGAAGGTGTGCTATGGGCCAAGACAAAAAAATCCGGGTAGGGATTCTCTGCGGGGGTAGGTCAGCTGAACATGAGGTGTCACTTCAATCAGCGAGGAATGTTGTAGAAGCGATAAATAAAAAAAAATATGACGTTGTTTTAATTGGTATTGATAAAACAGGCAAATGGTATTTGAATGAATCGTCCGAGTTTCTTTTAAATGCTAACGATCCAAAGCTGATTAAATTGAGCAAAACCAGCGAAAATATCGCTCTCGTGCCTGATGACAAAGAGAATCAGCTAATACGTCTTTCGAAACATACTCCGATGCAACCGGTTGATGTAGTTTTTCCAATTCTCCATGGGACCTACGGAGAAGATGGGACCATTCAGGGGCTGTTAAAGATGGCTGGAATTCCTTTCGTTGGTGCCAGCGTTCTGGGATCGGCAGTGGGTATGGATAAGGACGTCCAGAAGCGCTTGTTAAAGGAAGACGGTATCTTAATCGCAGATTTTCTTGTATTCAATCGGATGTTTCAGGAAGAAATTAATTTTGAAAACATCAAGAGTCAATTGGGCCTGCCATTTTTTGTTAAGCCTGCAAATTTAGGTTCTTCAGTTGGCGTAAACAAAGTAAACGATGAGATTCAATTTGAAAAAGCAATAAATGAAGCGTTTAAATATGACAATAAAATAATAATAGAAGAAAATATTAATGGCCGTGAAATTGAATGCTCCGTTTTAGGAAATAATGATCCGATCGCCTCTTTACCCGGAGAGGTGCTGCCCAGTCATGAATTCTACTCTTACGAAGCGAAGTATATCGATGAAAACGGTGCGGCGTTAGAAATACCGGCCAAACTCCCCAAAAAAATTGTCAATAACGTCCAAACCTTGGCTGTCAAAGCATATAAAACACTCTGTTGCGAGGGAATGGCTCGGGTGGATTTATTTCTAACGGATGATAATGAATTAATCATAAACGAGATTAATACAATCCCTGGCTTTACCAATATTAGTATGTATCCCAAGCTCTGGGAGGCAAGCGGAATCTCAAATTCGGAACTCATTGATAGACTTATTCAGCTTGCCATTGAGCGATATGAATCTGAAAAAAGCTTAGAAACTTCTTTTGAAGCACAATGATAGGGAGTACGACCATGGAAAAGGCTTATGAGCTAAAAAGGCGGTTGCTGGTTTTATTTCTTATTGGAGGGTTTTCAGTAATTTTATCTGCTCAGGCATTCGGTCAGGTAAAAAAAATCTCAGTAAACAAGATGCTGGAGTTATTGGACAATCCCCAGTTGCTAATCTTGGACGTACGGACAACGGAGAGTTGGCAAGCCAGCGATACGAAAATTAAGGGCGCGGTTAGAAAAAATCCCGAAACTTTTAACTCCTGGGCTAATGAATTGCCTAAAAACAAGATTCTGGCACTATATTGAGATTGACCTAACGAAGAAACCAGTGCCAGGCTGGCACTAAAACTTCACCAAAAAGCCCACCAAAACGTATACGTTATTAAAGGCGGGTGGATAGAATGGCAACGGGCGGGCTATCCAACCGAGAAGAAATCGTCTATTCTTTTATAAATGTTGGAGATGCTAATTGAGCCAAAGCATTACAAAGTCGAGTTGTTTTTAAACAGCCGATATCACCAAAGGAATTGATATAGATAGAAAAATCCGGGCTGCCTTAAATATAAGTGGTAACATTGCAGGGCCGGCGACGGCCCTGCTGTTTTAAAGATCGATCATTTTTTAGAAATCATGACCCCTTCTACGGAGGCCTTGAAAGCGCGCAGCATTTCCTCGAGATCTTCCTGGGTGTGGGAGGCGGAGAAAAACGCCAAATGCATCCAAGGAAGTAAAATGTTGTTAAAACGGAAATGTAATTGCAGATCAGCCAGTGCTTCTTCATCTTGACCCGGTAAATCCCTGGCTAGAATCGGCAGGTCCGCTTTGGCATGAATTTGGAACATCGACCCGATGCCGGTCATGCAAAACGGGTAGCCTTGGGACAAACACCAATCGTTGAAACCGCTGCGCAGAAATTCGCCTTTGGCCATCATATCGGCATAAATGCCACTGTTTTCCTGAAGGTACTTCAGCGTGGCTGCGCCGGTAGACAGCGTGAGTGGATTTCCGCTGAACGTTCCTGCCACAGAGAACCCGTCATCGGTTTTCTGAGCGACCGCCACCATTTCCTTGGAACATACCACGGCACCGATGGGGAGACCGCCGCCGATAATCTTACCGTAGGTGGCCACATCCGGCAGCACGCCGGTTAGCTCCTGGCATCCACCCAGGGCAAGCCGAAAACCGGTAATGACCTCATCAAAGTGGAGCAACACGCCAGCCTTTTGGGTCACCTCCCGCAGTTTTTGGATAAATCCTTTGTCTACGGTCAACATCCCGCCACCTAAAACCGGTTCAATTGCCACGCCGGCAAGCTCATGGGCGTGTTCTTCGATCAACCGGAATGCGTTTTCACTAAAGGGCAGCACCAGCATGGTGTCACGGGCGCCGTCGGGGATACCCCCGGAACCGGGTGTCATGTTGGGACGCTCGGCCGGGCCCATATTCTCGGGATCGACGGTTACACTCCACTGGGCGTAATCATGCCATCCGTGGTAGCAGCCTTCGAATTTGGCAATCTTGGGCTTGTTACCGGCTGCTCGCATGAGACGCCAGGCCAGCAAGGTGGCCTCGGTGCCTGTGTTGCAGACCATGGCCAGTTCGGCGCAGGGTACAGACTCGATAAGTCTTCTCGTGAATTCCACTTCCCGGGTGTGGGGCATACCGTAGCTAAAGCCTCGTTCGACCTGCGCTTGCAGGGCTTTTAATACCGGCGCCGGACCGTGGCCCAAAACGTGAACGCCGTAGGACATGACGCAATCGATATAGCGATTGCCGTCAATGTCCCAGATATAGGCACCTTTACCGCGCTCGACATACACAGGGTAGGGCTCCATTTTTCGCGCTCCGCTCATCAATCCGCCGGGGACCAGATTCTTGGACTGTTCCCAGTATTCACCCGACCTGGGGGTTCGACGCCTTAGTTCCTGTAATATAGCCTCTTTACTGCTACTCAATACAAAAAACTCCTTTTAATAAAGAAAAATTATTTGGTATGCATCGTCTTTGTTTCAGCTAAAAGACAGAGAATTTCAAACATCATCTGGGCTCCGATCCGGGCGGTGTTGGTAGTTGGGTCGTACTGGGGGGCAACTTCCACCACATCGCCGCCCACCAAATTCAGACCGCGCAGCCCCCGGATCAAAGCCTGAGCCTCCCGTGTCGTCAGACCGCCCACTTCAGGCGTTCCAGTGCCTGGTGCGTAGGCTGGATCCAGCCCGTCCACATCAAACGATATGTAGGTGGGGCCATCGCCGACAACCTCGCGGGCCTTTTGAATAACCCGGTCGACACCCATTTCAACAAACTCTTCCATATGGATGACCGTCATGCCGCTGTCGTATGAAAACTCCCAAACCGGCTCAGACGGCCCGCGAATACCGATCTGAACGGTGCGTTCGGGGTCTAACACCCCATCCAACACGGCATTGCGAAAGGGCGCCCCGTGATAAAATTCTGATTTTCCCATACCTGGACCGGTGTCACAATGGGCATCAACATGAACCAGGCCAACCGGGTGGTCCCTTCCGACGGCCCTGAGTATCGGATGGGTAATGGAATGATCGCCACCGGCTGAAAGAGGCAGGATGCCGGCGTCAAGAACTCTATGGTAATAAGCCTCGATATCCCGAATGCCCTGATCGAGGTTGTAGCGGTGTGTTATATGCACATCTCCGACATCCGCAATTCGGCACAGAGTGCAAGGTTCGATCTTGCTGTGATGATTCATCGATCCAAACATGGAGACGGTGCGAATTGCCCTGGGACCAAAACGCGCGCCGGCTCGATTATACACACCCAAATCAAAGGGAACCCCGATTAAAGCAATATCAATATCCTGCAATTCTGTTTGGTGAGGCAATTGAAGAAAGGTGGGAAGGCCTGCATATGGCACCACATATTCGTCCCGACCTTCTGATTCAGGCGCATGGTTTGCATATTTCTCCCGCAATTCGGCAAGTTTGATCTTATTCATTGCTTTTGTCCGTTATTAATTGGCTATACGTTGGTTCAATAGAAATTTCGTTGACTATACGTTCGTTCAATGATAATTGTCAAGAAAAATTTTAGGGATACTCATGGCTGTCAATAACAAAACTGGCATCATTACGCGTGCCAAGCAAAAACAGCATACCCGCCAAAAACTCATTGAGGCCACTATGGAGGTTATAGCTTCAGAAGGCTTTTCGGGTGTTACCATGGCGAAGGTAGCCGAAAAAGCGGGACTTTCCCGCGGCATCGGCAATTTTCATTTTCAAAGCAAAGAACAGCTTCTTCTTGAAAGCCTTCGCATCCTATATAAAGAATTTGACGACGGCTGGAGAAATGCTGTTGCCAATGCCGGATCATCACCGGTTGACCAACTTAAAGATTTGATAAAAACCACCTTGACCCCACCCATCGCTGATTTTAAAAAGGTCGCTGTTTGGCTTGCTTACTGGGGCGAAGCTCCCTCTCGAAAAAAATATCTTGAAATTTGTGCCGCCCGTGATCGCGAGTGGGACGCTGCTGTTGGGAATATTTTGAGGCAGTTGGTCGATGAAAAATTTAATTCCCATGGGATGACCTTTGGAAAAATCGCTCAGTCTCTCACTGCGATGATGGACGGTTTCTGGGTCGAATACCTAATCGCCGACGGCAGATATACCCCCGACGATGCCGTAAAAGCCTGCTATGCCTTCCTGGCAAGTTTTTTCCCGGAGTTTAAAAAAATGACTGCGAAGGTCGTATAGAAGGTGCATTAAGTCTACTCTATTTACGCATGAATAAAAGCAGTCAAAAAAATATCCACTCTTCGAACCCTTGACAACACAGAATCTGAAGCCCTCCGGCGTTCCTGACGTTTTGGGTCGTAGCTCGAAGAGCGAAGCCAAAAGGGTAAACAACATGGCAAAATCGATCCCACCCTTCGAATTCAATATTTGAGATTTCCAGTAAATAGTGATACTAACTCATTATTTATTATAATTTCTGCATGTTAAAAATATATGCCCTGTTGTTTATGCAATTAAAGGGGTCAGAAAAGCTCCCCTCCACTTCTCCCTCAAAAATATATTCAACCTTTTGGTTGATAATAAATGATTCCTGATTATATTCAACTTTATGGTTGAACATGCGTCCGATAAAATTCTTACTGAATTACTCAAAGCGGTCAGCGATACAACACGTCGTTCCCTTCTAACGCAACTTTGCCAGCAAGGCGCCAGTCGTGTCACAGACCTTGCTGGCTATTATGATATGTCACTTAACGCGATATCAAAACATATAAAAGTGTTGGAAAAAGCCGGACTTATAACACGCAAGACCATTGGCAGAACCCATTGGATTGAAGCGAATCTAAAACGAGTTAGTTTGGTTGAAAATTGGATCAAAGAACTCAAATCGATCTGGGATTTACGTTTAGAAAAACTCGATGAAATAATTAAAAACGGAGGTACTCAAAATGACTGATCTGACAGTGACGATAAACAAAACAATCCATGCTTCAATTGAAGAAGTATTTGACGCGTGGTTAAACCCAAAAATGTTGTCAAAATTTATGATGCCTATGCCGGGCATGCCTGAGTCTGATGTAGAAAACGATGCACGCGAAGGAGGTAGCTTTACAATCATTATGCACGTTGGTAACGATAAACTACCGCATACAGGCGAGTATTTAGAGATCAAGCGTCCTGACAAGCTGATTTTTACTTGGGAGTCTCACGCTTCAGTTGATAGCAGTACAGTTACTTTAAATTTCACCAAGATAGACAAAAACAAAACAAATATTTCGCTATCTCATGTTAAGTTCATTGATGAAAAAACGCGCTCTGACCATGAGGGTGGCTGGGGTAATATTTTAGATAAACTAAATGGCGTCATGAGTTAACCTACACCAGCAAACTGACTTTATCTATTGAACATTATAATACTGTATTGTACAAACAGAATATCCTCATCATGTCAAATCGGACTGCCATAAGCTGTGTCGCTCCGCGATGCAGCTTATGACATCCAGTTACCCCCAATGAAGCATAAATTAGGCAAGAATAAAAAACCCAGTAAAACCGCGTTAAAGGTTGTCTAAGCATTTTCAGTTTAGGAGAAACTAAAAATATCCTATTTATGGAGAGACAAATGAATTTTAAACGATGCAATCTCAGAAAGAACAGACGAATTCCATCAATAATGCTGATCTTTTTACTTTTAGGAAACACTTTTGCGTTTGCCGATGACGAAGATATCTTAACATTTAATAGCGAAGATCTTTTAGATTTATCGTTTATAGCTCAAAGCAGTAAAAACGAATCTGAAACAATTTCTTTGTCGAATGATTTAAATTATGAATCCCAAAATGATAGTTTAAGATCCGCTCATAAATACTTAGGTTACACAACCGCGGCATTAGCGGGCGTTACAGCAGCGACCTCGTCATCAGCAGGCGTTCATCAAACTGCAGGCTATATCACAGCCGGATTGTCCTTGATTACCACGGCCATTGGTTTTTATGAATATGGAGAATATTTTGATCTTGACGAGGGATTTAGTGGCTACAATATGCACATGATTTTAGAAACCGCCGCAACAGTTGGGTTCATGGCAGCCGCGGCTTTGCAAAGTGAGACCGGTCCCCATGCAGTCATCGGTGGTGTTTCGACGGCGATGATGATACTCCCGATCTTTGTGGTTCATTGGTAATGGAATACCTACGTTTTCGAAGCGGACTATTGTCAGCCAATGATTTCTCCTTAAAATCGTCTCGTACGGATTTACCTCTGCATCAAGCCGGAAAATTTACGGTAAGGCAAAACATATCACATTTTTTGCATAGCTTGCATCTTGTGGTTTTCATAATTTCCTGATATTTTGACTGAAATTATTCTGACCCATTAAAACATTGCTTTTGAAAGGAGCACCATGATGAAACACCCTGACCATGGTTTACTGGTAAGACTTGAAAATGATGTCCTGCTGGTGGCGGAGGGATATCTTTTTGAGATGGAAAGGCGTGGTTACCTTAAAGCCGGACCGTTTGTTCCGGAGGTGGTTCTGGATTTTCCCCTGGCGGTAAAACAGTTGCATGAGGAGTTTGCCCGCGCTGGCTCTGATGTAATAGTGGCATTTACCTACTATGGCCATCGCGCAAAACTTAAGGCAATCGGCAAGGAGGACTTGTTGGAAAAGTTAAACCGCAATGCGCTTGTAATCGCTCGGGAGGTGGCCAATGATACAGGTACCTTGCTTGCCGGTAATCTAAGCAATACCTGGGAATATGTACCGGACAGTAAAAAATCCCAAATAACCGTTCGTTCCATATTTGATGAGCAGGTGGCATGGGCGGTTGATGAACAGGCCGATTTTATCATTGCTGAAACCTTCGGCCATTTGGGTGAAGCGCTTCTGTCCCTTGAGTCCATCAAGTCTGCCGGGCTGCCTGCTGTAATTACCTTCAGTCCGGCAACCGGAAGTTCTTGCGATGGATATTCCTGGGAAGACGCCTGCAAAGTGCTCCAGGACAAAGGAGCCGATGTGGTGGGTCTTAATTGCGGTAACGGACCTGATACCATGACACCTTATCTTGAAAAAATCCGCAGCAAGGTATCTGTGCATGTGGCAGGCTTGCCGGTGCCTTATCGGACCACCAATGAGCAGCCCTGTTTTCAAAAATTGAAGCTGCCCGATACCGGACAGGCCTTTCCTGTATCCCTTGACCCCTTTCTTTTAAGCCGCTACGAAATGGCTGAATTTGCAGTTAAAGCCCGTGATATGGGCGTTCGATATATCGGGATCTGCTGTGGTGCTGGACCACATCATGTTAGGAGCATGGCTGAGGCCTTGGGCAGAGCACCAGCGGCCGGCAAATACTCTCCCGACATGAGTCTACACCCCATTTTTGGTGAAAAAGATGTCAAGGAGGATCACGTTACTTGCCTGCTGGGACCGGTCGAGGATATTAAGTAACAGCGGCAGAGATTGTTTTTGTGTCCGCCAATGCCTGGGACGCTTCCGGTGCGACCGCCTTCGGACTTCGGGTCGCATGGATAAACCGATTTGCCCAGCGGCCGGAACGTTTGCCCTTTCAACCGGATGTGGAAATCAAAACGCTAGCCGAATTGCCTGGACGATTGAAGCTGTCGCGACGCTGCAGCGGTGGTTTGGAATTGAGTTTTGATATTTTATTACTATATTATCAATAAAAAGCTTCTGGAGGACCAAATGATTATACATCAGAGGGAAATCGGTTACGGTGAGAATTACCCTGAGGTTTTTGAGGCCCTTGTAAAGGCCAAGGCATATCTGGAAAAAAAATATCCCGAAATTTCGATGGAGCTCATGTACAGTTTGGCAGGGCAAAGAGGCCGTGCGACGATTCAGACGCGCTATACTTCCCTGGCCGACTACGAGCGTATCGATGCAGAGGCCGACAACGACGAGGCGTATTGGAAGCTGCTAGAGCCTGTTATGAGCGGTGCTGCACACCCGATCGTCGATCAGTTCTATCGCGCAGTTGAAAGCCCGTAATTACATTTGTTGTCGACGCATATCCCAGCGAACACAAGCAGAGCATGGTCGCAGCCACTTCCAGGTACCTTCCTCATACTCTCCGGCTCTGCTGGCAGTTGCCGATGCAATCCTCTTGAAGGTATTTGGGAAGCATTTTAAGATTCAATCAGTTGTTTCATGCAATTGATGTGATGCTTTTGAAAGGGGGGATATGAAAAAAATATACCTAACCATATTCTTTGTTATGTTCGCCACCTTATCGCTGACTGTCCATGCGGAACAAGGAGCGGAAGAATTTTCAGACGCTATTGTTGAAATTCGAATCTCGGTGTCGCAAAATGCCCGCACAGCAGAAAGATTCGGAACAAAGAGGGTGGCCAGTGGCGTTGTCATTGATAAAACCGGACATGTCCTGACCATCGGTTTCCAGACAATCGAGGCTGAGACAGTTAAAATAGTCCGAAAAGATCAGGAAAC
>JAAUYD010152637.1_pt1 | contig 13860 bp, 8 predicted proteins | sample 7278101 | NCBI WGS metagenome assembly JAAUYD01 (sample SAMN14350128, study PRJNA611818) | marine sediment metagenome | isolation source: surface marine sediment (0.6m) | place: French Polynesia: Moorea | collected 2018-08
GCCACCGACCGTGACAGACCGCGCGCTGAGTGCGGGCTCGTCTTCGCCGGAAAGCGAGGCGCCGGCAAAACTGACGTTGCCATCAATGCGTGCACCATCGAGTCGGACGGTACCGGAGGCCTCGAAACGGGACGCACCCGTCGAAGAGAAGTCGAGCTTGCCGCCGACTCGGGCGTTGTTTAAATGAATTGCCGCGCTGTCGACCTGGCTCAACTCCGATTTGAGCTCGCTGACGCCGGCAAATTGTGACCCGGAGAAATCGAGGTCGGCGCTGACGCTCAGGCTCGCCCCGATGAAGGCGGGCAGACGGCAATCGACAATTCGCAGAACCAGGAAACTGGCGGCACTGAAGTCCACCGGAGAATCGAAATCACAGTCCCAGAACTGAACCGCAACCCGAGTGTCGCTATCCAGCGCGGCTGGCGGCAGAAGGCGTCCGGTGACCCGGGCCCCTCGAATACGAAGCGGGCTGCAAAGCACGCCGAAATCATCGAACCCGCCGGATATCAGGCGCTGGAGGAATTCGGCATCGACCTTTCGCTCGTCGCCCGATAACGAGGAGAAGTCGGCGACTTGCCTCGCGTCGATGGCATCGAGTATTCGCTGCTCCGATTCCGTGTAGTTCGAGCGATGTTCCTTCGATTCTGCCATCAAGCTCCATTTTCCGGTTTGCGATTGCGCATGGTATCAGTCGTGGCCGTGCGGTACCGCAGGCAACTGCAAGAGCCAAGCGGCATTTTGGATGCTCAGGACACGATCCGGCTGCCCATCAGACCGTCGAAGATCTTTTGCACAGTCAGTTGCGGCAGCAGCAGCTTGTGTGTCGCGAGCGATGCACGACCGACGATGTCTGAAGAATATTGCAGCGGGTGTTTCGGCGATGCGAGGCGCGCCATGGTCGCCTGGTAAACAGCTTCCTTGCCGGTCGCCAGTACGGGGCTCGCGGCAATAAAGTCACCGGCGACGAGCCAGGTCGTGATATCGCCGAAGGAGATCAGCATCGGCATCGGCGTTGGCTTAAAGCGCCGCAGGCTGCGCCCGGCCAGCAAGCAAGCAATATTGTCGCCGGCAACCTCGCCCATATTCATTGCGTTGTAGGCTTGCTTGCGGACCGGTTCGGGCAGCTCGGCACAGTCCCCGGCAACGAAGATGTTGCCGTCGTAGCAGCTGCGAAGCATGTCATCCACGGGCAGCCACGCATCGTCATCATCGGTCAGGCCAGAGTCTTTCAGGAACTCGGGCATCGCCATGCCGGCCGACCATATGCAGAGATCCGCGGGCAGCTTCTTGCCGCTGCCCAGCGTCACGCTTCGAGACGTGATCTTCTCGACCGTCTCCTCGGTGTGCACGGTGACCGGGTGCGCCTGCATGCGATCAACCGCGTCTCTCGACAGCCCGCGAGGCAGCTGGCCGAGTATGCGCGGCTCGATCTCGACGATATGGATGTCGTATTCATCGCCCTGCCCGCGCCGACGCAGGATCTCGCCGGCCGCCTCGATGCCGGATACCCCGCCACCCACGATGACAACCGAGGTGCGCCGGTCTCTCGTCGCCAGGCGATCGAGCCGCTCGGCGATCTTCACCGCATCATTGACGAGCCGAAGATTGAGCGCGTGCTTGTCCGCCCCTTCGACGCCGAAGGTCTGCCGCTCGCTGCCGGCGGCGATCAGGCAAGCATCGTACGGCAGCACGAGCCCGCTCTCGGTCAGGATGTGCTCGCCATCCGAGTCGATTCGGGTCACGCGATCGTGCAGGAACGTGTGGCCGTAACGCTCGACACACTCGGCGCGCGACAGGACCACGTCGTCGCGCGACTTCACGCCGGACAGGATCTCGTGAATGTTTGGCGTCCACTCGAAGTCGACGCGTGCGTCGATGACGGTGACGTCAAGATCGTCCGACAAACGAGAGGCCGCGACGAGTCCGGCAAAGTTTCCGCCAATAATGACAACGCGGGGTCGTGATGGGTTCATGGCGGCAGGCCTTGTCCGTTTTGTGCAAGCTTGGTGGGCGCGTGTCGCCCTCAGTTTCATCAGTGTGGCCGAACAAGTCATTTTGCAAGGTCGGCCGCGAGCACGGCACAATCAACGGTCCCGAATCGCAAGGAACGCTTACCGATGCGCCAAGCCATTCTACTCGCCCTGCTGCTCGTCGTTGCAGCCGAACCGGTTCTCGCCGGCTCGAAGGTCCTGCCGATGCGCGAGCGCGCCGCCGTCATCGATCGAATGCTCGACGACCGCGTGAAGACCGTCTTGCCCGGCATCATGCGCCGAAGCGGCATCGATATGTGGGTGCTGATATCGCGCGAATACAACGAGGACCCGGTCCTGAAGACTTTCCTGCCGGCGACATGGCAGTCGGCGCGGCGACGGACGATCCTGCTGATTCATGATCCGGGCGTCGGGCAGGACCTCGAGACGCTGGCCATCGCGCGATATGACGTCGGCACGACCTTCGCCAAGTCCTGGGACAAGGAAGAGCATGGCGACCAGTGGCAGCGACTCGCCCAGCTGATCGTCGAGCGAGACCCCGAGACCATCGGCATCAATTACTCTGACGACTTCGCGCTGGCCGACGGCATAGCGCACACGGAGCTCCGGCTGTTCCGCGATGCGCTGCCGCCGAAGCTGCAGGAACGCATCGTCTCGGCAGAAAAGCTCGCGATCGGATGGCTGGAGACGCGCAGCGACATGGAGATGGCTGTCTACCCGCAGATCGTCCGCATCGCGCACGAGATTCTGGCGGAAGGCCTGTCCGAAGCGGTCATCCAGCCCGGTATCACAACGACCAACGATGTCGCCTGGTGGTACCGCGAGCGCGTCAGAGAACGGAAGCTCTCCGCGTGGTTTCACCCGTCCGTGTCCATCCAGCGCGCAGAGCAGGCGGTGCTGGACTTCAAGTCACAGATCGCCAAGCACCACGAAGACGAAGTTATCCGCCCAGGTGACCTGTTACACGTCGACTTCGGCATTACCTATCTACACCTGAACACGGACACGCAGCAGCATGCCTACGTCCTGCGCCCCGGCGAGACCGGGGCGCCGAAGGACCTGCAACGTGCCTTCGAGCGTGGCAACCGCCTGCAGGACATCCTGACCGGCAACTTCGTCACGGGACGCACCGGTAACGAGATCCTCGCAGCCTCGTTAAAGCAGGCTAAGAAAGAGGACATCGTCGCATCGATCTACACCCACCCGATCGGCTATCACGGTCACGCGGCCGGGCCGACGATCGGGCTGTGGGACCAGCAGGACGGCGTGCCGGGCAAGGGGGACTATCCGCTGTATCCGAATACAGCCCATTCCATCGAGCTGTACGCGGAATCGGAGGTACCCAGCTGGGGCAAGCCGGTCCGAATCAAGCTCGAGGAAGACGCCTTTTTCGACGGCGAAAAGATCGGGTATATCGACGGGCGACAGCGAGAAATCTTCCTGATTCCGCGTAAACCGGCTCAACAGTAGCCAAATGCTGATACCTTATTGACGAGGGGTACAATTGACAGCGAAGAGCTGAATGCTGGTACTTTGCGGGTGAGGGGAAAAGTGACAGCTGACAAGAATAACAATAAGAGCACAAACGCCGATCTGTCGCCGTGGCCAAACTCGGACGGCGCCGCAACCCTGTTCCTTCTGGATGCGAGGGACGATCTCGATGCAGACCTGCTACGGGGATGGATCGACAGCCATCGTGCCGAAACCGACCCAGGCGCCACGGTTATCAGGCTGTCACACGACGGCATCGACGCCTCGCTGGCCGAACGCCTCGATGACCTGTCGCCGGAGACCTGGTGCCAACCGGTTCGAATCGCGTGGTTGCCGTCATCAGCCACGCCAGACGGGAAGGGCATCGGCAACCTGCTCGCTCGGCCTGTCGCAGCAATGGGCAAGCTCGGACGTCGGTTCATCGCGAATCATTTCCCGGAACGCCTCGCCTATATAAAAGGTGACGGGGCAACGCTCGAAGGCTTGCGGGAACGCTACGTTGCGAGCACGCCCCCGGGCACGCCATGCGACGACTTTCCTCGATACATCGCGGGTCAGGCGATGATCGCGCTGGAACGCTCCGAGAGAACGGTCCGCGGCGCCCGCTACAAGATTCCGAAAATCCTGCCGGCAGAGGTATTCGCCAACCCGACGTTCAAACAGAACCTGTCCAACATCGCCCAACAGCGCGATCGTCCTGTCATGAAGGTCGTCGAGAAGGCAGCGAAATATCTCAGGGAAATGGCCGCGATGCAGACGCCGCGCACGCTCGACGTCATGATGTCGTTCTATCGCATCGCGCTCAGGAGCCATCACGACGAAGAAATCGACATCGTCGACGAGCAACTGCAGGACATTAACAAGATCATGTCGGAACGACCGGTCGTGTTTCTGATCAGTCACAAGTCGATGCTCGACACCGTGGCCCTGTCGAAAGTCCTGTTCGATGCCAACCTGCCGCTACCGTTAACCTTCGGCGGTATCAACCTCCGCACGCCCGGGGTTGGCGCTCTCGCGCGCCGAAGCGGCATCATCTTCCTAAGGCGTTCGTTTCAGGACAACGAAATCTACAAGCTCGTATTCCGCCGTTACATCGACTACCTGATCGAAAAACGCTTCTCGTTGCTATGGGCACTGGAAGGGACCCGCTCGCGGACGGGCAAGCTGTTGCCGCCACGATTCGGTCTCTTTAACTACGTCATCGAGTCTATCCTTCGCACGCGCCTCTACAACGTGACGTTTGTCCCGGTCAGCGTCGCTTACGACCAGATCACCGAAGTCGAGGACTATGCGATTGAGCAACGCGGCCGCTCGAAGAAGGCCGAGGGCGCAACCTGGGCCGTGCGTTTCCTGAAGCGCGGCAAGTCACGAGGCAAGATCCACCTGCGCTTCGGCGACCCGATGACACTGACCGACATCGTACCGACAGAGACACTCGACGCCGGCGTCAGCGATGAGAAGAAACAGATCCTGGTGCCGACGGTCGCCTTCGAGGTCGCCGTTCGCATGAATGCGGCCACGCCGATCACCGACGTCGCGATCATCACGCTGATCCTGCTGGCCGGCGGCAATCGCGCGATGAGCCTCGAGCAGGTCCAGTCGCTCGCGCGTTCCGGCGTCGCACTGATCAAACGTCGCAGGCTCGAGATCGTCGGACACTCGGACTTTCGCGACGACCGCGCCGTTCGCGCAACGCTGGACGAGCTGCACCAGACCGGCATCCTGAATTATCTCGATGACGGCATCGAGCGCTTGTATGCCATTGGCGAAGACCAACATCTAAACGCCGCTTATTACCGAAATACCGCGATCCACTACTTCGTGCTCGATGCGGTCGTCGAGATTGCGTTGCTGGCCGCCGCAACATCCGACGGTGACCCGGTTGCGGCTTTCCTCGACAAGGCCGACAGCTTGCGCGACATCTTCAAGTTCGAGTTCTATTTTCCGCGCCGCGCCGGCTACCGGCAGGAGGTCGAGAAGCTGGCGGGCGAACGCTTCGGCGACTGGGAAGGCACCCTGCAGGGCGGGGAGGCAGCGGTCAGGGCCAGGCTCGGCGAAATACGGCCCCTGCTGGCGCATGTCGTGCTTCGCTCGTTTGTCGATGCCTACCGGATCGTCGCCAGAGTTCTTGTCGCGAAAGGAGCCGATGCCGTCAACGACGAGTCGGCATTGCTCACGCAGTGCCTGAAGACCGGCAAACAGCAGCTGCTGCAGGGTCGGGTGTTCTCGGCGGAGTCCGTATCAAAGACGCTGTACGGAACCGGCCTTAAGCTCGCCGGCTATCGAGGACTGCTGGGCGCAGGCAAGGCCGACGCTCGCCACGCATTTCACCAGGAGCTGGTCCAGATCGAGGGCCGGCTCGACGATATTCTCGCCATCACCGTCGCGGACGCGAAAGAGCTGTGAGCCGCCTCGCGCGATGGGCAGGCCTGGCGCTGCTGGGCGCGTCGACTCCGGCCGTGTCGGACGAACCCGGGATTTTCCGCTGCGCGCAGGACGACGGCACAGTCGCGTTCCAGCAGACGCCGTGTGCACCGGTCAGCGCCGAGGAGCAGACGGCCGATGAATCGGGAGACCGGCTTGCCGGCGACGACGCCCCCAGCGACGACTTCTTCGATTTCGACAATCCCTTCGACGCACCGGAGGAGCCGCCCGAACAGGCGGAAGCTGCGCCCGCCATTCCGTCAGACGATCGGCAGGCGTGTGAGAAGACAACGCGCGAGGCGATCGATGCGATCGACGTGAAACTCCAACGGAGCGCCAATAAGGAAGACGACAGGCAATACCTGGCCGAACTGCTGGAGCTGACCCGGCAGCTGCGTCAGTGCAAACAACTATAGAAATTGGGGCAATCCGAGGCGAAGATGGTTCGCTGGCTGGCACCGCCACGCCTCTCTGTTTCAATCCTGAGGTGCGTCCGACGGGTACTGCAATAAAGGGAGTGCCTGGCGGGCGCGGTAAAGCCGGCCGCGATCGAGCCGATAGATGCCTGACCGGCGACATTAACTGAGGCAGATGGAGCAATAGTGCAGCTTGGAGAGCGTCACAACTGGATACCGTTGACCTTCCTCATGCTGGGTCTGCTGGCGGTGCTGTCGCTGGGAATGGCAGGCAGGAATATTGACGCGGACCGCATCAGCCTCGAGACGAGAATCACCGCCGAGCAGCTGAAGCTTCGGCTGGAATCCTGTTTCAACGCACGCGCCGCGCTGCTCCGCACGATGGCGGGTTACCCGTGGCGATCGCAGCAACAGATCCTCGACGAATGGTCAGACCGGGCGAGTTCATTGATTCCGTTGCACACTGGCGTGCAGGCCCTGAACTACGTTGACATCGATGGCATCATCCGCGTTGTTTACCCAGTCGAGCCCAATCGCCCGGCACTGAACGCGAACCTGAAGCAGAACCCGAACGCCTCCGTCGTCAGCTCGATCGAGCAAGCTGCGGACACGGGCGTGGTTACTCGAACCGACATCATCGAGTTGCTGCAGGGCGGCAAGGGATTTGCGCTTTACTGGCCAATATTCACGGCGTCGGGACAGCCGATCGGGTTCGGTAATGGCGTGTTTCGAGTCGAGGCGCTGATGACTTCGTGTCTGCCCGAGGGCCGGCTGCGCGAGCACTTCGCATTTACCGTGATTGATGGCGATGCCGCGTTCTATGGTCAGCCCGACCTCCTGAGCGACGGCGCCAGTCCCTACGAGGTATCACTGCAGCTCGACATTCCCGGCTCGCCATGGCGCTTCACGATCGCGCCGATGACGGCCTACCTGCAGGCTACAGACAACATACTCGAGGAAGTCTGGCCGGGCGTCGGCATTGTTCTGATCACACTCCTCGCTTTGGCGCTGCGCGTGGCGCTGGTCCGGCAGCGCGACATCAGGACGCGGGAAGACCAATACCGGCTGCTGGTCGAGAACCAGACCGACCTGGTCGTCAAGGTGAACATGGAAGGCCAGTTCCAGTACATCAGCCCCAGCTACTGCGAGATGTTCGGCAAGCGCGAAGACGAATTGCTGGGCAAGGCGTTTATGCCACTCGTGCACGAAGACGACCGGGAGCTGACGGCACGTTCGCTGGAGCGACTGCACAAACCTCCGCACACGGCTTATCACGAGCAGCGGGCGATGACGAAAGATGGCTGGCGCTGGCTCGCATGGTCCAACCGCGCCGTACTCGATGATGACGGCAAGATGATTGGCGTCACGGCCGTCGGCCGCGACGTTACTGACGTCAAGCGTCTCGAGGAGCGCGTCGCCCACTCGCAGAAAATGCGCGCGATGGGCGAGCTCGCCGGCGGCATCACGCACGACTTCAACAACCTGCTGCAGGTCATCCTTGGCAATGTCGAGTTCCTGCTGCAGCGGGGATCAAAGGACGCCGAAAGCCGCGAGGCGATGGAGAGCGTTCGCGAAGTCGGCCTGCGCGCGATGAACCTGACCAACAAGCTGGCGACGCTGAGCCGGCAGGACCAGACGCGTCCCGAGCTTTACGACGTCAATGACTTTCTGCGCGAGCTTGAGGCATTACTCGCTCATACACTACCGGCGTCCGTGAAACTCGCTGTCAGGTACTCCGACGAGCCACTGCCGGTTAACGCAGACCGTGCGCAGATCGAGCAGGTGTTGTTGAACCTCTGTTTCAACGCTCGAGACGCTATCGATACCAAGGGCAATATTTCGCTGCGCGCCGCGAGTGAAAAGCTCGACGCGGCTGGAGCAGGCCCCGGCCCGGAGCTTTCGCCGGGTGACTATGTGGTAATCACCGTCGAGGACGACGGACACGGTATCGATGCGGAAGCCCTGCCCCGCATCTTCGACCCGTTCTTTACGACGAAAGACAAGGAAACCGGTACCGGCCTCGGCCTCGCCAACAGCTACAGCATTGTCGAACAGCACGAGGGAACAATCGCCGTGAGCTCGACCCCGGGCCAGGGCAGCACGTTCTCCGTCTATCTGCCGCTCGCCCCGGCCGGGGCGTCGACGGCCGAAGCGCAACCGACTGCGGTGGTCAGCGAGGCGACGCCGGATTCGGGCGGACTGATCCTGGTCGCCGACGACAACCCGCAGCTGCGGGAACTCGCACGCAGAGTGCTCGGCGCGGCAGGCTACGAGGTCTGCACGGCCGCTGACGGCGAGGAGGCGCTGGAGATCTATACGGCACGCAAGAACGAGATCCGGCTACTTATCCTGGACCTGGTCATGCCGGAGATGGGCGGTCAGGAGGTCGCGGCGGCCGTGCGCGAGATGTCCGCTGATGTCAGCATCCTGTTCGTCACGGGCTACGTGCCCGACGAAACTCGGCAGGCCCTGAACGAGCGCACACTCAAGAAGCCTTACACGATGGAGACCTTCGTCGAGACTGTGCGCGAACTCATCTAAGAATCACCCGCTGCGAGAGACATCGAACACGACTGTCGCCAATCGGCGACGAATCCGTGTTTTTGTTGCAGGTCACATTTCCGGGCCGCTGCCGCGTGCAATAATGATCGCGGAATCACTTTCCGGGGGTGTTGCTTATGCTCATGGCATCGCTTGATGATCGGACTCGCTGGCTGCGGCGACTTCTGTTGATGACACCGTTCATGCTCCTGTCCGGCTGCGGAGGCGGCGGTGGCGATTCGTCTACGCCAGCACCGACGCCAGTCAATCCTGCACTGTCGATCAGTGACGCCTCAGTGCTGGAAGGCGACAGCGGCAACACGTCCCTGCAATTCACGGTTACGGCAACGGTGCCCACGGGCTCGACGGCTGCGTCTGCCAGCGTCAGTTTCGCAACCGCCGACGGCAGCGCTACAGAGGGCGTCGACTACGTCGGCGCGAACGGCACATTGCAGTTCCCATCAGGTACCACCGAGGCGACGATCAGCATTGACGTCGTTGGCGACCTGGACATCGAAGTGGACGAGACGTTTACCGTGACACTGTCCTCGCCGGTCAATGCGTCAATCACTCAAGCGTCGGCGACCGGGACGATCCGCGACGACGACTCGGCCTCGAGCGCATTCGGTCTCGACGACCGTCCCGATAACCTGACCTGCGTAGCGCCGGCTCGCCCCACCATCGATGCATCGGTATCGGTTACGGACCCCTACCCCGGATTGCCTAGCCTCTTCCAGCCAACGAAGATCCTGCTGGAGCCCGGCGGCAACCGCTGGTTCGTGCTGCAGAAGACCGGGCAGATCGTGACCTTCCCGACAAGCAGCCCTAGCAGTGTCACAGAATACATGGACCTGACGACGACACGTTCGATCCGGACGGCCTCGGAAGGCGGACTGCTCGGCATGGCATTCCATCCGGATTACCCGTCGACGCCCGAGATCTTTCTCTCCTACACCATCAATCACACCGGGCCGGCGATGCGTAGCATCCTGTCGCGCATGACGCTCGATAACGTGACCAGCCCCGGCGCGGGGACGATCGAGCAGATCATCCTGCAGGTCGATCAGGACTTCGACAACCATAACGGCGGCGACATCGCCTTTGGGCCGGATGGCCTTCTGTACTTCGGGCTCGGCGACGGCGGAAGCGGAAACGACCCCCGGCAGCGCGCGCAGGACACGACGCATCTGCTCGGCTCCATGCTGCGTATCGACGTTCGCGGCACAGGCGCCGACTACGACATTCCGCCAGACAACCCGTTCGCTGCACAGGCGAAATGCGGCCCGGGCACGAACGCGAACGACTGCCCCGAGATATACGCCTGGGGCCTGCGCAACCCGTGGCGCTGGAGCTTCGACGACGCGACGGGCGAGCTGTGGCTCGCCGATGTTGGTCAGGGCGCGTACGAGGAAGTCGACATCATCAGGCGCGGCGGCAACTACGGCTGGCGCTGCCGGGAGGGTGCGCACGACACGACGAACGCGGCCGACTGCAGCGCGAACCAAAGCCTCATCGACCCGGTCACCGAGTACGGACGCTCCGACGGCAACTCAATTACCGGCGGCTACGTCTACCGCGGCTCGGACATTCCGGACCTGGTCGGACTTTACGTCTTCGCCGACTACGGCTCCGGTCGATTCTGGGCGGCGCGGCCCGATGGCCTGGGCGGCTTTTCGAACGACCAGCTGATCGACTCGAGTATCAGGCCGACTGCCTTCGGCATCGGCCCGGACGACGAACTCTATTTCGTCGATATCGACGGCACCGGACAGGGGCGCGTCCGTCGCCTGGAACCGGCAGGCAGCCCCACGCCCGACACGATTCCCGATCGGCTGTCGGACACCGGCTGCGTTGATCCCTCTGACGTGACGCAGCCTTACGCCGGACTGCTGCCCTACGACCTGAACGCGCCATTCTGGTCCGACGGCGCCATCAAGGACCGCCACATCGGACTGCCGAATGGGACGACGATCGGCATCGACGCCGATGGCGATTTCGACTTCCCGAACGGTACCGTCATCGTCAAGAATTTCCGCCTCGGCGCTGCGCTGATCGAGACGCGCCACCTGATGCGTCACCCGGACGGCGTCTGGGCCGGATACACCTACGAGTGGAATCCGGGACAGACGGAAGCAACGCGCGTGCGCGGTGGCAAGACCGTAACGATCGGCGGCCAGGACTGGATCTACCCGTCCGAAGGGCAATGCATGGCGTGCCACACAGACGCCGCCGGTTTCTCGCTCGGCGCAGAGATCGCTCAGCTGAACAAAGACCTCACCTACCCGTCGACGGGACGTACGGCCAACCAGCTCGAGACTATCGAGCACGTCATGATGTTTACGTCGCCACTACCGGGACCGGCCAGCGCGCTGGACGCGCTCGCCGACCCGGCCGACGTGTCCGCGTCGCTGGATGCACGCGCACGCGCGTACCTGCACACGAACTGCGCACAGTGTCACCAGCCGAACGGACCGACGCCGTCGACGATGGATCTTCGTTACGCGACGGCACTGTCGGACACCAACGCCTGCGACGCGATGCCGTTGCAGGGCCCGCTGGGCATTCCCGGCGCGCGACTGATCGCGCCCGGCAATGCCAGTGCGTCGCTGGTCGTCGAGCGCATGCAGCGGCGCGACATCCACGGGATGCCGCCCATCGGGTCGAATGTGATCGACACCGACGGCGTCACACTGATCGGCAACTGGATCGACAGCCTCAGCGACTGCAACTGACGGCCCTGCGTTAACGCCTGGACAGCAGTTTCAACTGGAGGAATCGACTGGAACGAATTGTCGGTAGCGAATGCCGGCGGATTCTGCCGGCCGGAGGAAGCGTCAGATTGTGGCGGCGATGGCAACGATGAACGCGAAGAATACGACGGTTGCCGTAATCACGAGGCCTCGCGCGCCTTCGCTGGCAAGCGGCATGTCATGCATCGTCTGAAGCGTGTGCATCGGTATGCAGTTATACATATACATAGTCAGTCTCCTTGGGATGAATGGCAAAAACCGTTGATTTCATCTCCGGGTTACTGCGCACGATACGCGGACCGTAGCCGGCCGCAACCGAATAAAACTCACAGGAAACGATGAGAAAAACTCATGGATGCGGCTGCACCGAAGACGACCAGTTCGCCCCACGATCGAAGTGCGCGGCATCCGAGCGCTCGAGGGAATGGCAGGGCGCGGCTATGTCAGCGCGGCACCGCGCTCGTCAAACCAGGCGCGACACACTGGCCGCCTAATCGACAGGATACGCCGTCTGCGGCGCGTGATCTGGCGCACCGGAAATCCGCTCGAGGACAACAATGTAGTCGTACATAACAACCGCCAGGGGATTCTGGTCCAGCGGCATAATCTGCCGCTTCTTGTTGCCGAAATTCAACGAGCCATCCTCACCTCCCGTAAGCTCCGAGAGCTGCCCGGTGAATTCGATGAACTTTTCGTCGTTTCGGTTGAAGTCGATCTGAAGCAATCGTTCGTCGTTGCAGAAGAGAATGACGTCGTCGCCTCTCTCCGCCCTCGCATAGTGCCCGGCGCCAACATGTGCTCTCCGATCGAGACGCCATACTCCGCGCAGATATCTGGCGGCAGTGCCCGGGTGAACCCGAAAAGACTGTCCCTTCTGCATCAGGCTGAAGAAGTAGCGCTGCGACTCTTCCTCGCTGACCAGGTCATCAGCTGCAGACGGCCAGGCAAGGCCGCACAGCAACGATAGTAGAAAGAGCCGGATCTTGTTCATTGATGTCCCGTTGTGCATTGAGCTTCCTTCATTGCGTTCATGTAGAGCCATGCCAGGCGGGCAAGCCGCCCTGGCGAGCGAATGGGGCAACATCAAAAGGTACGCTTTTCGTCGGGTTACGCTACAAAAAGACAATTTGATGTAGCGGTTGCGCGCGGTCTTTCGCACCTTCGATGACGTCGTCGAGGCAAAAAACCGCCGCAATCTTGCGATCGCGGCGGCCGCTCTGCACTTACCTCGCCGGGTTGCTAGATTTCCAGAGCGTTTTCCTCTTTGTCTGGCCGCGCCTTGTCGTACCACTGTGACAACCGCAGCCTTATCGCGACACCATGGCGGTCGAGTACCGAACCGAGCGCGATGGCAGAAGCGCCGAACACCGCAAGGTCGATCCAGCTGCTGTGGACAACGAGCTGCACGATTGCCTCGAGGCCGAACAGGGCGCCCGCAGACGCCGTGATGATGCCAGCGACGACGTTACCGACCTGCTTGCCGGACGCGCCCCACAGCAACAGCAAAACACCGGCCGAGATGCTCAGCAGTGCCGTCAGCCCGCTCGGCGTCATGACGACACTTAGCGTAAAGCTCAGCGCGATTGCGATCGTGATCGACACGCGAACCGCGTTGGACAGCGCCTGGCTGCCGGTGCGTCGGATGATGTCCAGCGCCAGCGCGGCATAGGCCGAGGCAAACAGCGGTGCAGCGAGACCCGTCGCCAGCACGCTGACGAAGGCGTCGCTGAGCGCGACCGCGAAGATCATCGCGAGCGGCCACGACAGCAGTTCAAGTGCGACGGCAACCCGTGGGTGCCTGTCCGGGAACAGCGATGCCTGCCGTGCGACGAGAAACAGGACCAGCGTCAGCATCGCAATCATCAGGCTATCGACCTGGTAGAAATACATGCTCCTGAACAGGATGATGCCGAGCGGGATGAACAGCGTCATCAACGCGAACTTGCCCTCACCGGTCTTCAGCGCACGGTCCTTGCGCAAAAGCTTTGCGACCGTGAACAGCGCGTAGACAACGCCGACGAGCGCAATGACGCCCGCCGCCAGCGAGCTTCGAATCGGCAGCAGTAACAGCGCGTTCAGCAGCAGGAAGTTCAGCGCCAGCGGCTTCGCCGAGTGCCTCGCCATGATCGCGAAACAGAACAGCGCCATCGGTACCAGGACCAGCAACGCGGCGCCCATCGTCATGCCGATGTTCGCAACGTCCTCGATCCGCCAGTCTGCGAACCCCGGATAAGTTGCGAGACCGCC
>JAAUYD010070179.1_pt1 | contig 13858 bp, 12 predicted proteins | sample 7278101 | NCBI WGS metagenome assembly JAAUYD01 (sample SAMN14350128, study PRJNA611818) | marine sediment metagenome | isolation source: surface marine sediment (0.6m) | place: French Polynesia: Moorea | collected 2018-08
TGAAAATCGATCGGGAAGAGTGCATCGATCAGGTCATCGAGGCGGTCTCTTTTGCCAAAACGATGTGTGATGATGTCGAATTCTCACCTGAAGACGCCGGCCGCTCTGATCCGCAATTTCTGGTACAGGTGTTGGGTGAAGCGATCAAAGCGGGAGCCACCACCTTAAATATTCCCGACACCGTTGGCTATACGACGCCGGAGGAGTTCGGCTGGCTCATTCAATACCTGATTGAAAATACCCCCGGTGCGGATAACGTGGTCTGGTCGGTCCACTGCCACAACGATCTGGGAATGGCCACAGCCAACACGCTGGCGGCCGTTAAAAATGGGGCCCGTCAGGTTGAAGTCACCATAAACGGCATCGGGGAACGGGCCGGAAACACCTCCCTGGAAGAGGTCGTCATGGCCATTCACACCCGCCCCCAGGTGTTTGATATCACCACCAACATCGACACCTCCCAAATTATGTTGGCCAGCCAGATGGTCAGCTCTTTCACCGGGATGCTGGTCCAGCCAAACAAGGCGATTGTCGGGGCCAACGCCTTTGCCCATGAAGCGGGTATTCACCAGCACGGCATGCTGCAAAACGAACAAACTTATGAAATTATGCGGCCGGAAACGGTGGGATTGACCGCCTCAAAATTGGTTTTGGGCAAACATTCCGGCAAAGCGGCCTACAAAAAACGAATCGAGGAGTTGGGCTACACCGATTTGGATGGAGCCGATTTGCGCCAGGCGGTTAACCGGCTCAAACGGGTGGCCGACAAGAAAAAAGTGATTACCGATGCGGATATTCGAGCCATCGTGGCTGACGAAATTTACCAGCCGCCGGAAACGTGGAAGCTCAATCAAATACAGGTTTCGTGTGGTGACGTGGCGATGGCTACGGCCACGGTTAGTTTAACCGGCCCAGACGGAGAAGAAATACGGGATGCGGCTCTGGGAACCGGTCCGGTGGATGCCGCCTATCAGGCGATCAATCGCATCGTGGGCATCTCTCCCAAGCTGGTTGAATATGGCATCAACGCCGTCACCGAAGGGATGGATGCCCAGGCGGAAGCCTCCATTCGCATTGAAGCGGATAACGGCGGGGCCACTTACGCTCTCAACCCGCAAACCGGGGCCACATTCCAGCGCGCGTACAGCGGCCACGGGGCCAGCACCGATATTGTGGTGGCCAGCGCCCGCGCCTACGTCAGCGCCCTCAACAAACTTCTGGCCGATCGAGATGATGACGCTCACGCGGCCGTTGAACTATAATAAGTCGATGGACTATCGGGATCGTTCGGTCAGGCTGGCCTCATTAAGTGATGTGCCTCTCCTCACGGAGATGAACAAACTTCTCATCGAGGACGAACGATCCCCGAACACCCTGAATGACAAACAACTCCAATATCGCATGCGCTCCTTTTTGGAGGGTCGGTATCAAGGGTGGATTTTGCTGGTTAATCGGGAAGCGGCCGGGTACTCGCTAACCATCGATCAAAATACCGAATTATACGTGCGTCATTTCTTTATCGGCCGCGCTTATCGCCGCCAGGGGTTGGGGCGCTGGTTCCTCGACTGGCTAAATGACAACCTCTTTTACCGGTATCAAAAAGTATCGGTTGATGTCCTCAGCCAAAACGGCCAGGCGGTCCGCTTCTGGCGGTCTGTGGGGTTTCTAGATCAGTACATTCACTTGGAGAAGAAGCTCTAAATGATACCGCCTGGACTTCAAACCTTTAATTAAGTGATATGCAATAATTGTTCAAAATTTATTTGTCCACAGATTACGCAGATTTTCGCAGATTAAAGAGAAAAATCTGCGGCCATCTGCGTAATCTGCGGATATTTTTCTCGTAAAACTTTTTGCTAACTTCTTAGCGATATGATTTATCAAAAAAAGCCACGGATAAATGCGGATATGAACCGACTTTCAATACAAAATTGTCATCCCCGCGAAAGCGGGGATCCATCGGTAGCAATCCAGTGGATTCCCGCTTTCGCGGGAATGACGCTGCTATAACGGTGTTTATTTTTCAATATTCATCGGCGGCAGCAGAAAGTAACCAGGAAGTTAAGAAACGTTCTTTTTCAGAGCGTTAATTCACAATAGTTTTTGTAATTAACTTATTAATATGTCCCAAGAAGAACAATTCCTTCAAGAAATACGCCGGCAGCGAATCGCCCAAATTCGGCAGCTGCCCGACCAGATTGAAACGCTGGTCAAAGATTTGACCGTAGAGCAGCTCACCACCCACTTCCTGGCCGATGAATGGACGGTGGCCCAAAACGTGCATCATCTGGTTGATTCCCACATGAACAGCTACATTCGGTGTAAATTAATGGCCACCGAAGATCAACCGCCGTTAAAGCCGTATGACCAGGACGCCTGGGCGATGCACGCCGACGCCACCACGGCCGATATTCAAAATTCTCTGATCATGCTCCGCGCCCTGCATGAGCGCTGGGCCCAGTTCTGGGAATCACTGCCGGATTCGGCGTGGGCCCGCACCGGGATGCGCCCCACCGCCGGACCCATTTCCCTGAATGATCAACTCGGCCTGTACGTGGAACATGGGCTGGCCCATATCGATCAAATTGAAAGAACGCTGGAAGCGCAATAAAGATACGAAGTACGAAATACGAGATAGTTGAATTATGAAAACGCCAATCAATTTGAGTGACGCGGAGGATAACCTTTCGTATTTCATACATCGTATTTCGTATGTCGAGAAGAGAGGTTATGAATGAGTAAACCAAGAACTTTGTTTGAAAAGATCTGGGATCAGCATGTGGTCGTGGACGAGCCTGGAAACCCGGCCGTCCTGTATATCGATCTGCATTTGGTTCATGAGGTGACGTCGCCACAGGCTTTTCAGGGGCTGCGAGACAAAGGGCTAACCGTCCGCCGGCCGGATAAAACCCTGGCCACCATGGATCACAGCATCCCCACCACACCGCTTGATGTGCCCATCGCCGATGCCATCGCCGCGGCTCAAATCCGCAAAATGGAGCAAAACTGCCGCGAGTTTGGGATTCGACTCTTTGGGATGGACAGCCCCAATCGCGGGATTGTGCACGTGATCGGACCGGAACACGGGCTTACTCAACCCGGCATGACCATCGTTTGCGGAGACAGCCACACCTCAACCCACGGAGCCTTTGGGGCCCTGGCGTTTGGGATTGGCACCAGCGAGGTGGAACACGTTCTGGCTTCTCAAACGCTCCTGCAGCGCAAACCAAAAACGTTTGAAATTCGGGTCAACGGCCGGCTCAGGCCCGGCGTTTCTTCCAAAGACATCATCCTGGCGGTGATCGCCAAAAATGGGGTTGGTGGCGGCACCGGGTATGTTTTTGAATACACCGGTGAAGCGATCCGCTCTCTATCGATGGAAGAGAGAATGACCATTTGCAACATGAGCATTGAAGGGGGTGCGAGGGCCGGTATGATCGCCCCGGATGAGACCACCTTCGCTTATATCAAGGGGAAACCACACGCCCCACAGGGTCAGGCCTGGGAAGAAGCGGTGGCCCTTTGGCGGACGCTTCCGACAGATGAGGGAGCGGTTTATGACCGGGTGATGGAACTCGACGCCAACGAACTGACCCCGATGATTACCTATGGGACCAACCCCGGTATGGGGATGGCGATCAACGCTGAAATACCGGACCCGATGCGGGTAACGGTTAGCGAGCGGCCGACCCTCGAAAAAGCGTTGACGTATATGGGTCTGGAAGGCGGCAAACCGCTGCTGGGCCATAAAGTAGACGTGGTTTTCCTCGGCAGCTGCACCAACTCGCGTATTTCTGATCTGCGGCTGGCCGCCGGTCTGATTGAAGGGAAGCGGGTCGCCGACGGGGTGCGCATGATGGTTGTTCCCGGGTCCCAACAGGTTAAGAAACAGGCGGAGCAGGAAGGGCTCGACCGGATATTTCGAGACGCCGGGGCCGACTGGCGCGAGGCCGGCTGCAGCATGTGTATCGCCATGAACGGGGATCAGCTTTCTCCTGGAGAATACGCCATCAGCACCAGCAACCGCAACTTTGAAGGGCGGCAGGGGAAAGGCGGCCGGACATTTTTGGCCAGCCCCCTGACGGCCGCTGCTTCGGCCCTGACCGGCCGGGTCACGGATGTGCGAACGATAATGGAATAGCCAATAATCAATTATCAATAACCAATGGTCAATTATCAAACGCATCTCGACGGCATTACGGCCGACCAGCTGCAGGGGTTTTTTGTCGGGTGGCCAAACCCACCCCGGCCGGAAACCCACCTGAAAATTTTGCAGGGAAGCAGTCATGTGGTCCTGGCGATTGATCAGGAGAAACCAGAGCGGCCGGTGGTGGGCTTTATTAGCGCCATCAGCGATGGGATACTCACCGCCCATATTCCCCTGCTGGAAGTGCTGCCGCTTTATCAAGGCCGGGGCATCGGCCGGTCGCTGACCCGCAAAATGCTGACCTTGCTCAGCGACTTTTACGCCATCGATTTGATGTGTGATGATGAGCTCATTCCCTTTTATGAGCGGTTTGCCATGCAGCCCGCCGGAGGAATGATAGTGCGGAATTATCAAAACCAGTCTGGAGACCACAGACAACAGACCACAGACTTCAGAACCAATTCTGAAGTCTGAAGTCCGATGTCTGTGGTCTTCTGGGAGGATTTATGGAACCATTCACCACCTTAACCAGCCGGGTTGTCGCTATTGAAACCACCGATATCGATACCGACCAAATTATCCCGGCCCGTTTTTTAAAAACGACCACCAAGATCGGACTGGGTAAGAATTTATTTGCCGACTGGCGTTATGAAGAAGATGGCACGCCCAAAAGTGACTTTGTGCTCAATCAGCCGGAAGTCCAGGGGGTCCAAATTTTAATTGCCGGGGATAATTTTGGCTGCGGATCAAGCCGTGAACACGCCCCCTGGGCGCTGATGGATTACGGCTTTCAGGCGATTGTCAGCACCTCCTTTGCCGACATTTTTCGCAATAATTCATTAAAAAACGGCCTCCTCCCGGTTATCGTTGACGAAGACACGCACCAGCAGATCATGAGCCTGGCTGAGGAAGATCCCAACTTGGAGCTGTCGATTGATTTGGCCAGTCAAACGCTGACCCTACCCGACGGCCGGCAGATTGAATTCCCTATCGACACCTTTAGCAAAACATGCATGCTGGAAGGGCTTGACCAATTGGGCTATTTGCAAAAACAGATGGACCAAATATTGAAATTTGAAGAATCGTATGGAGATCGGGTCAACACCCTTTCCCCATCATCAGGAGACGAGAGACGAGAGACCAGAGACTAGAGAAGTTCTCTGGTCTCTGGTCTCTGGACTGATAAATCATGAGTAATCAGGTTTTCATATACGACACCACCCTTCGCGACGGTACTCAGCGTGAAGGAATCTCTTATTCACTTGAGGATAAGATCAAAATCGCCCAAAAACTCGATGAGTTTGGGGTCCACTATATCGAGGGGGGCTGGCCTGGCTCAAACCCCAAGGACGTTGATTTTTTCCGTCGCGCCCAAACTCTCAAACTCAAAACCGCTAAAATAACGGCGTTTGGCAGCACGCGACGAAAAAACACCGATCCGGCCGAAGACGCCAATATCAAAGCGCTGCTCGATGCCCAAACGCCGGTGGTGACAATTTTTGGCAAAAGCTGGGATCTCCACGTCCTCGACGTCCTGGAAACCACGATGGATGAAAACCTGGCCATGATTGGCGAAAGCGTGGCTTACTGCAAGCAGCAGGGTCGTGAAGTGATCTACGACGCGGAGCACTTCTTTGATGGCTATAAAGCCAATCCGGAATACGCCCTGGCCACTGTTCAAACTGCGGCGATCAACGGTGCCAGTTCTGTCGTCTTGTGCGACACCAACGGCGGCAATATGCCCTGGGAAATCGAAGAGATTGTGCGCGAGGTCAAGGGGCAAATGGGTGACACGCCGCTAGGTATCCATACCCATGACGATAGCGGATGTGGGGTGGCCAATACGCTGGCGGCCGTCAAAGCTGGAGCCAACCAAGTTCAGGGCACGATAAACGGCTATGGGGAACGAGTAGCCAACGCCAATTTGTGCAGCGTCATTCCCGATTTGCAGCTCAAAATGGGGTTTCGCTGCGTCAGTGATGAAAATTTAGCCAAGCTGCGCGATCTTTCGCGCTACATTTCTGAAATCGCCAATCTCGATCACGACGAGCATCTGCCATACGTTGGGGCCAGCGCCTTTGCTCACAAGGGTGGGGTTCACGTGGCGGCGATGCTGCGCAACGAAAACAGTTATCAGCATATTAATCCCGAACTGGTGGGCAACGAGCGGCGTTCCGTTGTCTCTGAACTCTCCGGCCGCGGCAATCTGGTCGAAAAATCAGAGCAAATGGGGCTCAATATTTCTAAAGAGCGCTTGACTGAGGTCCTGCAGCAAATTAAAGAGCTGGAAAATCGCGGCTTTACCTTTGAGGGGGCCGAGGCCTCTGTCGAGCTTATGTTGCGCCGGGCGCAGCCCTCTTATGTGCCGATCTTTGAATTAAAGGACATGATGGTGGTGATGCTGCGTCGGAAAGACGGCCGCATTACGGCTGAAGCGACGGTCAAAGTGCGGGTCGGTCACAAAACGATGCACACGGCCGCGTCCGGTAACGGGCCGGTGAACGCGCTGGACAAGGCGCTGCGCAAGGCGCTGGTTGACGTCTATCCCAGATTAAAAGCGGTAAAGCTGGTTGATTACAAAGTCCGGATCTTGGACAGCGAAAATGCCACGGCGGCGACTACCCGCGTGCTCATTGACTCCCGTATGGGTGACAAATCATGGAGTACGGTTGGCGCCAGTCCAAATATTATCGATGCCAGCTGGCAGGCATTGTCCGACAGCATGGAGTATGCCCTGCTCATCTAGCTGAAATTCTATCATTCATATGCACCCATCAACCCAACGCGTCATCGAGGCCGCCCAAACCCTGGGCTTAAACATTGAGGTCACGGTCCACGACCGGTCGACCCGCACGGCCCAAGAGGCCGCTGATGCGGTTGGGTGCGACGTTGGCCAAATTGTAAAAAGCCTGTGTTTTACGGTAAACGGTCAGCCGGTTATCGCTCTGGTTTCCGGCCGTAATCAGCTGGATGAGAGAAAGCTGGCCGGCTATTTTGCCGTCGGCCGAAAAAAAGTGAGGCGGGCGGATGCGGAAACCGTCAAACGTTCCACCGGTTATTCCATTGGTGGGGTGGCTCCTATGGGGCACCCGGTCGAGCTGCCTATCTTGATTGATGAAGATTTGCTCCACTATGGGGTAGTTTGGGCGGCCGCGGGAACCCCGTTTGCCGTCTTTCCGGTTGATCCCAATAGGTTACTGGCGGCCATCGGCGGTAACCCGTTAAACCTCAAAAAAGAGCGCGGTTGAACGCTCAGGGTGTTACCTCAATCGCCCCCAAAATTGTGCGATCCCCGACAATGCTGCCATTTTCATCATGGATGTGCAGACGCCGGCCGCTGATCATCTCGTATAAACCGACTTCAATTAAATAGGTGCCGGGGGCCAGATCTGACGGTATTTCCATTCGATACGGATCGATCAGCCGCTGATCCGGCAACCATTTGGGGAACCACAGATGCGTTGGTACCGCGCCACCTAGAGGGGTGTAATCAAGAGCGACGTACAGCTGGTTTGCTGGATCAATCAAATGCACAAAAATGGTGTAGCTTTCCTCAGCATAATCAAGCACTTCCCAATGCAGTTGGGTAATGACGACCTCACCTGGGGCTGCCGCCAGCGGTGTCTCCCATGGGGCGGTGCGGAATTCAAGCCCGTTTCGGCTGACGGCCGTCTGCAGACCCACTCGCTGCCGGTAATTGGCCAGTAAATGTGCCGTTTGGGGGATGTGATCGGCCGCTTCAACGGTCAAAATCTCCGTAGGCAACCCTTCTGTTAAGTCAACTTGCTGACTTAAATTGCGCAGACGGACCGTCACCGGGTATTCCCCCGGCGGCAGGCCGTGTGGTAAAGCGAAATCGAATCGCTCAACGATCACTTCACCGGGCTGCCAGTCGGGAGAAATCAAGTGGGTGTCGGTGGTAAATTCAAACTGAATCGTTCCAACCTGCACCACAGGCACATAAAAATCGCTCGTCGGCTCGGTTACCCGCATTGCCAGGGTGAAGGGCACAAAATCCCCGGCCTGCACCGTCGATTGCGGCAGCTCATAGGCCAGCAGCTGGGCCACACTGTTGAGCGGTTCTTCCGGGTTAATCAGCGGGGTTAATTCGGGCGGAATCCCCTTTTCTCCTGGCTCAACCACCTGGTAAAAATCACCTCGCGGCCGGAGCCTAAATCCGGCGTCGACAATTTCCCGCCGGTAGCCGTGAAGGTAAACCGGGCCGCCAGGCAAATAATTAAAAACGCTGGGCAGCCACGGTTCGGCCGCCGAGACAAACTCCGGCCGAACATCTTTTGGATCAGGCCAACGCCTTTCTACAAATTTTGTATACCAGAGGGGGGTCATCAATTCCCAATTGTTCAGGAGAACGACGCTTTCTCCCCGGCCGGCGAAGTAGGCAAACACTTCATCTACATACTTATCTCCCTCGTCGTACTGCTGCAGCGAGATTCGAGGGGCGTTAAATAAAAAGTTCCAGCCGGGGCCAATCAGCAGCACGGCCAACAGCGTCACGCCCCGCCACCGGCCGGGCAGTTGTTCAAGCGTGTACGCCAAACCAACGCCCATGATGATCATGATCACCACCAGCGGCCCTAGAATATAGGCCATGATGTCCTGCTGTTTCAAAGTTATCACAAAAGCGTAATTGACCAGAAAAGCCAACAGCAGAAGCGCGGCAAGTGGGTGATGGGTGTTAGGTGGTGGGTGATGGGTGGTGGGTGATGGGTGGTGGGTGATGGGTGATGGGTGATGGGTGTTAGGTGATGGGTGTTGGGTGTTATTCTCGTCTCTGGTCTCTCGTCTCTGGTCTCTACTCTGTGGTCTCTTCATCCACGATAAAACAGCCGCCAGGACAAACAAAACCAGCGGCCAGGCAAACTGCAGCCGCAGGATCGACCAAAAGACTACCAGACGCTGCGGCTGATCGACCCACCCATAATAAGGCAAACTTTCAGTTAAGCCACGAGCCAGCACGTGGGCCATAAACCCCTCAAGCGTCATCATCGTGTGAGGGCCAAACACCGGTTGGGTCGCACTAATGATCGGATAATACAATAGGGGAATTAACCCCAACAAAGCAAATCCAATCATGGGCAGCAGCTTGCGCCAGTCGAACAGAAGCCGCGGCCGGGTCCACACGATAAAAGCCGCATAAGCGGGAAAGGTGAAGGCGGTTAGCGGATGATGGGTCACCCCTAAACCGGCCGAAAAACAAAACAGCCACAGCCATTTCCAGCGGGCCGGTCCAGGCAAAATCGCCCAGCGGGTCAGCAAAAAAAGGTTGACGGCCAAAAACATGGCGGTCATGATGTGCGGATTGGCGTGAATGCTGTGCTGCCAAATGTTGGCGGCCGTGCCGGTCAGCAGGGCCGCCAACGCGGCCGTCTGAACCCGCCAGCGATTGTTCTTGCCGATCACCTGTAGAATCGTCCCATAAACAGCCATAACGATCACAGAGCCACTGACACCAGCTAGCAGGTGCATCCGCCAGGGAAAATCACCAATAGGGACGACGTGCTGAATAAGCCAGCCCGTTAGGGTAATAAACGCATATCCGGGTGGATGGGCAATCGCCGGAAGATTGGCCACAAAAGTGTATTCTGTGGGGTCCCCCAACACCAACCCGCGGGCCATTGTGCTCAAATAAAGGATAAATACAAAAATCCCCAAAAGTACGGCAACCGGCCGAGATTTTTCCCACCACGGTTTTTGATCAAATTTTGGAGACAGCATATCGCTCAAGAAGCTCATCATACAAAGCCAGGGTTTCTTCGGCCGCCTGACGCCAGCTAAAGCGCGCCGCCTGCAAAAACCCCATTTCCCGGCGGCGAATCATCTCGGCCGGATTTTGCAGCAGGCGGTCGATAACGGCGGTCATTTCGGCCGTATCTTCCGGATCAAAGTAAGCCGCCGCCTCCCCACCAATTTCCGGCAGGCTGCTGGTGTTGCTGGTGGCGACAACCTGGCCACAGGCCATGTGCTCTAACAGCGGCAGGCCAAACCCCTCGTACAGACTGGGTTGAACGGCCAGCGCTGCGCCGCTAATTACCGCCGTTAAATCTTCATCTTTGATCCAGCCCGGCCGTAAAACAACCTCTTCCAAACGCTCGCTTGCTAATCGATTGAGAAACTCCTCATACAGCCAGCCGGTTGATCCCACCAATACCAGCTTTAACTTTGGATGGGTTTGCCGCAGAATAAGCAGCGCATCAACCAGCCGATCTAAATTTTTTCGCGGCTCGATAGTCGACAGGTGAAGCAGATATTGTTCCGGCAGACCGTATTTTTCCCGCACGATGGCGATCTGTTCGGGTGAAGCTGGAGCAAAATAGTCGGCTGCAGCCTCATAGATGACGTGGATTTTAGCCGGATCTACCCCATAATGTTGGACGATATCCCGCTTGGTCGCCTCCGAAACGGCGATGATGGCTGTAGCTCGCCGGCAGTAGAGCGGCATGGCCACATTGAGGTACCAGTAGTTGAGCGGCTTGTGATACTCGGGAAAAAGCTTAAAAATTAAATCGTGAACGGTAATAACGGTCGGGACGCGCCGCAGCGGCAGAAGCAGATGCTCGGTGCTGTGAAAAAGGGCCACATCGGGCAGCAGTTGATTAAAACCAAGGCCAAGCTGTTGAGCCAGCAGCACCCCCATTCGCCACGGTTTAAAACCGATTTTAAGCTCCCGACGAGGCAGCCCTTCCAGCGCAGGCGGCAGGTGACCGCTCCCATCCTGAATATGAAAAAGGCCAATTCCTTCAGGGCGAAGCTGGGCAATTTCGGCCGTTAGCTGTTCGGCGTAACGACCTAATCCAGCTCGGCTGTGAACCGCCGTAGAAACATCAAGATAAATCATAAGTGATCCCGGTCATCCTACCATGAGGTTGAACCAGACGATGTTACTGGAATTACGGTTGGGTGCCAACACCTATCACCTATCTAATAATTTCCCACTATCCTATTCTCCATGACCACTCACCGTTTACTCATCATCGCTTCCGATCCCTTGATTCGGACGGGACTCTCCGCCATGCTGGCCAACGCGGAAGAGGTCGAAATCGCCGGGCAGGGTGATTCCGGTGATGAAGCGGAAACGTATATCGAGCTGTTCCAGCCAACCGCCGTGGTGTGGGATTTGGGGTGGGATGCAGAACAAATCGCCCCGGTGGAGTGGCAGGAATTTGATTTGCCCCTGATTGTGTTGATGCCTGAAGAAGGTGATAGTCAGAGCTGGCTTCAGCAGGGCACCACGGCCGTGCTCACCCGAAGCAGCAGCCTGCAAACCATTGCGGCCGCCCTCGACGCTGCCGCCGGTGGCTTAATTTCCATCGACCCGGTATTTATCAACCGGCGGGATGCGTTTCCTCCCGCCTCTCCTCGCCTTGCTGAATCCCTGACCCCTCGGGAAAGCGAAATTCTGCAGCTGATAGCTGATGGGTTAACAAACAAGGCCATCGCGGCCGAATTGGGGATCAGCGCCCACACGGTAAAATTTCACATCACCGGAATCCTGTCAAAACTCGATGCCCAAAGCCGGACCGAAGCGGCTATTATCGCCGGTCGTTTGGGACTTCTAGCCATTTAAAAGGCAGTGCATCAAGCAGATTAGCCCGATTTTAATTGGCAATTGGCAATTGATAAATGACAATTGACCATTATCCCCCTACCCATCTTTCCAGGTATCTCCCCCCCAAACAGCCGATGTGGGCCAGTGTATTTCCCTCTAAACTATCTGTGTAATATGCGGAAAACCCAATGTGGGATTTGCCCCTGCAGTGATCACCCTCGTTAAAGATCGGCACGATTTCCCCATCTGACGACTTTGTTGAACGCATTCAGCGAGGGTGATCATTAGCAGAGTTGGTAGACACTCAAGTTAAATATCAATTATTGGAGAAAAATGGCAAAGAAAAACGTTTTAGAGCAACTATCAGAACAAATGGCGGACGTTGTCGCCAGCGCCAGCCAAAGCATCGTGCGCGTGAGCGGCCGTCGCCGCCTGGCCGCCACCGGCATTGTCTGGTCGGCCGACGGCATCATTGTTTCTGCGAACCATGTCGTATCGAAAAAGCGCAAGAGCAAGGTCACCCTGGCCAACGGAGAAACCCACGAAGCGAAAGTGCTGGGTCGCGACGCCAGCACCGATATCGCCGTCTTGAAAATCAACGCCGAGGGGCTGCAGCCGATGGCGAAAGCGGATGGAGCGGGATTAAAAGTCGGTCACTTTGTCCTTGCCCTCGGTAGACCTGGCCATTCAACTGAAGCCACGCTTGGCATATTAAGCGCTGTGGGAGACAGCTGGCGAACCGGGGCCGGGGGGATGATCGATCGGTATTTGCAAACCGATGTGGTGATGTATCCTGGATTTTCCGGAGGCCCTTTGGTCAGCGCGGCCGGAGAATTAATCGGTCTAAACAGCTCTGCTCTGGCGCGCGGCGTCAGCGTGACCATTCCGGTAGCCACGTTAAATCGCGTGATTGAGTTCCTGGTCAGCGATGGTCACATTAAGCGCGGTTATCTGGGCATCAAAACCCAGGGAGTGCGCTTACCGGCCGGTCAGGCGGAAGCTTTGAAGCAGGAAACCGGTCTTCTGTTGGTGGGCATCGAACCGGGCAGCCCGGCCGAAGAAAGCGGCCTGCTGCTGGGCGACATCATTGTTCATTTTGACGGGCAGCCGATCCGCCACGGTGATGATTTGATCTCCCTGTTGGGCACCGGTATCGCCGGCCAAAAAACACCGGCCACCATCATCCGGGGGGGAGAGGTCAGCGAAATGAGCATCAAGGTTGGCACAAAATAAGATGAGTGGGTCAAATAAACTCGAAGGGGCGGCCGACAAGCCGCTCCTTTTACAACAGATGGGGGAAGAGCAAGCAGCCATCGCTGAGCGGGTGCAGCGCAGCCTGGCCGTTGTGTCAAACGGCGGCCGGTCAGGCGGTGCGGGTGTCGTCTGGTCTCAGACCGGGGTAATTTTGACCAACGCGCACGTCATTCGCCATCGAACGCCGCAGGTCGAATTGACCGACGGCCGTCAGTTTGAGGCTGAGGTCATTGCCCATGATCAGCGCCGCGATCTGGCATTTTTGCAGCTTCCCACAGCGGATTTATTCCCCATTGCTCGTGGACAATCCTCATCCCTGCGGCCGGGAGACTGGGTGCTCTCAGTAGGTCATCCCTGGGGCGTCCGCGGCGCGGCATCAGCCGGGTCGGTGATCGCCGTTGGCCGGCCGTCTGAACAGGTCGGCCGTTATGAAGGCGATTTAATCCAGGTTGGCCTCCATTTGCGGCCGGGTCACTCCGGTGGTCCGATGGTTAATGCTCAGGGAGAGCTGGTGGGGCTCAATACGATGATTGCCGGACCCAACGTCGGTTTGGCGGTCCCACTGAAGGTTATCGAGGCGTTTGCCCAGGAACAGTTCACCGCAGCATCCTCAGACTTTATCTAATTTGTCCACTGACCCCGGATGGGTGGAGCCGAGGTTTTGTTGACGTTTGGGATATTTCTTAATCCCCGCATTAAAATACGGGGCTAAACCCGCATTATTGAACATTTACAAATAAATGCGGATATGGACCGACTCTCAAAACAAACTCGTCATCCTGGCCCCCGTCTTCACGGGGGTAAACTATGGCGGGGATCCATCGGTGACAATCCAATGGATTCCCGCTTTCGCGGGAATGACGCGGCTATATCGGTGTTTATTTTTCAAA
>JAAUYD010142827.1_pt1 | contig 13858 bp, 12 predicted proteins | sample 7278101 | NCBI WGS metagenome assembly JAAUYD01 (sample SAMN14350128, study PRJNA611818) | marine sediment metagenome | isolation source: surface marine sediment (0.6m) | place: French Polynesia: Moorea | collected 2018-08
GGCCCACACTTGCAGATCGCTCTTGGGGTAGCTCGAACGCAGCTGGTCCAATGCCTTTAATCCCGAGTGGCTGGGCTTGGAGTCGGCTGCAAAAAAATAGAGCATCACCATAGGACGCTGCTTAAGCGAAGACAATTTATAATTACTGCCGTCGATACCGGTGAGAGAAAAATCCGGTGCCTTCTGGCCTGTCAATGCCACAGCGCTCGACGGCCAGATGCACACCAGCAGAAGAAAAATGGCGAGTTTGATGTATGGGAAAATCGATTTGGATTCTACGTTCATGGTCAGATCCTTTGATGCGGTCAGTTTTCCGGTATTAATCTTAAATGCACCGGTATCTCTCCCGTTTCATTGACATCGATTTGGGCTTCACTTTCATAGTGCCCGGCCAGGGTCAGTCGCACGTCATGCAACCCCAGGGGCAATTCACATTGCATTGGGGTGCGTCCCTTGAACGTATTATTGACATAGATACTGGCATTGGGAGGATCGCTGGTAATTTTCACAAAGGCCGATAGGGACTGATCCCCGATCGTATGATGGTACAACTGCCATCCGATCAATAGAGACAGCACAAGGGCAGCCGCCCATTTATACGGAGTCTGCCGGCTACGCCCCGTTTGCCGTATTGTTCTTCCATCTTTATCTGCGGTCTGATGCACCTCAAGAGCGGCGGCCAACTCCGCACCGGTTTGAAAACGACGCTCGGGTTGCTTTTCCATGGCCTTGGTGATCACCCTGCTCAAATGCCTTGAAATGTCGGGATTGGCATTTTTAGGCGACGGAGGCCGCTGCTGGGAAATAGCCGAGAACAGCGCCGTAATATTGTCTTCCACAAAAGGTCGTTTCCCAACCATCAGCTCGTATAGAATCACGCCAAGGGAATAGAGGTCGGTACGATTACCTACCGTCTCTCCCGCGATTTGCTCCGGTGACATATAGGCAGGCGTGCCGAGTATATCGCCGGATCGGGTCTTAAGGGTCAGCGATGGATCGTCGAAGTGTGCAATACCGAAGTCGGTTAGTTTTATTCGCCCGTTATCTGTGAGCATCAGGTTGGAGGGCTTGATATCCCGATGAATGATTCCCTTTTGATGGGCGTAGTCCAGTGCCTTGGCAACCTGTCGGCCAATGTTAAGGATGGTGTCGAGTTCGAGTTTCTCAGATTGAACGACCTTGTTGAGGGGCCTTCCCTCTAAATATTCCATTGCGATATAGATGGTGCCATGATCCTGACCGACATCATAAATACCAACGATATCAGGATGCGAGAGTCGCCCGATGGCCTTGGCTTCCTTGAGAAACCGCCTGAGAATCTCTTTGCTGGCGAGATGATCTTTGTGCAGGACCTTCAAGGCTACTTTTCGATCGATATGTGGATCATAGGCAAGATGGACTTCTCCCATGCTCCCTTTGCCCAATTGATCCACAATCTTGTATCGACCGTATTTCATTTTGAAGCCCCGCCCAAGAATTTCATAAGAGATCCGAATGGTATCAGAAATCCCATTTTGTCGGCGCCGCGATAACGCCCTTTGACCACCGCAACCAAATTGCCTTGATGATCAAACACCGGACTGCCGCTGCTACCGGGTCGAATTTGCATGTTGGCCTGCCACAATACCTGGCCGTCCGTTTTCCGCGGTGGTCCGATCACAATCCCAGGAAAGACGGCTCCTTCCGCATTGTCTGAGCAAACCACACTGTAGATCGTCTCTGCCTCTTCCAGCAGGTCCCTTCCGTAGGACAAGTTCAAAGAGACCTCAAGGTCGGTTTTAACATCCACAAGGGTGAGATCGCACCGCTTGTCCATCTTTATTACCCATCCCGGCAATTCACGGCCGTCCCGCAGCACTACCGTCAGTGTCTTCTTTATGTCCCGCAACCCATGCGCCGTACAAATAATCAGCCCCTTCTTGTCGATAACGAAGCCTGTAACCTGCAAGGATTGGCCGGCATCACCGACATGGATGCACACCACGGCATCGGTTTTCGAAAATACGGTGTCCGGCTTTGGTTCGTCATGACGAGGGGGACTCCCCATGACGGCCTGCAGATGATCATCGAGTACGATCCAAAGGTCTTGAAGATAAGAGGATTCGGTCGTCCCATTCACGGTATGGGAGGCCTTAATCCGGGTTGCCAAGGGTGAGTGCGGCCAAAGGGTTATTTGCCATAACCGAGGACCTTTTTGGGCATATAACCGCACACCCTGGTTGTCGATACCCGAGCGACGCAACGAAAATCCCCTGGACTCGAGCCACCGGACCACAACATCCTCGGCCTCAGTTTGCGGAAGAGAGTAGATCTGCTGGTCCCGGTCGGCTAAAACCGGTGTGCAGAGGCAACTCCATACCCCTACTAAGATCATCAAATACTGTATCGCCTTCTTCCCCATCTGACGGCTCGATTTCGTCAAATTGAGTGCCAATATCTGCGCTGTATATCCCTGGCTGACACCAAAGAAATCTGTTCATCTTCCACTGTGCGGTGCAGTGCACATGCGACGTCGTGATCAACTAGAATACAATCAGGTATTGAAACTAATTCAACGCAGTATCGCAAAGGCCCTCCTCAGACCTTACCGCTGGAAGCCTAACATGGAGCGGCGAAGGGCAGAATCCGTAGATTCCTGTCGTTGCGATATGGTGTGCGCATATAATGTTATTATAACATATGAGCCTACCGCTATTCAATTTATTATAAAGTGACCGTTATCACAGTATCGGGTGCCAAAAGGAGGTCATCGCTTGAATGCTACAGGAGGTGGCGAGCTCAATTTATTAGAGTGATGAAAGTCCGAACAAGTGCTCTACGCCGGTACGACCGCGGATCTCTTGATCTCCCAGATCCGAAAGGCTGATCGTTGGTCGCACCAAATCAGCTGTCTTTCGGCAAATGAGAATGGGCTCAGGCAGCGTTTTGTTGGCCATGGAGGAGAGCCTGAACGCCAAGTTGACACAATCCCCCACCAGTGCCAAATCGGCGGATCGGGTCCCGTAATGGGAAAGGGTAATCCGGCCGGTGGTCATACCCCATCCCAAAATCAGGGGCGGCATTGACAGGCCGCTTTCGATCAACTGTCGATGGATTTGAGGTACGCTGCGCAGTTGACTAACGGCCGCTTGGCAGGCCGATAGCGCACGATCTGCGGCGCGCCCACCGGTGTGTTCCCAGAAGGCGAAAACCGCATCGCCAAAATATCCTTCCACCGTTCCTTTATGCTCTATAACAATGTCGCTAAATCGTGAAAATATTCTTTCAATAAAAGCGCACACCTTGGTCGAATCGGCCTTCTGGGACAGGGCTGTAAACCCGCGGACATCCGCTACCAAGCTGGTCACGCAAACCGCAGCAGGACTGATGGCGGTTTGCTCAGCCAAATCCTCCTGTTCCGGCCTATCCTCGGTTTGGGGATACATTAGCCGAATGGAAATACCCCCCAATGAAATAATGTCCCCGTCCTCAATTTGCCTTGAATCCCCGGGTGTCATACGAACGTTGTTGATCCAAGTGCCGTTTTTGCTCATGTCGGTCACTTCCACGCCGTAGCGGGTCAATCGGACCATGGCATGATCCCGCGACACCATAGGGTCTGATACGATGATACATTTATTCCGTTCAATGCCGCTGCATACGCGTCCAATGAATATTTTATCGGCCAGAAGGCGTTGATGGTTCACACCGTGTTCATCCAACCATTGCAATTTCGGTTCAAGGGTCATGGCTTCCCATACACGTTTCTAAAGTTGTCATCGATCCAACGGATTATCAAAGGATACCCGATAGTTTTTCGGATCGGGAGAATCGATGCCGCTTGGAGGTGCGGGCACAAGGAGAGCTAAGCGGTATGCTATGGTTCAAACCGGGCAACGAGAGCACCATCTGATTCTGCACTGTGGGGTATATCGATTCATCAAGATTATCACATCGAAATGGCCGAGGCAACGGCCAACATATTGGGTGACAGATAGGTTTCCAGCTGTTATTTAATCAGCCCGCTATCGCGCATCACATTTTCGATGGTGTTTTTGCCCCACTGCAGGTCTTTGCGGTGTCTGGCTTGATGGTAAATGTCCATCACACGTTGGGTATGTCGCTTTAATTCCGCTCTCAACTCACGCGACGCCGCGGCGATAGCATCCCAGCCGGCGCCTGCAACAAAGGCATCAAATGCACACGTTAATGGTTGTGTCAGCATGCGGGTGATACCATTTCCGAAAGCCATATACAAACCCAGGCCAGCTTCGTTGTGATGCTCTATTAGATGGGCCAATGTGCCCTTGGGACTGGTATCCGCCAACAGATCCTTGAGGGTTCGAATGAAAAGTTCCACGGCTGTGTGAGGATAATCAGCCAGCATGCCCTTCCAAACGGTCCGATTGAAGACACGGTCTTCAATTTCCCCGACCTCGTGCCGGATATAAATGGTTTTGTTCACATCCCAGATATCATCGAAATGGCGTTGAATCGTCTCAGGTTGCGGATTCTCCAAACCGCATGCTTGGAGGGCAAAATCAAGTGCTCTGCGCCCTGAATTGCTCAAGTACAGGATTTGGTCCCATAGATACATGCGACCGGCCTCTGTTCGCAATACCACGTGGTTCTCCTGTGAAAAAGCCGGCAACGTCAGCAAATCCCGAGCATGCTCTTTTCCCAATACCCATACCACCCGTCCATTCACCGTTAAACGATCTACAATATCGGCCAAAAAAAAGGTCGGCTTCAGGCTATGACCGTATCCGGCGCCGTAAAACAGGCCGAAAGGTTGAATCGATTCATTGACAGCTTGGGTGTCAAAAGCATCAACGTACTGCCCGTTAAGGGGCAGCGAATGATATTCGGCTTTCATCAGCCCTTCCCAGAGCGACTCTTTATCTCCGATCCATTGCAGTACTTTGGCAGATTCATCCTCCTGCCATGGAGGCAGCCCCTGTTCCCATTTATACAGATCACGCAGCCGCATCACCAGGCCGCATACCGAGTATAAACCTGAATAGCGGGCATCGGTGACATCACAATTATAGAGGATTTGGCGCTTTAATGGATCGATATCCATAGAGATATTCCTTGTTGGCGCGAGATTGGCCTTCCAGGGTCGTCGGGTCCGCAACTCGATATGGTTGCAGTGATGACGCCAATTGCTGACCTTAATATGGTAAGGGTATCCCAAATGGTGTCAACAGCCATTTGGTTGGGGATCAAAACATCCGAGTTCAGAAGGTTCGGCTTTATTTTATTTCCAGAGACGGGTATGGCTTCTGGCTTTAGGGGGACAATGAACATCGAAGGTCCAACATGGGATGTTCAAATATGGGCATTCTAAAAAAGAGGCGATGGCCGAATAGCCAAGGCGTTAATGAAGCATCCACTGCTGCTTGATCCGCCTTCATCCGGAACCATTGGCGTATTATCGGGCGTAATGGCCCCGGACGAATGGACCTCAATGGGGGCCGTCGCCGTCTGGATGGCTTGACCACCGTCTTCATCCACAAGTGTCAATGAGACCGTATAGGTGCCGGGGTTGGTATACTGATGTTGCACACCATCGCCGCTGCCGCTCTCACCGTCACCGAAATCCCAAAGATAATTTACAATGGTGCCATCCGGATCATAAGAATCCGAAGCATCGAATCTCACCGATAAGGGAGCCGGGCCGGACACCGGTTGGGGAGTAAATCGCACCACCGGCAATTGATTGGCAGGTGTGGGATGATCACAGTCATCCGACGAAAAAGACTTTCCAAAGTCCTGGGTCCAATAGCGGCGGTGACCAGTGTTGGCATGGTCGGCCTGCCCCACCCCCAATTCGCAAAAGTCAGATTCGAGAATATTTGCGCGGTGGCCGGAGCTGTTCATCCAGCCAGCCATCACCGCCTCGGGTGATGAATACCCGTATGCAATGTTTTCCCCATAGGTTTGCCATTGATAGCCGGCGGCAGTGATCCGCTGACCTGCAGAACGGCCATCCTGGCTGGTATGTGAAAAATAGTTTTGGGTGGCCATGTCCAAGGCGTGATGACGGGCGGCGCGAAACAGTTGTTCGTTCCAGGTCAAACCATGGAGCCCAGCCTCCCCTCGTTCCGCATTGACCAGTTGCAGCACTCTGGATTCATCTGTCGAAGCAGATGGCCCCAATGCTGCGAACAAGGGTTCGGCCTCCGGCCTAATCTCCCGAAGAAGATGAAATCCGTCACCCAGGGGACGAATTTTGTACGTTGCGTCCGGCAATCGAATGATACCGGACAATCGATCCTTATTCGCAACCAGAACGGCATATGCTCCGGCCTTACCCATTACATTCCCCCACCAGGCATACCCGCCGCCACCACTGAATTCAGTACGATTGTGCGCTAGGGTCAACGCCATGTCTTCAAACAGATTCAATCTCACTTTTTCGACGTTACCGCCCTGTAAAACTGAAACATGAACCGTCACTACGGATTGTCGCTTGACCCGAAGGGGGTTGGCATTGGGCATGGGGGCTGAATAAGGCATTGCCCGCGGTACAATGAGCGTCTGAATTCCCGAGTACCCATGGGCGGGAATGGCGAGAAAGACGCATATGGACAACAACAATATGGCTGTCTGAACTCTTTTCAATTTGAATTCCGAATCCTACTTGAAGGAGAAAACACCGCTCCGGGGGGCCACGCAAACGTGCTCACGGCAGTCTATTCAAGATCTTTTCAAGCAACTTTGTATTCCACCCTAACAGCGATGGCATTTTCAATGGCGTCGGGCAACCGCGATTCAGCAATCACATGGGTGACCGACCCGAGATCAATGGCGTTTTGTGCCAAATTCGGCTTAACGCGGTGCTCTGTGTTCAAAACCATGGTAACACCATTGTAAGCTTTAATCCGCTGGAACCCGGCAGCGCCGTCCATACCGAGTCCGTTCATCATGACGCCGATAGTGTTCAGGTTAAAAGCACCTACCGCTGATTTGAACAATGCGTTCATCGGATGTATCGATTTTCCCGCCACCTTAAAACAGGGAGTGTAATTGTTATTCCGCACGATGCGCACGGTGGTCTCATTGGAAGCGATATAGCAGGTCCCGGGATAGAGTGCCTGTCCATCTTCCAGTGAACGAATTTCCCAAGGTACGCAGGCGTTAAACTTCTCAATAAAGGAGGGCAGAATTTTAGGCGACATCTCGATCATCGCAACCACCGCACCGGGCAAGTTTGGCGATAGCTGCGTCAAAAGCCTGATGACAGAATTGGTGCCGCCGAATCCGGCGCCCAGAGCAACGATGTTGTCCAACTTAGGCGGTGCCGAATGTTCAGTGCACAGTTCGGATTCCTGCTTGGATTGAACCCTTGCCCGGCGAACATTGCCGATGTCTACACCACTGGCAAGTTTAACACGGTCCGTGATCTGTTTCCGAAGGTAATCCATTCTCCCCGGAACCATCCCGCTGGGTTTTGGCAAAAAGTCAATCACGCCTAATTCTAACGCTTCGAATGTCACTTCGCCGTAGCTGAATAGGGAGCTGAAGACGAGAATGGGAACGGGGTGCAAAATCATAAAATTGCGAATCGCCGACAACCCATTCATTCTGGGCATATCAATATCCAGGATCACCACATCCGGTTGAAGTACTTTTATCTTCCTTAAGCCATCGGCACCATCTTTCGCCGTTCCCACTACCCTTAGTTGGGGATCGGATTCCACAATCTCGCTGAGAGCTTTACGCATAAATAAAGAGTCATCTACAATAAGAACTTTGATCAGGTTGGCCATCTAGCAAACTCTCCTTGCTATAACTGTGGGTAACCGTCAAATTCGATGGTACACCCAATTTACTTATTTAAGAGGAACTGTACTGCAATAGGCAGGAACTACCTCTCATTATACAAAGACTATGCCAATATGATTTCCAGGCTTCCGCCATCTGCAGAATTTCAATGATGATATCATCGAAATGGTTTTTAATGGCAGTAACTTGCGTGAACGACAAATAAATCGGAAACCAAAATTTCACATTGGGTTACAATCTTGGCCCACCGTCGATCAGCCGCTCCCGATCGTTTGCGCTGGGAAGAACTAATCCTTCGGCATTCCAAGAAGATGGGATGAATTTTTAAGACCTGATGTTGTAAATCGCAGTGGGTCGTGCTATCAGATTTCAATAATTAACTCGGGAATGAGGTTCGTGCGCAGGCGGGACCTTGCCCCCCTACCGAGGAAATTGACCCAACAACAAGATAGGAGGCAGAGATGCGTAAACTTACCATTTGTCTGGTTTTGGTTGTGGTGGCATCGTTGGTATGTTCCACTGGCGCTTGGAGCCGCAGCAGGGAAGCCGTTATTAAAGTCGGTCTGAATGCGCCCATCACCGGGGATATTCCCAAAGTTGGCGAAGGTTCCAAGTTCGCGGCCCAAATGTGGCTTGAGGACATCAATAAAGCCGGCGGCCTGGATGTCGGCGGCAAGAAATACAAGGTTGAAGTGGTTATCGAGGACAATGAGTCCAAGGCGGAATCGGCTGTCAAAGCCAATACCAAAATGATCACCGAAGACGAGGTACTGGCCATCGTCGGTCCCCAGGCTTCCAGCCAGGCCATACCCGCCGGTGGCGTGGCCAACAACTACGAAACCCCGATGATCAGCCCCTGGTCTACCAATCCCGACACCACCAAAGACCGGCCCTATGTATTTCGGGGCTGCTTCCTGGATCCCTTCCAAGGCCCGGTGGTAGCTAACTTTGTCAAAGAAAAATTCGGGTTCAAGAAAGCGGCGGTTCTTTATGACGTGGCCAGTGATTATCCCAAAGGCCTGGCGGAAGTGTTTAAAAAAGCCTGGGAGGATGCCAATGGCGCGGGCTCCGTGGTCGCATACGAAAGTTTTACCACCAAAGACGCCGATTTCAGCTCTCAGTTAACCAAAATTATCAACTCGGGCGCCGAGTTTTTCTTTACCCCCCAATATTATAATGAAGTGGCCCTGATCGTAAAACAGGCCCACGAACTTGGATGGGACAAACCCATTGTGGGAAGCGATTCCTGGGGTTCTGCTGAGACCGTTGCCTTGTGCGGAAAAGACTGCTACGGCCTCTTTTTCAGCACCCATTATGCCGCAGCCGGAGCCAAGGGCGCCACCAAGGCGTTCATCGAACGTTACAATAAAAAACACGGCTATGTACCGGATGATGTGGCGGCATTGACCTGGGACGCTTTGCGCCTGGTACAACAAGCCATTCAAAATACAGGCGAAATCACCGGCAAAGTCAAAAAGGACAGAAAAGCGATCCGCGATGCCTTGGCCAAAATCAAGAACTTCGAAGGCATCACCGGCAACATGACCTTCACCGAAGAAGGCGATCCGGTCAAATGTGCGGTTATCGTACGTATCAGCGATAAGGGAGAATACGAGTTCTATCAGTCCGTATGCCCTTAGTGACGATTCAACATCTGTCGGAATTGCAAACCGCTGAATCTTAAAGATCGTCGCCGGATCATTCCCATGATTCGAAAATGATCAATTGGCGCATTGCTTCGCCGGTTGTTCAACGGCATTTCATTATAAGTCTTCGACGGTCTGCAATCGATACTTCTGCAGGGGCATGGGCAGCCGAAGCCGAGCGCCCGGCCCCTGCTTATTTTTGACGGAGCGCCCCAATGGATTTCTTTCTGCAAAATGTCATCAATGCCCTGCAATGGGGTAGCTTTTACGCCCTGATCGCCTTGGGATATTCCATGGTTTACAGCATCATGATGCTGTTCAACTTTGCCCATGGTGACATCTTTATGACCGGCTCCTACATCGGATTCGGCATCGCCACCCTGCTGTTGGCCCTGGTCGCATCCGCCGGAATGACCCTTCCCGGCTGGGTATTGCTGGCGCTGACCATCGTCATCTCCATGATCCTCACCTCATTTTTGGGGATCCTGGTGGAACGCATCGGCTACCGCCCTCTGCGGGAAGCGCCAAGGGCTTCGGCCGCCATCACCGGGTTGATGATCGGCATTATCCTGGAAACCGGCAACCTGGCGCTCCTGGGCGCCCGGCGACTCAGTTTTCCGGAACTGATCCAATCCACCACCTATAATTTAGGTGGTATTTTTGTGACCAACAAAAAGATTCTGATCGTGGGGGTCTCTTTGTTGCTCATGTACGGCCTGCATCAATTTATTCAGAAAACGCGCTGGGGTATGGCCATGCGGGCCATGTCATTTGACTTTCAGGTAGTACCGCTGATGGGGGTCTCTCTCAACATGATTGCCCCACTCACCTTTGCCCTCGGATCGGCCCTGGCTGCCGCCGCCGGCATTCTTTACGGTCTCGCCTATCCGGTGCTGGATCCCTACATGGGGATCCTATTGGGATGGAAAGCCTTTGTGGCGGCCATCCTGGGAGGCCGTGGTTCGATTTTGGGCGCCGCCCTGGCGGGATTCCTGCTGGGATTCATCGAAATTTTCGTGCCGATGATATTTCCGTCCACCCTGCGCGACCTGATCGCCTACTCCATCATCTTATTGATTTTGACGTTCAGGCCCCATGGTTTTTTTGGAACAGCACACAGCACGCAACTCAGGCTTTAAGTCCAAATGAAAATTGTAACTCTTGATATTGATTTAAGAATTATCAGCTAAGGATGACCATGGAAGCCACCGATTTGCAGGCCACCGCCCTGCCATCCAGAATGCAACGGATTCGCGCCACTTTTGCCCAAGTACCTGCCCTGGGCTGGCTGGTGGGTATCCTATGTGCCGTATTAATCGAATACCTCTGGGGAGATCCTTTGTCTTACCAGCTGTATCTCCCAAAATTGCCGGTCCTTTTCGGTTGTCTGATCATGTTCAAAGACCCCGTACTGATACCCAGCGCATTGGTGTACAACGCCTTGATCTATGTGCTCCCCGTTGCCGGGATGGCATTGGCGACCCGAAAACTGACCAATGGACTGGCGGTCCAGCTCAGCAGGCTCCCCATATGGATCTCGGGTCTGATACATCTTGCTATCCTCTATCTCGCCCTTCACTATTGGGCGGATCTCAGCGACTACCGTGAACTGGTCCTCAAACTGACCATGATCGCCGTGATTCTCACACTGAGCATCAATCTGATCAACGGCTATATGGGTGAATTTTCGTGCTCGCACCCGGGATTTATGGCATTGGGAGCCTATGGCGCATCCACCATTACACTGCTGCTCTTTACCAATGATCGTATGTTCGGAGAAGCTATACTGCCACCGGCGCTGGGTCCCTGGTGCTTTCCCCTGGCCCTGATTATGGGAGGATTGATCGCATCCGCCGGCGCCCTCATCGTAGCTATTCCCTCCTTTCGAACCCGGGGAGATTACCTGGCCATTATTTCACTGGCCTTCATGTTCATCGTCAAAAGCTTCGTCGAAAACATGGAGTGGATCGGCGGTCCCCGGGGTATCGGAAGCCAGCCCAACTGGTCCACCCTGCCGGTGGTCTTCGCATGGATGGTAATCTGTGTCTGGGTCATCAACAACTTCGTGCGCTCCATTTACGGCAAGGCGCTCAATGCCGTCAGGGACAATGAAACCGCAGCCGATGCGATGACCGTCAACACCCGAAAAACCAAGATGGTGGCCTTTTTACTCGGTGCTTTCTGGGCCGGTGTGGCGGGCGGGCTGTTCGCCCATGTGATGCGCTATATCAACCCCGGGACCTTTGGTATCCAACGCCTGGCTGAGATTCTTGCCATGGTCTACTTCGGGGGGCTGAACTCCGTGGTAGGCTCCATCGTCGGTGCCGTGAGCATCAACCTGATCAGTGAAATGCTGCGCCCGCTGGAGATCTATAAATGGATTGTGATCCCCCTGATCCTGATTCTGGTCATGATCTACCGACCCACCGGCTTGATCGCTTTTCGAGAGTTCAATGTTAAGAAAATCCTGCAGCCCAAATTGGACCCCAAGTTAGGTAAAGATTAAGGAGACCTCATCATGCCCCTACTCCGGGTAGCAGATATGACCCACTATTTCGGCGGACTCAGGGCCGTACACCAATTTAACCTGACCATGGAGCCGGGAGAGATACGCGGCCTCATCGGTCCCAATGGTGCGGGTAAAACCACGATCTTCAATTTGATCACCGGGATCCACACTCCCACCGAGGGAACCGTGGAGTTGGAAGGCCGCAGCTTAATCGGCCATCAGCCCCATGAAATTGCCGCCAGCGGCCTTGGACGCACTTTTCAGAATCTACTGCTGTGGCGCCACATGACAGTGATGGAGCATGTCAAGATGGCCCACTATTCCCAGTTGTCCTACGGCCTGTTCGGTGCCTTGTTCGGCACCCCAAAACGCAATGCCGAAGAGCAGCGGGTAGAAGAGAATACCGTCCGCTTGATGGAGATGTTCGATGTCGCCAAATACGCGGATTGGATCGTAGGAAATCTTCCTTACGGCGCACAGCGCCGCGTGGAGATGGCCAGAGCCATGGCCACCAATCCCAAAGTCTTATTTTTAGACGAGCCCACTGCCGGTATGACCCCCGAGGAGTTGGTTCAGATGATCTCCATCATCCGGCAGGTGCATCAGGACTTCGGTGTCGCCATTTTTCTTATAGAGCACCGCCTCAAATTTGTCATGGAGTTGTGCCAACGTATTCAGACGCTGGTATTCGGGGAGGTCATTGCTGAAGGCACGCCCGATGAAATTCAGAATAATCCTAAGGTCATCGAAGCCTACCTGGGTAAGGAGGATATCCACTGATGCAACTGTTCGTCGAAAATCTGCAGGTCTCCTACGGGAAAATCAAGGCACTCCACGGCCTGAATTTTAACATCGATGAGGGAGAAATTGTTTGCATCATCGGCGCCAACGGTGCCGGCAAAAGTACTACTTTGCGTGCCATCTCAAGATTGGTGGATGCCGACAGCGGTTCAAAAATGACCTTTATGGAGAAGGATCTGCTGGCTTACCCGGCGGACAAGGTCGTCAGCCAGTTGGGAATATCCCACGTACCCGAAGGCCGCCGGCTATTCGGTAACCTCACGGTAACTGAGAATCTCGAGTTGGCCACCTTCGCCCGCAAAGACAAAGAGAACTTCAAACGCGATAAAGAGGTGGTGTTCGAAATATTTCCACGGCTCAAAGAACGGGAGAAGCAAATGTCGGGGACTCTCAGCGGCGGAGAGCAGCAGATGCTGGCTGTGGGACGCGCCTATATGAGCGGTCGAAAAATGATGCTTCTGGACGAACCGTCCATGGGTTTGGCGCCTTTGCTAATGCTCTCTATGTTTGAGGCGCTGAAAGAGATCAACAAAGCCGGCACTACCATTTTGCTGGTGGAGCAAAACGCTCGGCTAGCCCTCAAATTCGCCCAACGTGGTTATGTCATAGAAAACGGCGAAATCGTTGTTGAAGGATCATCCAGCTCACTGCTGGAGGACCCTGAAGTGAAAAAAGCTTATTTAGGGGGATAAGTCGGAAGGCATATCGTATTCCAAAAACGAGCCCCTTGACCCGATTCCCGGCAAATTGGGCCACAGGGTAAGTTATTCCACTGCATTTAGTGTTCCACACCATAGTAGTAGTTCTGGCACGCCTCACAAATTTGAGATACCTGAAACTCAAATTTAGATGCCGCGCTGAGGAACGTCGTGGCAGGGCGTTCACATATTTTGCATGTGCGGTTCGACTTCGAGACAAGCGCTCTCTCTTGAACGCGATCATCCGACAATACGCCGATCAACTCTTGAATCTTATCCATCTGCTAGAATCCTATGTGGCTGCGGCGATTGCGAAATCCGCAGGATTAAAAACCAACCTATAGCGTCAAGGTCATCGCACCGCTTCGGGTAGTACCCCAGGGTGCTGTTAATCAGCCATTTACGAATTCAATTGAAAAACCTTCGTTGCTCAA
>JAAUYD010009806.1_pt1 | contig 13853 bp, 13 predicted proteins | sample 7278101 | NCBI WGS metagenome assembly JAAUYD01 (sample SAMN14350128, study PRJNA611818) | marine sediment metagenome | isolation source: surface marine sediment (0.6m) | place: French Polynesia: Moorea | collected 2018-08
GATCAGAAGAGCAACAGCGATTGCCGTCAAGCCAATAACAGTTTCCATCAGTTTCTCCTACGGAGGGTCATTTAATTTAGTGTGTCTCAGATGCGAGGCTCAGATAAACAATGGTCAGCATCATGAAAATAAACGCCTGCAGCGTCACGATCAGAACGTGGAACACAGCCCAGCCGAAGTGCAGCGGAAGCTGCCACAGCCCGAGTAGCGCAATCAGGATGAAGATGAGTTCGCCGGCGAACATGTTGCCGAAAAGTCGCAGGCTCAACGAGATCGGCTTGGCCGCCAGGGCAACGATCTCGAGAATCAGGTTGAACGCCATGATCGGCACCGACGCGATGATGCCACCCGCCGATTTGAACGACGGCTCAATCGGGTGGAGCATCAGGTCCTTGACCAGCGCGAACGGCCCCTTGGCGAGGTGCGTGTATATCAGGATCAGGAAGAACACGGCGATCGACATACCGAAGGTCACGTTAACGTCGGTTGTCGGAACGACTTTCATGTAAGGAATGCCCGACAGCTCCGCCGCTTTCGGAATCCAGTCGACCGGGATCAGGTCCATCAGGTTCATCAGGAATACCCAGACGAAAATCGTCAGGCCAAGCGGCGCGATAAGCCGGCTCTTGCCGTGGAACGTCTCTTTGACACTCGCGTCGACGAATTCAACGATGATCTCGACGAAAGCCTGCCACTTGGTTGGCTTGCCGACCGATGACTTCTTGGCGACACGCCAGAACGAGAAGCAGAAGACCAGCCCGAGCAGCAACGACCAGAACATCGAGTCGACGTTGATCGCCATCATATTGCCGGCGCACTGATTCCAGACCCAGTCGCCCGCCTCGTTTTGACAGACCTGCAGGTTCTGCAGGTGATGCGAAATATATTCGCCTGACGTTTGGGCCCCGTGTCCGCCTTCAGCTGCCATTCGTGTTACCCGTTCTTGTGTTCGTGTCGCCCCGCATCAGGAACCCTGAAAATACGGTCAGCTGCGAGGCGATGAATCCCGCAAACAATGCCGCTGCGTTGAGCGGCTTTACCGACGTGAACACGAGCGTGAATAACAGCACGGTCAACGCCAGCTTTCCTATCTCGCCGATCCAGGCAGCCCGCTTGAGCGCACCGGGGTCCCGGCGAGGTACAACCAGTCGCAGTCCGAGAAAGGCGTTCGGCAGCACACAAACCAGGCTTCCGAGCAGCGCCGAATAGCCGGGAACGCTTCCGAACAGAGTCCACAGGACTGCCCCAAGGCCCAACCCGGCCAGCAACTGCCACATCAGCACGCGGGCGATGGTGGAAGTCACTGTTTGTTTTGCCTCCGGCACTAAAAACGCCACGTCCATCGGGTGCTCCCGCAGGGTGTGGCGCTTTGATTGGATTTTCCAGGCGGGCCTCGAAAATTGCTCGCGCATTATAGTGGCGGCCTAGCGGCAAGGCAACCGCAAACACGGCCTCTATCGACGATCGTATAAGGCTTTTTTTCCGGCGTTTTTAAGGGTTTTCGGACAACATCGCGAGTACGACATAAGTTCGCGCGAAACGGGCTCAAGAATGTGTCCCGATCGCCGCTAAAAGACGTGTCCGATGATGAAACGTGACACGCCATGCTATTGATTTCGAGTGAAACTATCAGGGCCCATCGCGCGCTCAACGACGTCGTTCGCGAAATGAGCTTCACACCCGGCTACTTCTCCAGCGCCGCGAAACTTGCCGAGCTTATGGGCGGCGAATCCCGCCGGATCGTCGTCCTGACAGAGGATCATGTGTCACCGGAGACCCTGCAGACGCTCGAGGAAGCGCGGGACCGCGCACCATTCGGCATCATCGTCGCGGCAGATCGCAAGATACTGCACAGCAGCGATCGTGCCGAGCTCACGGAGCGGCTCGCCGAATTCGACAACGTCGAATGGGTGGGCAGGAAGTTCGACTTCGACACGCTGGCAGGATCTGCCTGCCGGAGCCGCCGCCGCATGCTCAGATTTTCCCGGCAGGACATCAAGGATGCGATCGACGGCGGCCAGTTCGTGCTGCGCTACCAGCCGAAAGTCGAGCGAAACGCGGGCCGCGAGTGGCTGACACGTGAAGCGGAGGCTCTCATTCGCTGGAACCACCCTGAACACGGCCTGATCAGCCCGCTCGAATTCCTGCCCGAGGCCGAAGCCTTCGGCATGATGGCCCAGCTCAGTGAGTTCGTGTTGCGCGAGACCGCTCGCCAGCAGGTGACATGGCGCGAGCAGGGTATCCAGCTCAATTCCTGCATCAACCTTGCCTCGAGCCAGCTCGTAAACCCGGACCTCGCCGAGACCTACCGCGTCATCGTCGAGCAGGCGGGTCTCGAGTGCGCAAGCTTCACGTTCGAGGTCATCGAGCAGGACCTCTCGGACCCGTCGTCACCGCACCTTGCGACGATCGAAGCCCTCCGGGAACGCGGTTTTCGCATCTGCCTCGACGATTTCCGTATCGCGGCCGCGTCACTTGCAACCTTCGAGCAACTCCCCTTCGACGAGATCAAGATTCACGCGTCCGCGCTGCGTGACGCGCAGAACGACCCGGTCTCGATGAACGTTCTCGCGGCCGTCACCGGGCTCGCTCACAACCTCGGCATGTCCGTCTGCGCCGAGGGCGTCGAGGACGAGGCCACGTTCGAATTCCTGAAGACGATCGAGTGCGACAAGATGCAGGGTTTTCTGATATCGGAAGCCGTGATTCCATCAATTATCCGGCGCGTCTACTCCGCCGGCGACAACGCTGCCGACGAAGTCGCTTAATAGAGTATGGGACACCCCCCATTGGTACCAGTTACTTTTTGCGGTGACTCAAGGTACCAGTTACTAATTGGACGTTCTTCCCAGTTGCTTGGCGTGCAATACGGTAGGGTCACTGCGAACCTGTTGGCCTGTTTTGCAACGGCCCAATGTAATGCCACGATTTCGAAGGCTAATCGTTCCCGGCTACCCTCATCACGTAACCCAGCGGGGTGTTCGTCGCCAGACGACGTTTTTTGACGACGACGACTACCGCGCATATCTCGCTCTAGCCAATGAGCTATTAGCCGGCGCGAATATGGTGTTCTACGCCTACTGCCTGATGCCGAATCACGTTCATGCAATCGTCGTTCCTTACGATCTGAAGGTGGTTTCCTCTTTCTTCGCTACCCTCCACAGGCGATATGCGCGCCGCACGAACGCGCGCAATGACTGGCGCGGGCACCTTTGGCAAGAACGCTTCTACTCTGTAGTGATGGCGGAGCCACATGCGCTCGCTGCCATGCGATACGTCGAGCTCAACCCCGTTCGGGCCGGGCTGGTTGCAGCACCAGAAGACTGGCCGTGGTCCAGCGCCAGATCGAACCTTGGAATGTCATCAGACCCATTGGTCAACCGTGAAGACACTTGCGGTCTCATATCAGACTGGCGTGCGTATCTGCAGCAGAACACGGGCGGAAACGAATTGGAGGCCCTGCGAAAACAGACACGAATCGGCAAGCCAATCGGCGACGAGGCGTTTCTTGATCTACTGGAAGAGCAAACAGGCCGACGCTTGCGGAGGAAAGCGCGAGCCAAAAGGTAACTGGAACCTTTAGGCTAAAAGGTAACTGGAACCTCCAAAACAGGGAGTCGGACCCGCTATTTGATGTGCTTTAGGATGCCGTCGAGTTCGTCGAGGCTGTTGTAGCTGATCACCAGCTTGCCGGCGCCTTTGGCCGTGTGCTGCACGGCAACCTTCGCACCGAGCTTTTCCGATACTTCGATCTCGAGCCGCCGGACGTCCGCATTCTGCGCGGGCGGCTTCTTCGCCGTTTTCGGCTTCCCACTCTCGAGTATGCGCTTGACCAGTCGCTCGGTTTCGCGCACCGACAGTCCCTTCCTGACCACCTGGCGCGCCGCGTCGAACTGCTGTGTCGGATTCGCGATCGACAGCAGTGCGCGAGCATGTCCCATCTCGAGCTGCCGGTCTTCGAGCATCGGCTTCACCTTTTCTGAGAGGTCTTTGAGGCGCAGCAGGTTGCTGACCGATGCGCGCGATCGACCGACAGCCTCGGCCGCTTCGGCGTGCGTCAGGTCAAACTCGCGAATCAGGCGATCGAGTGCGCGTGCCTCCTCGAGCGGGTTAAGGTCCTCGCGCTGGATGTTCTCGATGAGCGCCATCGCAATCGCCGCTTCATCGGGAATCTCGCGCACGACCGCCGGTATGTCGGCCAGCCCGGCCATCTGCGCAGCACGCCAGCGACGCTCGCCTGCAATGATCTCGTAGCGCTGTTCGCTGCCGGGGCTCGCTATCGGTCGCGCGACGATCGGCTGCACGACGCCCTGCGCCCTGATCGAGGCGGCCAGGTCCTCGAGCGAATCCTGACGCATGTCGACACGGGGTTGGTACTGCCCGCGCTGCAACAGCTCCAGCGGAATTTCGCGCAGCGCGCCTTCACTGTCGCCGCCGCTGGTGACGGCCGCCGATTCGGAAACCGGCTTGCTCAGAAGGGCATCGAGGCCGCGGCCCAGTCGTTTCTTCGGTGTCATAGTCGTCAAACCGCTTTCGCTATGCGCGCGTCCTCGCGACGCAGGATTTCACCCGCTAGCGCGAGGTACGCAATGGCGCCTCGCGACGAGCGATCATGCAACAGTACGGGCCGGCCGAAGCTCGGCGCTTCGGCGAGACGGATGTTTCTCGGCACGCAGGTGCGAAACACCTTGCGATCGAAGTGCTCGATGAGTTGCAGCGAAACCTCGTTCGAAAGATTGATTCGGGGATCGAACATTGTGCGCAGGATACCGAAGACCTCGAGCCCGGGGTTCACGGTGTCGCGCACCTGCTCGATCGTATTGAGCAGCGCCGACAGCCCCTCGAGCGCGTAGTATTCGCACTGCATTGGGATCAGCACCCCATCGGCGGCAGTCAGCGCATTGATGGTCAGCATGTTTATCGAAGGCGGGCAATCTATGAGGATGAAATCGTAGAGGCCGGCGACTGGCGCAAGCGCTTTTCCGAGTTTCATCTCGCGACCGATTTCCTGCAGAAGCTGCACCTCGGCCAGCGTCAGATCTTCATTGCCCGGCAATACGGCGAAGCCGCCCTCGGGCGCCGACACGATCGTATCGGCCGCGCTCGCATCGCCCAGCAGTACATCGCAGGCCGAGTTCTCAAGGTCCATCTTGTTGATGCCGCAGCCCATCGTCGCGTTGCCCTGCGGATCCATATCCACGAGCAGCACGCGTCGCTGCGTCGCCGCAAGCGAGGCAGCCAGGTTGACGCAGGTGGTGGTCTTACCCACCCCGCCTTTCTGATTTGCTACCGCGATAATTCGTGTCATGTTCCTGCCCGCCGCAACAGCACGGCATGCCGGGAGCCACGCTCCAGACCCGGCACGGTGAGTTCCGTGACCTCATGGCTCCACGGAGCCGGTAGTTCTTCTAGTTCTTCCGCCGGGTAACGCCCCTTCAGCGCCACGAACACCCCGCCCTCTCTTACGTGGTGGCCGGCCATTTCAACCAGGCGTCGGATCGAAGCCACCGCCCGGGCAATCACGGTATCAAAGCGGTGGCCGGGTGCAAAGTCTTCGGCACGGGCTTTGACGGCAACGACATTGTCAAGGCCGAGCAGGTTCGCCACGTGCTGCACGAACATAATCTTCCTGTTGTTGCTGTCGAGAAGCGTGAACTTTCGTTCGGGCTCTGCGATCGCGAGCGGCAGTCCGGGGAACCCAGGACCCGTGCCGACGTCGAGGACAGACTCGCCCTCGAGGAGCGGCCGCGCGGCGAGGCTGTCATCGATGTGCAGGGTGACCATCTGCGCGCGGTCACGAACGGCCGTCAGGTTGACCTTGCGGTTCCAGCGCTCCAGCTCGTCGAGCAGCCGGTCAAAACACTCGTCATTCACCCAGCAGGTGCTCCCGGAAGAAGAGCACCGTCGCCTGTTGATAGATGTCGCGATTCTCCTTGCGACGGTAGCCGTGTCCCTCGTTCAGCGCATTCATGTACCAGACGTTTTGGTTCTGCTCGCGCAACGCCCGAACGATCTGCTGCGCCTCCGTCACCGGTACGCGCGGATCGTTCTCGCCTTGCACGACGAACATCGGGACCCCGATCTTCTCGACATTGTTGAGCGGGCTAATGCGCTCGAGGTGCGCCCGCATCTCGGGATCACGCTCGTCGCCGTATTCGGCGCGGCGCAAGTCGCGCCGATAATCCTGGGTATTCTCGAGGAAAGTGACGAAGCTGCTGATCCCGACAATATTGACGGCGGCATCGAGCCGGTCACTGTAATGAACGGCGCTGGCGAGAACCATGTAACCGCCGTAACTGCCGCCGAACACGGCGACACGATCACTGTCCAGGTCGGGCGCAGTTTCGATCCAGTCGAGCAACGCACCGATGTCCCGTACCGAATCCTCGCGCAAGAAGCCGTTGTCCAGCCCAACATAGGTCTTACCGTAGCCACTCGAGCCGCGCACGTTCGGCACGACGACCGCCACGCCGAGCTCCGCGAGCCAGAGCTGATACGTGCTGCTGAATGCCGGCCGCGCCTGGCTCTCGGGGCCACCGTGTATCGAAACCACGACCGGAAACGGGCCATCGCCCGCTGGCTTGTACACCCAGGCGGGAATCTGGCGCGCCGCACCGTCGACGTCGTCGAACGTCGGGAAATGAACCAGCTCCGGTGTGATGAACGCCGACGTGTCCAGCCCGCCAACCTCACTTGTCGTCCAGCGCGTCAGCGCCCCGTAGTCGAGCGGGTCCTTGCCAAGCGCCAGGGAAAACGAATCGCTCGGTGTCCGGGGTGTGTTCAACGTCATACCGAGGCGGCTGTCGTCCGGGCTGAACTCGAGATTGCCGGCCAGGCCGGTAGGAAGACCCTCCACTTTGCGGAACTGCCGCGTGCGTGTGTCGAGCAGGTACACCTGCGACATACCGTCTTCGTTGACGACGAACGCGAGACGCCGGCGGTCGTGACTGATTGCAGCGCTACTGACGTTCCACGGGATATCCGCGGTCACGATCTCGGGGCGGGCGTCGGCGGCGCTCGGCTGCCACGCGAGCTGGGCGAATTCACCGCCCTGATCGGTAATGAGCCAGAAGCCGTCATTCTCATCGTCGAAGCCGACAGGGACATTGTAGCTGGGCGTGCCCGATCCACCGGCCAGCCTCTTGACCGCGCCGGAATCGAGGTCGACCAGGTGCACGCGAGCGTCCGTGATGCTGACGTAGTTCGTGGCCAGCAGCTGTGTGCCGCTTTCCGAAAACTCGGCCGGGCCCCACCACGAGCCGTCGGGCGATTCGAGCGCGAGCCGGGCGGCATCCGGCTCGTTCGGGTCCATGATCCATATGTCGTTCGACGCGCCATTGCGTTGCGTGCTCTGATACGCGATTCGCCGGCCCTCGCGGTCCCAGACGACCGCGCCGTTGCGCGACTCCCCATCGGTCAACATCGTTGCTGCGCCGCTCGCCGCGTCCATTAGAAAGATCTGCGAGAACTCGCTGCCGCCGGCGTCTCGGGTAAGAATCAGCGACGATCCGCCAGGCCGGCGCGAAACGCCGAAGACCGGCTCTTCGAAGAACGTCAGCTGCGTACGTGCACCGCCGGGCATATCGACGCGGTGAATCTGGTTGAGATCCCCGAAACGCGTGGTCACGTAGATCCCCTCGCCGTCGCCGGTCCAACCACTGAACCCGGCCGAACGCACGTTCTGATACCGGTAGAGGCTGTCGATGATGGAATCCGGTATGGCCGGCACGTCCTCCATGACGAGGTTGCCGTTGTTGGCGGTGGTTCGCACCACCTCGTCCGCGAACGACGTCGCGGTCAGCATGACAGCAATCGCCATCGTGGAAATCACAGACCTGATACATGAGCGCATGTTTGCCTCCTAACGAGCTATTTCGACGACCGTCCGGCCGGTAACCGTCCCGTCTATATAGGCCCGAAACTCGCCCGGCAGTTCATCGAATCGAATCGTGCGGTGCCCGATCCGGTCGAGGTGTCGAGGCTTCAGGTCGCCGCCAATTCGCGCCCAGACCGGTCGGCGGAGGTCGCGCGGCGTATCGACCGAATTGATGCCGAGCAGGCAAACGGCGCGCAGGATGAACGGCACGACCGTCGTATTCAGCGCGGGACTCGCCGCCAGCCCGATACTCGCGATGTTGCCGCCATACTGCATCGTGCGCGTCAGCCAGGCGAGGTAGTCACCGCCCAGGTTGTCGATCGCGCCGGCCCACTGCGCCTTCTCGAGTGGCCGCTTGCCGAGATCGATCTGGTCGCGCAACAGGATTCGACGGGCGCCAATGTCGCGCAAGTAGCGCTCCTCGTCGGCTTTTCCGGTGACGGCGACGACCTCGTAACCGCGCCCCGAGAGCATGTCGATCGCGATGCTGCCGACCCCGCCGGTCGCACCCGTGACCACGACCGGTCCCTGATCAGGCGTCAGTCCGTTCTGCTCCATGCGATGAATGGCGAGGGCCGCCGTATAACCGGCCGTGCCGATCTGCATCGTTTCCGCGCAGCTCATGCCGTCGGGAACCACGACCAGCCCGCCGCTGTCGACCCGCGCGTACTCCGAATACCCGCCGTCCACAGTCTCACTCAGGCCGCAGCCATTCATCAGTACCTCTGTACCGGGCTGAAACGCCGTATCCTCGGAGCTGACGACGACGCCGGCGAAGTCGATGCCGCCATTGAGCGGATAGCGCCGCAGTATCCTGCCCTTGCCCGTCGCGGCAAGCGCGTCCTTGTAATTGATCGTCGAGTGCGTGACTCGCACCGTGACGTTGCCCTCGGTCAAGTCGTCGATGCCGAGTTCCTCGAACCCTGCAATGACTTCACCGTCGCGCTCGTCGATGCGAAAAGCACGAAATTTAACCATGATGTTTCTCCAGCCGCTGCAGCCAGGACACCAGGCCCTGCGCATTGAGCACGATGTCCACTTCGAGTATCGACCATAGCGCGTCGTGATCGCCTTTGTAGCCATGCTCGCCTGCCAGGCCCGCCAGATAATCGCCCATGGCCTGCCGGATCTTCGCATCACGGTCGACTTCGTCCTTGTTCGCGAGAGCGAGTTCGACGTAGGCATCGATACGCGTGTGCATGTCGGCCGCCAGCCGCTCGAGGTCGGTCACGCGGCTGAAGTGCGTCAGGTAAAGCTGCGTCGGCTCACAGGCCATGATGCGGTCGACGGATTTGTGCGCTTCGTCCGGGTCGAAGCTCGCCGGCGTGGTCGTCGGGTAGATGAACTCGCCCTTCGCCGTATCGAGCTCACGATACGAAATGCCGAAGTTGTCGCCGGTGAAAACTCCTCTCGAAGCCGGGTCGTTGAGCACGTAATGGTGACGGGCATGTCCCTCGGTGTGAAGCGCCTGCAGTCGCCGGCCGTTCAGGTCGAACCAGGCCTCGTCGTCTGCGACGACCACGCGGGATTCCTCGATCGGCAGAATCTCGCCGTACATTTCGTACGTCCTGTCTTCGCCGTAAACGCCGATGGTCCCTTTCACCAGCCGCTTGGGATCGATCATGTGCGGTGCGCCACGAGGATGAACGACACATCGGGCACCGGGCAGCTTCCGCATCAGCGACCCTGCGCCGCCCGCGTGATCGAGATGAATGTGCGTCAGGAAGACATAATCGACGTCGGCGGGCTTGAGCGCCGATTGTGCCAGCGCGTCGAGAAGCAGCGGCACGCTGTCATTGGTGCCCGTATCGACGAACGCGGCGCGTCCGTCCTGAATGATCAGGTGACTGGCATCGTGGAGCGGGCGCAGGTATTCGGTGTCGATGGCGACGATGCCATCGCCCAGCGCCGTCAGCTGTGCGCGCTTACTCGGGCTTCGTTGTTTCGAGGCCATCGAGGCGCGAGAAGTAGAACGCGAGCTTTGCCAGGTCCTCTTCCGCGATCAGGGCTGCCTGTGCCGTCATGACAGGATCGGTACGCGTGCCGTCGCGATACTGCTTGAGCGCGTTGAGCAGGTAGTCCTCGTGCTGCCCCGCCAGCGTCGGCCAGGCGGCATTGATACTGATGCCGTTGGCGCCGTGACAGGCCGCACAGGTGGCCGCCTTGTCGAACGATGCGCCTTCGGTACCACCGGCGGCGATCGTCTCGGCACCGAGTGTCGAGAGGTAGGCGGACACGTCGGCAATGTCCTGGTCGGACAGGCTCGTCGCCTGACCGATCATCGTCGGGTGCTTGCGGGCTCCGTCCCGGTAGCCGCGCAAAGCAATTTCGAGGTAGCCGGCCTTCTGGCCCCCGAGTTTCGGCACCCGGAACGACGGGTAGGCATTGCGATAGCCCTCGATGCCGTGGCAACCGAGGCAGGTGTACGCGATCTTCTTGCCGACCTCGGCATCGCCTTCGGCTAGCGCGGGCTGGGCAAAGGACAGAGCGGCGATAAGCAGCGCCGCGGCACCCGCTGCGATCTTCATGTTCGTAATCACTTGGTTTTTCGCACCTTTTCTTGCCCGGCACTGGCCTGGACGTCGCGTGAGGCGGTTATGGTAGTGGCACTCGTGGCGGATTTCTATAGCTGCGTCACAGTACCGGACCGTTCACGTGCTAGCATCCCCGATCCCGGGCACCACCTTTCAAGAGGAAAGATCGTGAAGAAAGGTCTCGTAGTTGTATTGGTCCTGCTTGCCGCAGTGATTCTCGTCTCCCCTGCCATCGTCGGCCGAATGGCCGAGCGATCCATGGATGAAAACCTGAACTGGGCCGCGCAGGAGAGCGGCGCTGTCCGCGTCACGTCCGAGAGCTTCGAGCGGGGCTGGTTCTCTTCGGAAGGCCAGCACCGTATCGAAATCACGGATGGTGAGCTTCTCTCGGCAATGACGACGATGGGCATGCAGACCGACGAAGTGCCGGTGCTCCTGATCAACACGAAGCTCGATCACGGCCTTATACCGGTCTCTTCGATGGGGCGCGAACAGGGTTCACTTGCACCCGGCCTTGGCAGCGCCGTCTCGACGCTGGCCATCGAATCACCGGACGGCGAGGTCGTTGAACTGCCGGGCAAGATCTACAGCAAGGTCGGTCTCGGCGGCGAGCTGCAGTCGAATTACGTTGTCGGCCCCGGCTCCCACACGGACGGCGATACGACGGCAAGCTGGGGATCGACCGATATCGATGTCAAGACTGATCCGTCGAGCGGCGAAGCCGTGTACCGGGGCAAGATTGGCGACCTCTCCATCGACAGCGGAAACGAAGGTGTCAGCCTCGGCGGAATCTCGTTCGAAGGCGAGCAGATGCCGACTGACTACGGATTTGCGGTCGGCCAGATCGAGTTCGCCATCGACGAACTGATCCTAGTCGCGCCCGGTGCCCCGGGTCCGATGTCGATGGCCGCCTCCGCGAATACCGAGCTCGATGGTGAGGACGTGAATGCCGACGCGACGGTGAGCGCGACTGTGCGCGAGCTGCCGCAACTCGGCGATATGACGCTCGACCTCGACCTCGCGATCGAAGGCGCCGACGCCGCCACCATGGGCCGTCTCGAACAGGTCGTCAACAGTCTGGATCCGTCCGCCCAACAGGACCCGATGGCAATGTATGCGGCGGTGGAAGACGACCTCAAGCAGTTGTTCGCCTCCGGATTTGCAGTCAACTTCAATCGCTTCGACATCACAGTGCCGCAAGGCACCGTCACGTCGAAACTGCTGTTTTCATTCGGTGAGGAAGACGTCGCCACATTCGAATGGACGTCACTGCTGTTGAGTACCGAAGCCACGATCGATGTAGCGATTCCCGAAGCGATCGTCGAGATGATCACCGCGACGAATCCGCAGGCTGCAATGGCCATCGGCGGCGGTTATCTGGTGAAGGAAGGCGACGCCTACGTGCTGAAGGCCGAGATGAAGAAAGGCCTGCTCACCGTCAACGGCGCGCCGATTCCGATTCCGCTGGGCGTATTCTAGCGATCAGGTCCATCGGAAAGCGGATAGTGGCACGCCACTCGCGCGCCGCGGATTTTCCGTAGCTGCGGCCGCTCGGCGGCGCAGGTATCGTCCGCCCGCGAGCAACGCGGATGAAACACGCACCCGGATGGCGGGTCGATCAGCGACGGTGTTTCGCCGCGCAGCGGTGCGGAACCTGGAGTCACGACCGGATCGGGCACAGGCACCGAATCGATCAGCGCCCGCGTGTACGGGTGCATCGGCGACGCAAACAGATCTTCGTTTCGAGCGGCCTCCACGAGACGTCCCGCGTACATCACGAGCACCCGGTGGCTGATCGAGCGCACGACCGCGAGGTCGTGCGAAATGAACATGATCGACAGGCCGGATTCGTCCTGCACCGAGCGCAGCAAGTCGAGCACCTGCCTGCGTACAGACCCGTCGAGCGCAGCGACGGCCTCGTCGCACACGAGGATGCGCGGCTCGAGCACGAGCGCCCGGGCAATCGCGACGCGTTGCGCCTGGCCGCCCGAAAGCTCGTGCGGGTAGCGCTTGAGGAACACCTCTTCCAGCCCGACCTTGTTCAACATCGCGGTGACGCGGCCCAGCCGCTCGGCGCTCCCGATGCCCTTTTCATGCACGAGCAGCGGCTCCTCGATGATCGACCGAACCCGCATTTGCGGGTTCAACGCGCTCACCGGATCCTGGAAAACGAGTTGCAGGTCGCGGCGCTGTTCACGGGCGCGGTACTGCACCGGCCCTTCGAGCGGCTCGCCCGCGTAAACGACCTTGCCTGATGCCATCGGCACGAGCCCGAGCATCGCGCGGACCAGGCTGGACTTGCCAGAGCCCGACTCCCCGACGACTGCGACGGTCTCGCCCTGCCGCACGGCAAAGCTGACATCGTTCACCGCTTCGATCATTGCGCCGCCGCGATCCCGATACTGAACGGAAGCGGTCTCAACTGCCAGCAGGGTGCGGCCTTCGACCGGTGCCGGTACTTCCCCACGGTCGACGCGAGGCGCCGCCTCGAGCAGCTTTCGTGTGTGTGCGTGACGCGGCGACGCGAACACCGAGGTCGTCGGCCCCACGTCCACGAGGCGGCCCTTCTGCAGCACGATCATGTGTTCGCAATAGCCGGCAACGATGCCCAGATCATGCGTAATCAGTAACAGTGCCGTGTTGTCGCGTATCTCCTCGAGAAGGTCGAGTATCTGCGCCTGCACCGTGACGTCGAGCGCCGTCGTCGGTTCGTCGGCGATCAAAAGGTCGGGGCCCGCAATCAGCGCCGACGCGATCAAGACCCGCTGTCGCATGCCGCCCGACAGCTCGTGCGGAAACGCCCGGAACTGCCGCTCGGGATCGGGCAGGCGCACGCGAGCAAGCGCCTCGATGACCCGGGCATCTGCATCCCGCCCGGCCGCGAGGCCGTGCGCCACCAGCACCTGGCGCAACTGCACACCGACGCGCAAGTAGGGGTTCAATGCCTGCATCGGATCCTGGAAGACCATGCCGATGCGCCGGGCGCGCAGTCTGTCGAGCAGCGCATCTTCAGCGCCGAGAACCTGCTGGCCGTCGAACTCGATGCTGCCGGAAACCTCAGCGCGGGCCGGCAACAGCCCGAGGATCGCCAGCGCGGACTGCGACTTGCCCGAGCCCGACTCGCCGACGAGACCGACCGACTCGCCGCGCTCGACGAACAGATCGACCCCGTCGACCACGGCCTGTCCGTCATATCGAATCGAGAGTCCGGTGACGTCGAGCAGGCTCACCGGTCATGCCTCGCATCGAAGTGGTCGCGCAATCCATCGCCCATAAAATTGAAACACATCAGGATCAACGCGAGCAGCGACGCCGGAATCAGCAACGCCCAGGATGCCTGCTCCATCTGCGTCACACCCGCATCGACGAGCGTCCCGAGCGACGTTTGCGGCTCCTGCACGCCCAGGCCGAGAAAACTCAGGAAGGATTCGACGAGAATCGCC
>JAAUYD010032212.1_pt1 | contig 13850 bp, 11 predicted proteins | sample 7278101 | NCBI WGS metagenome assembly JAAUYD01 (sample SAMN14350128, study PRJNA611818) | marine sediment metagenome | isolation source: surface marine sediment (0.6m) | place: French Polynesia: Moorea | collected 2018-08
CGCCTACCTCACGCGTGACTCCGTGCTCGCGTTCCATGGCCTTGGGCTCGTGAACCCTCGCCGGATTCGTGTCGGCACCACGCGCCGGGTGCGACGCAACCTCCCCGACCAGATCGAAGTGATCCGCGATGACCTGCCCGCATCGGACCGGATGGTCTACGACGGATTGCCATCCGCGACCGTAGAGCGGGCCCTGCGCGACTGCATCGGCAGCATCATGAGCGACCGCCTCATGGCCGCTGCCGACCGTGCCCGAGACGAAGGCCTCCTTCGCCGCCGAGACCGCGCGCGCATCATCGAGGAGATCGGGGCGGCCCAATGAAAGAGCCGCCGCGGAACCAACAAGCCCTGGCGGCCCGGTTGCGCAACCTGGCTGACGATCTCGGGATCGCCGAGCCGAGACTTCGGCGCACCGTCGCGCACACGATCGTCGGTCAGATGCTGCCGGCCGGCGTCGTGAAGGGTGGAGCGTCGATTCGGTTTCGGACCAATGAGCAAGACGCGCGCCTCACCCGGGATCTCGACTTCTCTCCCCGGCCCGGAACGACGACCGAGGACTTCGAGGACCAACTGGCCGACAACCTCGAGCGCGGCTGGCATCACGTCACAGGCCGCCTCGTGACGAAGCGGAAGGCTCAGCCCGAGGGTGTCCCGACCGAGTACGTGATGCAGCCGTACGAGATCAAGCTCAGCTTCCACGGCACCGCATGGACGACCGTGGTGTTCGAGGTCGGCCACCCCGAGATCGACAGCACCGACACGCCGGAGCACCGCCTCGCCGAGGACATCGGGAGTCTCTTCGCCGATCTCGGTCTGCCGGTACCCGAGCCGATCGCGGTGATGGCCGCCGCACACCAAGCGGCACAGAAGATCCATGCCTGCACCGGGCCGACGGCATCACAGCGAGCGCACGATCTGGTCGACCTCCAGATTCTCAATCGCGCTGATCCGCTCGACCCAATCGAAGTCGCCGAGGCCGGCGCCCGCCTGTTCGCGTACCGGCGACAGCAGCCATGGCCGCCGACCGTCGTCGCCCACGACACCTGGCCAGAGCTGTACGCCGCGGCGACGAGCGAACTCGCAACGGAAGTTCTCCCGCTCGACTCCGCCGTCGCCTGGTTGAACGCACTCATCCGCCGCAGCGGCAGGCCCTGAGCTTGGTCCACGCGGGTTGGAGCCCGTCACACACGATGCGAGTGTCCCCGAACGGCATCACGGGGGTGCCCGCCCAGATTGGCAGCTATGGCGCATCGTACGCCAGCATCGCGAGCCGCATTGGCCGAGTGCTGGGCGTCGGGAGCGAAACTTCACCAAACGGCGTTGACAGCGGCCGCGCGATATCGAGGTCGTGGAAGAAGAACGCCACGCGAGCGTCTCTCGGCCAGTCGTCGAATCGGGTCAGGAACAGATCGGATTGCACCGACTCGCCTTCCAAGTCGAGCAACCGCTCGTCGTACGCCACCTGCCAATCCAAACGATTTCGACCGGCGCGGGATTGCGTCACTTCGCTGAAATCGGGCTGGGTCGTAGCGTCGCTAACGAAGGCCTCGATCAGAAAGCAGCCATCGACACCTTCGACGGGATGAATGCCCAACACACGCGCATCGCGGGATTCGACACCATTGCATCGTGCCCGAGCCGAGCCCGTCGCGGCAAGCGCCGAACCGCAGTTTGGCGCTACCCGGCGCCGCCCCACGACGCCGGAGGGCGCAGGGTCGAACGCTCGCGCGGGGCACGACGGGTCGCCGCACGCCTCGTCGGGATCGCCGTCACCACCGAAGTGTTCGAACTCGTAGTGGAAGCACACCCAGTGCATCTGCTCGAAGATGGCGTACGACTCTCGGTTGCGGACAACTGGCCGTCGACAGCGCTTGCACTCGAACTCGTCGTCCACCGGGCGAACACTGCCTCAGGCGATAGCCCCGGCGCAACGTCGATGGACGGATGTGGCGCGGTCAGCACCTACCGGTCGGAGGATGGAGACGTTCGGGGTCGAGGCGTTCACGGTCACGCGAACTGCGGACGCTACGAGCGTGTCCTCGCCGGGCACGCGATTCCACTTCCGTACTCCCCACCAGTAGCGCCGAGCGGCTGATTGGAGCGGCGTATGCCACCTGGTCAACCGAGCAGGTCGGCGATGACGTCGGCGGCCTGGCGGTCGCTGGCTTCGAGGAAGTGGGCGTAGACGTTCAGGGTGGTCGCAGCGTTGGCGTGGCCGAGGCGCCCGCTGACGGTGCGGACCGGGACGCCGGCGGCGAGCAGCTGGGTGGCGTGGAGGTGCCGGAGGTCGTGGAGGCGGACGCCGTCGAGGCCGGCCTGCTGACGTACCCGTGTGAAGCGGCCGGTGATCGTGTCGGGGTGGAGCGGGTCGGCGCCGTCGGCTGACTCGGTGAACACGTAGCCGTCGGGGTCGACTTCGACCTCGCACGCCGCTGCACGTTCCTCGAGGCGCCGACGCTGCGCGTCGAGCACGGCGACCGTGGCATCGTCCAGTGCAATCCGTCGTGAGGCGTGCGTCTTGGTGTCCTTCACGACCGTGCCGCCGGCGACCGATGCGATCGACCGCGTGATCGACAACGTGCGCGTGCGGCGGTCGATGTCGGACCACCGCAACCCGCACACCTCGCCGCGGCGGGCTCCGGTTGCGGTCAGCACGCGGAGCAAGGCGCCGTACTCGGGGTCGTCCTCGTCGGCCAGCTCGAGCATGCGCTTCACGTCGGCGATCGCGGGCGGGTTGATCTCACGCTGGCGCAGCTTCGGCGGTGATGCGGAGACCGCCGGGTTCATCGGCACGATGCCCCACTTCACGGCCTGACCGAACGCACCTCGGAGCACGGCGTGCGCATGCCGGATCGTGGCGGGGGAGAGGCCGCGCTCCTTCGAGAGCATGGCGTAGTAGTCGTCGAGCCGCTTCGTCGTGATCCGCCCGAGCCGCAGCCGGCCGAGATCGGGCTTGATAAGCCGTTCGGTCAGCCGTCGGTACTCGCGCACCGTCGTCGGCGACAACGAGCCCTCGACGTGGTCGATCCACGAGTCGAGCAGCTGACCGAGCGTCTTCGCCGTCGAGGTGATCTTGCCCTCCGACACCTTCGCCACGAGTGCGGCGAGCGCCCGCTGTGCCTCGCGCTTCGTGCCGTAGTGCGTGCGACTGAGCTGCTTGCGCAGGCCGGTCTCCGGATCGCGAGGCAGCTGGACGATCAGCTCCCAGTTGCCGGGCTGGCGCTCGCGCAGTGAGCCCTTCATGCCAGGAATCGTAGACCGAATTCTTGGTTAGCTGCTTGGTTGACGTTCGTGACACCTGCAAGCTGTTCGAAGAAATACCAATCTACCTGGCATTTCGTGGAGCCCAGAATCGGAATCGAACCGACGACCTACGCATTACGAGTGCGTTGCTCTACCGACTGAGCTATCTGGGCAGCGGGCGGAATCCTAGCGGTTGGCCCTGCCGCTCAAACGCGGAGATCGTGCGAGGCGCGTCCCCGGGTCAGCCGGTCAACACGGGCAACGACCACAGCAGCGACTGGAGGAGCAGTGCCTCGTTGGGATTGTGCTCCATCGCATCCATTGCCTCGTGGATGTCGCGGACCGCCTTCGCGGCCGACTCGGGGCGTGCGACCGCCCCGGCGACCAGCGCGTCCCGGTAGGTGCCGGCGATCACCGTGAGGCCGGCCAGGAGCTCGTCGACGCGGTGCCGGCGCAGCTCGCGCTTGTGGCGTTCCTCCAGCGCCTTCTTGCCGCTGCCGCGCTCGCCGTAGCGGGCGATCCGCTCCTCGAGCTCCTCGACCTCGTCGGCGTGCCGGTGGCTCAGCGGCTCGGCCGCCGCCTCGATCCGGCCGAGCAGGTCGTCGACGAGGCCCATGACCGTCGCCCCGTTGCCGTCGAGCTGACGGGCGACGTCCTCGAACGCCTGCCGGCGCGCCACCAGGTCGGGATCGGTCGCGAGGACCCTGGCCCGGTCGACGTTCCCGCCCGAGGCGCGCGCCGCGGCGGCGGCCGCCTCGGAGTCGGCTCCCTCGGCGACGAGCCGATCGGCGATGTGCTGCTCGTCGACCTGGCGGAACTCGATGCGAGCGCACCGCGAGGAGATCGTGACCAGGTCGTGGGGCACGAAGTCGGCGAGGATCACGAAGACGGTCGACTCGGGCGGCTCCTCGATCGTCTTGAGCATCAGCGCCGCGCCCTCGGGCCTGAGGAGGTGGAAGTCGTCGAGGATCATCACCTTGCGCTCGCCCTCGGTCGGGGCCAGCGACGCGGTCCGCACGATCTCGCGCGCTTGGTCGAACGAGATCGATGCGCCGGCGCGGACGACCTCCTTGACGTCGGGATGCTCACCGCGCAGCGCCAGCCTGGCGTCTCGTTGCTCGGCGTCGTCGACGCCAGCGATCACGAGGGCGGCGAACGCACGCGCCGCCTCCCACTTGGTCGAACCGGCAGGGCCGACGAACAGGTAGGCGTGCACCGGTGCGTCGGCGGCCTTGACGAGCCGGGCCACCGCCGCGTCCTGCCCGACGACGTCGCTCCAGATCGAGCTCACACGCCGAGCCGTTCGTGCACGGCGGCGCGGATCGTCGCCGCCACCTCATCGGGGTCGCCGGATGCGTCGACGACGACCCACCGGTCGGGTTCGAGGGCCGCCATCGTCGCGAAGCCTTCGTCGACGCGCTCGTGGAAGGCGTGGCCGGCCTGTTCGAACCGGTCGAGGTCGCGCTTCTCGAGGCGAGCCGCGATCATCTCCTCGGGCACCCTGAGCAGCACCACCAGATCGGGCACCGTGTCCCGCACCGCCCAGTCGTTGATGCGCCGGACGTCGTCGAGCGGCAACCCGCGCCCGTAGCCCTGGTAGGCGATCGTCGAGTAGATCGACCGATCGCTGACCACGTGCTGACCCCGATCGAGCGCCGGCCGCACGACCTCGGCGAGATGCTGCGCCCGGTCGGCGGCCACGATCAGCGTCTCGGCGTGGTCGTCGAGCTCGGTGACGTCGGTGTCGTGCAGGATCTCGCGCAGTCGCTGCCCGACGGCGGTGCCGCCGGTCTCGCGGGTGGCGACGGCGCCGATTGCCTCGGCGAGCCGGCGCGCGTGCGTGCTCTTGCCGCAGGCTTCAGCGCCCTCGAGTGCGATGTAGACCGGTCCCGGCATCGGCCGGCCACCCTACTGCCGCCCCCGATCTTTCAAGTTGTGTCAGACACAACTTGAAAGGGCGGGCGATCGTGACTACTCGGGTTCGATGTGCTGGCCGGACAGCTCGAGCTTGGTGGCGAACACCGCGGCCTCGGTGCGTCGCTCCATGCCCAGCTTGGTGAGCAGGTTCGAGACGTAGTTCTTGATGGTCTTCTCGGCGAGGTGCATCTCGTTCGCGATCTGGCGGTTGGTCATCCCGTCGGCGATGTGATGGAGGATGCGCCGCTCTTGCGGCGTCAGCTTCGCGAGCCGTTCGTCCTCCTCGCTCGGCTTGCGGAGCCGGTCGAGCACGCGGCCGGTGATCGAGGGGTCGAGCAGCGACTCGCCGGCAGCCACCCGCTTGACGGCGCTGAGCAGCTCGGAGCCGCGGATCTGCTTCAGCACGTACCCGGCCGCCCCGGCCATGATCGCCTCGAACAGCGCTTCGTCGTCGCTGTACGACGTCAGCATCAGGCAGTTCGTGTCGAGCTGGCTACGGATCTCGCGGCACACCTCGATGCCGTTCCCGTCGGGAATCCGCACGTCGAGGATCGCCACGTCGGGCTTGACCGCCGGGATCCGTGCGAGCGCCTCGGCCGCTCCTGCGGCTTCGCCCACCACCTCGATCTCGCCGGTCGACTCGAGCAGGGCGCGGACGCCCTGCCGGACGACCTCGTGGTCGTCCATCAAGAACGCAGTGATCGGCTTCGCCATGGCAGGACAGTGCAGCACGTTCGACGGGGCCGGGCAAGGGACCTTCGTCCCACGGCGTCCACGGCGTCGTGGTCGTGTTGATGTACGTCGACTTCGTGCGCCTTGGCTACCGTGTCCGCGGTGGTTGCGCCTCCCGACCCGTCGCTACTGCTCCACGCGGTGGAGTCGGCGCCCGATGGAGTCCTGGTCGTCGACCGTGACGGCACGATCGTGTACGCCAACCGGGCGATGCACGATCTCGCCGACGTCGACGAGCTGGTCGGCACGTCGGTGGACCAACTCGTCCCCGGCGCCGCTCGTGACCGCCACGCCGATCTCAGGGCGATGTACAACGGCGCGCCCTCGCTGCGCCCCATGGGCGTCGGTCTCGAGCTGGCGATGCAGTGCGCTGAGGGCAAGACACTGCCGGTCGAGGTGTCGCTCAGCCCCATCCAGTTCGGTCAGTACTACGTCGTGGCCACGGTCCGCGACCTCAGCGAGCGGCTCGACAATCAGCAGCGCCTGGCGACCGCGCACGAGCAACTGGCGCTGGTCCACGAGCGCGAGCGGATCGGCCGGGACCTCCACGACGTCGTGCTGCAGCACCTGTACGGCATGGGTCTGACCGTGCAGGCGACAGCGTCGCTCGCCGACGAGCTGATCCAGAAGCGGCTCGAGGACGTCATCGACGACATCGACGGCATCATCTCCGAGGTTCGCACCATCGTGTTCACGCTGGGGACGTCCGGTCAGCGCGGTGCGCTCGGGCAGGAGCTCGCCGACGTCGTCGCCCAGGCGAGCCGGGTGCTCGGCTTCACACCGTCGCTCCGGATGGACGGCCCCGTCGAGTCGGCACTGACCGACGAGATCCGCACCGAGATGGTGGCGTCGATGCGCGAGGCGCTCGGCAACGTCGCCCGTCACGCGAAGGCGAGCAAGGCGCAGGTGCGTGTCGAGATCTTCGGCGGCGACGTCGTCATGACCGTGGTCGACAACGGCATCGGCCCGGACGAGGACGAGATGGCGCTGCGCCGCGGCCACGGCCTGGCGAACCTCGAGAACCGGGCGTCGAAGTTCGGTGGCTCGTGCACCCTGCGCTCTCGATCCGATGTCGAGCCCGGCGACGTCTCCGGCGCCGTGCTGCGCTGGTCGGTCCCGTTCTGACGGTGCTCAGCCGGCGCTGCTGACGGCGTCGGTCGCCGCTGGTGACGGCGCTCTGCCGGCGCTGCTGACGGCGCTCAGTCGCCGTCACCCCCGTCACCACCACCGTCGCCGGTGTCACCGGTGTCGCCACCCCCGGCACCGGCGTCGCCGGCGTCGCCGGCGTCATCGGTGTCACCGCTCTGCGTGTCGGTGAAATCGTCGAAGCGCGACGGCTCGGGAACATCGACGGGCGCCGCGGGGGTCGGCGGTGGGCCCTTCGGCGACTTGGCCGGCCCGAACGCGCCCCAGAGCGTGCCCAGGATCAGCACGATCACGAAGACGATGATCATCGGCGTCAGCGACAGCTCGATCACCTTCGTGACGATCAGCACGAGGACGATGCCGAGCGCGAGCGGCAGCGACCAGAAGAAGGCGCGCACCGGGTGGCGTTGGACGACCGTCGGCGTGTTGGTGGCGTTCGTCATGGTGGTCACCCTGCCTTCCAGGTCCGTGCCGGCGGCGCGTTGAAGAGGAGACCGACGAGGCCGAGCAGGGTGAGGCCCAGTCCGGCGAGCCCGACCGGATCGAGGAGCCCGTTGCCGTTGATCTCGACGTGCCCGCTGCCCGAGCAGGTCTCGAGGTTCGACGTCATCTCGCCGGATGCCGGGAACTTGGCGGTGAGCGGGAACGGCAGCTCCTCGTCCATCTCGATCGTGCCGGCGTTGCGGTTCTCCTTGCCCTCGTTCGGGTCGCCGCCGCTCGCGACCTGCACGCCGCCGACGTCGAGGTTCCACGAGTGGTTCTCGGGACCGTCGCCGGATCGCGGGGCGAACCCGAAGTACGTCACCCGGCCGTCGGTGTCGACCGTGAACGGGTTGCCGCTCGTGAACGCCTGCCCACCATCGAGCAGGTCCTGCGGCGGTGCGCCGTCACCGAGGTCGAAGGCGGCGTCGATCACGGCGCCGTCCCCGTCGTACGAGAACGCGAAGCCGCCGCACGGTCCGGTCAAACTGCTGGAGCCGCTCCCGCTCGCGGCCGGCAATGCCCCTGCGAGGCCGGCGAGCCCGTCGATCAGCGACTGCTCCTGCTCCGCGGTCAGGTTGTCGGCGTCGTCCGGCACCATGGCCAGGATCTCGTCGACGATGGCCTGGTTGGGAGGGCTGTCACCCGCCCGCGCCGGCGTTCCGCCGAGCAGCGCCGCCGCTGCGATCAGGGCGATGGCGCCCCGTACTGCGTGTCGTGTCATCGACGATCCCCTTTCACCCGCTGGATCTCTCGACATCAGAGACGGTAGTCCCGAAGTGGCTGCTCGGGAAGGGAATTCGACCGACGCGGTCCCGCGACGGCGTCAGTCGGCGTCAGTCGGCAGCGGGCGCCGGTCCCGTCGAGAGCTGCTGGTAGTAGTCGGCGAGGACGTCGAAGGCGAGCTTCCGGTCGCCCTCCTCGCTGACGAGTCCCTTCCGGTTGTACCCGTCCTGGATGCCGGGCAGGACACGGACGGGCGCCCGGAAGTCCTTGAGGATCCACGGCGAGAGACCGGCGATCTCACCGCCCCGATCAGACCGACCTCGCTCGACCATCTCGATCTGGCTGCGGTAGATCTCGGCCTGGAACTCCTCGGTCCAGATCTCGTCGGCTGAGCCGTGCCGGCCGGCCTTCGCGCCGGCGCCCAGCTCCGTGAACAGCATCGGCTTGCCGAACGACGATCGCCAGGTGTGCTCGGCGATCGTGGTCCGGTCGCCGTAGTACCACCCGAGGTACTGGTTGACGGCAACGACGTCGACGGCTTCCCCGAGGGGGTCGTCGACCAGATGATCGATCTCGGTCGTGGGGAGCGTGAGGAGAGCGGCGCTCACGAGCCGGGTGGGATCGAGCGTGCGCGCATGGTCGGCGAGCGAGGCGAGGAACTCGGTGCGAGCAGGTGACGGTGCCGTCTCGTTGGCGACGGACCAGAACGCGATCGCCGCCCGGCTCCGGTCGCGCACCACGAGCTCGTCGAGCTGCGCTCTCGCGTTCTCCAGCACGTGCGGCCGTTCGAACGCGATGCCCCAGTACACCGGGAGCTCGCACCACGCCAGCAGGCCGCGCCGGTCGCACTCGACGACCATGTGCTCGTCGTGCTGGTAGTGGGCAAGGCGGACGAAGTTGGCGCCGAGGTCCTGCGCCCAACCGAGCAGGGTGGTCGCGTCGTCGCGGCCGTGCGCCCGTCGGCCACCGCTCGGCGCTTCGCCGTGGATCGAGATCCCGTGCAGGAACGTGGGCTCGCCGTTGACGACGATCGCCGTGCCGTCGGTGGCCACGGTTCGGAACCCGACCTCGTCGCGCACGATGTCGTCCCCGAGCTGCCACTCGACGTCGTGGAGGATGGGCCGGCCGGGATGCCAGCGCACGGGAGCGAGGTCGAGCTCGAACCCATCGCCCACGGTGGTCTCGACGCCGAGACCGGGCAGGCGCAGCGTGACCTCGTCGACAGCAGGTGAACGGACACCGTCGGGCGAGTCGACGGTGACGCCGCCGACCACCCGTCCGTCGGGCGCCATCGTGATCCACGCATCGCGGAGGAACACCTCGGGGACCTCGATCAGGTCGACCGATCGCGTCAGCCCGCCGAAGTTCCACCAGTCGCTGCGCATCGCCGGGATGCGGTCGGGCTCGCGACGGTTGTCGACCTGGATGACGAGCGAGTGCTCGCCGGCCTCGAGGCAGCCGGTCAACTCCACGGCGAACGGTCCGAATCCGCCGGTGTGGGTGGCCAGCTCCTCGCCGTCGAGGAACACCCTGCTCGTGTGGTTGGCGGCGCCGACGTTCAGGAACCGCCGTCGACCGGCCCGATCGCCGTCGCCGTCGCCGCCATCGATCGTGAACCGGCGTCGATACCAGACCGTGCCCTCGTAGTAGAGCAGCCGCTCGTCCTGGGTGTTCCAGTCGCCGGGCACCGTCAGGGTCGGCGATGCGTCGAAGTCGTACTCGACCCGATCCGCCGGGTGGCGCGGCGTGAAGTCCCGGAAGAAGCCACGGTCGTTGCGCTCGCCGAGGATGCCGACGTAACCCATCTCGTACGGGTCGACGATCACGTGCCACGCCCCGTCGAGCGAGCGCCGCTCGCGGCGCAGCACGTTGGTCAGCAGCGTCGTGCCCGAGTTCACGACCCGATGGTCGCATCCTCGCGCAAGCAGCATCGTGTCGGGTCGTGAGCGGCTCGGGCCGCGGCCTGTCAACCGGCCTGCTCGGCGCCCGGCTCCTTCGCGGCGGACTTCTTGGCGCTCGACTTCTTCGCGGCGGCCTTCTTGGGCGCGGCCTTCTTGCGCGTCTTCTTCGCCGGGCCGCCCTTCGCCGCCACCACCTCGCGGCGGATGGCCAGGAGCTCGAACGCCCGCGCCGGGGTGATCTCCTCGATGCGGTCGCCCTTGCCGATCGACGCGTTGGTCTCGCCGTCGGTGACGTAGACGCCGAAGCGGCCGTCCTTCGCCACGACCGGCCGTTCGCTCACCGGGTCGGTGCCGAACTCGCGGAGCGGCCCCTTGGCGGCCATGTTGCGGCCGCCCCGCTTGAACACCTTCGGCAGCTGGAAGATCTTCGACGCCTGGTCGAGCGTGATCGTCAGCAGCTGCTCTTCGGAGTCGATCGAGCGGAAGTCCTTCTCCTTGACGACGTAGGGGCCGTAGCGCCCGTTGTTGGCGACGATCTCCTTGCCGTCGACCGGGTCGTTGCCGAGCGAGCGCGGCAGCATCAGGAGCTTCTCGGCGTCGTCGAGCGTGATGCGGTCGAGGGTCATGGTCTGGAACAGGCTCGACATCTTGGGCTTCTCGAGCCCTGCGGGGAGGTCGTCGGGATCGCCCCACTGCACGTACGGCCCGTAGCGGCCGTTCTTCGCATAGACGGGATGACCGTCGAGCTGCCCGATCGGTTCGTCGCTCTTCGGCATGGCCAGCAGCTCGAGCGCCTTCGCCACGTCGAGCTCGTCGGGCGGCAGGTCCTCGGGCACGCTGGCGGTGTCCTCGCCGCGCTTGACGTACGGCCCGTACTTGCCGGGCTTGGCGACGATCAGCTCGCCGTCGTCGTCGTGACCGAGCGGGAACGTGTTGATCTCGGCGGCGTCGATCTTGTCGAGGTTCTCCTCGACGATCCGCTTGAGACCCGGGAGCGCGTCGTCGTCGCCGAAGTAGAAGCGGGTGAGCCACTCGTCCTTCTGCTGCGTCCCGTTGGCGATCTCGTCGAGGTCGGCGTCCATCTTGGCGGTGAGCTCGTAGTCGACCAGGTCGCCGAAGTGCTGCTCGAGCAGGCCGACGACGGCGAACGCGGTCCACGTCGGCACCAGAGCCTGGCCCTTCTTCCACACGTACCCGCGGTCCTGGATGGTCTGGATGATCGACGCCCACGTCGACGGGCGACCGATCTCGAGCTCTTCGAGCCGCTTGACCAGCGAGGCCTCGGTGTAGCGAGCGGGCGGGCTGGTCGTGTGGCCGTTGGGCGTCAGCGACGCCACCGGGACGATCTCACCGGCCGCCAATGGGGGAAGGAGCGCCTCTTTCGAGCCGTCGCCGTCGGGCCCGGCATCGTCGGATGCGACGTACACCGCGCGGTAGCCGGGGAACGTGATCGTCGTGCCCGATGCGTTGAACTCGCAATCGGTCTGCTCGTGCGCCGAGACGGACCCGAGCCGGACGCTGACCGTGACGCCGGTGGCGTCGGCCATCTGCGACGCCAGCGTGCGCTGCCAGATCAGCCGGTACAGCGACAGGTCCTGGCTGTTGAGCTCGCCCTCGAGCTGCTTGGGCGAGCGATACGGCGTGGTCGGCCGGACCGCCTCGTGGGCCTCCTGCGCGTTCTTGGACTTCGACGTGTAGACCTTCGGCTGCGGCGACAGGTGGTTGGAGCCGTACTCGCTCGCGATCGCCGCCCGGGTCGCCTTCATCGCCTCGTCGGACAGCGTCACGCTGTCGGTGCGCATGTACGTGATGTAGCCACGCTCGTAGAGACCCTGCGCGACCCGCATCACCTGCGACGACGACAGCCGCAGCTTGCGGCCACCCTCCTGCTGCAACGTCGAGGTCATGAACGGGGCCTTCGGCGAGGAGCGATAGGGCTTCTCGTCGACCGAGCGGACCGAGAACGTCGCATCCTCGAGCCCGGTGGCGAGCGCCCGCGCCCTGGGCTCATCGATGGCGACCGTCTTCGCGTTGACCTGCCCGCGATCGTCGAAGTCCTTGCCGCTCGCGACACGGGTGCCGTCGACGGCGACGAGCCTGGCATCGAACGCCGGTGCGGTCGCGGTGAGCAGGTCGATGTCCCAGTAGTCGGCGGAGACGAACGCGATCCGCTCGCGCTCGCGCTCGACGATCAGACGGATCGACGGGCTCTGCACGCGACCGGCGGACAGCCCGCGGTTGACCCGTCGCCAGAGCACCGGCGAGACCTCGTAGCCGTAGAGCCGGTCGAGCAGCCGCCGGGTCTCGGCCGCGTCGACGAGCCCGTAATCGATGCCGCGCGGGTTGTCGATCGCATGGTCGATGGCCGCCTTGGTGATCTCGTGGAACACCATCCGCTTCACGGGCACCTTGGGCTTGAGGTACTCGACGAGGTGCCACGAGATCGCCTCTCCCTCGCGGTCCTCGTCGGTGGCGAGATAGAGCTCGGAGGCCTCCTTGAGCGCCGACTTGAGGTCCTTGACGACTTGCTTGCCCCGGTCGGTGAGCTCGTAGGTGGGTTTGAAGCCGTTGTCGACGTCGATGTTGAGGCCCTTGCTGGGCAGGTCGGCGACATGGCCCACCGAGGCGCGCACGTCGAAGTCGGAACCGAGGAACTTCGAGATGGTCTTGGCCTTCGCGGGGGACTCCACGACGACGAGTGGCTTGGACATCGCTGCCTTTGGCTAGGGGATCGCGGATCGCCTGTCAAGGCGGTGGCCCGCGCTGGTTCGGCTGTTGATTCTGCCGGGCCGCCGGCCGAACGCAACCTTCGGAGGGATCGGCGACCGGTGCACGACCGGTCGGCCCGCAGCCGGATCGCCGTGCGGCCGGCGTGCCGGCTGCCAGCCCGTTCGCGTACCATCGGGTCATGGGGGACGACGACGCGAGCGATCCGTTTCGCGACCCCGATGCACCCTGGAGGCGCGGGTACGGCGGTCCCTCGACGGCGCTGGTCGACGGTCCGAGCTCGGCGACCGAATCGGCGGACGAACGGGTTGCTCCGGCCGCGGTCGACACCGATGGTGTCGCGGTCGAGCGTCGTGCGGACGGCGACCGCGGCGCCGGTGCACGCCTGCCCGAGCCGGGTGCCCGACACCGCACCGACGGGCAGGCACCGGCCGCGCAGCCGAGTCCGTGGTCGCGTGCGGCAGCCGAACGCACTGCGCTCGACACCGCCGGCAGCGTCCGGCCGGCCCGGCTCGATCGGACGCCGCGCCCGCGACGGGTGCGGCCGGAGCCGACCCCGGTGGCGTCGCGCACGGGCGCTCGCGCCGATGACGTGCCGGTGCCGGCGGTCACGGGCGAGCTCGTGCTGGGCGCGGTCTGCCTCCTTGCTGCGCTGATCGTGGCTGCCGTCTCGGTGTGGGCGTTGCTGACCGCGCCGTCGACGGAGGTCGAGGCCGCGAGCGAGCCCATGGGGGCGACGATCCCGACCGTCGTCGACGAACGCTGGTCGCAAACCGTCGACGGCCGGATCGATGCCGTGGCGGCAGGGGAGGGCGTCGTCGTCATCAGCACGCCGACCGACGTCGTCGCCTTCGACGGGATGACGGGCGGCGAGCTGTGGGCGCAGCCGCACACGTACGAGCTGTTCGGTCCCGAACTGCGCGTCTATCCCGGTGTGGTCGTTGCGCTCGACGGGGGCGTCGGCCCGCTGTCGTCGGC
>JAAUYD010134228.1_pt1 | contig 13849 bp, 10 predicted proteins | sample 7278101 | NCBI WGS metagenome assembly JAAUYD01 (sample SAMN14350128, study PRJNA611818) | marine sediment metagenome | isolation source: surface marine sediment (0.6m) | place: French Polynesia: Moorea | collected 2018-08
AGAAGAACATTATCGCGCGGCGACATCTCTTCGAACAGATGGAAGCTCTGGAAGATCATCCCGACGTGCCGCCGACGCCACGCGTCCCGTGCATTCTCTGAAAGGCCCGTGATCTCTTCCTCTGCCCAGCGGATCGTGCCGGCATCCAGAGCCTGTAACCCTGCCAAGGCAAAGAGCAGCGTCGATTTCCCGGAACCGGATGGACCTGTTATCGTCGTCAATGCACCGGCCGCCGCCGTCATCGCATCGACTTTGAGAACGTCAAACGCCCGTCCATTTGCGTCACGAAAAGACAGGCTAAGGCCGGACGCGTCCAGCATCAGCCACACTCGCACCAAGTATGCACCGACCGGATGCGCGTCGGGAAGCCAAACTCTTCGTTCATGTAAGCGCCAAGCTCCAACTCTCCTGACAAGCTTATCGGCCGATTGTAGGGCACAACGCATACCTTGCAACAAGCCCGGACAGCAAGAAGGTCATCCGGCCATTCCGCCTGTGTCTCTCGGAGCGGAAATATGGGATTGGCATTTGCTCAGGACAAAATGTCTGTCCGGGCCCGGTGAGGCGGTGCCAGCAAGCCTCGAGTCGTCACAACCTCGCCTTCCAGCGTCAGGGCTGGATCCGAGAACAACATATCCGGATCGTGGAGGTCGCGCAGGCCGGTGCACTAATGCGCCCACGCATCACGGTTTCCCGGCTGGCAGGTCCTCGGCCTGCATGTTCGTGTTGCAGGTCTTGATCGGCGAAGGGTTTGGAAACGGCTCCTAAGAGAGGGAGTTCTCATCAACGAATTCGCCGCTCCACCGACCATGGAAAACGCACCTCAAGCAGTTCTTGCCGACGCCGTCCTCGTTGGAGATCATGAGGATGACGTTCTTCGCGCGGTTCGTCTCGGGTGCCTTAGCAAGCTCAGCCCGAAGACCTGCCTAAGTATCCGTCAACGAAGTGTCTTCGGTGTGAATCGGCAAATGCCGCGCGAGCGCTACATTAGCTACGGCGGCAAACGAGCAGCTTAGCGCCCAAGTCAAGAAGCCGATCACTGGTTCCTTCGGTCAGTGATGATGGCCAGCCGCAACGGCCATCGGGTCAATATTCCTGCGACCCTGTGGTCATATTTCCCACAGTTCCAGATGGATGCACAGTAACGGCGAACTCCCAGGGAGGCTGGACAGCCCGTCCGCCTCAGCGGTCCCTGCTGTTGAACAACCGGCCCAGGGGACCGGGCTTGCGCTGGTCTTTGTCAGCGCTTGGCACAGCGCTTTCGTCGGCAGTCGATTGCGTTTCTGAACTGTCGGCCGAGGCTTTCTCCTCATTGCGGATCGCATCCGCAAGGCCGTTGAGGTCATCCTCCAGCCAACGCGCGTTCTCAGCCAAAGGCTCAAAAAAGGCAGCGTCCCGCACCCTGTTCCTTGCCCTTTCCAGACATTCCAACGCTTCATCCGGTCGCCCTTCACGGCGAGCGAGCAATGCGCGTTGAAAGTCCGTCTGTGCGCGGGACAAATGCAACTCGGCATTCAAACGCTGCACAACGTAGCGCAGAACCGGCCCCGTATCACAGCCCTCCAGCAGATCTGCGGTCCCCTGCTCCGGATAGCGCGACCAGTCGGGCGTCAGATCATCCGTCGTTACCGTTGGCCAGGCCGCAGCAAGCCTGCCATTCTCACCCTCGAACCGAACCTGCAATGCCTTGGCGAAATCGCGCCCCAGGGACAAGGGATTGTCCTTCGGCAGGTCCTCGTAAAAGATGTTGCGGTTGGGATTCACAACGCCCTCCTTTGTGAAGGACGGCAAGTCCAGCTGGTTGCTAAAGGCGATTGTGCGATAGTCGAGGGCCTCATTTGTCCGGGGCTGCTCTTCGAAATCGTCGCTGCTTAGCTCCATCCACTGGGTGAAGAAGTCGACAATCTTCGGGTTACGCCGCAAGGGCACCGGGAGAATTGCGTCCTTGCCAAAGGCATTTGCCCAGCGCTCCAGCAGACTGCGATAGTTGAAGTAGTGGGATTGCGGATCGATCCACTCGAAGCGGCGACGTGTTACCTTGAGCCCGACCCGTGCCTCGGTGGAGGCCAGCGAAAGGAGGGCATCCAATTGCGGGCGTAAGACGCAAACGACAGTGATATCGTCGAAAAGCGGGGTCAGGATCGCGGCCACGCGATCAACCATGTCCTGCTCATGAAGCCGGCTCTGCATGTGCTCGCCGCTGATCACGAAGACCCGGCTACCTGCTGCAGAGGCCTCGGCGATCTCGGCTTTGAGAGCTGCAGACATGCGCTCAACAAAGGCCGCATGGTCCTCAGCACTGTGAATGCCAAAGAAGTAGAACCCGTCATCCGGGTCGTCGCCCCGCCGCCCCATAACGGCCATGGCGCGATTGTCCGGCAAACCAAGGCTTTGGCAATGCCACACACCTGATGCGCGCAGTTTCTCGTTATTGCGCTGCAGCCAGCGCTGGAACGACGTCGTACCGGTCTTTTCCGTGCCTATATGCAGCAGGAGCTTCATGATCCGCCCAATCAGCCGTCTCGGCCCAAACGCAGCCGCTGGTCGTCACTACACTCAAGCGCGGAGGTCAATGGGTCCAAGCGGCGCGCCGCGAGGAGGCGAAATTGTCGCCATAGCCGCCCGGCCGGATGATGTGGCGCCTTTTCTTTGGCTCATCCAGCCTGTAGGCAATGCCGTTGCGGTTGGCGTAGGAAACTGCAGCCGACTTGCTGTCGAAACTCAGGCGCACCTGGGTCTGCGTGTCCCCCGAACTTGTCCAGCCCATCAGCGGATCGATCAGACGCGCCTCGCTCGGCACAAACTCCAGGATCCATGTTTGGGTCTTCGCCTGTCCGGACTGCATCGCAGTCTTTGCGGGTTGATAGATTCTGGCCAGCATCGCTCCAACTCCTTGGCTGCGCGCCTGTTATCCCGAAAGGGGTGAGGCAACGCAAGCACTACTCGGATGCTGCATGCCGGGAAAGTTGCCTTTGAATGAAATCGTCGCTGAAGTCTGGCCATCTCTGCGGAACTGCCCGCAGACTGAATGACTTTGTGGAATGACCGGGTGAGTGCAAAGATGTCGCCAACCGAGTGCAAGGGAGTGAGGGGTGGGGTGGGTGGTTTGCACCCGGCTGGCGACCGTCTTGCTGCTTGCATGACTGTTGTAACTCTCCCAACGTCAAGTCTCAACACTTTATTATCTAAAAACGCGAATTTATTTTTGTGACTCAACCAAAGGTTTTAACTGAATGTTAACCTTGAAATCGCAGCGGCGGCGCGCAAAGTCATGGGGGCAGAAGGGGAACAAAATGACTGAGACCGCACCGCTGATTTCTGAGAGCCGCAGCAAGGTCGAAAAACTTGACGGCGGCAAGCGTCTGGAAATGCAGACAGATTTTGAGCCCGCCGGCGACCAGCCGACAGCCATCGCGGAACTGGTCGAGGGGATCGACGCCGGTGAGCAGAATCAAGTGCTGCTCGGCGCCACCGGAACCGGCAAGACCTTTACCATGGCCAAGATTATCGAGGCCACGCAACGCCCGGGAATCATCCTTGCCCCCAACAAGACACTTGCTGCACAGCTTTATGGCGAGTTCAAAGGGTTCTTCCCCAACAACGCGGTCGAATACTTCGTCTCATATTACGACTACTACCAGCCCGAAGCCTATGTGCCGCGCTCGGACACCTACATAGAGAAAGAGGCGCAGATCAACGAACAGATCGACCGGATGCGCCACTCCGCCACCCGCGCCCTTCTGGAGCGGGACGATGTGATCATCGTTGCCTCCGTCTCGTGTATCTACGGCATCGGTTCGGTCGAGACCTACACGGCCATGACCCAAAGCATTGAGGCGGGCAAGGAGTACGACCAGCGCGCGATCATGGCAGATCTGGTCACCCAGCAGTACCGCCGCAACGACAACGCGTTCCAGCGCGGCTCGTTCCGGGTCCGCGGAGACAGTCTGGAGGTCTGGCCCGCTCACCTCGAAGACCGCGGCTGGCGCTTCTCTTTCTTCGGCGAAGAACTGGAGAGCATCACGGAGTTCGACACACTCACAGGCCAGAAAACCGATACGCTCGAGAAGGTCCGCATCTACGCGAACTCTCACTACGTCACGCCCCGCCCCACGCTCCAGCAGGCGGTCAAGGGCATCAAGGCAGAGCTCAAGATCCGCCTCGATCAGCTTGTTGGTGAGGGAAAGCTCCTGGAGGCGCAGCGTCTTGAGCAGCGCACCACCTTCGATCTGGAAATGATCGAGGCGACGGGCTCCTGCAACGGGATCGAGAACTACTCCCGCTATCTGACGGGCCGCGCGCCGGGCGAGCCGCCGCCAACGCTCTTCGAGTACATCCCTGATAATGCCATCGTTTTCGCTGACGAGAGCCACGTCTCCGTTCCCCAGATCGGTGGGATGTACCGGGGCGACTACCGGCGCAAGTTCACTTTGGCCGAACATGGCTTCCGCCTCCCCTCCTGCATGGACAACCGCCCCCTCAAGTTCGAGGAATGGGACGCCATGCGCCCGCAATCCGTCTTCGTCTCCGCCACACCGTCCGCGTGGGAGCTGGAGCAATCGGGCGGCGTCTTCGCCGAGCAGGTGATCCGCCCCACCGGCCTCCTCGATCCGGAGGTCGAGGTCAGGCCCGTCGAAACACAGGTCGACGACCTCCTCGATGAAATCCGAAGCGTTGCGCAGAAGGGCCTCCGCGTGCTGGCAACGGTGCTGACGAAACGCATGGCGGAGGATCTGACCGAATACCTGCACGAACAGGGCATCCGCGTCCGCTATATGCACTCTGACATCGACACGATCGAACGGATCGAGATCCTGCGCGACCTCCGCCTTGGTGCTTTCGACGTTCTTGTTGGGATCAACCTGCTGCGTGAGGGGCTCGATATTCCCGAATGCGGTCTTGTCGCGATCCTCGACGCTGACAAGGAGGGGTTCCTCCGTTCCGAGACGTCGCTTGTCCAGACCATCGGGCGCGCGGCACGCAACGCCGATGGCCGTGTGATCATGTATGCCGACAGGACCACCGGCTCGATGGAACGCGCCATCAACGAGACCAACCGGCGCCGCGCCAAGCAAATTGCCTACAATGACGAACATGGCATCACGCCGGAGACGGTGCGCAAGAATATCGCCGACGTTCTGGAAGGCACCTTCAAGGGCGACACGGATATGAACCGCGTCACAGCCACCATCGACAAACAGATGGTCGGCGCCAACCTTCAGACCCATCTCGACGCCCTCAAGGCCGATATGATGAAGGCAGCCGAAAACCTGGAGTTCGAGGAAGCTGCAAGGCTAAGGGACGAAATCAAGCGGCTTGAAGAAACCGATCTCCTGATCGCCGATGACCCGCTGGCCCGACAGTCAGCCGTCGAACAGGCGGTCGAGGACGCACAGAAGGCAGCCGGCCGTTCCAAAGCGGGACAGCCGGGGACGCGCGCCTACAAAGGAAAGAGCCGGCGGAAGATGTGAGCCGGGTTGCCGACACCTTTGCCACATAGCCGAGTGTCGCGCCCTGCAAGCCTCTGCCCCCAACCGGCTTGCGCGCCAGAACGGGCGTCAAGTCCGCCCGCGCATCTGGTCAGGCGCTTGCTTTCGCCTCTTGCGCCACATGCTCGAAGAGCAATGCGACGGCCTCCGCACCGGGATCATTGAAGCCCGCCAGCTTTGACTCGGCGACATAGCTTGCGCGGCCGGCGCGGGCCTTGGTGATCCCGGCCGTTTGTGCTGCGCCGGCGCGGGCGGCCCTGGCCGCCGGCTCAATCCCGTCGCGAAGCACCTCCAGAGCGGGAAGAAGCGCGTCGATCATGGTCCTGTCTCCGGGTTGGGCACCACCAACCTGGCGCACACGATCAAGACCGGCGTTCAAAGCGCCAACCGCATCCTTGCCACTGGCCGAGGCGTCACCCGCAGCGGCAAAGAAGATCGCCAGCAACACGCCGGAAGAGCCACCCATCGTCTGGCTCAGCTCCATCCCGATGGCGCGGTAAAGCTGCGTATGATCGGCCAGTGGCAAGCGATCCAGCGCATCGATCAAGGCCCGCGCCGCCGTCGCGAGGGTTGAGCCCGTGTCCCCGTCACCGGACTTCGCGTCGAGCGCATTTAGCTCTGCCTCGGCCTTGATAAACACATCGCAACACCCTTGCAGAAAGGAGCGCATCGCCGCGTTCTGGCTGGGAGGAAGCTGAATCGGCGTGAGACCGTCCGGCAAGGGCAACACCTGGACCTCATCAACCGGAAGGCATCCGGGCCAAGCCCACGGCGTCACCGGTGCGAGGAGCGCCGCCTCATCGGCCTCGGTCATAGGATAAAGCGAGACCGAAAAGCCCTGCATATCAAGCGACGTCATCATGGGTGCGGGCCCCACCACCCATCGGATCTGCGCACCAATACGAGAGCGCGCGAGTTCCTCGGTCAGGACGGCCATCTCAAGCGGGGTCGCCCCGCCAAGATTGTTCATCAACGCCACATGGGGTCCCGGGCCGATCCGGGGCGCAAGCTTGTCGATGACCATGGCCATCGCATCGCGGGCACCTGAAAAACTGACTTGCTCGATGCCCGCCTCACCATGGATGCCGAGGCCAAGTTCGGCCTTGCCGGGCTCGATCCGATCCTCCTTGGGCGAGCCCGGGACGGTGCAGGTATCCAGTGACATTCCGATGGAGACAACTCCGTCGATCACGCGGCGGGCGGCCTGCGCCACCTGTTCCAGATCTGCCCCCCGCTCGGCCAGCGCTCCGGCGATTTTGTGGACAAACAACGTGCCCGCGACGCCGCGCGCCTGAGGCAGATCGGGCAAGGCGACATCATCATCGACGATCACCATCTCAACCTTGTGCCCAAAGGCGCGCGCCCGCTCCGCCGCCAGACCGAAGTTCAGCCGGTCGCCGGTGTAGTTCTTGACGATCAGCAGGCAGCCCGCCTTGCCGGTCACCGCGAGAATGCCGGCCAGGATCGCATCCACGGACGGCGAGGCAAAGACATCGCCGCACACCGCCGCCGTCAGCATCCCTTGCCCGACAAAACCGGCATGCGACGGCTCGTGCCCCGAGCCGCCGCCAGAGACCAGTGCAACCTTCGACTTATCCCAGTCCGTTCGAACCACGACCTTGATATGCGGGTAGCCGTCAAGCCGGGCCAGACGCGTTCCGGCCGAGCGCAGCGTGCCGTCGATAGCCTCGGTAACCAGCGTCTCCTTGGTGTTGATAAACTGCTTCATGACATTCTCCTCAAGCGATGCGCGCGCCGCTGGCATCGAAGAACAGCGGGGATCGCGGTTGGATGGCGACGGTGTCGCCGGGTTCAAGCGGGGTGTGGACATCCGTCAGCGTGACGATCTCGTGCCCATCAAGGGCGAGGTGCAGGCGTGTCTGGTCGCCCAGATGTTCGACACGGGTCACACGGCTGTCGCGCCCCTCGCCTTGCGCGATATGCTCGGGCCTCAGGCCGATGGTCTTGGCCCCGTCCGGCGCGCCACCAAACATGCCGGCCGGAAGCGCATTGATACGCGGCAGGCCAAGGCGGCCGGCAACATACAGGCTGACCGGGTTCTCATAGATCTCGCGGGGCGTGCCGAACTGGACAAGACGGCCACGGTCCATGACGCCCACATGCGTGGCCATGGTCATCGCCTCGACCTGGTCATGCGTCACGTAAAGGAGCGTCGAGCCGAGATTGGCCTGAATGCGCTTCAACTCCACCCGAAGATCCGCACGCAGCTTGGCGTCTAGGGAGCTGAGCGGCTCATCCATAAGGTAGATCGACGGGTCGCGCACCAGCGCGCGGCCGATGGAGACACGCTGCATCTCGCCCCCTGAGAGCTCCGTCGCCCTGTTGTCAAGCTTGTGGCTGATCTGCAGGATCTCCGCCACCTCGGCGACCTTCCTGCGGATCTGATCCTCGGGCGTTTTCAGAATGGGCGAACGCAGGGGAAAGGCCAGATTGTCCCGCACACTAAGGTGGGGATAGAGCGAGTATTGTTGAAAGACCATCGCCACATTGCGCTGCGCCGGTGTCAGATCGTTGACCGGTTGACCACCGATCGAGATCTGGCCGGCATCCGGCCGCTCCAGCCCCGAAATCAGGCGGAGCGTCGTCGTCTTGCCCGCCCCAGTCGGCCCCAGCAGGACAACGAAGGCGCCATCCGGCACGGTCATCGACAGCCGGTCGACGGCGACATCACTGCCAAAGGCCTTGGAGACGTTCGTCAGCGTCACCTCAGCCATGATCCAGCACCCCCTCGTTCAGATCCGACCGCAAGGCCCGCCCGCTTTGATTGTCAAACAATGTCACCGTGCGTGGATCGAAGCTGAGCCCCACGGTCTCCCCGACCTTTGCGTGATCAGAGGCCGAGATCCGGGCCTTCAGCTCTCCATTCCGCGTCTGCAGCGTGACGATTTGTGTGGTGCCAAGATACTCTGTGGCGAGAACCTCGCCCCGATAGTCGCCGCCGTCGGTCAGCCTTACATGTTCGGGGCGGACACCGAAGACCATGTCGCCGTCGAAGGGCTCGCGCATCTGCGGAATGTTAAGTGTGTGGTGGTGCATCGCGACTTCGGTCGCGCCTGCCTCGACCGATCCGTGGAACCGCAGGAAGTTCATCGAGGGCGAACCGATGAAGTCCGCCACAAACATTGTCGCCGGCTTGTCATAGATGTCTTGCGGGGTGCCAAACTGCTCGATCACCCCATGGTTCATGACGACAATCTTGTCCCCCATCTGCATGGCCTCAAGCTGATCGTGGGTGACATAGACCGTCGTCGCCCCCATCCGGTCATGAAGCGCCCGCAACTCCTCGGCCATATGCTCCCGGAACTCGGCATCGAGCGCGCCCAAGGGCTCGTCCATCATGAACGCCTTGGGATTGCGCACGATGGCGCGACCCAGGGCCACACGCTGCCGGTCGCCACCAGAAAGGCCGCCCACAGGGCGGTTCAATATGTCCTCGATCCCGAGGATGCTCGCGACTTCCGCGACCTTCTCCCGCACCTGGGCGCGCGGCATCCCCTGGCTCTTGAGCGGGTATGAGATGTTGCTGCGCACATTCATGTGCGGGTAGAGCGCGAACATCTGGAACACGAAGGCAATGTCCCGCTCGGAAGCCGGTTTCTGGCCGACTTCTTCCCCGTCGATATAGATCTCTCCACTCGTCGGCAGCTCCAGCCCCGCGATCATGCGAAGCGTCGTGGTCTTGCCGCACCCGGAGGGACCGAGAAGCATGAAGAACTCCCCATCCTCAATCTTGAAAGACGAGGATTTGACGGCGTTGAAGGTGCCGAAATCCTTTCTCAGGTTCTGTACGATGATCTCGGCCATTCTCTACTCCGGGAAATGGCTGACGATGATGAACATCACCGTGCCGACCAATGTGACGATAAAGGAATACGTGTAGGCCCAGATCGCGAAGGGTTGCATCAGCATGAAGACACCGGCTGCGATCAGAAGGGTTGCGATCATCTCCCAGGGACCGCGACGGAACCGTGCCAGGCCTTTGAAAAAGTTACTCATTTGCGCACCGCTCCGAAGGTGATCCCACGCAGGAGGTGTTTCCTCAGCAGGATCGTGAAGACCATGACCGGCAGCAGGAACAACGTGGCCCCGGCCGCAACCGCCGGCCAGTCCTGACCGCCCACCCCGATGATTGTCGGAATGAACGGCGGGGCTGTCTGTGCTGTGCCGCTGGTCAAAAGAACGGCGAACGCATACTCGTTCCAGGCAAAGATCAGGCAGAAGATCGCGGTGGAGGCAATGCCGGTCGCCGCCTGCGGCAGCACAACCTTGTAGAAGGCTTGAAAGCGGGTGTAGCCGTCGATCAGCGCCGCCTCTTCATACTCCCGCGGGATCTCATCGATGAAACCTTTCAGCAGCCACACAGCAAGGGAGATGTTCACTGCTGTGTAGAGCAGGATCATGCCCAGATGCGTGTCGCTCAAGCCCAGCGTGCGGAACATCAGGAAAATCGGGATCGCCACCGCAATCGGCGGCATCATCCGCGTCGACAGGATGAAGAACAAGAGATCATCCTTCAGCGGCACCTTGAAACGAGAAAAGGCATAGGCCGCAAGGGTGCCGAGGAATACGCTGAGGAAGGTCGATCCGAAACCGATGATGATCGAGTTGAGGAACCGCTCGCCATAGCGGGAGGGCCCGGCAATCACCATGTCGCGGTTGCGCACAATCTCTTCATACCAGGTCTCAGGTGGCGGTAGCGCCTCCAGCGCCTCCTGACCGACGCGGGTTCGGGTCGTGAAAAGGTTCACATAGCCCTCCAGCGTCGGATCGAACACCACTTTCGGCGGGTAAGAGATCGCATCCGCTGGCGACTTGAAGCCCGTCGCGATGATCCAGAGAAGCGGCATCAAGGTGACCAGCGCATAGAGGATGACCAGCGTTCCCGCGATCCACTTCTGCCGGGCTGAGGGTTCGGTGATCGAATAGCCGCTCATCGCTCTTTCACCTTGTTCAGGGCTTTGACGTAAATCGAGGCGAGGCCGAAGACGGTCACGAACAGGATGATCGCATAGGCCGAGGCATAGCCCGTCCGCCACTTTTCGAACGCTTCCCGCTTGAGGTTGATCGACGTCAGCTCGGTCGTTGAACCTGGTCCGCCGCCCGTCAACTGGACGACCAGATCGAACATCTTGAAGTTCTCGATGCCCCGGAAGAGAACCGCCAGCATCAGGAATGGCAGCACCATCGGCACCGTAATCGTCCAGAACTGGCGCCACTGGCTCGCCCGGTCGATGGCCGCCGCCTCGTAGATGTAGTCAGGGATGCTGCGCAGCCCGGCAAGGCAGATCAGCATAACGAAAGGCGTCCACATCCATGTGTCGACGATCACGATCGCCCAAGGTGCCAGCGCGACAGAGCCGATCATCTGGAACGAGGACGGATCGACACCCGTGAAGAAGCTGACAACATAGTTGAAGAGACCAATCTGGGGTTGGTACAGGAACGTCCAGAAGTTTCCGACAACCGCAGGCGACAGCATCATCGGCAGCACGATGATCGTTGTCCAAAGATCGTTGCCCCTGAACTTTCGATTGATCAGCCAGGCAAGCGTGAACCCGATCAGGACCTGAAAGAAGATGGTCCAAAACAGGAAATGTGCAGTCGCCTGCATCGTCAGCCAGATATCGCTGTCCGTCAGGATCCGCTCGTAGTTTCTGAGCCCGACATACTCGACCTCCCGGTTCGGGCGGTTGGCGCGAAAATTCGTGAAGCTCAGATTGATCGTCCAGATCAGCGGAAAGATATTCACCGCCAGCAGCAGGAAGATCGTCGGCGCGACAAAGATCCAGGCAATTGCGCGATCAGAGAGGCCCCTGATCCGGCGTGCAGCAGAAGGTGGCGTCGCCCGGGCAGCGCGCTCGATCGGTGTATCGGCCATAAGACAGCTTCCCCAAGGGTTTCAGCCGCGTGTGGCCCGCCCAAGCACGGGCGGGCCGGACAGGATCAGAGCTTGCCTTCGTCCTCGAAGGTTTCCGTCCAGTCTTCGATCAGCTTATTGAGCGCTTCTTCCGCGGTGCCGATATCGGCGACCACATAGTCATGAAGGCGCTTTTGCATGGCCAGAAGCAGCTCAGCGTAGGCCGGCTCCTGCCAAAAGTCCTGAACCGAATCCATGGCTTCCAGGAAGTCCCCGGCGAAAGGCGCACTGTCGACAAATCCCGGATCCTGCAGGACCGAGTTATGTGCGGAATACCCCCCCAGATCCCACCACTGGGCCTGGATCTCGGGCTGTGCGAACCACTTGATGTACTCAAGTGCGGCATCCTGATTGTCGGAATAGGAGACGACCGAAATGCCTTGCCCACCAAGCGTCGAAGCCGCCTGGTTCTGCGGCGGGTTCACAAAGAAGCCGATCCGATCCCCGCCCACATCCGGGTCTGCGTAAAGACCCGGGAAGAACGCAAACCAGGTCATCGCCATCGCCACCTGACCGGATTTGAAGGCATCGAGCCCCTGCTCCATGTAGCTGTCGGTGTAGCCCGGAGGCGTCGCTGTCTTGTAGAATTCCTTATAGAACTCCAGTGCTTCAATCGCCTCGGCTGAGTTCACCGCGCCGTCCATGTCGTAAGAGCCGGCCGTATTCTCATACTTGAAGCCCCACGCATAAAGCGCGCCGGTCGCGCCCATCGTGATCCCTTCCGAGCCACGCTCGGTAAAGATCGCAGCGCCATAGCGTGTCTGCCCGTCAATCTCGCGCCCTTGGAAGAACTGTGCGATCTGAAGCATTTCCCTCTGCGACTGCGGCTCGCGCAAATCCTGCCCCGTCGCTTCCTTGTAAGCGGCCTTAATGTCGTCCCGTTCGAACCAGTCGCGGCGATAGAACCAACCGTTCGCATCGCCCATTGCAGGCAAGGCGTAGTAGTTTGGCGTACCCTTTGGCCATGTCGAATAGGCGTAGACCGTCGCGGGCGCGAAATCGTCCATGCTGATCCCTTCGGCGTCGAAGAAATCGTTCAGCTTTACGTAGTGGCCGTTCTCAGCACCGCCGCCAATCCACTGGCTGTCCCCGATCAGGAGGTCACAAAGCTGGCCGCCTGAGTTGAGCTCGTTCAGCATGCGGTCGGCAAAATTGGGCCAGGGCACGAACTCGAAGTTCATACTGTGACCGGATTCCGCCTCGAACTGCTTGCTGAGTTCCACAAGCGCGTTCGCAGGATCCCAGGCGGCCCAGCAAAGCGTCAGTTCCGCAGCCTGCGCCGACGGCGCCGCAATACCGCAAACAGCGGTCAGCGCTGTTGTCGCGAGAATGGTCTTGGTCCTCATCGGATAGTTCCTCCCAGATATACGTGCCCCGGTCCCGGCTTTTTAGTCGCGGGTATTGGAGCATGAGGCAAGCGTAGTTGAGGTACGTCCCTCAAGTAAAGACAATTCTTGATGTACGGACCTCATTTTGGCTGCGCCTCCCGGTCTCGCCAGTGTCGCGCTCAGGCGCCACACTGTTGAAACCGCTCAAAAGCGCACGGAAATCAGACCTGTATCGACACCCATGCGCCATTGCGCTTGGACGACCGCACACAGGCATCGACGAAGCCCACACCGATCAGACCATCTTCGACTGTCGGAAAATGCACTTCACTCGGAACGGTTTCACCCGCCTGATGTGCACGAATCGCAATCGCCGCTTCCGAGTAGATGTTGGCAAAGCCTTCCAGATACCCTTCAGGATGACCGGGCGGTATGCGACTGACCCGGTTCGCGGCCTCGCCCGTGCCGGCATTCGCCCGGCTCAGCCGGCGGGGCGGCTCGCCATGCGGGCTGTGCCAGAGGGTATTGGGCTCTTCCTGCTGCCACTCGATCCCGCCCTTCGTGCCATAGACCCGAAGTCGCAGCGCGTTCTGGTTGCCCGGGGCGACCTGACTGGACCAAAGCATTCCTTTCGCACCGCCCTTAAAGCGCAGCAGAACATGAGCATTATCGTCAAGCGGTCGCCCCTCGACAAATGTATGAAGATCCGCGGCCAGTGTGTCGAGCTCTAGTCCTGTCACATAGCATGCCAGATTGAACGCATGAGTGCCGATGTCGCCAATGCAGCCCCCCGCGCCGGACCTTTCCGGATCGGTCCGCCAGCCCGCCTGCTTTTGACCCGTGGTCTCAAGCGCATCCGTCAGCCAGTCCTGCGGATATTCCACCTGCACAACCCGTATCGTCCCCAACTCACCCGCCAGCGCCATCTCGCGCGCCTGACGCACCATAGGGTAGCCCGTGTAGTTGTGCGTCAGGACGAAGAGAGCTCCAGACTTGCGGGCAAGCAGAGCCAGTTTCTTGGCGTCGCTCAGGGTCGAGGTCAGAGGCTTGTCGCAGATCACATGGATGCCCCGCTGCAGGAAGGGCCGCGCAGC
>JAAUYD010057908.1_pt1 | contig 13845 bp, 10 predicted proteins | sample 7278101 | NCBI WGS metagenome assembly JAAUYD01 (sample SAMN14350128, study PRJNA611818) | marine sediment metagenome | isolation source: surface marine sediment (0.6m) | place: French Polynesia: Moorea | collected 2018-08
CCTGGATGAATAATGGTATTGATCGAATTGGCATGGTTTAACCCTAATTGAGCGTAACCAAAATGTAGAAAGCCTGAAAAAGAGCAACATGTCGGTGGTGTTGTATGTTGGTATGCTTGCATACTATGTAGCGAAATCAAATGTCAAGAAACAATCCAAATCCAACGGAGACGACATGCCCTTTTTTTCATGATGGATGCATTGAATCATCTCTTCGCCCGATATGGATTGATCTCGAAGGTCGACATTGGAATGATCGGCCAGAGGATCATCCATACCGATTCAAAGCCCACCGGCAGTTTTCATGGTCCCTGAGAATGCTTGACCACCACCGGCAAATGCTTAATTTGATAACTAACGTCTGCGGTGAGCCAGCAACCCATAGCTGGGTGGGTGAGAAAAAAGCCTGCCTTTAAAGCGAATTCAACCCCAACCCGAATTGGATCAGCCTGCATGCCAACCCGTCGGCCGCTGCTCGAATTAACCCCATACGGTCTCTATTGCCCCCGCGGTGACTTTTATATCGATCCCTGGAAATCGGTCGACCGTGCAGTGATCACCCATGCCCATTCGGATCATGCCCGTGCGGGCATGCGCTGCTACCTGGCGTCTGAACCGAGCGGTGGCATACTCAGACACCGACTGGGTCATAAAATACGCCTGCAACTGCTCGACTACGGTGAGCAGCTTGATCTTGATGGGCTGAAATTGTCCCTACATCCGGCCGGTCACATCTTGGGATCCAGCCAAGTGCGCCTCGAGGCGGACGGCCAAGTGTGGGTGGTTTCCGGTGATTACAAAACCGGTGCAGATGCCACCTGCAGGGCATTTGAGCCGCTTGCCTGCCATACCTTTGTGACGGAGTCCACATTCGGCCTGCCGGTATTCAACTGGTCGTCACAAACGACGATTCTGGCCGATATCAACGACTGGTGGCGATCCAATCGCGACCAGGGGGCAACCAGTCTGCTGTTTGCCTACGCCTTGGGAAAGGCCCAGCGTATCCTGTCCGGTCTGGACGCCTCCATTGGGCCGATTCTCACCCACGGTGCGGTGGAGAATATCAATGCCTGCTACCGGAAGCAAGGGGTCACACTGCCCCATACGCGTCCGGTAAGCACCATCGCTGATCCCAGCCAATTCAAGGGAGCCATGGTGATTGCACCGCCCTCGGCCAACACAGGCGCCTGGACGCGACGATTCAAGGATTCATCGCGTGCCTTCGCCTCCGGGTGGATGCAGATTCGCGGCCATCGCCGGCGGCTCGGTGTGGATCGTGGCTTCGTCTTGTCGGATCATTGCGACTGGCCGGGACTCAATCGGGCCATTGCCGCGACGTCGGCCGAAACGGTCTGGGTCACCCACGGATACGCATCTGAATTGGTGCGCTGGCTGGCCGGTAGGGGACAGAATGCCCAAGTCGTCCCAAGCCGGTTCAGTGGCGAAGTTGATGACCAGTGACACACCTGACCCCATAATGGAAGCGATGGTCGCCCATGCAGCGGTTTGCCCAACTGTTTGCCCGTCTGGATGAAACCACCAGCACCAACCGAAAAATCGCCGCCCTGGTGGATTATTTTGGTCAGGCACCACCGGCGGATGCCATCTGGGCCATTCACTTTTTGACCGGCCGCCGGCCCAAACGCCTGATCCCAACCCGCAAGCTGCGGCAGTGGGCCGCCGAGCTGGCGGGCATCCCGGATTGGTTGTTTGAGGCATCCTATGACCTGGTCGGTGATCTGGCGGAAACCATTAGCCTCGTGCTGCCCGCCGTGCCGACCCCCAGCGGCCTGCCGCTGCACCGATGGGTCGAAGATCGGTTGCTGCCGCTGAGCAAAAAAGACGAGGCCGCGCAACGTCGGGATGTGGTTGCCGCCTGGAATGCCCTAAACACGCCCCAGCGATTCGTTTGGAACAAATTGATTACCGGTGGTTTTCGGGTCGGGGTGTCCCAGAGGCTGGTCGTGCGTGCCTTGTCTCAATTCAGCGGGGTTGACGGGCCGGTGATCGCCCATCGGCTGATGGGACACTGGCAGCCAAGCGGCGATTTTTACCATCAGCTTCTTTCCGACGATACCGCCGATGCCGACATCAGCAGGCCCTATCCCTTTTATCTGGCCTACCCCCTGGATGGTCTCCCGCATGATCTGGGTTCGCTTGACGCATCGCAGATTGAGTGGAAATGGGACGGTATCCGGGCCCACCTCATCCACCGACAAGGGGCCTGCTTCGTCTGGAGCCGGGGGGAGGACCTGATCAGCCAAAAATTTCCGGAAATTACTGCCATGGCTGAGCATTTGCCGGAAGGCACGGTGATTGACGGCGAATTGATTGGTTGGCGCGATAACCGTCCGCTGGATTTCGGTGCGCTGCAGAAACGCATCGGCCGCAAAAATGTCACCCGCGCCATCCGAACCGCCGTGCCCGTTCGTCTGCTGGCCTACGACCTGTTGGAGTACCAGGGCCAAGACGTGCGCCAACGGCCGTTGGCCTGGCGCGTTGCGACCTTGACCGGGCTGGTGGCGTCCATGGCTCATCCCGAGCTGATGCACTTCCCGTCACTCGAGGCCGACACCTGGCAAGCGTTGGCCGAAGCCAGGGCCCAGGCGCGCGACCGCCGGGTCGAAGGCCTGATGCTTAAACGGCGCGATTCGAACTACGGGGTCGGGCGCAAAAAGGGAGACTGGTGGAAATGGAAGGTGGACCCATATCGGGTGGATGCCGTCCTGATCTATGCCCAGAGCGGTCACGGCCGGCGCGCCGGTCTGTTTACCGACTACACCCTGGCCGTGTGGGACAAAGACCGCTTGGTGCCCTTTGCCAAAGCCTACTCGGGGCTGAGTGACCGCGAGATACGGCAGGTCGATCGGTTCGTTCGGCGCCATACCGTTGAACGCTTCGGTCCGGTGCGGTCAGTGACGCCGCAACTGGTGTTCGAGATCGCTTTCGAGGGCATTCGGCCCTCCAGCCGTCATAAATCCGGGGTGGCCGTCCGTTTTCCAAGAATTGCCCGTTGGCGCAAAGACAAGCCGCCCCGGGAGGCGGACACCCTGGACACCATCAAGGCCCTGGTGACGGTGGATCCATGAGCCCACGTCCCTTAGCGCGTATCCTAAGCTGGTTTCAATCCAACGGTTGGCAGCCCTTTGCCTTTCAGAAACGCTGCTGGGCGGCCCATGCCCAAGGAAAGAGCGGTTTGGTCTATGCCCCCACCGGGATCGGCAAAACCTATGCCGCCTGGTTGGGGCCCGTGATGGCCTGGATGGGTCGCAGACAATCCAGCCAAGACCCGCCGCCGATTCAGGTGTTGTGGCTGACGCCGCTGCGGGCACTGGCGGCCGATACCTGCGATGCCCTGCGCTTGCCGCTGCGGCACCTGGACCTGCCATGGACAGTCGAATTGCGTACCGGTGATTCGCCTGCATCGCTCAAACGCCGGCATAAGACCAGTCTTCCCAGCACCCTGGTCACCACGCCGGAGAGCCTGTCGCTGATGCTCTCCTACCCAGAATCGCAAAGTCTGTTCAAATCTTTGTCCACCGTCGTTGTGGACGAATGGCATGAATTGATCGGCTCCAAGCGTGGCGTTCAAACGCAGTTGGCCCTGGCTCGCCTGCGCAGATGGAACCCAGCGCTGCAGACCTGGGGTCTATCGGCCACCATTGGTAACACCGACGTGGCCCAGCGCGCATTGTTGGCTGTTTCCGAAAAGGATGCGGTGCTGATCAAAGGCCGGACACCGCGTCAGCTCGACATTCAGACCATCATACCGCGTCAGATGGGGCGTTTCCCCTGGGCGGGTCATCTGGGCCTCAATTTGCTGCCCCAGGTGGTCGCGGTCATTGAAGGCGCAGAAAGTACATTGGTCTTCACCAACACGCGTTCGCAAACCGAAACCTGGTACCAGGCCATCCTCGACCGGCGTCCGGATTGGGCCGGGATCATGGCCTTGCATCATGGCTCACTGGACAAGGGCACCCGCCGGACCGTTGAAGCGATGCTGCGCGAGGGGCGGTTGAAGTGTGTGGTGTGCACATCCAGTCTCGATTTGGGGGTCGATTTTTCGCCCGTGGATCAAGTTGTGCAGATCGGCAGCCCCAAAGGCATCGCCCGCCTGGTGCAGCGAGCCGGACGCAGCGGGCATCAACCGGGTCGCACGAGCCGCATCACCTGCGTGCCGACGCACGCCTTCGAACTTGTTGAAATCGCTGCCGCACGCCGTGCCATCGCCAACGGCTTACTTGAACCGCGTTTGCCGATCATGCAGCCGCTGGATGTGTTGTCCCAGCATATGGTCAGTGTTGCCCTGGGCGGTGGATTCAAGGCGCAGGATTTGTTTGCCGAAGTGAGATCGACTTTTGCCTACCACCATCTTTCGCGTCGCCAATTCGACTGGGTCCGACGATTCGTCACCAACGGCGGCAGCACGTTGGGAGCCTACCCGGAATACTGCCGCGTGGTTCGCCGCCGGCACGGGTATCGTGTCGAGAACCCGACCATCGCCCGCCGGCATCGCATGAGCATCGGGACCATCACCAGCGACGCAGCCATCGGTGTAAAATACATGAACGGCCGCCGCCTGGGGACCGTCGAGGAGCGTTTCATATCGAGGCTCCAGCGGGGCGATCGTTTCCAGTTCGCCGGGCGGACGCTCGAGTATCTGAGAATTAAGGACATGACCGTATGGGTGCGCAAGGCCAAAGGCGCTCCCGGGCGTGCTCCCCAGTGGCTGGGCGGGCGGATGCCGCTCTCTTCGGAGCTGGCCGGAGCGGTGCGATTCATGCTGGATCGTGCTGCCGGCGGTCGCTATGACCACCTTGAAATGGCGGCTTTGAAACCGATTCTGGCACTGCAGTCGCGCTGGTCGGTCGTTCCGGGGAAAAAGGACATTCTGGTGGAAACCTGGCGATCGAAAGAAGGCTGGCATCTTTTTGTCTATCCCTTCGAGGGCCTGTTGGTCAACGAAGGCCTGGCCACCCTGGTTGGCTATCGCCTGACGCAGCGATCGCCGGCAACCTTTTCGATAACGGCCAACGACTACGGTTTCGAACTGCTTTCCGATGGTCCCCTGACGCTGCCTAAGAATACCCTCAAGCGGGTGTTCAGCCCGGTGCGCCTGATGAGCGATATTCTGGCCAGTCTGAATGCGTCCGAGATGGCCCGGCGGCAATTTCGCGAGATTGCGCGGGTGGCTGGATTGGTTTTCCAGGGCTATCCGGGTGGCCGGCAGAAAAGCAGCCTTCAGCTTCAAGCCTCCAGCAGTTTGTTGTACAATGTTTTCCGGCGCTATGACCCGCAAAATCTGCTCTTGAAACAGGCCACCGAGGAGATCCTGGACCGCCAGCTCGAGTACCACCGACTGAAGGGTGCCCTGGAGCGATTATCCACCGGCAACTTGCGCCTGCTGACCACCGATCATCCAACCCCGCTGGCATTCCCGATCCTGGCCAGCCGCCTGCGTGCCACCCTCAGCTCGGAAAAGCTGGCCGATCGCATCCAGCGGCTGCAGATTCGTCTTGAAAAAGCCGCCGGGTCCGGTTCAGCGAAGCCGGCGGGATGACCGTGAGACAATGACCGGTGCCGTCGATGGTTGATGCGGTATCGGCAGCAGCAATAAAATGGAATGGCGCCATGCACGGATCGCAAACAATTTCCATAAAAGATCAGCAGCTAAGCCTGCTTCCCCAACGCATGGTCTTCTGGCATGAGCGAAACATGCTTATCCTGGCCGATCCCCATTTCGGAAAAGCGGCGGCCTTTCGCCGATCGGGCATCGCCATCCCAACCGGCACCTCCGCCCATGACCTGCAGCGACTCTTCGAGGCGATCGCCGCCGCAGGTGCCGCAAGCGTTCTCATTTTGGGAGACTTGATGCATGCACCCGGTGTTTCAAGTCCCGACCTGAGGGCGCGCATCCGCCGGTGGCGAAAGGAACGACTGGATATCGAATGGCTGCTGGTGCGGGGCAATCACGATCGATCCGGCGATGAGATGGTCGCCGATTTCGGGTTTCGACAGGTCGTTGATGAGCTGACCCTGCCGCCGTTCACCTTTGTTCATAAAGCCGACGTGCGTTCGGGCACCTATGTGCTCAGCGGACACCTTCACCCGGCGGTCCAAATGTCAGGGCCGGGAGGGCAACGCGAACGGCTGCCTTGTTTCTTTTTCGGGATCGAGCATGCCATTTTGCCGGCATTTGGAAGCTTTACGGGCCACGCCGCCCTTGGCCCGCGCGCCGGCGATCGCATTTACGCCATTGCCGACGAGCAGGTCATCGCCCTGTGAGGTTCGGTGGGCCCCAACGATGGGGTTGGTATGGTGCCTGTTCCGGAAACGGATCGGATACCATTTGATGCCGGGACGACGGTCGACGTCGGCACTGCTGCCGACCCATTCAACCACTCGCCCAATGGCATCTGCGGTGCGCTCTATTTTTTACGAAGCACCTCCATGCTGATCAACACCTCCACCCCCTGACCGACGACACCCATGTCGACATATTTGCCGCTCCCCACGTTATATGCCAGGCGATCGAGGGTCATGCGGGCCTCGAATCCGGCTACTTCGGATTTTTCGTCAAACGGAAAATCCTTTATGCCGAAAAATGTAAATGGCACCGATAGCTCCTTGCTGACATCCTTGATGGTCAACGTCCCCTCGACGGTATACTGATTGTCTTTGACGTGTTTAACGGCCCGACTTTTAAAGCTCATGGTCGGGAATTTTTTAGAATCGAAGAAATCGGCCGAGTTGAGGTGTCTGTCCCTTTTGCTGTTGTTGGTATTGACGCTCTCTACCTCGACCTCGAAATCGAAACGGCTGTTCGCCAGGTCATCGGGTGAGAACATTACGGTGCCCTCGAATTTATCGAAATGTCCCCGCACAACCGAATAGATGTGATCGATGGTGAAATATAAACCCGTGTGGTCAAAATCGATTTTCCATTCGGGTGCGGCTGCATGTGCGTGTGAAATCATAAAAATGGCACAGATAATTAAAATGGCGGACTTGATGGATTTTTTCATGATAGACCTCCAATTGGTGGGTTCGGATATGGCCGACGAGCAAGACGGCCATATGTTTTAATGATGGCTTCCGAGCGCAGGGTTTAAAAACCGAACATTTCCGTGAAAATAGAACGGGCCGGGAAGCCGAGGGTTTTCAGGTCTTCTTTCACCTGAATCATCATTTCGAGTGGACCACAGACAAACACCGCTGAATCGCGACGTTTTTGACCGACCAAGGGTTCCAGCGCTTCCCGGTCCAGCCGCTTTGCCCGTTGGCCATCGTTTGTATCGCGTGTATAAATGAGAATTCGACGCAAACCCGGCAAGCTGTCCGATAGAGCATCCATCTCATCCGCATAAACGACTCGTTCCGGGCTGCGATTGGTCCAGATCAGGGTGACCGGGCGCGGATCGCGATGGTCGGCCATGAACCGCAACATGCTAAGCATGGGTGTGATGCCGATTCCGCCGGCGATCATGATTACCTCTCGATCGGGCGTGGTGAACAGATGACCGAAACGCCCGAAAGGCCCTTGAATCAGCGCTTGGTCGCCCTTAGAGAGATGCGCTGCGGTTCGTGTCCAGTCGCCGCTGGCGCGGAGGGTGAACTGCAACGTCCCGGACCGGCTTGGCGTGGAAGAGAGGGTGAAAGGGTGGGGCTCCCTGCCAACATGTTTCGATCTGAAAGAGACAAAGGCAAATTGACCGGGTGCATAGCCAAAGGGGGTTGGGTCAGACGGTGTCAATTCAATGCAGGTGCAATCGACGCCCATGGGTTCGACGCGGGCAACCGTGAAGGGGTGGCTGCGCCACAACCAACCCGTGCGTATCCACAGCAGCACCAGGCAAAACAAGCCGGCGGCGATGAGCACGGCGGTGCGTGGCAGGCCTTCGGCTTCGAATGTTTCGCTGACGTACAACACGTGGATGATCACGAGACCGGCGGTCAGCAACCCTGCGATGCGGTGAAAACGCATCCAGGCGTGAAAGGCGATATTCAGCCGTTTGCGCCATTGGCTGGTGGCGAATTGCAGCAGAATCAGGGCCAGCAAGGCCACGCCGATCCATTCGGGCCAGTAGCGCATCTCCAGTGGGATAAGCAGCCTGTCCTCGGGGATTGATACCAACACCGGGTGAAGCAGGGCCGTCAGGGCGATGAGCCATGCGTGGTAACGGTGTTGGCGGACCAATCCGGGCAGTGAAAACAGACGATCGAGCATTTTGAGTCGCCCGGCCAAAGGCAGTTGAAGCAGCAACAGCAACCCGGCGAATATGCCAAGCATCTTGCCCGCACGCAGCAAAACCTTGTCGATTCCGATTTTGTACCACATGGACGGCGATTCGAAGAAAAAGGGGACTGATAGGGCACCGGCCGTCAGCAACAGAATCGAGAAGATGATGGACCCCATCAAAAAATAACGAATTTCGGGGGCGAGAATTGCGCCCACCAAAATGGAATCGCCCAAGGAACGGTTGTGTTGCATCGGTTCGGCCCCGGCTATCGAATTGCGAATGCCCGAATTGGATCATACCGTCGTGCCGTTAATCGTGTGCTTCACCTTTCAATGGTGTTGAATCTCACATGCTTTTATTGCAGTATTACATCGATTTGCCAACTGTTTTATCAAATCAAAGCGTCCCGACCCTTAAATGTCTGCCTGGACCAATATGCGGCGCGGGACTTCATTTATAAATTGAATTGGTTTCTCATTCGCGAACAACGGTCTGATGGAAGACTCAATCACAACGCGGCCTGTACCTGGAAATCATCGTCGGCATCGTTGGGTCACCGGTCTGCTGGTCGTCCAATGGATGGCGCTGACGGGGCTCTTTGTGCTTTTTTGCTTTCTGATCACGCCTCAACAGGGGCTCTTGGGGTGGCTGGCGGCCGCGCCTGTAATGGGCGTTGTCCATTGGGTGTTGTGGAAGCATCTGGCCGCTCATCCACCACCGGCTCACCGTCGATTATTGTTCGGATTGGGGGCCGCCAACATGATCACCATTGCCCGGGGATGGCTGATCAGCGTGTTGGCGGGCACCGCCTTCGTCGCCGCGGGAAAACCCGTCGCGGCCGATTGGATAATTTGGCTCCCGGCATGGTTGTACCTGGTCATCGGATGTGGTGATTTCTGCGATGGCCTGGTGGCGCGTCTGACCCACACCGAATCGCTGCTGGGCAAACGGCTGGACATGTCCATTGACGCTCTCGGACTGCTGGTGGCCTCGGTGGCGGCTCTCTTTTTGGACCGCTTGCCGTTGGCCTTCCTGATGGTCGGGCTGAGCTATTACCTTTTTCAACTGGGGCTGACGCATCGCCGCTTCAAAGGGAAAATCCTGCGGTCAGTGGCGGATAGACCGTTTGGAAGGGCCATGGCCGGCATCATCATGGGTTTTGTCGGGTTGGCCCTGATACCGACACTTTCAGCAGCGTTGCTCAAACATGCCGCGGTGCTGTTCATGTCGCCGTTTCTTTTGGGGTTCGTCTGGGATTGGTTGGTGGTGACCGGCCGTCTCGGCGATGAAACGGCCGACCGGTGGGGTTTGTTTTTCAGACGATCCGGCACCATCGCTGCGGGTGTGGCGAGACTGGTTATTCTGCTGGCGGGTATTCCGGTATGGCAGGCCGTTGCTGCCGACCGTCCAGCCGGCGCATTGGTCGGGATCGTATTATGGTGCATGATGGTGTCCGGGTGGCTGGGTCGATCAGCGGCCGTGGCAGGGGCATGCATCACCGCGGTATACCTGCCGCCCGCGACACCCACCGTCCTGCAGTGGCTCATTTTTGACGGCATGGTCGTGCTGATCATTGCCGGAACGGGTCGCTGGTCGCTGTGGCAGCCGGAAGACCGCTTGTTCTTAAATAAAATCGGCTCAAACCGCACCCCCACAAACCACTCGCCCGTCGAACGGTCATGGAGAGCGATTTCACCGTTGTCCCTGCAATGGATCCGGCGCCGCCATTTGAGCGGCCTCATGCTGATCGTGGCCGCTGTCCTCTATTGGTGCGCTTTCAGGGACCTGTCGCTCGACCGAGCGCTCTCGCCGCTGCTTGACTGGCATGCCGGCCACCTGGCCATGCTGTTCATCGTGAATGCCGCGATCGTCTTGGCCATGAGTCTGCGATGGAAGCTGATCCTTCGGCGGAGCGGGCATGATATCGGTATTCAGGTACTGGCGGCCTATCGTATCGGGGCCAATGCGATCAGCTACCTCACCCCGGGCCCGCAATTCGGCGGGGAGCCGTTTCAAGTGGGCATGCTGATCCACCGGCACCAAACGGTCGCCCGGGATGCGGCCGCCTCCGTCGCTGCGGACCGACTGATTGAATTTTGCATCAATTGCATCGTTTTGCTGGTCGGCCTGATCGTTTTGCTGCAGACCCGACTTTTGGTTGCCGCCGCATCCGCAGACACCATTGCCGGCATCACCATTGTCGTACTGCTGACGGGATCTATCCTCCTGGCTTTGGCCATCGGTAAGACACCGCTCAGCCATTGGCTGGAGGTCGTATGCCAAAGGTATGGCAAATGGCCGGGACTTGCCAGCGCGAGCGCATGGTTGCAAACCGCCGAAAAACGCACCGGTGAGATGTTGCGCCAGCCCCCCCGGGTCCTGATGCTCTACATCAGCACGTCTCTGGTCCAATGGGCGTTTATGATCGGTGAGTTTTGGCTGATCTATTTTGTCTGTGGATTGCCGTTGTCGCCCACCCACTTAATCGGCGTCGTCACAGCGGCCCGACTGGCATTCCTGCTGCCCCTGCCGGGGGCGCTGGGCGCTCTGGAAAGCAGCCAGGTGCTGATGCTGAGTACATTTGCGCTTGATCCGTCAATTGGTTTGACGGTATGTTTGGTTTTCAGGGTTCGGGACCTGCTGCTCGTCGGCATGGGAATCGGTTTGGTATGGTCGAGGTTGCCCGCGAGGTAAAAACACCGTCCCGCTCTTTCCACGATCCGGTGTAGCCTGGATAACTATGCAATGTCCGGGCTAAAGGGCGAATCAAATGACAGCCACCCCCCCAATCAACAATATCAACGATCTTGATCGGCACCTGCAGGCGGTGCACACTGCCGGTAACCACAACGGCCGCCCCTTTACCCTCATCAGCTACGCCCAGTGCCTCGACGGCAGTATTGCGACCATCGATCGCCGCCCCCTGGCCATCAGCGGTGGCGCCTCCATGACGTTGACCCACCGCCTGCGCGCCCTGTTCGAGGGCATATTGATCGGGATCAACACCCTAATGGCCGATAATCCCCGGTTAACGGTTCGCCTGGTGGACGGCACCAATCCGCAGCCGGTCGTACTGGACACCCATCTTCGCACCCCCGCTGCCTGCCGGCTCGTGCAGCAAAACGATCGCGCCGTGTGGCTGGCCAGTGCTGCCAACCACACGCCGGACCGACAGGCGGCATTAACGCGCGCCGGGGCGGTCTGCCTGCCGTGTGCGCTAGACAGCAGGGGACAGATCGACCTGCATGCGCTGCTGCAAATACTGCATGAACGCGGGATTCACAGTTTGATGGTCGAAGGCGGAGCCCAGGTGATCACCAGTTTCATTCGGGCCGGACTGGCAGACCTTTTCATCATCACCGTCTCACCGGCCTTTGTCGGTGGCCTGCAGGCCGTCAACGGCCGCTCGACCGCGCCGCTGTCCAAAATGCCGTTGGCGGACATCAGTTACCAACGCATGGAGGACGATCTGATCGTTTGGGCCAAACCCGGCAACATCCACAGATGAACCAATATCGCCTGATATTTGAAAAACCGCGGCACACCACCATCGAACGCCGATCGGTCACCCCACCGGAGAAAAATGAGTTGTTGGTGGCCAATTGCTTGTCCGCCATCAGTGCCGGTACCGAAATGCTCATCTTCGGTGGGCACTTTCCCGAGAAAATGGCCGTGGACACCAAGATCGCGTCGATGACCGGTGATTTTCGATACCCGCTCGCTTATGGATACAGCAGTGTCGGTGAGGTGATCGCCGCCGGCAACCCCGACAATGCCGGCTGGATCGGCAGACGCGTGTTCGCCTTTCATCCCCACGCCAGTCACTTCACCGCCGCCCCCGAGTCCCTGCTGCCATTGCCCGACGATATCTCCATTGATGACGCCGTTTTCCTGGCCAACATGGAGACGGCCGTAACCCTGATCATGGATGGACGGCCGCTGGTCGGCGAGCGCGTTGCCGTCTTAGGACTGGGAACCGTTGGGCTGTTGGTGACCGCGCTGTTGAGCCGGTTTCCGCTTGAAGCGGTGATGGGCATCGATCCCCACCGCATACGACGCGATGCCGCAGCCGATTTCGGTGCCACCGATCTGTTTTCAGGCCAAGCAACGGATCCGGCGGTCAAACCGGCCTCCAGGATGGGAGAATCCGATGACGACGGCCGGGCCGACTTGATTTACGAAGTGTCCGGCAACCCGGAGGCCCTGAACACCGCTTTGGCGCTGGCGGGGTATCACACCCGCCTGGTGATCGGGTCCTGGTACGGCACCAAATCCACCGCCATCGGGCTCGGCGGGCCTTTTCATCGCAATCGCATCAGCGTTACCTCAAGCCAGGTGAGCACCATTGCACCGGAACTCAGCGCCCGGTGGACCTCCCAAAGGCGCCTGCAAACCGCTTGGGCGATGCTGGCCCGCTGCCGTCCAGGCCGCCTGATCAGCCACCGATTTCAGATTCAGCAGGCCCAAAAGGCCTACGAACGGATCGCCCGGGCACCGCACGAGACATTACAGGTGGTGTTTACCTACGCCTAGCCCGGACATTGCATGAAATATTTTCAACATTGGTCAAAATGGAAATAAAGTGCCTTGACCAAAAACGTCTCCGTTTGATGCAATATCCGGGCTAACGCTGTCGACGCACCGTGATTCGTCAACGGTTATCGTTAACAGCACCGACCCGAAACCATGGGAGCAATACCATGTACCGTCTATCGCTTCAGCGAGATTTCATTGCCAGCCATTATCTTGTCGGCGGGGATTGGGGGCCGGAGAATGATCCCCATGCCCACCCTTATAAGGTCGAAATCTGCCTCTCAGCCGAACGACTCGATCATCATGGCTACCTGATTGACCTGGAGGTGCTCGAACAGATCATCGACGCATGCGTGGACGCCTATCGGGACCGCCTGCTCAACGAGCTGCCGGAATTCGACAAGATCAACCCCAGCATCGAGCACTTCTGCCAACGGTTTTTTGAGCGTTTCACCACGGCGCTGGGATCCCATCGGTTCAAGCGGGTGGCCGTCCGAATCTGGGAAAACGAGCAGGCCTGGGCCGCTTACGAGGAAACCTTTTAGTGGTTGTCTGTCTGATTATCTATGGGTCCATCGACACGCTCACCGGAGGCTACCTGTATGACCGGCAGTTGGTGCAGCATTTTAAGCGCTGCGGCCACCGCATACATCTGTTGAGCCTTCCCATGCGCCGGTATCCGCTGCGTTTGGCCGACAACCTGACCCGATGCCTGAAAAAGCGGCTTGAACAGGTAAAACCCCATCTGGTGTTGCAGGATGAATGGTGCCACCCGTCACTCATCGCTTTGAACATGATGTTGAAAACCAACCGACCCGTGCCCATTGTCTCGATTGTCCATCATCTGTATTGCAGGGAAAAGCGCCGACCGCTCCTCAACGTCATCCCCAGCTGGATCGAAAAATGCTATCTCGATACCGTGGATGGTTTTGTCTTCAACTCCCGGACCACGTGTGATTCGGTATTTCGTCTCAGTCGGCCCCACCGCCCTCACGTTGTCGCGCCCCCGGGAGGCGATCGCTGGGGCCACCCGGCAATTAGGCGCCCCCAACGGGCAGTGGGCGAAGGTCCC
>JAAUYD010058221.1_pt1 | contig 13845 bp, 10 predicted proteins | sample 7278101 | NCBI WGS metagenome assembly JAAUYD01 (sample SAMN14350128, study PRJNA611818) | marine sediment metagenome | isolation source: surface marine sediment (0.6m) | place: French Polynesia: Moorea | collected 2018-08
TCCATAGCTGGTATAGTTTTAATTTTTCTAAGGTTGTTTCGCGATCGCTCATGAATTTGTTTTTTGATTAATTTACCTGCTTGAAAATCGATAAAATGAGTACCAATCTAAAGAGCTGCTTCTTTCATTTAATCTTGGAAATGTTAAAAAGGATCGCCGATTCGGATTTTTCGAGATCTTTTTTTGCTCGATCGCTTACTTGGCGAGCAATCTTCTTGTTTCTGATGCCGCTGCTGTCATTGCTTTTTCGACGGGCATAGTATCGGTTAAAGCTGCACTTAAATAACGTTGCAAAATATCTGAGGCTTGGGCGTATTGGGCGATCGGCGGGCGTAAAGCTGAATTTTCTACTACTTTTAGTAATTCTGGATAGTGGGGATATTTAGCGACAATTTCTGAGTCGTTAAATAAAGCTCGGCGACTGGGTACGTAACCGGTATTTAAAACGTATTTTTTCTGAATTTCTTTGCTACTAAAAAATTTAATTACTTCCCAAGCTGCTTCGGGATGGGGACTGGTTTTGGAAATGCCGAAACCCCACCCTCCTTGACAAGCACCGCTATTCTCACCTGGCGCGCTAACCATTGGTTTGATGGCAAATTTACCTCGAATTGGCGAATTTTCTTGGGAAGCTAGGGCAAATACGTAGGGCCAGTTACGCAAAAATAATGATTTTCCGTTAATAAAGAGGCGATGGGTATCTGGTTCGATGTAAGTTGTCACTCCTGGAGGGGATACTTTTTCGGCGATCGTGCTGCGTAAGAATTGTACTGCTGCGATCGCATTTTCTCGATCTAATCCAACTTCTAAGGTCTCTGGATTTACCCAAAAACCGCCGTATCCTTCGAGTATTTCGACGAACATTGCGGCTAGACCTTCGTATTGTTTTCCTTGCCAAAGATAGCCCCATTCAATATTTCCTGTGGCTTGAATATCTCGAGCAATCTCGATTAATTCAGCGAAGGTATTGGGGGGTTGTTTGCCTGCTTGTTCTAATAAGTCGGTACGATAATATAACATCCCGGCATCGGAACGGAACGGCATTCGATATAGTGAGTCTTTGTATTTCCCTCCAGCTACATCTCCATCGAGAAATTGGTTTAATTGCGAGTCGGAAATGCGATCTTCTAAAGGTAGCAACCAACCTGCTGCAGCAAATTTATAAGTCCAAACTACGTCCATATAAACTAGATCGTAAGGAGATTCTCCTAAGAGAAAAGAAGAAGTATAAAGGTCTTCTACTTGATTGCTAGCGTTGGGAGCTTCAATAACTTCTAAATTTATATTGGGATGTTTTTGATTGAATTCTTGCACCAAAAATTGCAATTGAGCTGATTCTAAGCCTTGAATGAGGACGGAAACTGTTACTGTTTGAGTTAGGGCGGGTAAAAGATACCCTAATAAAACGATCGCTAAAGTTGCTATAAATAGCAGGAAGGAACGACGATATTTTTTGAAATTGGCAGTTGTTTTTATAATTAAATTCATTATTTTATCGAGCTGTTTATCGACTGCTAACTTCAGCAAATATATCTTGAATGGTAAGGAAAGATCGTGAATTATTAATAAAATTAAGTATTTCCGATTACAAGGGATTTATTTGATATTTTTTTGCCTGCTCTTTGCGGGCTTTGTCACTTTTGCTGCAAATGAATGACTATCCCCACCTGTTAGATATTCAAGAGCGATCGCTAATTTAATCTTTTCTTAAAATCAAACAAGATCGATAATTAATTGTTTCAAGCCTTTAAAATAGATCGATCTTTTTTAGTTCCAATATATTTTTTATAACTTGCTTAATATAAAGGAGCGATATTTGTTTTGTCATCACCCTTGAGAAAGATAAAATCAAATAAACATTTCTCACCGCAGTCGGATAATAAATAGTAATGAACATTTTAATATTAATGTATAGTCTCAAATATTAGTGATGTAATTAAAGAAAATAACCTAACAGTTAGGCGATCGCCGAGACAAAAACGATTACAGTCGCCACAAACAAAAAAGCAATCAAGCAATAAATAAGCTTTCGATCGGATTAAAGTATCGAGAGCATTGATTAAAAATCAATTAATTTACATCACAAGATCGAATCAAATTAAACAGCATGAATATATTATCCAAAACAGAACTGAAAAATTTACTAACAATTAAAGACGAAAATTGCATTTCTATCTACATACCAACCCATCAAAGCGGGAAAGAAACGCGCCAAGATCCGATTAAATTAAAAAATTCAATCTCAAAATTAAATCGAGAATTAACCGCCAAAGGTCTAACCAGCCAAGAAATTAGTGAATTATTAGAGCCAATTGAAAAACTCTTAAACTCTGAAAACGATCGCTTTTGGCAGCATCAAGACCGAGGCCTGGTCATATTTCGTTCTCAAACAGAGTATCGCACCTATACCATTCCCTTTGAGGTTGAAGAAATAGCAATTGTAGCTAATAGTTTTTACTTCAAGCCATTAATCCCCTTATTTGCAGCAAGCGATCGATTTTTAATTCTGGCTTTGAGTCAGAATCAGGTTCGTCTGCTGCAAGCAACTCAACATACGGTAGAAGAGATAGAATTACAATCTCGAGATATACCCACCAGTTTAGCCGACGCGTTGCGCTACGACGATCCAGAAAAATCCCTCCAGTATCATAGCGGAAAGGGTAACAATGGCAGCGTTCCGGTGTATCACGGACAGGGAGTCGGAACTACAGACAATAAAGCAGAGATTTGGCGTTTTTTCCAGAAATTAGATCGGGGATTGCAACCGCAACTACAAGAAGCGGGATTACCTTTAATTTTGGCTGGGGTAGGTTACTTGTTGCCGATTTATCAAGAAGCTAATACTTATCAAAATCTTTTAGACATCAAAATAGAAGGAAATCCAGAAGTAACCAGTAACGAAGAATTGCAGCGACTTGGTTGGGAAAAAATCAGTTCCTATTTTCAGCAAGATAAAGAAGAAGCGATTCAAGAATACCACCAGCTTGTCAATAACGGTCAAGCTAGTTCCGAACTAAAAGATATCGTGATTGCGGCCCACAACGGACAGATCGATACTCTCTTTGTCGATCCAAATTGGCAAAAATGGGGAAGTTTCGATCCTCAAAGTATTTCTGTTGCGATCGACGAACTTCAAAAACCCAATAATCAAGATCTAACAGATCTAGCGGCGGTACAAACTTTCTTACAAAACGGTAAAGTCTATACTCTCGATTGCGATCGCTTTGAAAATACCTCGATCGCAGCAATTTTCCGCTATCCAGTAGCTGTAGGTCAAGTTTAAATCACCCACTTTACTGTCAATAACACAATTACTTCAATAATATTATGCAAATCCCACCAGAAATTACTTATCGCAACGTTGAAAAAACCGCAGCGATCGACTCTTTAATCGCTGAAAAAATCGCTAAATTAGAACAAGTTTGCGATCGCATTAGTAGTTGCAAAATTGCGATCGAAAAACCTCACGAAAACCCCGATAGTGGTTCTCCTTTCCGAGTTCGGATCGATCTTACCGTTCCTCCCACTCAGGAAGTGGTCGCAGAAAATAGCCCGACAACTGGCAAACAATACGAACCGATCGATGCGGTAATTCGCGATACTTTTGATGCTGCACGTCGTCAGTTGATAGAATTAGGAAATAAACAAAATAATCGCGTTAAAGAACATCCGCAACAAACTACTATTGCGATCGTGACTAAATTATTTCCTGAAAAAGGATATGGTTTTTTTAAAACAACCGATACGGGTTTAGAAGTTTATTTTCATCAAAATAGCGTTTCTAATAGCGATTTTGCAAGTATAGAAATCGGGACTGGTGTCCAATTTGTCGCTGAAGAAGGGGAAAAAGGCTTGCAAGCAACAACGGTAAGAATTATCAATAAACCAGGTTCGACTATTTCCCCCGGTCAAGAGTTAGAAATTGAACGTCCTTTAGGTTTTTAGGTTGGAGATAAAATCTCTTGACCCATTGCTTGAGAGGCTAACCATCCAGTCGTCCAAGCACTCTGAAAGTTAAATCCACCAGTTACCCCATCTATATCTAAAACTTCTCCAGCAAAATAAATTCCTGGAGATATTTTACTCTCCATAGTTTTAAAATTAACTTCTTTTAAACTGACTCCCCCGCAAGTAACAAATTCTTCTTTAAATACACCTTTTCCCGATATTTTGTAACTTCCTCTCACTAATTCTCCTACTAACCGATTCAATTCTTTTTTCGATATTTCAGTCCAGATTTTGCGATCGCCAATACCGACAAAATGAATTAAACTTTGCCAAAGTCTTTTAGGTATTGGTAGGGGTGAATAATTAACGAGTTTCTTTTTCGGCATTTGTAATTTAGTTTTCAGGAGATATTCTCGTAAAGTTTCGCTATTATATTCTGGCAACCAATTAATAATTAATTCGCTTTGATATTTAGTTTCAAATAAAACTCGCGCACCCCAAGCAGATAGTTTGAGAATTACCGGGCCGCTCAATCCCCAATGAGTAATTAAAATCGGGCCGGTTTGGGTCATTTTTTTGGAAATTTCTTTTGATAAATTGGAGCAATTAAGCTGAATCGATACGCGATCGCAGCTAATTCCTGCTAAACTTTCTAATCGAGGATCTTTAATATTAAAAGTAAATAAAGAAGGGACGGCCGGGATTATTTTATGTCCTAAATTTTTCGCAATTTTAATGCCTTGAGGATTGCTACCAGTTGCAATTAAAATGCGATCGCATTTCAAAATTTTGCCGTTTTTTAAACTAATTTCAAACTTATTTTCTCTTTTAATAACCGATTTTACCGCCGAACCGATTTGTAAGTTAACTTTTGCTTTTTTTGCTTCGTTTAGCAAGCAGTTAACAACAGTTTCAGAATTATTCGTAATCGGAAACATTCTTCCATCTGCTTCAGTTTTTAATTTTACTCCTCGATTTGCAAACCACTCGACAGTGTCTTGAGGTTGAAAGCGGCTAAACGGCCCTCTTAAAGCTTTGCCACCCCGAGGATAATTTTGTACTAATCGGGCCGGATCGAAGCAGTTGTGAGTCACGTTACATCTTCCCCCACCGGAAATCCGCACTTTATTTAATGGTTTTTTTGTTGCTTCGAGAATGGTTACTTTTGCTTTCCGATAGGTATTAGCGCAGTTAATGGCGGCAAAAAATCCTGCTGCACCACCACCGATTACTACTATGTCAAGATTACCAGTCAAAGGATTAGGTTTTTGTTTGTTCGATACCAAAAATAATACCTGCCACGATCGCGGTTACGATAAAAAATAATAGTATCGATCCTGGCAAATTTCTCAGCAAGCCAAATCCTCTCAGCAAAGATATTAGCAAAGTCAGTGTCAGCGAAAATGCAAACAAAGAACCAAAAATCAAAGCTCCGTACCGGCGAAAATGTCTCATTGCAAATCTAGAAAAAAGTGGAAATATCTCGATGGTTAACTTAAGTAGTTACTTGAAAAAAATTTACCATTCTTTATAAAGGTCTTTTATTAAAGGTTTTCAAGGTAATAGATCGGTTTTTATTATAGCCGATCGCATGGCAATTAGTAATTATTAGCGGTCGATTGTTCTAGACTTTGTACCCAATTTTAAGGCTTTAAATCGGTTTTTTCGGCTCGATCTGCCTTTTAGCTATCTCAATCGTGTTAGATTATTTGTTTTTTGTCTTGTTTTATTGAAAATAAAAACACAAAATAATTAATTTCAGCTAAAAAAAGGTTAATTTCAGTTTATAGCGAATAAAATAGGTCTAACTATTTAAAAGTATTCAATAGTCTTGCTAAAGCCTAAACTCATTCTTGAAGCCTCTTTTCATTACAGCTCAGTTTCGACATAATGCGATTAAGGAAACCAGATTAAAGCCTGCTTCAAGACAAGGACAACAAGACAATTGATTTTAAAAACTGTCCTGCTACGATAAATTGACAAAAGCCCGATCGAAAATAGCTATCGAGTCTCGAGTTAAATCTGCGAACAATTTGGTAAACAGTAAAAAAACTGAATATTTAAATAACCAAAAAAAATTTAATCGATCGCACAGGAGAACACTAAGTGAAAATTTCAATATACGGTAAAGGCGGAATCGGCAAGTCAACTACAAGCTGCAACATCTCAGTAGCTTTAGCAAAAAGAGGTAAAAAAGTCCTGCAAATTGGTTGCGATCCGAAGCACGATAGCACTTTTACCCTAACCGGATTTCTGATCCCAACTATCATCGATACTCTACAAGAAAAAGACTTTCACTACGAAGATATTTGGCCTGAAGATGTGATTTACACCGGTTACGGTGGTGTAGACTGTGTAGAAGCAGGAGGCCCTCCGGCTGGTGCTGGTTGTGGCGGTTATGTAGTTGGAGAAACAGTAAAACTACTCAAAGAATTAAATGCTTTTGACGAATACGATGTCATCTTATTTGACGTACTCGGCGATGTCGTTTGCGGTGGATTTGCAGCACCATTAAACTATTCTGATTATTGTGCGATCGTCACCGATAATGGTTTTGATGCTTTATTTGCAGCAAATCGAATTGCAGCATCAGTTAGAGAAAAAGCGCGCACCCATCCTTTACGTTTGGCTGGTTTGATTGGCAATCGCACTTCAAAAAGAGATCTAATCGATAAATACATTTCTGAAGTACCGATGCCAGTTTTAGAAATTTTACCCTTAATCGAAGATATTCGCGTTTCTCGAGTTAAAGGCAAAACTCTGTTTGAAATGGCCGAAACAGATCCTTCTTTAGAATATGTTTGCAATTACTATCTCAATATTGCCGATCAAATCCTCGCACTTCCAGAAGGTGTAGTTCCTAAAGAAGCACAAGATAGAGATCTATTTACTTTACTATCGGATTTTTATCTCAATCCAGAACAACCATCTCAAGAAGAAGAATTAGATTTGATGATGGTCTAGAAAGACTACAAGTGCGATCGACTGGGAGTAAGAGCAGTTTTTGTCAGCCTCAAGTTTAGCAAGATTAATTGCGATTTAATTACTCCCTAGTCTCAAGAAGTGTGCGATCGCTAGCTGAAAAAAAGGATTTTAATAAAATAATCGAGGAAAATCTTAAATGACTTTGGCAAAAGAACAAAACGGACTCAATTTTGATTGCGAAACAGGGAATTACCATACATTTTGCCCGATTAGTTGCGTCGCTTGGTTGTATCAGAAAATTGAAGATAGTTTCTTTTTGGTGATCGGGACGAAAACTTGCGGCTATTTCTTGCAAAATGCAATGGGAGTAATGATTTTTGCCGAACCGCGCTATGCAATGGCAGAACTTGAAGAAGGGGATATATCGGCTAAATTAAACGATTATGAAGAATTAAAGCGTTTGTGCGAGCAAATTAAGCGCGATCGCAACCCCAGCGTTATTGTTTGGATCGGTACTTGCACCACCGAAATCATTAAAATGGATTTGGAAGGCTTAGCACCTAAATTAGAATCTGAAATTGGCATTCCGATTGTGGTCGCTCGAGCTAACGGTTTAGATTATGCTTTCACTCAAGGTGAGGATACTGTCTTAGCTTCGATGGTGCAACGCTGTCCTAAACAAGTTCCAGTAAAACAAGCAGAAAAACAAGAACGCAACGCAATTCAAAAATTGCTCGACTTCGGACAGAAAAAAGAAGATATCCAAAAACAAGCATCAGAATATAAAGACCACCATCCTTTAGTCTTATTTGGTTCTTTACCCGATCCGGTCGTAACTAACCTGACCTTAGAATTGAAAAAACAAGGGGTCAAAGTTTCCGGCTGGATGCCCTCGAAACGCTATACTGAATTACCAGTAATCGAAGAAGGTTATTATGTCAGCGGGGTCAATCCTTTCTTAACTCGCACTGCAACAACTTTAATGCGTCGTCGCAAATGTAAATTAATTGGCGCACCTTTTCCGATCGGCCCCGACGGAACTCGAGCTTGGATCGAAAAAATCTGTTCTGTATTTAACATCGAACCTCAAGGTTTAGCAGAAAGAGAAGCAAAAATTTGGGAAAATTTGGAAGATTATCTCAAATTAATTCGCGGCAAATCGGTCTTTTTTATGGGCGATAATCTATTAGAAATCTCTTTAGCTCGTTTCTTAATTCGTTGCGGTATGACCGTGGCAGAAATTGGCATTCCTTACATGGATAAACGCTATCAAAAAGGTGAATTAGATTTCTTAGCAAAAACTTGTCAAGAAATGGGCGTTTCCGTACCAAAAATTATTGAAAAACCAGATAATTACAATCAACTGCAACGCATCAAAGATCTGCAGCCAGATTTAGTAATTACTGGAATGGCCCATGCTAATCCTTTAGAAGCAAGAGGGATTAATACTAAATGGTCTGTAGAATTTACTTTCGCTCAAATTCACGGTTTTACCAATTCTCGCGATATTTTAGAGTTGGTAACTCGTCCTTTACGCCGCAATAATAATTTAAAAGATTTGGGTTGGGATAAGTTAGTCAAGGAAGAAGCTACGGTCTAATGGTTTTTTGAAGTTACGGAATTTATGGCAATATTTAGAGCGATCTCACTTGATGCGATCGCTTTTTTAAAATCTAATAAAAACACCTTAAAAAAAAACAAAGTCCTGATATTCCTAAAAAAAAGCAGATTACAAAGAAGAAAAAGCAAAAAACAGGAATTAGATCGTGGAAATTAAAACTTTAATCTCTCCAGAAGAATTAATGGCAATCCAAAAAGCCAGAGATCCTTTAGTTATTATCGATACTCGCGCTCCAGAAGATTATGGAATAGAACATATTCCCGGAGCAATTAACATGCGCGAAATTTTTACCTATCTTTTAGATAGTTCTTCTTCTGAAGCTTTAGAAAAATTGCAAGAAGATTTTGCTAGATTATTAGGTGCTGCTGGTTTATCTGGTGAAGAAACGGTTGTTATCTACGAAGATGCCCTAAATAAAGGTTACGGTCAATCTTGTCGCGGTTATTTTTTACTCGAATATTTAGGCTATCCTAAAATATCTATCTTACATGGTGGATATCAAGCATGGAAACAAGCTAATCTGCCTATTACATCGGAAGTACCGACCACAACATTAAAGTCTTTTCCACTTCAGGTAAATTCCGAGATCATGGTGACGAAAGAGCAAATGCTCAAATCTTTGGACGATCCTAATATTGTTAAGCTCGACGTTCGCGATTACGATGAATGGATTGGCGAAAGTTCTTCACCTTATGGGAAAGATTTTTGTCCTCGTAAGGGTAGGATACCTGGTGCTGTTTGGATTGAATGGTATCGCATGATGAAATCTGATTCGGAAATACCGATGTTTCGCTCCAAAGAAGAGATTTTAAAGGTTTGTGAGGAAGTCAATCTTAAACCAGAGCAAACGGTTTATGTTTATTGTTTTAAAGGATCTAGAGCTGCTAACACGACGATCGCCCTTAGAGCAGCTGGTTTTAAAGATGTTAGAAACTATTATAGTTCTTGGAACGATTGGTCTAGAGATCCAAATATGCCGATCGAGACAGGAACTCCAGATCCTCAAAAAATGGCAGCTCGAGCTTGAATTTTCCCGATCCGCTCAGCGGATCGTTTTCATATCACTAAATTTTTAAGCTAAATAATGCTGCAATACCGAATGAGATAATAATAATTCCAGAAATTCGATTGAGTAAAGATAATTTCTCAAAATCAAATTTTTTGCGGAAAAAATTAACTCCATTACTAAGCAGCAACCACCAGCTAGCAGAGCCTAAAAATACCCCCAAAACAAATATTGCTGCTAAACTATAATTTGCTTGAGAATTAATCAGTCCTAATCCGGCGAAAATCGCTGTAAAAGAAAGAATTGTCATCGGATTGGTCAGAGTTAGCAAAAAAGTAGATATATAGGAACTTGCCAAACTTTTTTTGTTTGCATAAATTTCTTTTGATTTTGGTTTTTCTAAAAATGTTTTAATCCCTAAGTAGCAAAGAAAGCTACCGCCGATCGCCCGAAATAAAAATTGCTGCTCGATTAAGAAACTAGATAAGAAAGTAAGTCCAAATCCAGCTATACAACCATAAATTCCGTCAGCAGTAGCCGCTCCCAATCCAGAAATAAAACCAACTAAACGGCCTTGTAGTAAGGTTTGTTTAATGCATAAAATTCCAATTGCGCCGACTGGTGCGGCAATAGAAATGCCAATTACTAAACCTTTTAAGAAAAAGCTCAGATACATACTATAGCAGAAGGTAGAGGGCAGAAGGCAGAAGGCAGAAGGCAGAGTGATTATGCTTAAGATTTAAGGATTAAGCCTCTCTTAAATATCCTAACCAAAACTTGTACTGCCATATTTTAAGTTGTAATATCTCCTTGGCGATCGCCTTTCAATTTCTCAATTTCTTGGTCGATTAAATCCCTTTCCGTGCTGTAAGTAATATCTCGGTCGCTAATTACTTTTTGAGTGGCAAATTGCCGGGCATAATTTAACTTTTGTAATAGGTTTTTTCCTGCTTTTACTAATCGATTAGCTCTTTCTTTTCTGAGATAATTGCGCTTTTCAATGCGCTCATTCTTCCATTGTACGAAGAAGTAACGAACTAAAGGAACTGATAAAAAAGCCGTACCGTATCCTAATAAAAGCCAATAAATAGAATCGACAAAAGCAACCAAACCGCCGATTTCAGCTGCAATATCTCCTCGTAAAAGATTGCCCAAAACTAGAGCTAAAATAAAATTAGCTCCACCTAACGCGATCGCGCCAATAATTTGCCCGCTACTAGCATTAGAAAAATGCCATAATTTCTCTTGCAAATAATCGGTTAAAGATTGTTTTCTTGCTTCGGCAGCTGTTACTTGCAAATCTGGAAAATAATAAATTAATTCTCCTTCTGGCGATACTTCGGGATAGCCGTTAAAACGGGCCAAAACTGGTAAGATATATTCTTCATCTTCTTGGCTGACTGGATCTATTTCGTCAAAATAAGGCGCGATTTGCTCGGCAACTATTGCCCCTTCATTGGTGCGAATTACTCCGCCTATTTCTTGCCAGCGTCTTTCTTCTAAATTGTAATTGGGATTGCCATCGCCAAATAAAAAAGAATATACTGCTTCAAGAAAATTCATTTCATTTTCTTTATTTTCAGTTTGATAAGTAGGAGTGTTTTGTCTTTGGTAATAATTGCGATCGTAATTGGGGCTAAATAACCAAAAAATATCGGGACTCCAGAAATGAGGAAAGAAAAAGAATCCACCTCCCGAGCTTCTACGATCGTTATTGTTGCTATCTCGACTCGAACTTATGGCAATAACAATAATGGCGATCGCTACCATCATTATTAAAATTGAAGCAATCAAGAAAATACCAAAAGAAATTCTAATTAAATAAAACAGAACTTGCCAAATTTTTTCCCACCATTCCTTTAATTGCAATCGCAAATATTTATTGCGTAAAATATTCCGAAAATTATTAGGAAAAGAATAGACAATATCTCCTGTTTCTGCTACTTGTAAATGTCCGCCAGCATCGGCAGCTAATGCTAATAATCCTTGTTGTGCTGTATTAATTTCTAATCCCGCTTTCGAGGCTACATCGCCGACAGTAACGCGGTAATCTAGTTGTTCTACAGATTTTACGATCAGAGGGTTGGGAGTCATTTCCCTATGTTTATATTCGTTCTTGTTTTCTTCTAGTATAAAATTTCTCGCAGCTATTTTTTACTCTTGCACGCAACATTTGTCAAGAAATAATAATAATTTAAAGAATCGTTTTTATTTACATTTATTAATCAAAAAAAGGAAATCAAGTATTAAATTACAATGCGGTTTCGTGCAATGAATTTGGCAGAAATTGGTAATGCGGAAAAAAGTAGTGAATTTTAAAGTTGAGATGTTGCATCAAATAACTCGCTTTCATTCAAGTAAATAATTCACTTCAGTCGGAGGAAATCAGATCGTGAATCAAACTACACAAAACACCGCCGCACTACCAACCGATGATATTTTTCGTTATGGCTTACAGTGGTATTTGGATAGCATTAATGTTGTAGATGTTTGGCAAGATTATACCGGAAAAGGGGTATCTGTAAGTGTTATCGATTCTGCCGTTGACCCTAATCATCCCGATTTGATAAATAGCTACGACGCTCAAAATTCTTGGGATCCAGCAACTAACACAACTTTAGATCCGGCAACACCTCTTACAAATGCTCACGGTACTGGTGTAGCTGGATTAATAGCCGCCGATCGCAATGGTGAGGGTATGGTTGGCGTTGCTTATGATTCAAATATCGTATCGATTCCCTATGATACGAATACCGCTCCAGTTAATGCTCCAGTAGAGTTTCCGACTCGTATTGCCAATGCATTTGCTCACGCTGCTAATTTTGACATATCCAATAATAGCTGGGGGTTTGGAAATGCATTTTATCGTAGTCCTAACTCGGCTTTCATCGATAATTTTAAAAATCCTCTATTTCAACCTGCTGCTACCGAACTGCAAAATGCTGTTGCAACTGGGCGTAATGGCTTAGGTACAATATTTGTTGCTTCAGCAGGTAATACCCGTCAAGAAGGGGATGATGTTAACCTGCACAATTTTAAGAACAGTCGCTACAACATCACAGTTGCGGCCACTTTACAAAGCGGTCGAGTGGCTGACTATAGCAGTCCTGGGGCTGCTTTAACGGTTTCAGCTCCTAGCGGCTTAGATGCTATTTCTACCGATATTTCTGGTTCTGAGGGCAGCACTGCTGGGGATTATAGCTTTTTTAACGGTACTTCTGGCTCTGCTCCTTTGGTTAGTGGTGTTGTCGCCTTAATGTTAGAAGCTAATCCAAATTTAGGCTGGCGAGACGTTCAAGAAATTTTAGTTTACAGTGCGGTAAACTCAGATCCTGCAAGCCAATCTTGGCAAACTAACGGAGCTAATAACTGGAATGGTGGCGGGTTGACGTTCAGCCACGACTATGGTGCTGGATTGGTCGATGCTAAAGCTGCGGTGCGTTTAGCGGAAACTTGGACGACTCAAAAAACTAGCGCAAATGAAGCTACCCCAGTTACTGTAACTTCAACAGATACTTTAGTAACTATTCCAGATAACGATCCTAACGGCATAACTAGCACTGTAAATGTTGCTTCTGGCTTGGATATAGATTATGTCGAAGTGGATCTAAATATCGATCGCAATTGTATCGGCGATCTCGAAGTTACTTTAACTTCCCCGGATGGTACGGTAAGCACTTTAATAAATCGCCCAGGTCAAATACTAAATCCAGGGCTAGACCAACAATTATTAGAAATATTAGGATTACCTAATGGTATCAATGGAAGTTCTCAAAATAATGTCGATTTTGTTTTTGGCTCGACTCAACATTGGGGCGAAACTGGTGTAGGTGATTGGACTTTAACCGTTAAAGATCTTAAAACTGGGGATTTAGGCCGCTTAAATAATTGGAGCTTAACTCTTTATGGCGACTCGATTACTGCTGACGATACTTATATTTATACCAACGAGCTGAGTAGAGTCGGTGCAGAGCCAAATCGCCAAATTATTAACGATTTAGAAGGTATCGATACGATTAATGCTGCTGCTGTGACTAGCGATAGCTTGATTGATTTGAGATCCGGTCAAATTAGCACGATCGCCACGAGAAATATTCAAATTGCTTCTGGTACAGTGATTGAAAATGCGATCGCAGGTGATGGCGCAGATCTCATTATCGGTAATGCAGTTGCTAACGATCTTTTTGGCGGTAGAGGTAACGATACGATTGATGGTGGAGTTGGTAACGATACTATTACTGGCAGTCGCGGCGACGATCTTCTAGCTGGTGGAGATGGTGCGGATAGCTTTAGTTTCGCCAAGATCGATAGTATCGATACTATTTCTGATTTTAACTCCCAACAA
>JAAUYD010006276.1_pt1 | contig 13841 bp, 11 predicted proteins | sample 7278101 | NCBI WGS metagenome assembly JAAUYD01 (sample SAMN14350128, study PRJNA611818) | marine sediment metagenome | isolation source: surface marine sediment (0.6m) | place: French Polynesia: Moorea | collected 2018-08
ATCGTCGAGAGCCTGAAGGTCGTGACCGAGAAGGCGAGCCTGCGGATCGCCGAGTACGCCTTCTCGCTGGCCGAGCGCGACGGCCGCCGCGAGGTCGCGGCCATCCACAAGGCCAACATCATGAAGCTCTCCGACGGGCTCTTCCTCGAGTGCGCCCGCCGGGTGGCGAAGCAGCATCCCGGAATCGAGTACCGCGAGCTGATCATCGACAACTGCGCGATGCAGCTGGTGCGCGACCCCGAGCAGTTCGACGTGCTGCTCCTCGAGAACCTCTACGGCGACATCCTCTCCGACCTCTGCGCCGGCCTCGTCGGCGGGCTCGGCGTGGTGCCCGGCGCCAACGTGGGAGACGGCTGCGCCGTCTTCGAAGCGGTGCACGGAAGCGCGCCGGACATCGCCGGGAAGGGCGTCGCCAACCCGACGGCGCTGATCCTCTCGTCGGTGCAGATGCTGCGTCACCTGGGCGAGGCCGACGCGGCAGGCCGCGTCGAGGCCGCCGTCCATGCGACCCTCGCGAACCCCGAGACCCGCACCGGCGACCTCGGCGGCCCGGCGAACACGCGCACCTTCACCGAAGCCGTATGCGCCCACCTGAGCGAAGGGGTCTAGGAGGGGACGGTCCTTGCAACTTGCAAGTCGCGTCCCCGGGGCGGCCAGTTGCCAGTTGCAAGGACCGTCCCCTCTACTTCCCCTCTACTCGACGTATCCGAGGGAGCGGAGCATGTCGAGCTCGCCGCCGTCGGCGGACGGGGCCTTGGCGCTGGCGTCGATCAAGCCGGCGATGACGTCGTCGCCCGGGAAGCGCTTCATGCCGAGGTCGAGCACCTGGATCGCCTCGGGGCCCTTGCCCGCCACGCGCAGCTGATCGGCGGTGGCGGAGTACTGGCTCGGAGGCACGTCGTTCGGGCGCTCGCTGCCGAGCCGGTCGAGCAGCGCGACGACGGCCTCGCCCTCGCCCGTCCGGGCCAGCGCCTCGAGCTTCACCAGCTCGAGGCCCCAGGCGGTCACCTCGTCGGGCCCTCCGGCGAGCCCCGCCTCGGCGGCGTCGATCGCCGCCGCGTAGTCGGCGTCGGCCAGGGCGGCCCGGGCGTCGGCCAGCTGCCCTTGCGGCGACGCCGAGCAGGCGAGGGCCAGGGCCATCAGCAGGACGCAGAGCAGGCGCAACGCCATGGGGAGCTCCCGAAGTGGTCCGAAGTGGTGGGTGGAACGCGGGGAGGCGCCGGAGCGGCCCCCGAGGAGCCTCTCCGTGGACGGCGTCGTCTCGCGGGTGCTTTACCCGGGGCCCCGAGTGTCCGATCCAGACCCTTACCCTATCCTTTCGAGTCCGCTTCTGCCGGGCCAGCCAAAAGTCCCCCCGGATTTCCCACCGGATCCCCTGCTGGAGTCCCGACCCGAAGATGTCCACCCCCAGAACGCTCGCCGCGGCGTTCGTCCTAGCCCTCGGAACGCTCGCCGCCGAGCAGGCCCACGCGTACATCGGCCCCGGTGCGGGCTTCGCCTTCGTGGGCTCGCTGGCCGTCCTGCTGGTCACCTTCGCCATCGCGTTCGCGATCATCCTCACCTGGCCGCTCCGCCTGGCCTATCGGCTGATCACGGTCGGCGATCCATACAAGAACGCGAAGGCCAAGCGGGTGGTGATCCTGGGCCTCGACGGCATGGACCCGGGGCTCCTCACCAAGTTCATCCGCGACGGCCGCATGCCCAACTTCCAGAAGCTGGCCGAGCAGGGCGTCTTCCGGCCGCTCGACACCAGCGTGCCCTCCATGTCGCCGGTCGCGTGGTCGACCTTCGCCACCGGCGTCGATGCCAGCGCCCACGGCATCTACGACTTCCTGACTCGCGACCCCTGCACCTACGGCCCGATGCTGAGCTCGACGGACATCGTCGCGGCCAAGAAGGTCGTGAACATCGGCCGCTACGTGATCCCGCTCGGCAAGGCGCGCATGAAGCTGCTGCAGAAGAGCCAGCACTTCTGGAAGCTGCTCGGCGAGAAGAACATCTTCTCGATCATCCAGCGGGTGCCGATCACCTTCCCGCCCGTCCCCTTCAAGAACGGCATGCTGCTCTCGGGCATGTGCGTGCCGGATCTCCGCGGCAGCCAGGGCACCTTCTCCTTCTTCAGCACCGAAACGAACGACGGCGAGGCCAAGTTCGTGGGCGGCGAGCAGACGGTGCTGCGGCCCAACCGCCAGGGGAAGATCCGCTCGCGCATCGTCGGGCCGGACAACTCGATGCTCAAGTCGGGCGGGCGCATGACGCTGCCCTTCGGCCTCGAGCCCGCGGCCGACGGAAAGAGCGCGGTGCTCGCCATCGACGGACAGGAGCCGATCACGCTCCCCCTCGGCGAGTACACCGACTGGATCGAGCTCCCCTTCGACGCGGCGCCCACCGTCACCGTCCGCGGCATCGCCAAGTTCTACCTCGTGTCGCTCGAGCCCGAGGTCAACCTCTACATGACGCCGATCCACATCGATCCGGAGAACCCGGCGATGCCGATCTCGCATCCGGAGGTCTACGCGATCTACCTGGCCAAGAAGCAGGGCAAGTTCGCGACCCTCGGCCTGGCCGAGGACACCTGGGCGCTCAACAACCGCGTCGTCACCGAGAAGGTCTTCTACGACCAGGCCATGTCGATCTACGAGGAGCGCGAGCGCATGTTCCTCGATGCCATCGAGCAGTCGAAGCAGGGCCTGATCACGACCGTCTTCGACACCACCGACCGCATCCAGCACATGTTCTACCGCTACCTGGATCCCGACCATCCGGCCAACGCGGGCAAGGACACCGAGGAGTGGAAGGACGCCATCGGCCAGGTCTACGAGAAGGTCGACGGCCTGCTCGGGAAGGTCTGGCACCTGGTCGACGACCCGAACACCGCCTTCATGGTGATCAGCGACCACGGCTTCACCAATTTCCGCCGCTGCGTGAACGTGAACAGCTGGCTGCGCGACAACGGCTACCTGTATCTCAAGGACGAAGAGGCCTTCGAGAGCGGCGAGTACCTGGAAGGCGTCGACTGGAGCCGCACGAGGGCCTTCGCCCTCGGGCTCACCGGCGTGTTCGTCAACCGAAAGGGCCGCGAGCGCTCGGGCATCGTCGAAGAGGGCAGCGAGTACCGGAAGCTCGTGCAGGAGATCGCCGAGAAGCTCGGCCAGCTGGTCGACCCGCAGACGGGCCAGGGCTGCGTGCGCCGCGTCGCCGTCTCCCAGCAGTTCTTCAGCGGGCCCTACCGCTTCGACGCGCCGGACCTGCTCGTGGGCTGGGAGGGCGGCTACCGCCACAGCTGGGAGTGCGCCGTCGGCCAGGTGACCCGCGACGTCTTCTCCGACAACGACCGCAGCTGGTCGGGCGACCACTGTGTCGACCCGTCGATCGTCCCGGGCGTGTTCCTGTCCAACCGCACGCTCGCGGAAGAGAACCCGCGGCTGATCGACATCCCGGCCAGCGTGCTGCGCCTCTTCGGTCAGGAGATCCCCGGCTACATGCAGGGCCAGATGATCTTCCCCGAGGACGGCGCCGAGGGGACGACGAAGGGCATGCTCGACCCCACCAGCCTGCCCCAGAGCGGTGCGGCTCCGGGCGCCCTGATCTTCCCGGAGCGGGCCGAGACGAGCCCCCGGCGCGCAAGCGGCGAGTCGTGAGCACGTTCGCGATGCAGACCGCCCTGCGAGGCCTCGTCCTCGCCGTCCTGCTGTTCGCAGGGGGCCCGGCGCTCGCCGCGAATGCCCCGGGCATCTTCATCGTCGGCGTGGACGGCATGGACCCGGAGATCCTCGAGCGGCTGATGTCCGAGGGCGAGATGCCGAACTTCGCGAAGCTCCGGGCCGAAGGGACCTTCCAGTCCCTGGCGACGGCGACGCCGCCGCAGAGCCCGGTGGCCTGGTCGAACTTCGTGACGGGCATGAACCCCGGCGGCCACGGCATCTTCGACTTCATCCACCGCGATCCGGCCACCTACACGCCGATCTCCTCGGCAACCCCGCCCGTGGACGACCCGGGCTCGGCGATCGACTTCTTCGGCTGGAAGATCCCGACGAGCACGCCCGAGGTGGTGAACAACCGCGGCGGCATCCCGTTCTGGGACGTCCTGAAGCAGCGCGGTGTCGAGGCCGAGGTCTACCGCATCCCCGGGAACTTCCCGACGCCTCCCTCGGAAGCGCGGGTGCTGGGTGGCATGGGCACCGTGGACGTCCGCGGTGGCTTCGGCACCTACACCCTCTACACCGACCGCCCTCCGGCGGACGAGGACCCGAAGGGCGACATCCAGCTGGTCGCCCTCCAGGATCTCGACCTCGACGGCCAGGCCGAGACGGCGACGGGCGTGCTGCGCGGCCCGCCGGACCAGTTCCGCATGGAGCCGGGGCAGATCCCCGGGACCAAGGACTATCTGGCCAAGGGCGTGACCATCCACCTGGCGCCGGGGCAGCAGACCGCGGTCGTCGAGGTGGCCGGCTCCCGTGCGCTGCTGCTCGAGGGTGAGTGGTCGGACTGGATGGAGGTCACCTACGACGCCCTTCCTCTGGGCCTCGCCCCGGTGACCGGAACCGTGCGCTTCTACGCCAAGGAGCTCGGGCCGGGCCTCCAGATCTACGCCTCGCCGGTGAACGTCTCGCCGAGCAGCCCGGCCGTTCCGCTCACGAGCCCCGACGACTTCGTCACCGAGATCTACGAGGCCATCGGCTTCTACTACACCCAGGGCATGCCGGAAGAGACCGATGCCCTGAAGGACGGCGTCTTCGACGACGACGACTACCTGAAGCAGGTGGCCCTCGTGCAGGAGGACACGAAGCGGATGGTCCGACTCGCGCTCGAGCGCTTCGAGCCGGGGGACACCACCTTCGTCTACCTCTCGGACATCGACCTGCAGTGCCACATGCTCTGGCGTCACGACGATCCCAAGTACCCGGACGCACCGCCGCATCCGGCCCACGATCCGGCCACCGCGGACGACCATCGCCACGACATCGAGAGGTTCTACAAGGACGTGGACGACGAGCTCGGCGAGATCCGCAAGGCGCTCCCGGCCGAGACCCTGCTCATCGTGATGAGCGACCACGGCTTCCAGCCCTACACCCGCAAGCTCCACCTGAACGCCTGGCTGCGCGACAACGGCTACCTCGCGCTCTTGGACGGCAAGCGGACGGGCCAGATCGTGGTGGGCGACGTCGACTGGTCGAAGACGAAGGCCTACGGGCTCGGCTTCAACGGCCTCTACCTGAACCTCGCAGGCCGGGAGGCCGAGGGCATCGTCGACCCGGCCGAGACCGACGCGCTCGTAGCCGAGCTCTCGCAGAAGCTCGAGGCCTACCGGGATCCCGAAGACGGCGCCCGCGTGGTGCTGCGCGTCGACCGCGCCAGCGAGGTCTACAGCTCCGAGCGGCGCGCCGAGGGCCCGGACCTGATCGTGGGCTACGACCGTGGCTACGGCGCCTCGGACGAGTCGACCCTGGGCGAGATCACCGAGGGCGTGATCGAAGACAACACGAGCCGCTGGTCGGGCAACCATCTGATGTCACCCGACGTGGTTCCGGGGGTACTCCTCGTGAACCGGAAGCTCAGCGGCAACGGCTACGACCTGACCGACCTCACGGTCACGATCCTGGCCCACTACGGGATCGACCCCGTGCAGGGAATGGTGGGTGAAGCCATTCGAGGCATCAGCAGGTAGAAGGAGACCCCATGTTCGGCGGCAACACGAAGAAGGTGAAGATCGACGCGGATCTCTTCGATCGCGTCCGCAAGGTGGCCGACGTGGCCGGCTATGCGACGACCGAGGAGTTCATCGTCCACGTGCTCGAGAAGGAGATGCTCCACTTCGAGGACGCCGGATCGGACGACGACATCCGCGAGCGGCTGAAGGGGCTCGGCTACATCTCGTAGCGATTCCGGCCCGTGCAGCTCTTCAACTCCATCTCGACCACGGTCTTCGACGTCCTGCTGGCGCCCTTCGGGCACGGCGTGGCGCTCTTCGACCTGATCCTCTGGCCGGCCCTGCTCGGCGTGATGGCGATCCTCGTGTACAAGGCGGTCTCGAACCAGGCCGCACTCACGCGGGTGAAGAGCCAGATCAGCATGCGGCTCCTCGAGATCCGGCTCTTCAGCCACGACATCGTGCAGGTGCTGAAGTCGACCGGCTCGATCCTCTGGAAGAACACGATCTACCTCGGGAACCACATGATCCCGATGGCCGTGATGATCGTGCCCTTCATGGCGGTCATGGCCCAGCTCGTGGCGAACTACGCCTACGCGCCTTCGCCCACCGGGGCCGTCGAGCTGCTCCACGTGAAGCTCGACCCGGAGTCGGGCGTCTCGAGCCAGGACGTGCAGCTCGCCATCCCCGACGGCGTGGCCCTCGAGGTGCCGGCCGTGAAGACGGCCGACGGCCAGGTCTTCTGGCGGCTGCGCGCCGACGAGCCCGGCGACCACGTGCTCTCGGTCTTCGTTGGCGACGAGATCTACGAGAAGCACTGGGCCGTGGGCGGCGACGACCGCAAGATCCCGACGCGACGGCTGCGCGGCATCGAGTCGTTCCTCTATCCGAGCGAGCCGACCCTCCCGGCCGGCGGCCCCGTCCTCTCCATGGAGATGGACGTGCACTCCCGCTCGCTGCCCTTCCTGCCCGACGGCGAGCTCGGCGTCGTGCTGTGGACCCTGATCCTCTCGCTGGGAGCCGGATTCGCCGTGAAGGGCGTCTTCGGCGTCACGATCTAGGAGCCGCCGCGTGCTGAAGGCCTTGAAGAAGATGTTCGCGGCCGACCGCGGCGAGGCGATCGTCGTGGTGAGCGGGCTCCCGCGCTCGGGCACCTCGATGATGATGCGCATGCTCGAGGCCGGCGGCGTCCCGATCCTCTCGGACGGCGAGCGCGAGGCCGACGTCGACAACCCCAACGGCTACTACGAGCTCGAGCGCATCAAGAACCTCGAGAAGGAGACGGACAAGTCCTACCTGCAGGAGGGCCGCGGCAAGGCCGTGAAGGCCATCTCCTTCCTGATCAAGGACCTGCCCGACGACAACGACTACAAGGTCATCTTCATGCGCCGCGACCTCGACGAGGTGCTCGCGAGCCAGCAGAAGATGATCGACCGCCTCGACCAGGGCGACACCGAGGCGGAGAAGGAGGCCATGCGCGAGGCCTTCCGCAACGACATCGTGCGCACCCGCCTGCTCTGCAAGGGCCGCGACAACACCGACCTGATCGAGGTGCACTACAAGGCGACGGTCGAGGATCCGGCCGCCACCGCGAGCACGGTCAACCGGTTCCTGGGCGGGCACCTCGACGAAGCGAAGATGCGCGAGGCCGTCGAGGCCTCGCTCTATCGCAACCGCGCCAGCTAGGCTGCATCGGCGTGGTGGAGCCGGCCGCGGGAACGCGCCCCCTCCACGGGCCGCTCATCGCCGCCTGCTTCCTGCTCTCGGGCTTCTCGGCCCTCGTCTACCAGACGGCATGGACCCTCGAGCTGGCCTTCGTATTCGGAAGCTCCGAGGCGGCGGCGGCCACCGTGCTGGCGGTGTTCCTGGCCGGGCTGGGAGCCGGCGCTGCGCTGGCGGCTCGCCAGGTCGATGGCGTGCGGCGGCCGCTCCGGGTCTATGCCTGGCTCGAAGCCGCGATCGCGCTCAGTGCCCTGGCGGCGCCCTTTGCGATCCGTGGGGTCGGCTCGCTCTACGTCCTTGCATTCGGAAACCAACCGGAGCTCCCGGCGGCCGCAGAAGGGCCCCGTCTTCTCGTGATGGCCGTCGCCTGCGTGGCGCTGCTCGGCATCCCGACCGCCCTGATGGGCGCCACCCTCCCGCTGCTGGCGCGTCAGGTGATCGAACGAAGCGAACAGATCGGCTCCCGTGTCGGAAGCCTGTACGCGGTCAACACACTGGGTGCCGTGGCCGGAACGCTGGGCGCCGCCTTCGTGCTGCTCCCTGGGATCGGACTCGGTTGGACCCAGGGCGTCGCGGCCCTCGTCAATCTCGCCATCGCGGGCGCAGCCGGAGCGCTGTCTTTGCACACGAAGGCGATTGCCGTCGCCGCACCGCGCCCGAAGGCGCTCCACGCCCGCGTCCCCCTGGTCCTCGTCGCCATGGCCGCGTCCGGCTTCGTCACCTTCTCCTACGAGGTGCTCTGGTTCCGTCTGCTGCGCTTCCTGCTGGCCGGCAGCGCCCACGCATTCGCGATCATGCTCGCCTGCTTCCTGCTGGGGATCGCCGGCGGCAGCGCCGCAGTGGCCGGCGTCGCTCGGGATCGCGAGCGAGCCAGGCGCGGCTTCGTCTGGGCCCAGCTCGGGATCGCCGTCGGCGCGCTCGTCGCCTGGGCCGGCCTCGACGCTGTGCCGAGCCTCGGAGGCGGCGTGGCTCCACGAGCCGGCGTCGCCCTGTTGCTGCTGCTTCCGAGCACCCTCTGCATCGGCGCCACCTTCCCCTTCGCCGTTCGTTGGCTCGCAGCGGAAGCCGCCGATGCGGGATCTGCGACGGCGCGGGTGTACGCCTGGAACACCGCCGGGGCGGTCCTGGGCGCCGCCTTGACCGGCTACTGGCTGCTGCCGGTCTTCGGCTTCGCGGGCCTGCTGCCGGGACTCGTGCTGGCGAGCCTCTTGCTGGCCGTCGCCGCCACTCTCGCAACCACGAGTCGACGCTCGCTCCCACTGCCGGCCGCGGTCGGCGGAGCCACTCTCGCTTTGGCCCTGACGCAGGGAGCTCCCGATTCCCTGCTGAACCACGACCCGCTCTCGGGGCGTCTGCGGCCGGGCCCTGCCCTCTTTCATGCCGTGGGCCAGACCACGACGGTCGGCATCACGCGCCGGGGCTCGCGGTTCGAGTTGACCGCGGGCGGCCTGACCCAGTCCCTCGTCGAAGGACCCCACACCGCGCCACAGGCCCACACCGTCGAGCGCTGGCTCGGCGCGCTAGGCGCCTACGCGCGCCCCGAGGCCCGGTCGCTCCTCTTGGTAGGTCTCGGCGGGGGCGTGAGCATCGAGGCGATTCCGTCGACCATCGAGCGAATCGACGCCGTCGAGCTCGAGCCGGCCATGATCGAGGCGGCCCGCTTCCTGGCCCCCCTGCGGCGTCGCGATCCCCTGTCGGACCCGAGGGTCCGCCTGGTGCAGAACGATGCGCGAGCTGCGCTCGCCCTCACCTGGCGCCGCTTCGACATCGTCGTCTCCCAGCCCTCCCGCCCCTGGATCGCGGGATCCTCCCAAATCTACACGGCCGAGTTTGCGCGCACCGTTCGCGCGCGGCTTCGGCCCGGCGGTGTCTACGCGCAGTGGATGGGGCTCAACTTCGTGGATCGCGAGCTGCTGGGAGTGCTCGCGGCCACGCTGCTCGAGCACTTCGAGTACGTGCGCGTGTACCGGCCCGGCTGGCGAAGCGGCCTCGTGCTCCTCGCCTCCGACGCCCCCTTCGAGATGGCGAGGACGGCGGGATCCGTGATCGCAGCCGATCCCGAGGTCGCCCTGGCGCTAGGCATCACCCGGCCGGAGGACATCGAGGGCGCGCTGGTGCTCGACACGCCCGCGATGAGACGGCTGGCCGGGGGCATGCCGACGAACCGCGATCGCCACGACCGGCTCGGCCCCCGCTCGGCTCAGCTCGTCCGCGCTTCGGCCGCGGGCTCTCCCTACTTCGAGCCCGCTGCCGTCCCCGCGGCGGAGGAGGAGGTAGACGCGCGCGCGCTGTGGAGGCATGGGCGAACAGCTGCATTGGCGCGCCGCGCGATCACCCACCCGCAGCCTGCAGAGCGGAGCTTTTCACGAGCCCTGGTCGCCATGTCGAGAGGTCAGGACGACGTCCAGCGTCGTGAGCTGGACGCGGCCCTGAGAGCGGACCCCGGGCACCAAGCGGCAGCGGCCTATCGCGAAGGGCTCACTCGCCTCGCACCGAAGAGTACGCCCGTCGATGTGGCCGAGCTCGCGGGTCGAGCCGCCGACCTGCCCCTCTTCGACCCTCGCCGGCCGACGGCTGAGCGCCTGGTCTGCGACGCTCTCTTGGCAGCCGGAGAGCCGCGGGAATCGCTGCGGCATCTCGATACCGCCGTTCGCCTGGACGGTGGCAGCGGTGACGACGCCCTGCGTCGAGCCCAGTCCGCCGCCGCCGTCGGCGACATTCCGGTGACGATCGAGTCGGCCGAACGCCTGCTGCGGTGGCTCGAAGGCAGCCGACAGGCAAGAGCGCGCCCGGACGCCCTCTCCGCTCTCGACTCGGCCCTTCGCAAGCTCCCCTCGGACGCATGGGCGCCGCTCCGGGGGCAGATCGAGAGGCTTCGTTAGGCGCAGCGGCGAACCACCAGGTCGGGCTATGTTCTCGCGTCGTGCCCCTGCTCCTGCCGCTCCTCCTGATGCTCTGCCCTTGGGCTGTTTCTGCCGAGGCTCCAGCGAGCTTCGCCTACCAGGGGCAACTCCTCGACGCGGCGGGAGATCCGCCCTTCGAGCCCACGATCCGGGTCCGGATCTTCGACGCGCTCACCGGTGGTACCGAGCTCTTTGCAGAGGAGCACGGCGCCGTTCCCGTAGCGGCCGACGGGCGCTTCGAGCTGGCGGTTGGCACCGGGACGCCCATCGGCGGCACCCTGGACGCGGGGCTCTTCGCCGAGGCGAATCGCTTCCTCGAGGTAGCCGTGAATGGCGAGGTGCTGAGCCCGAGACAAGCGATGCGATCGGCTCCCTTCGCTCTCCAATCGACCGAGACCGCCGAGGTCGAGACTCTCGAAGCTGTCGATGGCAGTGGACAGCTCCTGGGCGTCGTCCTGAACACGATTCGGGAGACGGCCTTTGGAATCAAGGGCCAGCCACAGGGTTTCGATCGCCTCTTCGAGATCCGCACGTCGACAGGTGTCGAATTCGCAGTGAACGGGACCACGGGAAGAATCGAGCGGATCGGACTCGCCTTCTACCTGTCCGGCGACTGCTCGGGGGCCCCGCTGCTCTCGGCAAGCGAGGCAGGCCGGATCGTCGAGCTCGTCGACATCCCGACAGAGCCCTCCGAGTTCCTCTTCGTTCCGCGGACGACACCGCAGGACGGAGTGGTCCCGGGCTCGTTCGGAGACGGTTACGCCGGATGCCGGGTCCCTCAGCCGGGATTTCCTCCGGTCGACAACCTGATCCCAGCGACGTCGCTCCCAGGCGACCTCCCCTTCACCCTCCCGATCACTCCTTTCGTCACGACGAGGCCCCGGTAGATGACCCTCGGACTCCTCGCCGCACTCCTGGTTGCGTTGGCGACGCCCTCCTTCGCCGAGCCTCCCAAGGCCCTGGCCTACCAGGGCCAGCTCCTCGACGCGGCGGGAGATCCGCCCGTCGAGCCCACGATCCAGGTCCGGATCTTCGACGCGCTCACCGATGGCACCGCGTTGTTCTCGGAGGAGCACGGCGCCGTCTCCGTCGCGGCCGACGGCCGCTTCGAGCTGTCGATCGGAAACGGCACACCCATCCAGGGCTCGCTAGACGCCTCGCTCTTCTCGGACCCGAACCGCTTCCTCGAGCTCTCGGTGGACGGCGAGGTGCTGGCTCCCCGACAGAGGCTCGGGTCGGTGGGCTTTGCCCTGCGCGCGGCGGAAGCCTCGCAGGTCGCGGGGATTCCGGTCTTCGAGGTCTTCGATGGAGCGGGCCAGCGGCTCGGAACCCTGCTCAGTTCGCGAGATTTCAGGGCGACGAACGTCAAGATCCAGGGGGATGGTGGGCGCTCGCTGGAGGTCCTCTCCGACACGGGCATCCAGTTCCAGGTCGACACCGTATCGGGCCAGCTCGGCGTGCTCGGCTACGTGACCTTCGTGACGGATGACTGCTCGGGCCCTCCTCTCGTCTCGATCGGAGAGAGGGGTCGACTCGTACAGGTCCTGCGCCCGACGGAGGACGACCTCTTCGCCTTCGTCCCAGCCGACGCTCAGCCCCTCCCGCCCGTGGTGCCGGGATCGAGCACGGACTCCTACTTCAACTGCTTAGATTACCAGGGCGGCCCGATCCCGAACCTCGTCCAGTCCGAGGACCTGCCCGCGGATCTGGGCTTCACGCTGCCGCTCACCCCGATCGTGACGACCCAGCCGCGCTGACCGCGTGTCACTCGGTGCGACCGGGCCCCGGCTCCAGCCCGAACTCCGGTCGCAGCACGCCGAAGAAGTCCGAGGGGCCGACCACGCCGTCGCCGTCCAGATCGGCTTCGGCGCACGCCGGGTTGGCAACCGGGTCCACGCCGAGGCACGGGCGGAAGACGCCGAAGAAGTCGCTCGGGCCGACGATCCCATCGTCGTCGAGGTCTGCGTCGCACGCGTCGCCGTAGTGCTGGATCCCGGGGCGGCTCGAATCGTCGTCGAAGCCGGCGTCGGAATCGCTCTGGTCGGAATTCGCCACCAGTTGGCAGTTGTCGACGGCGCTCGGGACGCCGTCCCCGTCGGGGTCTCCGGCATCGACGAAGCCGCCGCGAACGACGAACGACGCGGAGCTCATGGTGGTCGCGCTCGATCCGCCGAGCGAGCCGCGCACGGTGTAGGAGGCACTCGTCATCTCGCCGGCCGCCGACACGAGCTCGCCCTGGAAGAGGCGGTAGCTCGCGCTGGCTGCGTCGTGGGCGAGGGCAGAAGCGGAGAGAAAGGTGAGTGCTGCGGCAAAGACGAGCAGGAGGGGCATTGAGAGATGGTACCGCGAAACCCGTCCCGCTTGCAGCCGGCGCCATGCTAGGCTGCCGCCATGCCGCTGCTCTTGCTCGCTCTCGCTGCCCTGGCCGCCCTTCCGGCTGCGGCGGAGCCTCCTGCGGTCCTCGCCTACCAGGGCCAGCTCCTCGACGCGGCCGGCGACGCCCCCGTCGCTCCGACGATCCGAGTCCGCATCTTCCCGTCCCTCGACGGCGAATCCGCCCTCTTCGAGGAAGAGCACGTAGCCGTCCCCGTCGCAGCGGACGGCCGCTTCGAGCTCGCCATCGGCTCCGGGACGCCCTTGGTGGGCGTCCTCGAGCCCGCGCTCTTCGACGGTAGCGATCGCTTCCTCGAGCTCGTCGTCGACGGAGAGGTGCTCGCTCCGCGTCAGCGGATCGGCTCTGCCGCCTTTGCCCTGCGCTCGAGCGAAGCCTCCAAGGTGCGCGGGGTTCCGGTTCGCGAGGTCGTGGACGGTGCGGGACAGGTGCTCGGGACCCTGTTGAGTTCGGAGGGCGGGTTCGGTGACTTCAAGGCAACTCTTCCGACGCCCGCGTACTCGTACCAGGTGGTGACGCCAAGCGGCCGCTACTTCCGAGTCGACACGGCCGGCAATATCGGAGACCGCAGGATCGCCGTGTACGTCTCCTCGGATTGTACGGGCCCCCCTCTCCTCTCCCGCGTGGACGCAGGCCGCATCCTCCGACTCCGGTTCGGCGACGGAACCACCGAGTTCCTCTTCGTCCCGGAAGGGCCGGTACTCGACGACGTAGATCTCGGCTCCAGCACGGGGGCCTTCTTCCCGGATCGGTGCACTCTCCTCCAGGGCGTCGTTGGAGACGATCTGATCGCGGCCGAGCCGCTTCCGGACGACCTCGGATTCAGCTTCCCCTTGACGGCACCGATCACGACCCGACCGCGCTAGTCGCTTCCAACTGATCGGCATCCTTCGGCGAGAGCCGGCAGCGCGAGAGGGCTTCGGACACGGCCGCCGAGGTCTGGTCCGGCGCCTCCCGAGAGAGGAGCACCCGACGCAGGCCCAGAGCTGCACGCAGCTCGAGGCCCGGCGTCCGCGAGGCCCGGGCGCGGTCGACAGCGTCGCGGAACGAGTCCTCGGCGAGGCCGAGGTCGCCCCGGCCCTGGGAGACCAGCGCGCGCAGACGCAACGGCTCCGACGCGAACAGCACCTGCCCCGTCTCGCTGACCGAGCGCTCGAGGGTCGGCAGCAGCGCC
>JAAUYD010055764.1_pt1 | contig 13834 bp, 11 predicted proteins | sample 7278101 | NCBI WGS metagenome assembly JAAUYD01 (sample SAMN14350128, study PRJNA611818) | marine sediment metagenome | isolation source: surface marine sediment (0.6m) | place: French Polynesia: Moorea | collected 2018-08
CAGAAAACAGCATTAACATAGAAAACCGTCGTGGCATTAAACAGAATGCCAGCTGTTGTAAGAGGCCGCGGGAGTGACTCCGCCAGCTACTCTATTAGGTTTTCCTGTGCAAAACCTCTTCCATTGCCAGGTTCTGATAGGCATGGCAGAGACGGTGGCAAAAGTTGTCCCAACGGCAACAGATTTCCCTGGCTGTACCCGATTGTTCTGCCAAACTGGGATATGCTACCAGCTCATTGATTTCTTTTGCTAAAGCGTTCACTACATCTTCATCCCCACCGGAAAGCAGATCCTTTACAAATTCTGCTGGAGCATACCAGGGTTTGGCCATTTGCAGGTCTCGATGTATTTGCTGAAGCAGGACGTTGCGTGGTCCTTCCCAAAGTTCATTGACCACGGCATCACGATACAACCTTGGCAGTGCTGAAAAATCCTCAATTACCCCATGCCCTCCAAAAAGCGAAATGGCTGTGTGCAGCTGCTCTACCGCATCCCATGATGCTGTAATTTTCTGGAGCATTACAAGTTCTCGGACGTTAAACCTTTTACGTTGGATCTCAGGCGGTTCTTTGCTGTCAATGGCTGTTTTCACCTTGCCGTCGAGCTCAAGAAAGAGCTTGTATATTTTGAATGCACCGGCCGTGGAACGCCGGGCATGTTTTTCCAACCTTTCAATTTGCGAAGCAGCCATAGGAAACTGAGCTATGGGTTGACCAAATGCTTCTCTAAATTCACTATACCGGCGAACTTCCCGAGCCGCCCGAGTCAAGCTGGCTGCACCGGAAAGGCCCACGGTCAATCGGGAATAGGTGAGCACTATCCCCACGACATTGGCAAGCCCCCTTTCCAGTTGACCAAGTTGGTAGGCGACGGCACCGTTAAAGGTAATCTCTGCGGTGGGCAGTTCAGACGTCCCCATTTTCCATTTTAAACGGTCAATTGTATGGCCATTGCGTCTTTCTTTAACCTTATCGCCTGGCATCCAGGATGGGACCACAAATATACCGATCTTTTCCGAGCCTACCGGCTTTGCCGTTACCACTGCATAGTCAGCATGGGTGGCTGAACAAAAGAATTTATTACCATATAGCCGCCAAGCATCATCTTCTTTCACCGCCTCCAGAACATTAGCCGGCACATCCGATCCACCCTGAATTTCAGTGAGATATTGCGCGCCTATGCCGTAATTTCCAGCACGTCCCTCCTGGCAATGCTCTAGAATTTCCTGTGTTTCCGGGGTGTCGGCAAATGCTTCAAGTAAGGCTACCAGCCCTTCCGTACAGGTCAATGGACAGGCAATACATGCTTCTCCATTCTGGTAGATGAGATACATCTTCAACAAACGTAACCAAGGCTCTGTCTTTTTAGAAAATAAGCCTTCTTGAAATACCTCTTCTTCCATCACCAGAGTTTGCATGGGACGAACAATTCTGTCAACTCTGTGGTTGTAAGCATCAAAGTGAAGCAAGTCGGGTCTGTTTTCCGGCAGAGCTGCATTATCGGCAATATCACGCCAGCGATAAGATACTTTTGGTGATATATGACGTGCTGCCTGATCAATTTCTTTCCAGGAGGCTCCGGTAAAATACCTGACGACCTTTTGGATGAACTCGTCATCCCGATAATAGTCGAAATTGTCACGCCATTCGAGAAAGCTGTCAAAGGAGTAGGGGTTGTTTCTGTTGGCAAAGGACATGGTAACCTCCGGATTACTGCAGGTCAATCATACAGGCATGGTAGCAGAGACAGGCTGCTAGAATCAAATAAATAAAATAGTTTAACTGTCTATCTCATATGAGAATTGTAGCATTGAGAGGGCAGCGGAGAAAAGCGAAATCCTGACTTTTTGATTCGTTTGACGATAGGGAAAGGTTGGACAAAAAAATATAGAAAATATGATGGCTTAACCTAGAAACCAGGGTCATGGTTTTCGTACAGTATTGATTCTGCCGATTACTATGTATATTGCTAAATGTTGAATACATTCAATTATTTGCCAGGGTGTAGTCTCACATAATTGTAAGGGGCTTTGACATAAATGTAAAAAACACTGGCAATGGACAAGCTAGCCTAGTCAGGCATTGCCCTTCTGTACTAGTGGCAAGAAAAAAAAGATCTCAGTGTTGTGTTTCCCTGTTCATTTTTTATAATAAAATACAGCTAATTACCTACAAGCTGAGGAGAGTGGATATATTTTTTGTTGTCATCGGCACCGTGGTATGGTACCGATTCTGCATTAGAAAAAAACAGTTCAGCTTTTAAATAGGCATATTTTAATGCAGTTCAGCCTACGGGAGGTGTGTTCCGGGGAGAGGTGTTTTTTGTGGTCAAGCAAGGTACCTGCTCCAGGTGGGGAACTTTATAAGGTTTTCAAGCGGAGAAGAGACACCCCTTCAAAAGAACTGTATCAACCCTTAAAGAGGAGGCAGTAACATGAGGAAGTTAGCGTATCTTGTGGTAGCATCCTGTGCGTTGGCGCTTGTTTTTTCAAGTCAGGCATGGAGTTTTGGTAGAAAAACGACCATTAAGGTCGGTATCAATGCTCCCATGACCGGTGATATTCCTAAAGTCGGTGAAGGCAGCAAGTATGCCGCCCAAATGTGGCTTGCCGACGTGGAAAAAGCAGGCGGTATAGAAGTAGGCGGTGAGAAATATCCCGTCGAGTTGGTTATTGAAGATAATGAATCCAAGGCTGAGTCTGCGGTGAAGGCCAATACCAAAATGATCACCCAGGATGATGTTTTGGTAATAATTGGTCCACAATCCTCTAAGCAGGCTGTTCCGGCGGGTGATGTTGCCAATAACTACATGACCCCGATGATCAGTCCATGGTCCACCAATCCGGCGACGACCGCTGATCGTCCCTTCGTTTTTCGCGGCTGCTTTCTTGACCCATTTCAAGGACCGGTCCTGGCCAACTTTATAACCGACGAATTCGGTTTTTCCAAGGCGGCGGTTCTCTATGACGTAGCCAGTGATTATCCCAAGGGTCTGGCCGAATTCTTCAAGATGGCCTGGGAAGAAAAACATGGCGCGGGAAGTGTAGTTGCCTATGAGAGTTTCACCACGAAGGATACCGATTTCAGCTCTCAGCTCACCAAGATAATCAGGTCCGATGCCCAAGTCCTGTTTACTCCGCAATATTACAACGAAGTTGCTCTTATCGTTCAGCAGGCTAAAGACCTGGGCTGGGAAGGACCGATCGTCGGTAGTGACAGCTGGGGCTCTGCTGAGACTGTTGAATTGTGTGGTGAAGCCTGTTACGGTCAGTTTTTCAGCACTCACTATGCTGCCGCCGGTGCCCAAGGGGCAACCAAAGAGTTCATTGATCGTTACAAAGACGAATACGGATATGTTCCCGATGACGTAGCTGCTCTCACCTGGGATGCTCTTCGGCTTGCTCAGGCTGCAATTGAAAACTCCGGCGAACTCACCGGCAAAATTAAAGAAGACCGTCAAGCCGTTCGTGATGCTCTTGCCAAAATCGAGAATTTCGAGGGAATCACTGGTAATATGACCTTCACGGAAGAAGGGGATCCGAATAAATGTGCGGTTATCGTAAGAATCAGTGATAAGGGCGAGTACGAATTTTATAAATCCATCTGTCCGTAATCACTGACTGAAAAAATAAACAGTCGGACTATTGTCTGGAGTGCAGCCAACTTACTGCGCTCCAGACTTTTTATTGTCTACGCAGATTAATCTGCTTTTTGGTGTCAGAGTACAGGAACCCCTGTGTATTGACAGCAGGAAAAATGAAATGGCTAAACCTGGGCGGAAGGTGTCCCGGCGGTCTCTTTTTACTTGATCAGACAGGAGCTGTGTAATGGAATATTTTCTTCAGAACCTGATTAACGCCTTGCAATGGGGGAGTTTTTATGCCGTTATCTCAATTGGCTACTCCATGGTATATGGTGTACTCATGTTGTTCAACTTCGCTCATGGCGATATCTTCATGGTGGGAACATATATTGGGTTCGGTATTGCCACACTATTGCTGGCCCTCTCTTCGGCTTTTCTGCCGGGGTGGATGATTTTTATCCTAACTGTTGTCGTTACCATGTTCCTGGCCTCTTTTGTCGGGGTGTTTGTCGAATACGTCGGCTATCGACCTCTGCGAGGAGCTCCAAGAGCCTCTGCTGCCATCACCGGTTTGATGATCGGTATTATCTTTGAGACCGGCAACCTGATCATTCTGGGTGCCCAGCGTTTCAGCTTTCCACCGTTGATGGAATCTGTCTCCTATAATATCGGTGGGGTTTACTTCACCAATGTGAAAGTATTGATCATCGTTGCCTCGCTGGTGATGATGCTAGCTTTACATACTTTTATTCAGAAAACTAAATGGGGAATGGCAATGCGGGCCATGTCCTATGATTTTCTGGCTGTTCCTCTCATGGGCGTGTCCATAAACGTCATCGCGCCACTGACCTTTGCCATTGGTGCGGGTCTTGCCTCGGTTGCCGGCATCCTCTACGGGCAGGCTTACCCGGTTCTTGACCCTTATATGGGCATCCTGCTGGGCTGGAAGGCATTTGTTGCGGCAATTCTCGGCGGCAGGGGATCCATAATGGGAGCGGCACTTGCCGGATACCTGCTTGGTTTTATCGAAATTTTTGTGGCGATGGTATTTCCTTCGACCTTCAGGGATCTCATCGCCTACTCCATAATTCTTGTCATTCTGACGTTCAGGCCGCGTGGCTTTTTCGGAATGGCGCACAGTACCAGGCTGCGTCTGTAAGAAGGGAGTGTCAGGTTATTTCTATTCTCAAGCAAACAGGAATCTCGAATGGATAAAATTAAAAACTTTTTCAGGATGTTCTCCAATATTCCGCTGGCCGGCTGGCTCATGGGGAGCTTTGTCGCGGTTCTCATGGAGTACTATCTCGGAGATGCCATTTCCTATTATCTCTATTTACCCAAGATACCGGTATTGTTCGGCGCCCTATTTATCTTGAAAGAACCAATAATGATACCAAGTGTCTTAGCCTATGATCTGATTATCTATGCCTTGCCGATACTGCTGTTGGGCAAACTGCTGGCTCCATTTGCTAATGCTTTGGCCAGGATGCTTGAAAAAATACCTCTCTCCTTGGCGACACTTATCTATATTGTCGCCATTTACGGCATTCTCCATCTCTGGGCTGGCATTAACGACTACCGAGTACTGGTGGTTAAACTCACCATGGTATCCATTATCCTGACGATCAGTTTGAATATTATTAACGGCTATCAGGGTGAATTCTCCTGTTCGCATCCTGGTTTCATGGCTCTGGGAGCATATACTTCTTCAACTTTAACCTTGTTGCTATTCACCGACGACAAGATGTTTGGTGATGCTTTGCTGCCGGCCGCATTAGGGCCCTGGCTGTTTCCGTTTGTTCTGATTGCTGGCGGTGCCGTTGCTGCCATAGGTTCCCTTGCCGTGGCCATTCCCTCCTTTCGCACCCGTGGCGATTACCTGGCGATCATCTCCTTGGCCTTCATGTTTATTGTAAAAAGCGCCGTAGAGAACATGGAAATATTAGGTGGTCCTCGGGGGATGAGCAGCCAGCCTGCCTATGCCACACTGCCGGTGGTTTTTGCATGGATGGCGCTGTGTGTCTGGATCATTCACAATTTCACCACCTCCATCATGGGCAAAGCCTTGAATGCCGTACGCGACAATGAGGCAGCAGCCAATTCCATGACCGTCAACACCAGAAAAACCAAGGTAACGGCCTTTATGTTCGGAGCATTCTGGGCCGGCGTGGCCGGAGGACTATTTGCTCACGTGTTGCGCTATGTAAACCCCGGTACCTTTGGCATTCAGAAGTTGGCAGAGATTCTGGCGATGGTCTATTTCGGTGGCCTTAACTCGATTTACGGATCCATTGTTGGAGCGGTCAGTATAAGTGTGCTGGGTGAAGCGCTCAGGCCACTGGAGTTGTGGAAATGGATCATCATCCCCTTAATTCTCATTCTGGTTATGATTTTCAGACCACATGGGTTGATTTCTTTTACCGAACTGAATGTTAAAAACATAATTCGGCCCAGGGATAAAAAGCTCTCAAAAGGAGTTGAATAATGGCACCATTGCTTGAAGTCAAAGATATGACCCACTATTTTGGGGGGCTGCGGGCGGTTAATAATTTCAATCTTACCATTGAGCCTGGACAAATAAATGGTCTGATTGGTCCCAATGGCGCTGGCAAAACCACTGTTTTTAACCTGATTACCGGCGTATACACTCCAACAGAAGGCTCCATCTCCCTGGAAGGTCAAAATATTAAGGGGCTGGAGATCCACGAGATAGCCTCTATGGGGCTAGGCCGAACCTTTCAAAACCTCCTGCTTTGGCGGCATATGAATGTGCTCGATCATATCCGAATGGCTCATTATAGTCAGCTGGACTATGGTCTCTTTGGCGCGTTTTTCGGTACACGTAAATCTCGCAGAGAAGAAAAAGCGGTTATTGAAAATTCTTATAAGCTCTTAGAAATATTTGATATCAGCCAGTTTGCAGATCATATTGTCGGTAACTTACCCTATGGTGCCCAACGACGAGTTGAAATGGCTAGAGCCATGGCCACTAATCCAAAGATTCTATTTCTAGATGAACCTACTGCTGGCATGACGCCGGATGAGCTCATTCGTATGATTGAGATCATCCGTCAGGTGCATCGCGATTTTGGAGTCGCCATCTTTCTCATCGAGCACAGAATGAAGTTTGTCATGGAGCTGTGTGAATCCATTCAGACCCTGGTTTTCGGAGAGGTCATCGCTGAAGGTCCCCCCGAGGAAATCCAGAATAACCCGAAAGTCATCGAGGCCTATTTAGGCAAGGAGGATGTTCACTGATGCAATTAGTCGTGGAAAATCTCTCCGTATCATACGGTAAAATCAAAGCATTGCATGGTATCAGCTTCTCCGTAAATCAGGGCGAAATAGTAACCATCATTGGGGCAAACGGAGCCGGTAAAAGTACGACACTGCGTGCCATTTCGCGCATGATTCCCTCTGAGCCCGGTTCAAAGATCGAATTTATGGGTGAAAGCATTCTCAAATACAACACCGACAAGGTTGTCTCCAAGCTGGGAATCTCCCATGTTCCTGAGGGGAGAATGATCTTCGGCAATCTAACGGTTACGGAAAATCTCACCCTGGCGTCTTTTGCCCGCAAGGATTCTGGAGAAGTAGCCAAAGACAAGAAATGGGTATTCGATCTTTTCCCAAGACTCGATGAGCGTAGAGAGCAGCTGGCGGAAACCTTAAGCGGTGGCGAGCAGCAGATGCTGGCGGTGGGGCGTGCTTACATGAGCGGTCGGAAAATCATGATTCTGGATGAGCCTTCCATGGGTTTAGCGCCGCTGTTGATGCTTGACATGTTTGATGCGCTTAAGGAAATTAATGCACTTGGCACGACTATTCTACTGGTTGAACAAAATGCCAGGCTGGCATTGAAGTTCGCTCAGCGTGGCTACGTATTGGAAAATGGTCGTCTTGTCCTTCAGGGACCGGCAAGTGAACTCCTCGACAATCCGGAAGTGAAGAAGGCCTATCTGGGAGCATAGTAAAGCTGGTTGAGAGGATTTAACCAAACGGATTTTCTTTTCAGCCTGAACGGTCGCCTCATGTCAACTTCTGGGCATAGATATAGAGGTTTTCCGGTTGGGGCTGCCACCGACCACTTTCAAAGTCCTGGCGTATCTGTCTAGCTTTGCGGCGAATGGCCCGTTCAGTTGCCAGTTCATGCTGACCATTGATGAGCTGGCGTGGTGGCTTTGCTTGGATTATCACCCTACAGCCCAATTCTTCAAGGATGGCAGCAATCTGAGGTTGGGTAATATCGACGACATCCTCACGCAAGGTTGGATCGACGCCAAATTCCTCCATCCAGGCCTGGGCAAGTCTGTCGGGAAGAAATGGTATCCATGGAATCTTACAATGTCCCTCCCAACCGTTGCGGGCGTCCTGGGCTCTGATTGCAATGATGCCTTCCGGGCGCGTCACTCTTATCATCTCCCTGATACATTGACCTGGCCTGGGAATGTGTTCAAAGACATACCAGGAAGAAACGGCTGCAAAGGTCTCCTTGGGAAAAGGCAACTCTTCACCATTGCCTGCCAGACAGCGCGTTTTCCAGTGTCCCGGGCTTTTCGTGTAGTCGATGAGTTTCTGATAACGCTGCACCTTTCCGGGTAGTATATCCACCCCCCAAATATCCAGCTTTCTTCTCAAGCCCTCTAGAACGAAATAACCGATGCCGCTACCGAAGTCGAGAAGGGGACCCTGCTGGGCCTGTGGGTATATCTCAAGAAGCTGTTGGCTGAATTGATTCCATCGGGTTACGCCTTTTTTTATTTTCTTGGGATTGCAGATTGTTTCCCGGCTATACTTTTTTTCGACCAGCTCGGCATGTTCATTTTCATTTGGTCTTTTGTTGCTCTTATTCATTAATTTTTACAGTCTTTTCTGGAGGTACATCTACCAATCATTTGAATATGTTCTTCTTCCTCTGTTGTAATGAATCCATACTACTGCACATCCATAGATCAATCGATAGATAATTGGATTGAAGATAAGCGTGAGCGTTTCTCTCCCTGCCTTTATGGTCGACAGACATGGGATGGATAAAACGCCAAGAGGATTGGGTAGCGATGGATAGGTAGACGAAAGGGCAAAAAAGACTCAAAAGAGCTGGATAATTAGAATATAATAAAGAAAAAGCAATTTTTCTATTTATGCTGATCTGTTTTAAATAGTGGTTAGATGGCAATCACCACTCTTACAAATAACCAATAGGAGAGCTAAGAAGAGAGGCGTTAACCAAATATTGTCTACGACATTGACGATATGAAGATTTCTCCAAAAGCATCCGAGCATCAAGGAGGCTAACATGCATACTTGATTGGATGGAATTGAAAATGGAGGCTCATCATGTTAGCAATGGTTGAGAATTTTGCCGAAAAGTATTTCACTGTCCGTTTGGCAGCGGCCGATATCGAAGTGGATGGCAATCGTCCCTGGGACTTACAGGTGAAGGATCCGAGATTGTTCTCACGTATTCTTTTAAGCGGTTCGGTTGGTCTTGGTGAATCGTACATGGATGAGTGGTGGGAGTGTAAAGCCCTCGATGTTTTTTTCTACAAGCTCCTGTGTCATCGGCTTGAAAAAAGTGTCCGCTTCACCTCCACAATGCTCAGTACGGCCCTCAAATCAATAGCCCTTAATCGTCAAAACAGAAGAAAAGCACATGAAGTTGGGGAGAAACATTACGATGCCGGCAATGATCTTTTTGAGGTGATGCTTGATAAAAGAATGGTTTATAGTTGTGGTTACTGGGAAAATTGTAGCAATCTGAATCAGGCTCAAGAGGCCAAACTCGATATAATCTGCCGCAAACTTAACCTTGAGCCTGGCATGAGGTTGCTTGACATCGGCTGTGGTTGGGGTAGTCTGGTCGAATATGCTGCCCGTCATTACGGTGTGTCAGCGGTTGGGGTGACAATATCTAAAAATCAGGCAGAGCTGGCTAAAATGCGTTGTTCAGGCTTACCGGTTGACATAGTTCTGGCTGACTATCGCGAGCTGGAAGGTGTTTACGATGCTGTCGCGTCCGTGGGCATGTTTGAGCATGTTGGTTATAAAAACTATAGAAAATTTATGAAAATAGTCCGACGGTGCCTAAAGGAAGATGGGCTCTTTCTTCTGCATACCATTGCATCCAACACCACCAAATATCATTGTGACCCCTGGTTTGATAAATATATTTTCCCCAACGGAATGCTGCCCTCGATTAAACAGTTAGGAGATGCCATAGAAAAGCTATTTGTCATGGAGGACTGGCAAAATATAGGAGCACACTATGACAATACGCTTATGGTTTGGTACGATAATTTTGAACAGAACTGGTATCGGCTCAAAGAACGGTACGGCACAAGGTTTTACCGGATGTGGCGGTACTATTTATTATGTGTAGCCGGCACCTTTCGGGCCAGGCAAATGCAGGTCTGGCAGATTGTTTTATCTCCCCGGGGCCTTATCGGCGGATACCGGAGTTTACGCTGCAATAAATGTTCGGAAATGTGTAATTAACTGAAGCAGAGTACCACCAAGGTTGCCAAGGGTGCTTCTTCAGCAGGTGTGAACGTACGTTCTGCTGTGAGTAGAAGTCTTAAATCATTGAGCATTAAAATAAGGACATGCGGAGGTTACGGGTATGTACCGAATGGATGAACTGCACAATTTATGATATTTAATTCTTTAACCTTTCTCTTCTTCTTTGCTGCAGTTCATTGTGTTTATGCCCTGCCGTTGTCCTGGGAAAAACGAAAGATACATCTCTGGCTTTCCAGATATGTTTTTTATGCAGCCTGGAATCCACCTTTTGTCATTTTACTGTGGGTTTCAACGCTCATAGACTGGTTTACCGGAAAAAAAATAGCGCAAGCGACTACCAAGAGCCGCAAACGATTTTTTCTGGCTCTCAGTTTAGCTGTTAATCTCGGTATGCTGGGTTATTTCAAATATGGCGGATTCTTACTCGAAACTTTCACCTCCTTTCTTCAGACAACAGGGCTGGACTATCAACCAGCAGCACCAAATATCATTCTCCCTGTCGGTATTTCCTTTTATACATTCCAGTCCCTTTCCTATTCCCTTGATATCTACCGAGGCAGATTGCAGCCCTGGCCCAAATTCACCGATTTTGCCTTTTATGTCACATTTTTTCCCCAACTAGTCGCTGGACCAATTGTCCGAGCTGTTGATTTTTTGCCACAATGCCGCAAGCCGCGAAGGGCCACTCCTTACCAAATGGGTTGGGGGCTGTCGCTGTTGGTGATAGGACTCTTTGAAAAGGTTATCCTTGCGGATACGTTAATGGCTCCAATTACAGATACGGTATTTGCCGATCCTGAGGGAGCTGGAACTTTGGATGCCTGGAGTGGAGTTTTTGGTTTTGCCGGTCAGGTTTTCTTTGATTTTTCCGGATACTCCCTCTGTGCCATCGGTGTGGCCATGACCTTTGGTTTTGTTTTACCCGACAATTTCCGCTTTCCCTATGCAGCCATCGGTTTTTCCGATCTCTGGCAACGGTGGCACATATCGTTGTCTTCCTGGCTGCGTGACTATCTGTATATTTCTTTGGGCGGTAATCGGAAAGGAGACCTGCGTACTTTTGCCAACCTGATGATGACCATGCTCTTAGGCGGACTTTGGCACGGTGCAGCCTGGACCTATGTAGCCTGGGGTGGATTACATGGCATTTACCTGGCTGTAGAACGGTTTCTTGTCTCAATTTTAGGAGATGTCGCCTTTTTCAAGAAAAAGTTTGTCAGAGCCTTACTTGGTTTACTCACTTTTATTTTATTTTGTTTAGCCCTGGTGTTTTTCCGCTCCCAGGAGTTTGGTGATGCCTTCACGCTACTATGGGTTATGTTTTGGCACCAAAAACAGCAATTACTTTCCCAGGCAGAAACATTGCAGGTGATGTTGCCTCTGGGAGTACTACTCATTGGTCAGGCCTTAATGCGCGACAGCAGTCTGGAAAAGGTAGCAGCCAGGATACCAGGATCGCTACGAATTTTGATCATAATCGGTGCTTTATTGACATTAAGTCTGCATACAGGAGGGGAGCGTGCTTTCATCTACTTCCAATTCTAGTGGCAGAGCCAAGCATTACTTTGGCAGATGGCGCTGGTCGTACATCTGGCTGCTCATTGTTATCATCTACATCTTGAGTATCGCCGGCTGGGAGTTGCATTGGCGATTTCGCGGGTTCACCCCTAGTGTCACCGATGATTGGCCGGTGTGGAGCCAGATCCGTCGTCAGGCAAATAATCATGAAAATTCCCTTGCTTTGGTAGGTGCTTCGAGAATACTTTTAGGTCTTGATCCCGCAATTATTGAGAAAGAAACAGATTATTCGGCTCACATGCTGGCAATTGATGGCAGTAATCCGATTCCGGTTCTAGTGGAATTGAGTAACGATTCTGATTTTATCGGCAATGTTATCTGCTCAATCCCCTCTCTTTGGCTTGCCGGTGATTTGAAATCAAAGGGTGATCGGACTGCCAAATGGCTGCGTAAATATAGAAAACAGTCATTGTCATCAAAGTTGGAAACACGTCTGATTTTGACATTGCAAGGACTTCTGGTTTTTCGATATGGTGGCGTGACTCCTAAGAAGTTATGGGAGAAATGGCAGCAGGACAGGCCCGTAAAACCACCCTATGCCCCCATGCGTATCGACCGTTTCCGTACCGCTGATTATTCCATGATCGATCTCGAATCGCTCCGTGATGCCAGGATTGAGCGCACCAGGGACCTTCATCTAAAGGCAGCCATGCTGGGGAAGGAGGAATTTTTGCAGCGTGTTAAGATTATTCAACAAGCTGTCGAACGTATCCAACAGCGGGGCGGCAAGGTCGTCTTTATCCGTTTTCCTTCATGCGGAGAGGTGTTGACTATCGAAGAGGAAACCGTTCCCCGCCATCTATACTGGGACGTCTTGGCAAAAGAGGTTTCAGCGCCTACAATACACTTTGAAGACTATGAAAATCTGCGGGATTTCAGCTGTACCGATGGTTCACACCTTGATTACAGTGATGCCCGGAGATTTACCCGGGAAATTATAACGATGCTGCAGCACCGCGACTTTTTTTAAAGACAAATTAGAAGTACTGGGCAAGGCTTGATTAAGATGAATCGTTGCACTTGGATAAACTGATAAAGGGTGCAGTTGTGTATAGCTCGTGGGGGAAATAATGAAGAAAAAGATTCGCTGGGATGAGAGCCTGGTCATTGGTAATGAACTGATCGACAACCAGCATAAGGTGATGTTCGATCTGGCCAATGATTTGAATAATGCAATTAATCTTGGGGCAACGAAGGCTGTTATTGAAACCCTGTTTGGGGTGATCATCGATTATACCTTCAAACATTTCGCCAAGGAGGAAGAGCTTGTTCGCAACGACAAAGAATACATGCAACACTGTTATGAACACTACCAATTGCTTCGGCAGCTCCACCAATATTCGGTGGAATTTCGCAACGACCGCAATGTTGCAGAAGCACCGGGTGATTTCCTGGACAGATGGTTGCGCGAACATCTGAGTCACTGGGATATTCCTGTTTTTGGCGAAGGAGAGCCGGCACCCCTTATCGTTGATGAGATTGAAAGCATTGATGATGCAATAGTGAAGAACCCAGCCAAACCTGAAGCAACTGCAGCAGTCGGACATGAGAATATGCGCAAACACAGGCGGGTCCGCTACGACAGGATTCTTAACGAAGAAATTGTCGGGCAGTTTTACAATACCGATGTCATGAGGACCGGGATCGCCAGAGTTGTTGATCTTTCAAGTGGTGGGCTGAAGCTATTTATAGAGCAACCAGTTGACGTAGGTGCTCTTCTTATCGTCAGTTGTCGGGTTGGCATGAATTTCAAAATGAAGGAGAAGGTTCGAGTAAGGAACCGGCATGAGAATTACTACGGTGTTGAATTCATTTCTCCTGATCCGGAAACAGTACGTTTTTTAACCCAGCTTATCGGTGCCGTCCGGCTAACTAAGGAGAGGTAGGAACAAGCAATTAATCTCCGTCGATCTACTTTTTGCTGTTTGCAATAGGATTGGAATGATCCAGTCAGGAATGGCAGGAAAGAGACTGCAGTGTATCTGTGTCCGTTTGCTGATTATCCGGGCATACCCTGTCTTTTTAAAGATACTTTTCCCTGAAACGAACAACAGGGCAAAGGGTTGTTTCTCAAGCTGCCCTGTATTAGTTCCAGCAAATTACCGGCTAGGAGGTATCTCTTTGTTCACGCCACGGCAGGCAGCTCTTTGACTAC